>Ga0272442_10008902_pt1 | contig 12637 bp, 12 predicted proteins | sample SSMForm2O_FD_200262 | JGI IMG/M metagenome (GOLD analysis project Ga0272442, IMG submission 200262) | Marine sediment archaeal communities from Little Sippewissett salt marsh, Falmouth, MA, United States - SSM-Form-2O | ecosystem: Environmental > Aquatic > Marine > Wetlands > Sediment ... | reverse complement strand
ACCATCAACAAGCCGATGGGGTGATTGTACCGCCGCGATCGCTTGACCTCGTGTTCGAGGAGTTCGTCGAGCGAGTAGCGGTTGTAGACTCCGGTGAGAGGATCGTGGCGGGCCAGATACGCCAGCTTCTCTTCGTGCAGCTTGCGTTGCGTGATGTCCACGGCCATCGACCTGCTTCTAATGATATCCCCGTGCTTGTTGCGGATGATGTTCACAGTCAGGCTAATCCAGACCGGTGTGCCGTCTTTCTTCTTCATTTGAAGTTCTTCGTTGCTGCTTGTCTCCCCAGAGAGAAAACGCTGAAAAATCTCGTGGGCCTTCTTCTTTCCATGTGGTGTATCATCGTACAGCTCGAATACTGATCGACCGACGAGTTCCTCGGTTCCGTATCCGAGCAGCTCCGTGGCCCGCCTGTTGCACGCACGGATGTAGCCGTCAACTCCGACGGAGAAATAGGCGTTGGGCGCGTTCTCGTACAGATCGCGGAAGCGTTCCTCGCTTTCCGTCAGGCGGTGGATGATCGGGTTTGTGACCCTGACGAACAACGCCGTTCCCAGGAGAATGGCAAAAACTGCCACTCCGGCACTAATGGCAGCAGCCCTGACGAAGGGGGAACGAATCTCAGTGAGGTCGATTTTTGCAACGATGCCCAGGTCGAGTTCCGCCACCGGTTCGTAGGCAGCGAGGACGACGACTCCACGATAGTCCAGGCCGACTACCGTTCCTGAAAGGCCCAAAAGCGCTCGACGCATCGGTTCGGCAAGCTCCGAGGCGAAGGGAATAGGTTCTCTGCTCTCCAATCCAACCTGTCGATGGCTGAGCAAGAAGACGATGTCGCTGCCTTCCCGTCGGGCGAGGGTGAATTCTCCTGTGTCTCCAAACCCTTCGTATTGCTCATGAGCATCCAGGACCTGGTTGATTGTGGCTGCAACGGAGCCGTCCGGGTAGGTCTGACTGTAGCCGGCGTCAAATCGGGCGACAGACTCCATCAGCCTGGCCTGGCTTTTTGCGGTATCGATCAGTCGTGCTCGCTCTTCTCGGATGGCAGCGCCGTAGAGCAGTCCGATGGTGACCCCGGTGACGGTCAGCGTGATAACAACCAGGACTCCGATTAGCAGGATGACCCTTTTGGTATCGGTCATAGTTGTCGTTAAGAGACTTGTGTGACGTTGTGCAAGCGGGCGCAGCGTTATCCTGATGATGAGCCCATAGTATACGGGACGCTGTCGCTGGTTCAACACGGACGCGGAAGGCATCGAAGGCGGATAAAGAAGCTCTCGGCGATCGGGGCGTCTTCTCGGCGGGCATACGGCCTTGGCCCGTCGCCTACGTCATTCACTGCCTGCTCGAAGAACGGCGGGAAGGATATTACCAAGGTAGCTTGGAGACAGAGCCTGCTTCGACGATTGAGCTTTGCTTCGAGGTGTTTCGTCTCTGGCCGATCTAATGTGGTGAAGACTGCATCACGCGGGCAGTGAAATATTTATTACAATACGGTATCTGTGCGTACCGCTGGGAGAGCAGGCATGACAAACCTGAGGAGGTACGGTCGGGCGCCGTTTCGCGTCGCTCTTCTTCACGGAGGTCCGGGCGCTGCCGGGGAGATGGCTCCGGTGGCGAGCAAACTCTCCGTCGATCGGGGTATCCTGGAGCCGCTTCAGACTGCAACATCGGTGGACGGCCAGATCGAAGAGCTGGAAGGCATCCTCAACGAACACGCTGACCTTCCGGTTGTGTTGGTGGGTTTTTCTTGGGGGGCGTGGCTTGGCTTTCTCCTGGCTGCTCGCCATCCCGCGTTGGTCAGCAAGCTGATACTGATCGGCAGCGGTCCGTTTGAAGACGCGTACGCTACGAAAATTGAAGAGACCAGGTTAAGCCGTCTCGGTGAAGAAGAAAGGCGACAAGCCATATCCTTCATGGACGGCTTGGATGATGACTCCGTCAAAGACAAGAGCGCTGTCCTGGCCCGACTGGGGAAGCTCTTCGTCCGTTCTGATGCCTACGATTCGCTGCCACTCGATACGCAGACCCTGGAGTGCCGCTACGACATTTACCGAAGCGTGTGGAGGCAGGCCGCCGAGCTAAGATCCAGTGGAGAACTTCTCAAACTTGGCAAGCAGATCCGATGCCCGGTGGTGGCGATCCACGGCGATGCCGATCCCCATCCTTTGGAAGGGGTGAGAGCGCCTCTCACGGTCGTCCTAAAGGATTTTCGTTTCGTTCTGCTCGAACGCTGCGGGCATTGTCCCTGGATTGAGAGGCACGCCAGGCGCAAATTCTACGAAATTCTCGGACGTGAATTGCGCTAAAGTGACGGGCAGAGTGCAGTGACGGAACGCGTGTCAGATTCCCTGACCGCTTGTGCGGAATCCGGTTTGCGAGCCGGCCCCCGGGTGCTGTCAGCCTTCCTCTTCCCAATGGAACGGCTGCATCGCGGGATGATAGTCGTAATCCCAACATGTATAGACAGCGGCCTGCTGTTCTAGGAACTTGATCGGATAAGCTGCATCCCCCACTCCGTCTTCATCCTTGTCCTTACCAACGTAGGCACTCCAGTAGTTGCCGATCTGCTCGCCATTATCCCAGATGTTGAACGAGAGACTTGACGCAGTGCAGTTGATGAAGTCATTGCGGTAAACTCTATTTCCCCCGGTAAGAGAAAGGATTGAAATCCCTAGGCCACAATGATCGAAGATATTGTCATAAATAAGCGCACCAGTCTGGTCGCCGATCAGCGACAGGCCGACTCCTCCCTTCACGAAGAGGTTGCCGGCAATCGTGTTGGAGTTTGAGTTATCGATAAGGATCGCGTGCTTGGTGCTCCGCAGAAAGATGTTCTGTACGATGCTTGTTTTGTCTGCTCGCTTCAGCATTAAACCGTAGGACGTATCTTCGATCCGGCAGCCTGCTACCACGGCGTCCTCGATACTCACCAGCCGGATTCCGTAACGCTTTGCGCCGATGATGCGGCAGTTCTCGATTCGGAGGGCTTCTGCTGTGTCCTCGATCAGAATGCCGTAGTCTGCTCCACTTGCATCGATGATGAACCCGCTGATGAGATACGGGTCTTCCTGCGTTCCCGATCCTGTTACCACTCCGTTTTCTTCTGTGAACGACTCATCTCCGGTGATCCGAATCGGCGCGTGAGGGGTCAGATCGGCCACTCCTTGTTCGACGGCGCAGAGACCGGCCAAAACGACGATACCCACAACAAAGACAACTCGACTCATTCCATCCCTCCCTCACTTTCCTCTGAACGGAATCAACTCATACATTTTAACCCGCGGCCGTTTGGTGAATCACAGTGAACCGAGATTCGTTGCGCAAAGCAACATGCAGGGGTATTTGGACTTGTTGCGAATTCGACGGTCGATCCGTTGAGAATACCCTGTGGTTGCCCTATCATTCCGTCGTTTTATTCACCGCAAACGAGGAGGCTTATGTGAAGGTCGGAATCATCATCTGCGATCGTTATCGCACCTGCGGAGGGGGAAAGTGCTTCCGCGCAATCAGGGAGCGAGCAGGCGGATTTGCTCGCTACTCGAAAGACGAACCGATAGAGGTGGTGGGGTACTCCACCTGCGGTGGGTGCCCCGGCGGAAACGTGGAGTACGTCCCCGAAGAGATGATCAAAAACGGCGCTGAAGCGATTCATCTCGCGACGGGACTGGTGGTCGGCTATCCGCCGTGCCCGCGTCAGGAATACTTCAAAACGTTCATCGAACAGCGCTACGGGGTACCCGTTGTGATCGGAACGCATCCCATTCCCCAGAAGTATTACTTGGTGCACAAGGAACTCTCTTCATGGGGTACCCTCGAAAAGAGGGAAGCCCTGCTCGCCAGCGAGGCGGTTCGGAAGGCCTACGACTAGCGGCAGGAAGGTGATTCGAACCTAGAAAAGCCGGTTAGCAGGAAGGTCTGTCTGGTGTTTTCCCCTCTCCGAGGACCCGCACCATCATTTCTTGCAGTTTCGGGAAGTGCGTGCCGCGCCAGAAGAGCTTGCCGCAGGCTTGGCAGATGTAGTACTCCTGCTGCCACAGGGCGGTCTTCGGCGGAATCCGCGACAGGACCTCCTTTTTGTCGACCGGCTTGATGAGACCGTTGCACGACAGGCAGCGCCGAAACGGCTGCAGCTGGGATGTAAGGTCGAAGCGACGCACGATTTCGCGAGCCTGCTCGAGGGGCTGATCGCTTCGGACCCAATAGCCGTGGGTGACGGCGCCGTGTTTCAGAAGCTGGCGATCGCGTGTGAGGATGATGCGGGCCTCCTTCGCGGCGGTTGCCACGATCTGTGCATCTTCGGCAGTTTCAGTTTGTGTTGTGTCCATTCCCAACAGCCGCAGCAGGCGCGTCAGCTTTCCAAGATGCACATCGGTGAGGAATGCGGTTCGGCGAAGCGGTCGCTGTTGCAGCCTCACGAGCGGCGTGATGTCCAGGCTTTCGAAGACCGGATACACGGCAACACGGTCGCCGGGCTGCAAGCGGCAGGCAAAGTCCACAGAGTGTCCGTTGACCAGCACCAGATCGACCTCAACGTGTGGGACGCCCAGCGCTTCGATGGCGTCCTTGACTGCCGGTGAGCCGGTGAACGGATACAACAGCGCGCGCTTTTGCCGATCCGAAGGCAGGAAATCGTTCAACTCGGCGTAGAAGCGAAAGGTGGCCTCGTTCATGGTTTCTCTCCCTGGTGGGCGGCTTGCTGGCACAAAAACGGAAGGCACTTTGACACGAACAGGCAGACGGATATTTTCGGTCAGGCCGTGTGGTTATGGCATTTCGCTACGCGGCCAGCCTCTGCGCGAACGCCACCGCCTGGTTCTTCACCTCGGCTGGGAACCGATCGGGTTCGGTGCAGTTGGGGACGACCAGTTCTCCGACGGATGCAAGCTGGGCGTAGTCCGCGTAGCGCTTGTAGATTCCTTGGATCAGGTCAGCGTTGTTCTCGAGTGGTCCCATGCACGTCACGACAAGCCCACCGGGCTTTCCACCGATGAGGGAGTTGTAGTTCGGCCCCCCGTAGTCCTTAACCAAACAGCAACTGCGGTCAAGGAAAGGCTTCAGTTGGCCGGCAAATCCCCACATGAAAAGCGGTGAGGCGAACACGATAGCATCGGCTGCTATCATCCTCGCGAAGGTCGGTTGGGCATCGTCTTCGATCACGCACCCCGGTTCATCGTTGATCCCCATGCACGCCCAGCATCCGGTGCACCCGCCGATCGACAGATCGGCCACATCGACGCGCTCGACTTCGTGTCCTTTGTCGCGTAGCTCCTCTTCCACCCAACCCAATACCGTGGCTGTGTTTCCCCGCTTACGTGGTCCACCGAACAGGCTCACTACCTTCATCGTCATCCCTCCTTTTCTCCGACGGTCAGCATAGCCGTCTTGGTGGAAGCAGGGCAATCCGGGACGATGACGTGCCTCAATCTATCGGCAATTCTGTGGGTGGTCCTTGTCAACCTACGTGGTGTTGCCGGGTGAATCACCGCTTTCTGCACGGTGATCCCACAGCGTTATCAGGTGGATACAGACCTCCACGGCTTTGGCCATGTCTTGAAGGCTGACCCACTCCTTCGGCCCGTGCGCGTTGTGCGTGCCGGCGAACAGATTCGGCGTGGGCAGCCCCAACTCGGTCAGCCGCGATCCGTCCGTTCCGCCGCGGATCGGTTTGATCACCGGCTCGATGCCGGCGTTCTTGATCGCCGCGATGGCCATCTCCACCGAGTGCATGTTCTCCTCCAGCCAGTAGCGCATGTTGCGGTACTGCGGGGTGATGTCGCACTCGATCCGCGCCCTCGGTTCTCCGGCCTGCAGGGTCTCTGCTACTGAGCGAATCAACGCACCGTGCGCCGCTAAACCGTCCAGCTCGAAATCGCGGAGGATGTAGTGCAACTCAGCCTGTGCGGCCGTTCCCCGCATTCGGGAGAGGTGAATATAGCCTTCCCGACCGTCGGTCGTCTCCGGTGTCCGCGTGTGTTGCGGAAGGGTCGTGGCGAATGTCGCCGCCAGTTGCAGCGCGTTGACCATCTTTCCCTTCGCTTTTCCCGGATGGATCGCGACTCCCCGAATCCGTACGATCGCCTTGTCCGCCGAGAAGCTCTCGTACGTGATCTCTCCCACCGAGCCGCCGTCGAGCGTGTATGCCCCATCCGCTGCGAGCGCTTTTGGGGTCAGATGCGCCACGCCGCGGCCGATCTCCTCGTCGGGAGTGAACGCAATGCGGAGGTTTCCGTGTGAAATCTCCGGGTGAGTGAGGAGATGGTCCACCGCCGTCATGATGATGGCCACGCCGGCTTTGTCGTCGGCGCCGAGGAGGGTCGTTCCGCTCGCCGTGACGATGTCCTCGCCGACCTTCTCGGCGAGTTCGGGACTCTCCTCCGGCGAGAGAACCTGCGTCGGATCATCCGGCAGGACAATCGGGTCTCCAGAGTAGTTGCGATGCACGATCGGCTTTACATCCGTGCCGCTGAACCCGGGATCGGTGTCGACGTGTGCTAGCAGGGCCACCGTGGGGACATCCGCATTCGGGCTCATGGCCGGCAGGGTGGCCAGTACGCATCCGTAGTCCGTGAGTTCGACGTCTTGAACGTTCAGGGCTTTCAGCTCCTCGACTAGGAGTCGCTGCAGATCAAGCTGTTTGGCCGTGCTCGGTGCGCTTGTCGACGCCTCATCGCTCTGCGTGTCGATTCGAACGTATCGCAGAAACCGCTGCTCCAATTCGCGCAGTATGCTATCATTCATAGTATTCCTCGCTTTCGTGGGCCAATCCTGGGGTCAAGAGCAATTGCATAAGATAGTCTATGGAAATCGCCTGTATCTACAAGCCGCTGGCGGAGTGCCCGTCGCGTGAAGGTTGGCCCACGTATTCGGTGTGGGACAAGGAGTCACCGCGGCATTTCTACCTTTGATAACCCGCTTGTTACGGTGGCCGTCATCCCGTGTTGGACGGACTGACTTTTACCGCACCGAAGATTCTCGAGTCAAATCCGCGAAGGGTGATCCCAAGAGGCACACAGTGCCTGGCGGTTATCGAATAGCAATGCGTCTGCTATAATGAACCACCAACAAAACGTCGTACCTAAAAGGAAGGTGAGGGGTCATGAGAAAGACATTGGCGTTGGGGGTACTCGGCGGATTGCTGATCAGTGCGGTTTCGTTCGGCGGTCCTCTGTTGCTCTGCGACTATCGGTCTCCGCAGACGGACCTCACGGACATGCATCTCGGTTTCAGTTATCGGTACTTCGACGATCCGGCCACGGTGGAGACCGACGTGAGTTCAGGCAGGCTGGCGCTGACCCTTTCTCGGTTGGTCGACGCGCCACAGATGGGATACACCCTCGCGGGGTCGGCAGAGTTTGCGCTTGCCGATCTTAAGCCGAAAAGCGGTCTAGGACAGGCTTCGGGCACGCTGCGCTTCTACATGGGCGAGGAGCTGCCCTACTTCGCGTTTGGTGGCTTAGAGACATCCGTGGCGACGACGGCCGAGGGGCCGCAGATCGGACTTGAGGTGCGGACTGGACTTGGGTATGGCCGTTTCAGCGATGTCACGCCGTTGGCCAAGGCGGTTACGATCGGTGAGGCACTGCTCGATCTCGACGCGATCCCGGAACCGTTGGCGGATGACGTGTTGCTTGCCGTCGCAGCGGAGATCGGCCGCCGAGTGGAATACGAGACCATCGACGACCTCGTCGCCGCCGTGGAAGGCGTGATCGAAGGGGCAAGCGGCGTGGAGCTTGACGCGTGGTCGATTCTGGCGATCGAGGAGACCATTTTGGCTGCCGGTGACGAGCGTTATTGCGGTTGGGCCGTTCAAGCGGGAGTCGGTTACGAGCTTGTCGATCCCTACGGCGGAGAGCAGGATTTCGTGGTTGCCGCCTCTGCCGACGCCGCGGTTGCTCCCGAGCCCGGCTCCCAGCTTCTGCTTCACGCAAGCTTCTCCGGGCCGTTTGATATCGTCGAAGAGAATACCTTATCCGTCAGCGCTTCCTACGACGTCGCCGTCAATGAGACCGCGTCTTTGATCGCCGGCTACACCCTGCAGAGGGTCAAGCCGGCCGGGGAAGAAGCGACCGACAGCCAATCGGCCGCGATCGAGGTGGCGTTCGATGTCGGCGGGGCCGATGTGGCGATTCAGCTGGCCGTCACCAAGAGTGCGGACGCGACGGACTGGACAAAGGAGGTCGTTGTCTCGGCGGCAATGGATCTGTTCTGAAGCGCCGTATTTCAATAAGGAAGCCAGGAATTCAGGGGAAGAGCAAAGACTGCCGTTCTTGGTAAAGGAGAGCAAGAAGTTGATTCTTTCCCTGGTCTCCTGGCTTCCTCAGAGTTCACGCGAGCAAGGCCGGCGTTGAGTTTCCCTGGAGATCTGTTATGAGGAAACCAGGAAGCCATGAGAAGGCATGAAGCCACGCGGGTTCCTGGTTTATTGGATTCCTAACGGTCATTGGGCGATTCATAATTAGCTTTTCCTCCCCTCACCCCTTCCCTCTCCCACAACGGGGAGAGGGAGCTAAGTGGCGGAAGGTTCCTTGCCTTCCCTCTCCCACAACGGGGAGAGGGAGCTAAGTGGCGGAAGGTTCCTTGCCTTCCCTCTCCCACAATGGGGAGAGGGAGCTAAGTGGCGGAAGACTTGCTTGCCCGGAATTCTTGTATAAGGAGGCCAGGAATACAGGAGAGGAGCAAAGACTGCCGTTCTTGGTAAAGGAGAGCAGGAAGTTGATTCTTTCCCTGGTCTCCTGGCTTCCTAATGAAAAGTCCTTTGCTTTTGGTGCGTAAACTCGAAGTCGTGGTCGTCTGAAGTATGCAATAAGGAAGCCAGGTATACAGGAGAAGAGTAAAGACTGCCGTTCTTGGATCAGGAAGCAGGAAGTTAATCTGTTCCCTGGCTTCATGGCTTCCTAATAGATTTCAAAGGCCGAGGTCTTCGCTACAGCAGGCTTTTCACATAACCGCCGTCGATCTGAATTGTTGCTCCGGTGATGTAGGCGGCGCGTTCCGAGGCGAGAAAAGTCACCACAGCGGCGATCTCCTCGGGCTTTCCCAGGCGGCTGGCGGGAATCTCCGCGGCGAAGCCTTCGATGATCTCCGGGACGGTCTTGCCGAGTTTCTCGGCCCGCGCTTCGGCCAGGCGCTCTACCCGGTCGGTCAGCGTGTAGCCGGGGCAGACGTTGTTGACGGTGATCCCCTCGGCTGCGTATTCGTTGGCCAGGGTCTTCGCCATCCCGGCGACGGCGGATCGAGCGGCGGTTGACAGGACGAACCCGTCCATCGGCTGTTTGACGGTGACTGAGGTGATCGTCACGATCCGTCCCCAGCCCCGTGTTCGCATCCCCGGAAGCACCGCCCGGCAGAGGCGGACCGTGCTCAGCAGATTCAGGTTCAGCGCCGCCTCCCACGCCGCGTCGTCGAAATCGGCGAACGTGCCGATCGGCGGCCCACCGGCGTTGGCGACGAGAATGTCAATTTGCCCGAAGCGTTCTTGCACACCGGCGACGAGCCGTCCGATGTCGTCGGGCTTTGTCACATCGGCGGGTACCGCAAAGACCTCCGCGCCCGTCTTCATCGCAATCTCTGTCGCCGCGGTCCGGAGGGCGTCTTCCCCTCGCGCGCAGACCGCCACGCGGGCCCCCTCGCGGGCTAGCTCCCACGCCACCGCCTTTCCCAGCCCCCGGCTGGCCGCCGCGACCAGGGCGGCTTTGTCCTTCAATCCCAGATCCACGCTTTTTCCTCCTTGTGGGGCAGTGGCCTCCAAAACTTCAATCAAACAGGCATTACCGTCAGTTCGGCATCAACGGCTGGCACCGCGGGCAGACGAAGCTCGCCGTGCTGCCGGTCTTCAACTTCTCGATCGTCGTGCCGCAGACCGGGCAGGCTTTGCCCTCGCGGTATCCGACGAGGAGGTTCTCTGCAGTAAATCCGCCCCGCTCTCCGTACAGATTCACCTCGTAGAACGCGCCGCCCGCCTCGACACTCGGCTGCAGGCCGTCTTTTATCGCCGCCGCGAGGGCGTCAATCTCAGCATCGCTCATCGTGTTGATCGTTCGCAGCGGATGCAGGCGGGCCAGAAACAGGATGTCGTGGACATACGCGTTGCCGATCCCCGCGATCTTCGACTGATCGAGCAGGAAAGACTTGATCCGGCCGCGCCGCCCGTCGAGCATCGCCTTGAGTTCTTCCGTTGTCACATCGAGCGCGCTCGGGCCCTGTCTGGCGGTCATCGCGTGGGTTTCGATCGCGCCTGGCGGAGTGTAATGCGCATAACCGAACCACCAGAAGTTGATCGACAGGCACGCGCCGTCGTCGAGGTCGAAGACGAGGCGGCGTTTCTTCGGCAGGGTCTTTCGAGTGACGAGCAGGATCTCCCCGCCCATACCCATGTTGAGCAGAAGATATCCCTTTGTCGTCTCGACAAAGATCCACTTGCCGTGGTGGGTGACGTCCTCAACCTGCCCGCCGGTCAGGCTTTCAATGAACTCCTCCGGCGGTACGTTGAGGCATTTGGGCTGCAGCACCTCGATCGCGGTGACGGTCCTTCCGACCAGCTCTTGGCTCATCTCGCGGGCACGGCAGGTGATCTCCGGCAGTTCGGGCATGGCGCCTCCTTGAAACACAGGCTCTTTGCCGTTCTAGAGTGAGATGATACCACAAGGACATTCTAGGTAAGGCTGAACCGATCCAGCCGGCCCGGAATGCGGAAAGTCATCCGGGCCGGAAGCTCTCCTACGGCAGCCGGTCGATGCGGACCGTGCCGTTCGAGGTGCGAAGCGACATCGAGGCCGTCGCCGGTGGGTTCAGCGCCACTTCCCAGTGATCGCTCTGCGTGTCACCGACAAGCGGCAGGGACGAGCGGATGCTCCCCCTCTTTGCGTCGACCTCGAAATCGATCGATGCATCGGTGGGGACCCGCACCGTGATCGCGCCGTTGCTGGTGCGCAGGCTGTTCGCCGTGCCGACTGGGGTGCCCTCGTAGTGGATGGCGCCGTTACTGGTGTCGGCACGCACCTCGCCGGTGATCGCCTCCAGCTCGATCTCGCCGTTTGACGTATCGGCGCGCACCGTTCCGGCGATCCGTTCAAGATCGATGCGTCCGTTGCTGGTATCGGCGCGCACGTCGCCGGTGACCTCCCACATCGAGATTCTCCCGTTGCTGGTATCCGCGACTACGTCGCCGGTCACCGTGAGGACCGTGATCGCGCCGTTGCTGGTGTCGAGATTGGCCCTGCCGGAGAGATTCTCCACGGTGATCGTGCCGTTCGATGTCTCGGCGTCGACCCGCGTCGCCACGGGAACGCTCACCACGAAGTCCACCCCGCTCCAACGCCGCACATCTCGTTGCTGCTCGGTGGCCTTGTACTGCAGGCGGATCGTCCGGCCGTCCTGGGTCACGTGGTAGACGATCTCGTCGAGCCGCTCGTCTGCCTGCTCCTGCGTGTTCCCGCGGGTGCGAAGCGTGACCGTGACGTGCACCTCCTGTGTTCCCTCGACACCGCACACGGTCACCTCGCCGTTTGACGTGTCCGCGTCGATCACCGCCGACTCGCCGACCGTGAACGTCGCCTCCTCCTGCCGGGTCGCTTTCACCGGTGGCGTGATGAGCCCTTCTTCACAGCCGATGAGCGCCGCCACCGCAGCCAGGGCGATCAGCCCGACCGTCAATCGAATCCAAACCCTGTTCATAAAAGACCTCCGTTGGGTAGCCCCCAGCTTGCTGAGGGAAGGAAAACCGAGATTCGCCGGAGGCGAATCAGGTTGTTGTTCTTGCTGGTCGCGTGCGCTCTCATAAGGATAACCTCTCAACGTCGGAGACAAGCTCCGACGCTACAAAAAGATGAATGTAGCGTCGCACCTTGCCTGCCTGTCGCTTTCCCAAGGCAGACAGGTGTGCGACGTTATCACCACGTCCCGGCGATGAACTGCCAGGCCAGCGCTCCGGTGAACACGAACGCCACCGCCCGCGTGGTCCAGCTGCGCGTGCCCAGCCACATCCGATAGGCAAAGTACCCCAAAAGGGCCAGCGCCATCAACCGCAGCACGATCAAGAACGCCTGGGTCATCCCTCCACCTCCTGCCAGATCCGTCCGGCGATCGCCAACATCAAGATACTCAACGCGAGCATGATCCACAGCGGCTCCTGCGGGATGAGTGCGCCCTGCGAGGTGATTACGACCTCGGTCTCGAACTCCATCTCCGCCCTATCGATCAGCCGGGTGAACCCGCCGAACATGCTCCACGCCGTTAGCGAGTAGGAGAGCCTAACGATCCCATCCGAGATCCAGCGAAACAGAAACGGCGTTCCCGCGACCATCACGATCCCCGGGACCCAGCTCGGGCCGGCCAGGCGAAACGCGCTTGAAAAAACCATCAGAAGAACCGTCCAGGAGAGGAAAGGCAGCACGACCGCGCCGATCCCGTAGAACGGCCCGGCCAGCAGTAGCTGCAGCACGCTTCCCGCATCCGGATGGATCCCCGCCCGTGCGGCGACCCACCACAACAAGCCACCGAGGATCACGTAGTAGACGATCCCCGTACCGAGCGCGAACAGGACACGCGCGAGGATGTGCACATACCCCGACGGCGGGGTCAGAAGCAGCATCTGGTACTGCCCGCGCCGCGTCTCCCCGCGGATGCGGCCGATCAT
>Ga0272442_10008900_pt1 | contig 12637 bp, 10 predicted proteins | sample SSMForm2O_FD_200262 | JGI IMG/M metagenome (GOLD analysis project Ga0272442, IMG submission 200262) | Marine sediment archaeal communities from Little Sippewissett salt marsh, Falmouth, MA, United States - SSM-Form-2O | ecosystem: Environmental > Aquatic > Marine > Wetlands > Sediment ... | reverse complement strand
AAGCAGTTTGAAATTGGGTGCTGTGACTTCCATCCGATTCGAACGAGGAAGCGATTACAACGGGCTGTCATTAGCATATCAATATCGCTGGCTGAAACAAAAAACAGCTGTCAAATAATCGATATGGACACACGATAAAATGAGTTGCAAAAATCAAATAAAGAAATTGAAGCTTATAACATTAATATCTTAAAACATGAAAACAAGACTATTATTAATTATCGTATTGGCATTACTTCATTCATGCTCTGAACGCAACAATACTGACACGGACTTGACAGATGATAGTTCTCATTGGGGAATGCTTTTAAATACAGAATTCCCGGAGTCATATCCTACTGAAGAATCCGTAGAGATTCTTTACAATGAAATGTTGTTTCAACGTGCTACCCAGTCTGTTCTATGGTCAATGCCTGCCATGACATTGTGGTATATGAAAAAAGGATCTGAAGCGCAGTTTGGAACAGGTTCAAATGTCCTGCCTATTTGGAAAGACCGACTGAATTCAAAAACCTTGGTTAGTACCCCTAATTCAGATGTTATATATGGGATGGGTTATATCGATCTTAAAAAGGATGGTCCTACGGTAATTGAGGTTCCTCCTTTACTGCAAGGAATTCTTGATGACTTTTGGCACAGACCACTTACGGATGTTGGTTTTGTTGGCCCTGATAAAGGTGAAGGCGGAAAATATTTATTGCTTCCACCCGGCTATGAAGGGAATGTCCCAGATGGCTATTTTACGTTTACATCTCGAACGTATAATGTGTTTGTTTTCTGGCGTGCCTTTATAAAAGATGGAGACACGAAGGAACCCGTTGCACTTATGGAACAAACCAAAATTTATCCTTTGGATAAAATGGATAATCCACCCAAAATGGAATTTCCTAATGGAACCGGGCAACCTGCCGATATGCTTTTTCCAAGAGATTATAGTTATTTTGAAGGATTGGCAGAGTTTATTAATTATGAAACTATCGATTCAGAAGATTGGTCTATGCGTGGAATGCTGGCAACTCTGGGAATTGAAAAAGGAAAAGAATTTGCTCCCGATGCGGAGATGAAAAAAATATTAACTGCCGGTGCGGATGTGGGCATGAAAATGGCGCAATCCCTTCGCTTTGGAGATAAAATGCCAGACACTAAATATTATCCGGATCGCCAATGGCATAACGTATTAAATGTATTGGATGTAGAATTTAAAGAGGAAAGTTTTACTAATATGGATGCCAGGATGGGCATGTTCATAATTGGGTATTCCAGTAGTCCAGGCATGGTACTAAATATGGTTGGCAAAGGTTCCAAGTATCCTTTTGCTTACCGAGATGCCGATGGAAATTATTTGTCAGGTGGTTCAAGTTACAGATTAAATATTCCTGGCCCTGTACCAGCAGCAAATTTTTGGTCGGTTACTTTATATGATGCCTCAAACGCATCAGGACTTGACAATGGTCAACCATTCCCTTCCATCGGTTCATTAGATGACTTAAAATACAATGAAGATGGCTCCGTTGATTTATATTTTGGACCAGTATTGCCAGATGGAGCGCCTGAATCTAACTGGTTAAAAACGATACCTGGAAAAGGATGGTTCACATTATTCAGATTATATAGCCCTACTCAGCCATTTTTTGATCAAACATGGCGACCGGGTGATTTTGAGAAGATTGAATAGAAGAAATCAAAAAAGAGAAAAACGTTTGCCAACAATGTATAAACGTACCAGGCTCATACTTGACCGATAACCTAAAAATATCTTATTATGAAAAACATACATATTCTTTGCATAATCTTTTTCCTGGGATTTGGAACCGCTTATTCGCAGGAGGAAGAACAGGATGAAAAGGCCCGCGGAGAGACGATTGAGACTGACGATGGGAACGAAGGGCAAAGCCGGGATTCAAAAGCCATGGATGCGACAGCAACTCAATGGAGTTTCCAGCTGGCATATCAGCTTATGCCGGATTATCATGACGACCTTGTCAATGGAAGCCCACGTAGGGCGGGATTGGACAATTATCTCCAACTTCGGGTTGTGGCGCCCATACCGATGAAGAAGATCACGCTTCTACCTAGGCTGACCATACGTCATTACGAAGACGTGAATACGGGAAATACGGGTTTTGGGAATACAGAACTTTTTGCTCTGATCATACCCAAGGCCCTCGACTGGGGTTCCGGTAGAGCAGGAATTGGCCCCTTGGTGACTGCTCCCGGAAGTGAAGGCGTCTCTAAAGATGAGTGGGGTTACGGATTCGCGGCAGCGATCGTCAATAACTCGGGTCAATGGTTCTATGGTTTGCTTTTTACGCAAAGCTGGCGAGGCATTGACCCTCGAACCCTCCCTGTTGGAGAATCGGACATCAATCCGCTGGGAATTGCACCTTTCCTGGCCTATCGATTCGGAACCACGGGCTTCTATTTGCAGACGGCCGATATCGTGGCTCAATACGATTGGAACACAGGAGGCTTTTACCTGCCTGTCGGTCTTAGATTTGGTAAGGTCTTCGTTTTGGAGAAATCAGCCTGGAATGTGTATGCCGAATACCGAACAAGTGCGATATACGAATCCTGGGAAGGTCCGGCTGTGCAAAACTCTTACCGACTGAACGTAACCTATACTATACCGGTAGGGAAAAAGGGTTAGAATTCGTGACTTAACCCGACGAATACAAATAACTTTAAGATTAAAACCATTAAACCTAAAATGATGGAAACAATGAGAATCATGCTACTCCTGTTGTTTGTTGCAGTTTGCGTGACCTCATGTGGTCCGGGGCAGCACGCCTAAAAATCAGACAGCCATCAAAAGGCCACTCCATCCCGGTAGTGGCCTTTTTCTTTTCAAAAATTTTTCTTAATATTGTTATTTAATAAAGATATTAAATAGTTTTATGAGTGAAGTTTTGAACATGGAGCAGATGATCCTTGAATCTGCCACTGAGCTTTTTTTAAAGAAGGGTTTCAAAGCGACTTCCACGACTGAGATTGCGAAAGAAGCCGGATGCAACCAGGCTCTCGTTCACTATTACTTCAGAACCAAGGACAGGCTGTTTGAGGCTATCTTTCAGCAGAAGGTCAAGTTTTTTGTAGGCGCATTGCTCGACATAGGCAAGGAGGAGCTTCCCTTCCTGGAAAAGCTTGAGAAAAAAGTCATCTCCCATTTTGAAGCCATTGAATCGAACCCTCGTTTGCCCTTGTTCTTTCTCAATGAGCTCAGTGCAAATCCCGATCGAATAGAAACCATTAAGCAAGCTGTAGGGAACCTGCCTCAACAAGCCATGCATCAGTTGGAAAAGGAGTTGAATTCGGAGATTGAGAAGGGGGCTATACGGCAGGTTTCGGTCAGGGATCTACTGATGTCGATCGTTTCCTTGAACATCATGGCCTTTATGGGGGCGCCCATGTTCAAAGTCATGACCGGCGTGTCTGAGGAGGAATATCAAAAATTTTTAAATCAGCGCAAAATGGAAAATGTGCGAATTGTCTTGAAAAGCCTTGAACCTGAAGTTGAATCGTAAATCGTTTGAAATGCAAATAGCCCGATTTTTTTTCTTCTCGATCTTTCTTTTTTATTCGATTGCGTCGAGCGGACAGGTGAGATTGGAAGATTGCCAGCAACTGGCCCGGGAGAACTATCCGATGATCCAACAATACGAGCTCATTGAAATGACCCGTGAATACACCCTGTCGAATGCCAATAAGAATTATTTGCCCAGCCTGGACGTGACCCTGATCGGAGGGGTGATTTCGGGCTTTCCCAGTTTTTCGGCACCCGGTGAGGGAAGTTCGAGTTCCTCAGACATGCAGCTCATTTCTGTGGTTCAGTTGAATCAGCCCATTTGGGACGGCGGAATCACCAAGGCACAGAAAGAAGTCGTTCAGGCCAATTCGGAAATTGAGAAAGCTGAGCTTGAAATCTCGGTCTATGCCCTTGAGGAACGCATCAACAACCTGTTTTTTGGAATTCTTCTGATCGATGAGCAGATCAGCCAGCTCGAAATCCTCAAGTCCTCTATGCAAATAAATTTGGATCGGGTGAACATCGCCGTTGAGAACGGTACGGCCTACAAGTCGGATATCGACGAGATCCAGGTAGAGATGATTAATATCGATCAAAGGATGGAGGAGCTTCGGTCGAACCGCAACGCCTATATCAATGTGCTTGGAGCCATGACGGGCCGAAATATTGAGGTTTCCTCAGATTTCGAACGCCCTGTGGTGGAGGATGACTTCATGCAACTGGAGAACAATCGGCCCGAATTGCGGCGCTTTCAGAGCCAGGAAGAAATGATCCAGGCCCAAAGACAAATTGATCGTTCTGTGCTTTATCCAAAGATCGGACTTCTTGGCTTTGCCACCCTGATTGAGCCTGGGATCGATTTTGGAGCGTCGACCATCGATAACATTTTTGTTGGGGGCCTCAGTTTGAACTGGAGCCTTGACGGACTCTACCGAAACGGCAACAACAAGAAGCTCACCGAGCTGAATCTGCAAAAGGTGGCCGTCCAAAAAGAAACCTTTCTCTTCAACAATGAGCTAGAGCTGACCCAGACCCGATTGGATCTGAACAAGTACAGAAACCTGGTCGAGCAGGACCGGGAGATTCTCGAGCTCAAGACCCGCATCAAAGATGCCTATGAGCTCAAGTATGAGAACGGCATCAGCACCATGTCAGAGCTGCTCAACCGAACCAATGACGAAAGTGCAGCACGTCAGAACCTGGTCATCCATGAGATCCAGTACCTGATGAAAGCATTTCAATACAAAAACCGAACCGGCAATTAAAACCTACATCATGAAATATCCTATTTACCTTCTTGTCTTTTTCGCGACTCTGCTTTTCGGATGCGGAAATGACGAATCGGCCACTGACGCTACGGGCGTCTTTGAATCCACCGAGATCATCGTGTCTTCTGAAGCCATCGGAAAAATCCTCGCCCTGGATGTCAGTGAGGGCGACAAGGTTTCAAAAGGCCAGGTCATTGGTCTGGTTGACAGTACTCAACTCCATTTCAGCCGTTTGCAATTGGAGGCTTCGAAAGTGACTGTGGCTTCGGGCAAGCCTGATATTCAGGCCCAGATTGAAGCGACCGAGCGAGAGATCGAAAAACAGGAACGCGAAAAGGAACGAATCGAACGGCTTTTAGAAGGGGATGTCGCGACTCAGAAACAATTGGATGACATTGAATCGGCCATTCTTGTTTTGAAGGCCCGTTTGAGGTCCCAGAAAAGCAGTCTTTCCAACAGTGCCAATTCAGTCGACGCTCAAGGTATGGCCCTGGATGTTCAAATTGCCCAGCTGGACGATCAGATTGACAAGTGCAGGATCAAGGCGCCTATAGACGGAACGGTATTGGTGAAGTATGCCGAGCCGGGAGAAGTGACCGCCATGGGCAAAGCTTTGTTCAAGGTCGCAGACATGGAACACATGAGCCTGAAAGCCTATGTCACCGCAGATCAGTTGGTTCGATTGAAGGTAGGTCAACAGGTTGAGGTCCGGGCAGAGTTTGGGGAGTCTGAGTTACGGCCCTATGAGGGCACCATAACCTGGATTTCAAGCAAATCCGAATTCACTCCAAAAACCATTCAAACCCAGGACGAACGGGCCAATCTGGTTTATGCCGTTAAGATCGCTGTGCCCAATGACGGTTATCTGAAAATTGGCATGTATGGGGGATTTAAGCTTCCATCAGAATGAATGGGGCACAGGTTCATATAGCAGGGTCGGGGTCTTCCAAAGCCGTAGAGGTCCGCGAAATCACCAAGAGCTTTGAAGGGCAGGAGGTTCTCAAGGCGATCAGTTTTGTCGTTCCCAAAGGAGAGATTTTCGGTATCATTGGACCCGACGGTGCTGGGAAAACCACACTATTTCGCATCCTGACCACTCTTCTATTGGCCGACTCCGGGGAGGCTGTTGTCGCAGGGGATGACGTGGTTCGGGACTTCAAGAGCATCCGCTCCAAAGTGGGCTACATGCCGGGAAGGTTTTCGCTATATCCTGACCTGTCTGTCGAAGAAAACCTCAAGGTTTTTGCCTCGATCTTCAATACCTCGGTGGAAGAGAATTACGACCTGATCAAAGACATCTACGGGCAGATCGAGCCTTTCAAAAAGAGACGCGCAGGGGCTCTTTCCGGTGGGATGAAACAGAAGCTTGCCTTGAGTTGTGCCCTTATTCATAAGCCTGAAGTGCTCTTTCTGGATGAGCCCACTACCGGGGTCGACCCGGTTTCTAGAAAGGAATTTTGGGACATGCTCTACAAGTTGAAAAAAGAGGGCATCACCATCCTGGTATCCACCCCCTATATGGATGAGGCCAGTCGATGTGACCGGATCGCACTCATACAAGGCGGTTCTTTTTTGAAGATTGACGCCCCTCAGGAAATTATCGATCAGTATGAGAAGACCCTATGGGCCGTCAAAGCGAAAGCTATGTACCCTCTTTTGAAAGATCTTCGAGCCTTGAGCTATGTGGACACCTGTTTTGCTTTTGGAGATTCTCATCACGTCACAATTAAATCCGAGGCACTGAATGATCCTACAAGGAACCTGACTCCTGAGATCTTGAGGCATGATCTGGATGAAAAGGGACACCGGGAAATCGAAATAGCACCCATTCGAGCGGGCATCGAAGACTGTTTTATGGAACTGGCAGGATGAAACAAGAAGAAATTGAAATATGAAGGCCATCGCTGCACATAACCTGACAAAACGATTCGGAAGCTTTACGGCTGTCGACAGCATTTCTTTTGAGGTGGACAAAGGGGAGATTTTTGGGTTTCTCGGAGCCAATGGGGCAGGCAAGACAACAGCCATGCGCATGCTCTGCGGGCTGCTCATTCCGACCTCCGGTGCCGGGCAGGTTGCCGGGCATGACATCTACAAGAACCCGGAGCAGGTCAAAGCGAACATCGGGTACATGAGCCAGAAGTTTGCTCTATACGAGGATCTGAAGGTTTGGGAGAACCTGCGCCTCTATGGGGGTATCTATGGGGTTCCGGCCGAGGAAATCGATGGAAAGATCGATATCCTGCTCAAAAGACTGGGGTTTGAAGAGGAAAAGAATACCATGGTTCGATCCTTGCCCCTGGGCTGGAAGCAAAAGCTCGCTTTTTCGGCGGCCATCTTTCACGAGCCTCAAATCGTCTTTTTGGATGAGCCAACAGGAGGAGTGGACCCCGTTGCCCGGAGACAATTCTGGGAATTGATCTACGACGCATCGGATCGTGGTATCACGGTTTTTGTCACCACGCATTACATGGATGAGGCCGAATACTGTGATCGGGTCTCGATCATGGTTGACGGAAGAATCGAAGTCCTAGACAGTCCTGCTCAAATGAAAAAGACGTTTCAGGCCGATACGATGGATGAGGTATTTCAGCAACTCGCACGGAAGGCCGAAAGAACCTGAAGATTATGAGACAGTTTTTGATCTTTACACAAAAAGAATTTTATCACATCCTTCGGGATCGGTGGACGACTGTGCTGCTTCTCATCCTGCCCATTGCGATGATTCTGCTATTTGGCTTTGGAATCACCACCGAGATCAAGAATACCCGCTTTGCGGTTTACGACATGTCGCATGATATGGCGACCAGGGGCATCGTGAACAAATTGGAGACCAGCGAGTATTTCACGCTCGAGGGCTATCTGGATCATCCCGGTCAGATCGAGGGAATATTCAAAAGGAAGAAAATTGGAATGCTCGTGGTTTTTGGAGAGCGCTTCTATGAGAATCAGCTGCATTCTGGAGACGCTCAGGTTCAACTGATCACGGATGGTACAGATCCCAATACGGCGTCTACGCTGACCAACTATGCCACCAACCTGATTCGGGAATATCAACAGGAATCCGGAACGCTCAGCCCCCTTCCGATTCAGATTCTCCCACAGGTCAAGCTGCTTTACAATCCGACGATGAAAAGCGCTTATAATATCGTTCCCGGAGTCATCGGCATGGTGCTGATGCTGGTTTGTGCCATGATGACTTCAGTATCCCTGGCCAGGGAAAAGGAAATGGGCACCATGGAGGTCATCCTGGTCTCACCGATGCCTCCTTTGCTCATTGTGTTGTCGAAAGTGGTGCCCTATTTCACCATCTCGATGATCAATCTGTTCAATGTCCTCCTCCTGGCTGTTTTTGTTTTGGAAGTGCCCATTGTGGGCAACCTGTTTCTTCTGATCTTTGTGTCCCTTCTGTTCATTTTTGTGGCCCTGGCCCTGGGCATTCTCATTTCTACGCTGGTGCAGACCCAGTTGGTGGCCCTGTTGGCCTCGGTCATGGGTTTGCTTCTGCCCGTAGTCATGCTGTCGGGCCTGATGTTTCCGATCGAAAACATGCCTGTCGTTCTGCAATACGTGGCACAGATCATACCTGCCAAATGGTATATCGAGGCCATGCGAAACGTCATGATCAAAGGCCTTGGGATTTCCGCCATCATAAAGGAAGTACTGGTTTTGGCGCTTATGGCTGTGGTGCTGATCACAATAAGTTTGAAAAAATTTAAAATCCGACTGGAATGAAGATGCTGCGCTTTTTGTTGGAAAAGGAGTTCAAGCAGTTTTTTAGAAACTCATTCCTGCCGCGGATGGTGATCATGTTTCCGCTGACCGCCTTGTTGATCTATCCGCTTGTGGCCAATTTTGAAGTGAAGAACATCAACCTCAGTGTCGTGGATCACGACAAGAGCACCTTCTCCCGGGAGCTTTTGCAAAAGGTGCAATCTTCGGGCTATTTCAGGGTTACGGATGTGTCACCTGACTATGCCAGTGCTTTAAAGAGCGTAGAGTTGGACGAGTCGGATGTTATCCTGGAGATTCCTTCCCATTTTGAGAAGAACCTGGTCCGGGAGATGAAGGCAGATTTGATGATCTCGGCCAATGCCGTCAACGGGAACAAAGGCGGTTTGGGAACCGCCTACCTGGTTGCTATTGTCAACGAGTACAATTCGGCCATAACCACCAAGCTCCTGGGTGACCCGGGAAGATTCAGGGCTCCTGCTGCAGAGATTCTTCCATTGTTTCGCTACAATCCCGGGCTGCTCTATTCGGTTTTCATGGTTCCGGCCATCATGGTCATGGTACTGGCAATGATCAGTGGCTTCCTGCCCGCGCTCAATATCGTGGGGGAAAAAGAGAAAGGAACGATTGAGCAGATGAATGTGACCCCGGTTCGCAAGCGTACCTTCATCATTTCAAAATTGATTCCCTACTGGCTGGCCGGATACGTGGTGCTCACCATCGGCATACTGGTGGCCCTGCTTGTCTGGCGGCTCTTTCCCGTTGGTTTTGTAGGCACGATCTATTTATTTGCTACCATATTCTTACTCGGCTTTTCAGGCTTTGGTCTTGTGGTTTCGAATTATGCCGTGACGGTCCAGCAGGCCATGTTTATGATGTTCTTTTTTGTCCTTACCTTCATCTTTATGAGCGGGTTATACACGCCTGTAGAAAACATGCCGGGCTGGGCACAGATGATCAGCAATTTCAGCCCCATGAAATACATCATAGAGGTTCTGCGCCGGGTATACCTGAAAGGCAGCGGCTTCAATGACCTGTTGCCCCAATTCTGGGCCCTGTGCGGTTTCGCTCTGTTTTTCAACGGATGGGCCGTACTCAGCTACAGGAAGAATAGTTAAAATAGGAGGGTAGCAAAGCCGTTGTTCAATCTTTTGTTGATATGTATGAACTGCTTGGTTCGAATCCGTATGGATTAAAACTTAAATTTGAGAAATACATACAAACAAACCTCCCAATCATGCACAAGGGCATCATCACTTTTTTTCTATTCTTTTTCTTGATTTTTGGCCTGTCTGCGCAGGAATACCTGATAGAAGGCAAGTCGGCTACCATAGTATACCAGGTTCCTGATCGCACGAAAGAGCAATTGTTCAACGATGCGCTGGTCTGGTTTCAGGATGAAGAGAGGACCTCACAGTACACGGTTGAGAGCAGTGATCTCGCTGCCGGGACCATCGCTGTGAACGAGGTGAACCAGGTCTTCTACAAGAATATCGGGAAGCTCATGTACCCGCAGAGAAGCGGCATGGCCGAAATGCTGTCGGGCGACTTCAGCTATCACATCGACCTGGTCTTTGAGGAAGGCACCTATATGGTGAAATACGAGCTCACCGGTATGGCAAAAGAAATGTATGGGCGGGACCAGTTGTTCTACGAATGCATCGATTTCGAGGAGATCGACAAAGATGCCTTGAAGGCCTACAACAAGTCGATGGATAAGCTTCTCAAGATGAACGTGGTCCTGAAAAAGCGCCGTCAGATCTTTGAGGAGAATTCCCTTTCACAATTCGAGGACGCCAGCCAGAACGTGCTCAACTCGATGACGGCCAACATGGGCTCCCTGTACTCTTATTTGAAACTCGGGGAGTGAAACACAGATGTCAATGGCGTCAATCCTTTGATAACTCAATTGGCACTTTGGATAAGCGAAATGGGTCATTCGTCCTGTACTCTTTTCTCAGCAGGCCGCCTGGGTGTATATTTCAAAAAAATCAAAAATCTTAACCCATGATTAACTATTCTTTTCCCAAATTGTGTTTTAGTCTTTCTCTACTTGTTTATGTTCTTACGGTTTCTTGCGACAAATCGCCCGCCTCACCCGACAGTGACGGAGAAACCTCAGGAACAATTGACAACTCCTCGCAATTTTCACATTATGACGACAAAGCGATCGCTGATGAGTCGAATACCTCAGAATGGCTGGCTTACGGGCGAACCCACAGTGAAACTAGATTTAGCCCTTTGAAGGACATCAACATAGAAAATGTCGATCAACTCAAGGTGGATTGGTTCGTTGACCTGCCCGGGGATGTGGGCCTGGTTTCAACCCCGCTTGTTGTCGATGGTGTGATGTACTTCACGGGCACAATGAACATAGTTCGGGCTGTCAATGCTGTCACCGGAGAACTCCTATGGACGTATGACCCCAAAGTTGGAGAAGCGATAAAAGGGAAAAGGCAGGTTGGCTGGGTGCACAACAGGGGCATAAGCTTTTACAAAGGCAAGATTTACGCTGCGACCTGGGACGGCCGACTCTTTGCCCTGGATCACAAAACGGGAGAGAAGATTTGGGAGGTGGTCACGTTTGACCCGAACCGTTCCTTGTATATCACCGGGGCACCCAAGGCTTTTGCAGGCAAGGTCCTGATTGGCAATGGAGGAACCGAAGAGGGTCCTACACGTGGATGGGTGACCGCCTATGACGCAGAAACGGGAGAAGAAGCCTGGAAGTTTCATATCGTTCCCGGCAATCCGGCAGACGGATTTGAGAATGAGACCATGGAAATGGCCGCCAAGACCTGGACCGGAGAATGGTGGAAGCATGGTGGGGGAGGAAATGCGTGGCACGGGTTTACCTATGACGCTGAACTGGATGTGCTCTACATAGGCACCGGTAACGGCTCTCCCTGGAATCGCAAGATCCGAAGCCCTGAGGGTGGTGACAACCTGTTTCTTTGTTCCATCGTGGCGCTCAACCCGAACACAGGGGAATACTTGTGGCACTATCAGACCACTCCGGGTGAAACCTGGGACTATAATTCCAACATGGACATTGTGCTCACTGACCTCGACATAGAAGGGAAGATCGTGAAGGCTCTGCTTCATGCTCCCAAGAATGGCTTTTTCTATGTCATCAACCGGGAAACAGGGAAGCTGATCTCAGCGGAGCCTTTTGTCGAAACGACCTGGGCGAGCAAGATCGATTTGGAGACGGGCAAGCCCGTTGAAGTTCAGGGAGCGCGCTATGAAACGGATCGCGCCGTGATCACACCGAATCCGTGGGGTGCGCACAGCTGGCACGCCATGTCGTACAACCCGCAGACCGGCCTAACTTACATTCCGACCCTGCATTCTGCTGTTGGGTTCTCCGACGAGGGCATCGACCTGGAGACCTGGCAAGCCAAAGAATTCGAAGGAGGAGTCGGCGTGCATATGGATTTTGATCCAAGAGACAATCCCAGGAATTACCCGGCCTCTTTAACCGCCTGGGATCCGGTAAAGCAGGAACTGGCCTGGTCGGTTCCCCAGGAGACCTTTTGGAACGCAGGAACCCTGACCACAGCGAGCAACTTGCTTTTCCAGGGACGCTCAGATGGCAATATGCTGGCCTATGATGCGAAGACTGGAAAGGTTGTTTGGACAAGGAGCCTCGGGCTGGGGATTTCAGCAGCTCCGATAACTTATAAGATAGACGGTAGGCAGTACATTTCGGTCCTTGTTGGATTTGGAGGTGGATATGCCGCACTTGGAGGACAGGAGGCTTATGAACTGGGTTGGTCATACAAGACTCATACGCGCAGACTCATCACTTTTTCCTTGGAAGGTAGTGATCAAATGCCGGATTTGCCACCACCTCATTTCCCCAAACCCATTGTGGATCCCGATTGGAAGATTGACAAGAAACTGGCTGGCAAAGGAGCCCGCGAAATTGGAAAATGTACAGGATGCCATGGAGGGGCATTATTTTCCGCCGGGATGGCACCCGATTTGAGGGCTTCCGTCATTCCGTTGGAATTCAGCTCTTTTAAGGACATTGTGAAAGATGGAAGTCGTAATGCCTTGGGAATGCCTGCGTTTCCTGACATGACAGATGAGCAGCTTGAGGCTTTGCAGC
>Ga0272442_10008899_pt1 | contig 12638 bp, 11 predicted proteins | sample SSMForm2O_FD_200262 | JGI IMG/M metagenome (GOLD analysis project Ga0272442, IMG submission 200262) | Marine sediment archaeal communities from Little Sippewissett salt marsh, Falmouth, MA, United States - SSM-Form-2O | ecosystem: Environmental > Aquatic > Marine > Wetlands > Sediment ... | reverse complement strand
AACAGAGGGGGCTCATTATTCAGATTTCGTGTTTGGTGAGGAATATGGTGATGCAACGGCATTTGCTCTGGTCAGTCTCGCTGCCAGCACTGGCCAAGAGAGAGGGGGGCTGAGTAACAAGGATGCGTTAGGGGCCCTCATTATTATGTCTTTTATATCCCATTCATTTTTTAACACGAGCGTCGTATGTTGCGGTTTTTTTAATTCTAACAGGTAAAAAAATTCCCGGGGTACTCGTTATTTGCCAACCACCTGCATCGTTCTGATTGCCCCCGGTTCCAGATTGACGAACTCCGGGGCGACGCATGCCAGATCTTCAGTGCTGAACCGTGAGAGAAGCACCGGGGGGGTGTCGTATCCATCTTCGTCGATATGGGTGATAAACAGCTCTGTATAAGGGGTGTTTGTTTTGGAACTGAACACCAGCCACCGGCTGTTCGCCGACCAGCTGTGCCAAGAATTCATGATGTTCGTATTACACCGCAATTTTCGGGCAACACCCCCCTCGGCAGGAATAATGTAGAGTTTACTTTCCGGCTGAATCGCCAAGCCGGTGGGACTCCGGGTGAAGACGATCCATTTGCCGTTGGGCGAGAATCGGGGAAAGTAATTGCTCCTGCCGTTGTTCGCGGCTCCAGCCAGCGGCTCCGGGATACCCCCTTTTCCGTTGTTGAACGGTACCCTGTAAAGATCGAAGTGAATCCGATATTTTTTATTGAGGTCGGAAATCCGCACGTCGGCCGCGACGTTGATATAATTCTTTCCGTCGAGTGCATCCAGGAGTTTCCTGTCTACTCTGGTCCTTGAAAAAACAATATACCTGCCATCAGGGCTCCAGACGGGACATGTCTGGACGTAGTTGGGATCATCGGCTCCGGGGAGCGCAGAAAAGGTACCCTTCTCGATGTCGTACCATGCGATATAGCCCCGGGCGGGGAAGAAAAATTGGGAGAAATCCGGGTCAGACAGCATGGCAAAAAAGGACTGGTCTTTCACCGTGCTGACGATATATCTTCCATCGGGTGAAATTCTGGAAAAAAAACCCGAACTTTTACCATACTCTGATCCTCGAAAATCATTCCAGGTAATAACATCATCCCTGGTGAGCAGCATTTTTTCCCTGACTGGGGTCAGAATGTAGCCGCCTTTGTCTTGGTTGTAATCGATGTCCATGCCGAATATCTTTCCATCATTGGAGAAGTGATGACAGTTTCCGCATACCGGCAGATTCTTCATCACCACGGGCGGCTGCTCATATGACGACACAGTCCCAAATCGCCACTGAAAAAGCTCGGGATGTTGCTTCCCCCGTGCGAAAGGGAGCGGCATCTGCACATAAAATATGGGTGTTCCCACTTCATCCCCGGATGTGGAGAACGTGATGCCGGATCGTGTCACTATCTCGTATGAATTATCCCTGTCAATTCCCGTGATGGTTGCGGAAGCCTTCCTGTTCAGAGAATTTGCCTTGATTGTTTCCCACGCAACTTTATCGGGAGTCCACCGTTCCCGATCGGTTAACACAAATACTGCGTGATCGTTATGCTCAAAACGCACGGAGACAAACCACAATGTCGACCGGGGATGGCCGTCTTTCCAGACAAATGTGGGGGCTGCCATGTCCCGGGGAAACAGAGATTCGTTATACGGGTTGAATATATCTAACTCAGGATAAAATTTATCGGGGTCACAGTTGGAATGTATTGTTTGTATTGTTTCTTCAGGGTTACCGGTAGTGCTTTTGAAATGTTCCGAGCCTGCCATAAGGTGTATATCCTGTTTCAGATATAATCGTGGTATTATGATTCTATAGCTGCATGCAATTACCACTAACGCCACAGCGCATATCAATAGTATCGTGAGCGACTTTTTCATTGTCTGCACTACCCTCGAACATCACTTTTTAAATATGTCAGGGGACCGTAGCTGTCCTCTGGATTTATGTGTTGTACGTGATTCTGTGATATCGGCTTTTACTCAATTAATTCTAAAGCTCCCGATGCATTTAAATTTCATGAAAAGATTTGCAGAGAGCCGTTCGGAACCGAAGCTTTTATCTATGTACATTGTCTCGATCATGACCGGCCAGACACCACGTCTGGCATAACGGATCGGTGTTGTGTATTCATCTGACCATCTCATTTCATTCGGAGCAAGAGCGATCCTGACAGGCAGTTCGGGATTTACCCGGTCAAAGAAGTATACAAAGAGAGCAAATCGCTTCTGGGGTTCCGCGAACACTCCGAATTTTTCGGTAGTGATAGCATGTTTTTTGACCGCATCAAGGCTTTCGAAGCCCTTGTTGAACTTTGATACGTTTTTTCGACCGTTTCATAGGGTATGACGTATAATTCGGCCATCGGTTTCTGTGGATAGAGAACCGTGCTTGATATTTCGGAGATGTCAAGAATCGGTATTTCCCGAGCCAGAGACTCTGCGGTTTTTCTTCCGGGAATGCCGTCGGCTGTGAGTCCGCTGGCACGCTGATACTCAGTGATGACTTTCTTGATTTCCATCCGGACTTTTTTGTTGTTCGGTTTGCGACCTTTCAGACTGGCCAGAATGGTTTTTGTCATCTTCACAACCTCTTCTTCCCTGGGGTTCTGACCGAGAAAACGAGGCGATTTTCACTGATATCAATTCTGCCGGAAGAATCGACAGATTCGGATATCATGGTCTGTATATAGGAACCCGCCGCGTACTGCTGAAAGTTAACAATTGCTATATTGCGTCCGGTGAATTTCGTATAATCGGTTTTGTTATATATTTTTCTGTTCTTCGGATCGATCCGGGCGAATGGAAATGAATCCAGGAGCCCCTGTTTTTCCATTTCGAATGCGGCGATTGCCAGTTTGCTCACCGGTGGCAGGGATTCGGGATCGACACTCTGGTAGGTCCTTTTCGGGCCGAGCAGTTTGTCTTTCATGCCCATGATGTTGCCCGTAATATCGGGCAGGCTTTGACAGGCGATGAGCATAACTGCGAAGCACGACATAACAATGCAGGCCGTTTTCTTTTTCATGAGTTTTCTCCATCATGTATGATGGTCAACAATACACAGTTAAGAAAGTAAGTACATACGTTTCCAAGCTTGATGATTCGGATCTTTAATACTCAAACGTATCAGATGCGTCATCCAGATCCTGATCACTGAGCTGGCCATAGAGGCTTTTCGACCTTGTCTTGACTACCGGTTTTGGAGGTTGTTTTATTTGTCGAAGGTCTTTTGGCCTTGGCGGAAATTCCAATTCCTTCTTAATGGTTCACCCATAGTGTAGCCTCCCACCATCTGCAGTACGATTAACACTTTTCAAATCATATATCCATTGAAAGCTTTGAAACGGTAGTAAATAGTAACCTTTTGAATTAACATACGCTATTATAGTGTACTATAATTCTTTGCCGTGCAGTTTCTTTTTACAGGTTGATTAATAGTGGAAATTTTATTTAAGAATATGATATCGCTTAAAACAAGGAATCAACCTTTCTTTCGGGAATCTTTTGATTACATTATTTCAGTATGAAGAGATGAAATCTTTATCGTCATTTTTGTCACCGGTAGAGAAACACCTCTTCAGAAAATACCATAGAATGTATTGTCTGCCATGCCATATAGAAGAAGGAAAGAAGGATGCTGTTCATGTGGGGTACGTCATACTATGTATAAAACCTTCCATATTCTTTTGATATGTTCCATTGTTTTCGGCTGTGCCGGTCAGGGGATGCAAAAAAGTGAAACAGGTTTAACCCCCTCCGGTAACCATCATATTTCTGACGTTAAAAGCACAGATGGATATCCTGCTGATGTGAAAACCGGGAGAAACACGGCGAACACAGCAGAAATTGCTTCAGGCGAAATCCTCGATAGCGTTGTGGAGGGTGATCTGGTCACGATACGATATACGGCGCGCCTGGAGAATGGCACACTTTTGTATACCACCTGTTCCGATGTCGCGAATGATCCTCAAACGAGCAAGAATGCATGGTATATACGGCATGAATATTTTGGGGCCGAACAAATAATGGCTGGTGGAGAGAATATGCTTCCCGGTCTGGGACAAAGCATTATCGGTATGAAAAAAGGTGAGAAGGCGGCTGTTGCAATTCCTCCGGAATGTGCATTTGGCGTGTATGATCAGCAGATTGTTGTGCGTATCCACCGTGTAAAAACTCTTCCGAGGATTATTTCCATACCGAGAAATAAATTTATCGAATCGTTTTCTATTGAACCTGTAGTGGGCGAAGACGTCTACCTCGTTCCATATTTCACGTCGCGCATCATCACGGTGACAGGCAGTGAAGTAACCCTTAAATCCGCGGTGGTAGACGATCGGGTCTTTAAAGAGGAATATGGTACGACGGAAATCCGTGATAACGGAGAAAACATCATTATCAGACTGATTCCGAAAATGGGGGCCCTCTTTACAATACAGAATACGACGGGACGAATTACCGAAGTAGACGAGCACTCCTTCACGGTAGATTTTAACCATCCCCTCGCAGGGAAAACGATTGTCGTCGATCTTGAAGTCCTCTCGGTTGCCAAGGCATCATCGATTCCCGAATCGATCACATGGCTGGAGAATCATGACAGGGGGCTTTCTCTGGCCAAAGAAAAAGAAAAAGCGGTCGTTCTTGTGCTCTATTCCAAAAATTGCTGGTGGTGTGAGAAGATGATGGTCGAAACATTTACGGATCCCCGTATCAGGATTCTTCATGATCGGTTCGTATGGGTCAGGATTGACTCGAGTGTACATCCCGATTTGTACGACTTTTACGGCCAGATCAGTTACCCCATGACCGTTGTCTTGAATCCGAGCGGTATGGTCGTAAGCAGAATAGATGGATACAGACCGGCTCACGAGTTCCGCCGGAAACTGGAAAGAGTGATGGGAAGAACTCCTTGAAGAAACAAGACAATTGGTCATACTGTTGATCGATATTATTAACAAAATTCCTGTGAAACTGCCTTGACAAAGGGTATGTTTTGGTCTAGATTTGAGGTGGTTAAATACGGTACCAGTGAAACAAGATAGGTGGTTTCGCTATAATAAAGCCAGCCAATTCAAGATGTTGCGATTATGTGTTCGATTCTTTAACCTGCGTATAGCATAATACTAAAAGGGGTAGGTATATGAAAATCAATTGTGATTCAAAACCATGTAACAGTTTTGCAGCAATCGCGGCAATTTTAATTGTCATGATTTTGATACCATGCCTGTCCGGTTGTGGCGGTATGAGTGCCCTGGGGGGACATCAGGAAGCCTTGGAAAATGTCATGGAAGATGAGTACATGATTCCCAAGAAACCGATTGACAGGCATTATATCGGCTGTGCCTGGTCAAAACAGTTCGGACCGGTAGAAGACCCGCTCGTGGCAGATATTCTTATCAAAAAAGAAAAATCATTTAACGATATAACGCAGGACTTTGCCTACAAAAGAGGTTTTGGATTGGGAGGGCAGACGATCGTGGGTCCCAAGGCCGAGGCAGGGATATCAGGTTCGGGAGGGAAAAAAGCACAGTTGGGTGGTGTGGAAATTATCAAACCCGTTTCTCTGGCTGATATACCGTTTGAACCAAAAGTGCCGTATATTACCGAGGCATTACGTCTTGCCAATTTCTCGATGAAAAAGGAAAAAACGTTTCAGGCAAAGATCGGCGCTACTGCCGGTACGGCCCTGGGAAGCGGAACGGCCCTTGCCGAAACCGGTTCCAGTGGCAAAGCGAAAACAGAAGGCGAAGGCCTTGTCGTCGCCTATAAATTACACACGATTGATAGCAAAACGTATGCAAAAGATGACTCAGGATCTCTTCCGCTGGAACTCAATAAATTGATGGAATTCCCCAAAGCTCAATTATATATTAAGGCAGAGCTCAAGAATATTGAGGCGGGCGGAAAAAAGTCATTGCCGAGAAACCTGATATGGTCATGCCTGCGTGCCGATGCCAAGAGTCGTAACATGATTGCTGCATGGCTGGTGAGGTTGAAATCCACAGATCCGAGAAAAAAATCCTTAACAATAGCTTTCCCCGCATTTCCTACCATAGAAGACTGTTATACTTATAGCAGTACTATCTTTTCAAGAATAGACCCGCTGACGGATAAAATTCACCGTCAGAAAGTAAATATCACGATCGTTGATTCGGAAGTTTCGGATTCGTTAGAACCTGCAACATTTGAAGCCCGGATTTCCGTGATAGACGAATCGTTCAACATAAAACTTGTTAAACCGGGCGACCTTTAATAATTGCATACACTCTGATTCTCTGTTTGAGATGTAGTATACTATCATACTATCAGAGCTGTATTTGTCATACAGTGAATGGCATTACAGCCGCAGTTATCGAAGTAAAAAGTTGTTGTGATGGAGTTTTTGTTTAATAGATCAAGAACGTTTTTGGTTGTTTTGTGCAAGGGCATTCTAACCCAACAATTGCCGATCTAATCGGTCTTACAATGGAAAGAGTTGAGTGATGAAGCAATCATTATATGTAAAAGTTCTACTGATAGTCATTTTTATCTTTTGTGCCGGTTCGGCCTCTTACGCGTCATCAAAGCCTGACATTATTCAATATCAAGCTACCTATCATGATGATATGCTCAGTATTAATTTACAGTGGCAATCACCGAATCCTGTCATCATGGTCAAGGTTTATGCGGGAAGAGAACCGATAGAAATAGAAATTGATGAATATGACAACAGAAGAAATCCGAAGGGTTATTTCGGGGAAACCACGGTTGTTGTCAATCTGGAACCGGGTGTGGAAAGACAAGCTGTTAATTATGTTATTCAGTTAGTGGATGATGTCGGACAGCGAAGCAGGCAGGTCAGCGGGAAAGTAAAGCTGGCCAGCGCGACTTCCCCAGAGGCGGTTCCTCTTGAAGAGCCTCTACCTGAGGAGTTGCCACCGGAAGAAATTCCGTCGCAACCTGGAGATATTGTGGAAAAGCTCATACAAGTCGCTGAACGCCACGATGCAGCACCCTATATGCACAAAGTCAAGGTTAATAGTATCGGTGACAATAAAGTCAGTTTCTCATCGAAAGCAACTGATGATAAAGGGCTGGGGAAGGTTATCTTCCGGATTTTTGATAGAACGGGGAAAAAGGTCAGGGCGCAGGTATTAACCGATCTGGGTACGGTCTGGCAGGGAACGTCAAAAACATTTACTATTGCTGCGGGGAATTATAGGGTTGTTGCACAGGCGGTGGATTCATCAGGAAGCACATCACAAGAAAAGAGTAATAATTTCAAGGTTACCGGGGCTGATACCGTGCCGGAAGAACCCGATGAGTTTGATACAGAAGAAACCGGTACAATGGAATCGGGAGGAGAAGAGCAACCGACCGATGAGGGATCGGGTGACGAACTTTATGAAGAGGAAGATATTCCCAACGAAGAAGAGACGGAATCGTACGATTAATGATATGCTTCTACTATGGAGCGATCTGAGATGCTGGTCGAGTTTTTACACATTGAATGTGATTTACTGATGTCCAATACTTAAGTCTGGTGGAAAGGGGTAATGCCCGATGAAGAAGAAAAAACTTCTTTTCTGTTTTACAGTATTTATATTCGTTATGTTATGTCCCTTCATGACCATTGCCCAGGAGGACATGACAGGTGAAGTAAACTGGGTCGGGGGTTATGTGAGCGGCATAGGGTATGGAACGGCCACGCCAGGCAAAAATAAAGTCATTGATAAACTCAAGGCATTACGAGCTGCCAAGGTGGTGGCACAGCGAGATCTCCTGGAAAACATAAAAGGTGTCAGAATAAGTTCCCAAACGACTGTTGAAAACATGATGTTGAAAGAAGATATTATAAAAACAAGGGTTGATGGAACAATCAAAGGTGCCCGGATATTCAAGCGACATTTCGAGTGGCAGGGCAATGTTCCCCTGGCGATGGTCGAGTTGAGAATATATATGACCGGCAGTGCCGGTGGTTCATCATCAAAATCGCTTGTCAGCACTCTTGATCTTAACCGAAAGTATGGCACGTCATATTGTCCTATTCCGCCCATTCCAAAAGTCCCTTCTCCCGGGAAGCCTGGTGCCCGCCCCGGCATTTCATACGATTCAAGCAAACCGGTAACAGGCGTTGTGTTCAGCTTGGCGGGACAACCGTTTGAAAGGGTTTTACTGCCGGTGGTTCGAACGGAAACCAAATCCAAGAGAAAGATTACGATTTATTCGGTAAAAAGCGTTGATCCGAAGATCATCCGTACTTATGGCGTGGCTCGGTATGCCGACACGGTGGAATCCGCACGGAAGATTACCCATCTTGGTAACAACGTCATGGTTGTGCCGGCGGTGCATGTGTCAAGTGATAATTCAATCTTTATAGGAACCGATGCCGCCCGGCTTGTAAAAGAAACAATCCGTTTCGATAATAATTATCTGAAAAAAGCGAAGGTAGCAATAACCTCGGAATAAACCATAACAATAAACAAAAGGTCTTTTTCAGTATTTGGACACGTATTATAAGAAGGCAGGTTAACCTCGAACGATATAAATCACAGTAGGGTTTTATTCCCCGCCCCTTGGGGCGTTCATTTTTAATCCTGATAGAATGCAAGTCAAGTACATTAAGGGCCGCTGGAAGATTGTCGAAGGTTCCCATTGGATTAAGGACTTTGGTTCCAAATCCAAGGAGGCAACCCAGACACTCAGGATCATTAAGAAATACGGTTATAATCAAATTTGTTATGTTGGCCGTCCCAAACCGTCGATGACCTACTTCAGGAAAAAGCTGCGAAAAACAACAAAAGTTTTTATCGTCAGGCACGCCGAGAAAGCGGGTCCGTACAATGATTTTCCCCTCACCGCGATTGGTGAGAAGCGGGCGGAGACACTGGCTCGCATACTTGACAAGTCAGGAGTTAAAGTTGTTTTTTCAACCAACACAAAACGAACCCGTGAAACCGTTAATAACTATGCCTCCCCAAGACGAATTAGCATTCAGCTGTATGGAAACATAAATAAGCTTGTCAACGTGATTAAATCGCGATACGCGGGGAAAAACATTCTGGTTGCCGGGCACTCTGATACGGTACCCGCCACAATACGGGCGTTAGGCGCCAGCTCAGCCCCCGAGATCGGAAATGAATTCAACAATCTCTTCATTGTGACTCTGGCGCCCGATGATTCGGCTTCATTAACCAGGTTGAAATATGAAATTCATCATGATTTGTATTAGCAATGACACTCTTAAACTGGAAATATCATGTAATGTTTATTTGATGAGGGAACGGAATACTGAATTTATGAACGAGAGGAGGTGAAAGTATAGATCAAAGACACTCATTGTATAAGGTTATAAGTTAACTGTTTTAGAATGATCTAAACATAGATGCAGAAATGGAGGAGCTTATGAGACGTTATCGGATTTTTCAGGTGATTGTGATTGCATTAGTGATATTCGGAATGACACAGACCGCCTGGGCAGCCCAGAAAGTTTTAATCACCCCTCGAAATGTTGTTATCAATTTTCAACAGCGGGAGCTGAAGGCATCCCCGGCGATTAAGACAAAACTCACGATCTTTCGTCAACAGATCAAGGCAAAAAATCTAAGATTTCAGGTTGGGTATACAACCGCTCTGGATTATAAATTAGAGCGAATTACAGGGTTGAAGACACCGGCAGCGGCACAACTGACGAAGCTGATAAAAGCCCAGAATATTAAAGCTTCAAAATTACTCAAGATACTGCCGAAGTTAAAAGTGGTGGCATGTTCTCCCAATGCCGGCAAGTTCGATTGGCGCAAGGCGCAGGGAACAACCAATATCCGTGATCAGGGGACCTGTGGTAGTTGCTGGGCATTTGCAACCCATGGAGCTTTCGAGGGCAATTACAGGATACGAAACAAGAGTATCATTGACAGCTCGGAGAAGGATACCCTCGATTGCAGCGGAGCCGGGACGTGTAGAGGCGGATGGTGGGCACATCAACACTTGATTAATAAAGGAAGTGCCACCGAGGCCGCTTATCCCTACGCGCCGGTAAAACAAACCTGTCAAAATATAACCCGGCCTTACAGCGCCATTACGTGGGGTTATGTGGGAAACAAAAGTTCTGTCCCGAGTATCGCAGCACTCAAGCAGGCACTGTGCAACCACGGGCCACTCGCCGTCGCATTGCGGGCTACCAATTTGTTCAAAGCCTATACCGGTGGGATATTCAACGAATTTGCGGCGGGCAAAGTCAACCACGGCGTCACATTAATCGGGTGGGATGACAACAAAGGTGCCTGGCTCATCAAGAATTCGTGGGGCACCGGCTGGGGCAGCAAATGCGGCTATGGTCAAGAACGGGGCTATATGTGGATTAAGTACAACTGTAACAAAGTTGGTTATGCTGCTTCGTGGGTAGAAGCGAAACCCAAACCCGTTCCGGTCAAAGAAGACTGTGTGTCATTCAATCCGACAAGGGCACAGGTGAAAAAGATCAAAAAAAGATGGAAGATAGTCGACGGCAGTCACTGGATGTTCGATTTCGGGTCAAAGAAAAGTGAGGCGGTTAAGGCGCTGGCGATCATCAAATATTACAAGATAAACAGATCCTGCTTCGTGGGACGTCCCGGTCCGTCATTCCAGTACCTGCTGGTCGGTAAACGTGCGCCAAAAGGAGCAATGAAAGGGGAGGACTGTTTACGCTTTAACCCCAGAACGACAAAGGTGAAGAAAGTCAGGAAGAAATGGATAATCGTTGACGGCAATCACTTGATGTTCAATTTCGGCAAGAAAAAGAAAGAAGCCTATCAGGCACTGAAGATGATCAAGAAATACGGCTTTACCTATTCGTGCTTCGTGGGCAGACCGGGTCCCAGCTTCAAATATCTCCGTCAGTAGCTAACCTTAAAAAACGACCCCCTCGACAATACCGGGGGGGTCGCATTTGATTTTCCTATTACCCAACACAATTCCATCCCTTTCAGTCAAACAAGAGCGTTCTCTTGCTTTGTCCTTCATCCGTTTGTGCTCAGCGGATTTCGACGGTGATCTGGAAGCTCTTTTCAGGTGCTTTCCCTTTCTCCCACGCTCTGTAATAGAGCAGCTTGAGTAGAGAAGTTCCCGGAGAAACAGCCTTGAAACGGAATATCTGATGTTCAATCCCACCGATCAGTTCGCTTTTTGATTCTTCATATTCAGATTTTCCGAGGGGTTTGAGCAATACAGGATTATTTTCGGTTATCTGCCAGGAATATCCTGTGCCGGGAATGGCCTCCAAGCGCACTGTAACAATGTTACCATGCGTAACCTGTACCTGAGTTCCATTATCTTTTTCGGTAAGTGTCATAGTATGAGAAGGGCTGATCATTGGTGACTGTCCGGTCTGATTACATTGTGCACAGCTTGATAGCACAAGCAAAACAATGATAAATACAGTACTGTATATTGTTCGTTTCGGGCCTTTCATGTGTACACACCATACAATTTAAAAAAAATCAAAAAACGCTTAATAGCGTCAAGTTAACTTTTTATACATTATATAAAATGTACCATATGTAACAGATAAAGTAAATTATTTTACTAACGACATGCTGTTATAAAACTTGCTGAAATTGATGATAAAAAAAGCATGCAGGAAACGAAAAACGAGCAGAAAAAAATAAACCCGCCCCTGTGTATATACAGTAACGCCTCAGTCAGACAGTTTCTTTTCCTTGATAAAACAGAATCCCTTGCCCTCGGGACGGCACCTGACATGAAAGTGATCCAATGCTCGAATCCACAGGCCTTTCCAGGTTACCCAGTCGTGTCCACCGGATATGGTAAAAACGTTTTCCGTCGGTAAGGTTTGAGCCAGCAATTGATTACGCGATGAAAATGAATCTTCTGTTCCGTAGCCGAGAATTATCCTCTTTCGTTTTTCCGGATCTGATGTAAAATCTTTTAATAAGAGCCAGAGACTGCAGGCATAGTCCCATGAAAAAAAAGGGCAGTCTTTCCATGTGTCAAGTCCCCCTGCCTTCTCGATTTCCCTGACAACCATGGGACCGGCAAGAAAAGGAGCAAACACAACAATACCATCGACGTCTTCCGGATGTCTGGTAAGGTAAAGGAGTGCACCGTGTCCACCCAGGGAAATGCCAAACAGAATTATTGTATCATAGCCCTCGACCTTTGCAGGATCAACAACTTCGGTTTTTAAGAGATCGACAATTTTACTTTTCAAATAGAGAAACGGGCTTACATCAAGTATTTTCAGGTTGGCCTCAAATCCCCTTTCGCGAACTGCCTGTATGAATCCTTTTTTTTCATATTCCAAACCTTCTCCATGGATTGGAGGCAAGAATATGACGAGTGTCCGGTTTGTTCCTGTAAGCGTTTCTTCATACAGTCCTTCTTTGAAGAAATGCCAGTTACATCCAGTGACTGCAAAAACAGTACTCGCCATCAGGCAAATCCAGACTATTCTCTTAACAACTCTACTGTTTTTGAAGTTAAGCATCTTCGATCCTCGACACCGAAAGTTGAAGGAAGAACTTGTCCTCACTTGTTTGACGACAAATTGCGGTACTGTCAACTTTTTTGTGTAAATTTATCATAGGCCAATTCTTTGAAGAATGGCAGGTTCTTATGCACTTTTCCTACAGGGTTTGATCTCCAATGTAACTCCATTTTTAATG
>Ga0272442_10008897_pt1 | contig 12641 bp, 7 predicted proteins | sample SSMForm2O_FD_200262 | JGI IMG/M metagenome (GOLD analysis project Ga0272442, IMG submission 200262) | Marine sediment archaeal communities from Little Sippewissett salt marsh, Falmouth, MA, United States - SSM-Form-2O | ecosystem: Environmental > Aquatic > Marine > Wetlands > Sediment ... | reverse complement strand
CCCAGACCCAGACAGCCCCAGACGCAACCCTTGCCTCCACCCGAGACCAGTGCAGCGCCGCGACAACTGTCGACGCCGTGATAGCCGCCGTACCTGCGCGCTACGTTGGTGCCCCCTGCACAGGCCAGACGGGCGACCCGTTTTTCCTGCGAACCGAGCTCAACACCGAGAAACGACGCGATCTGCTGATTCATCTCAGGGCTGTTGACCGTGCAGGCACCAGGTTGCAATTCGCCATCGACCAGTTTCTCGGCGAAGGCCCGGCACCCCGCCGTGCCACAAGCGCCGCAATTCGCGTGCGGCAGCATGTCCTCGACCACATCGATCTTCGGGTCTTCGTAGACGTAAAGACGCCGATTAGCGATCACCAACAGAGTAGCCAGGGCCAGTCCCAGAACGGCCATGAAGCCAACCGCAATAAGTACGTTCAACATAGCGAGTACGCGTTACCCAGGTGTCTTGTATCGATCAAGCCCTTTGCCTCCATAGAGAAGCTGGATCTTTGTATACGACGATGCTAGTCGATGCTGCCATGAGTCCGTAGCTCACGCCGCAAAGTTTTTGCAAAGCTAGTGTTATAGCAGCCATCATTGCCCTTGTCTAACGATCGAGGTTCCGGGCAAGCTCAAGACGTATTGAGAAAAGCGCACCGTCTCAGGTCAACACAATAATCACTGATGGCCTCCGCCGGCGGCTCCCGCATCTCCAGAGTGGTACAAGCCGGAACGCGTTCGACCACAAAACGCTCCGCTCTTCTGTTGGCGGCCTCCTCGAGCGATAACGGCAAACCCTCATAGGGCAGAGCTTGCGGTTGCCATTCGTGCAAGGTTACACGCACAGCGTCTTGCCTGGCGGCCGGTGGTACCAGCATCAGCGATACCGGCGCCTGTTGACCGATGCCCGGATGCAGACCGATCCAGGGCACGAAACTGCGATAGCGCAGACCCATGACCCGCAGCACGCCGTTTCGATCCTGCTCGGCCCGCAACGGTATGCGATAGCCACCAGCTAACAGCTGCCAGCCATCGAGGTCGCCACTATTGCCGTCGAGCGGCCGCAAGCCAATCTGAATGCGCGTGGTGCTTGCATCAACCAGGCGCGATGAGCCCGCGTCTTGTGACGCCGCATCGCCCAGCAATGGCCAGAACTCGATCGCCCGATCGACCTCAAGCCGACAGTTGCCGATCTCAATATGGCCGATAAGACGGGATGTGCGGGCAAGCAAAGAACGCGCAAGGGGTTCGCCGAGCCCAAAGCCTTCATGCTGCAAATCCTCGAGGACCTGGCGCAGGTCCCGCTTCAAATAGAACGGCAACGCGAAACGGTCATGCAATTCACGGCCCCAGTTTATCAATTCAGCAGCGACATCCCGCTGGCTCAACATAGCGACCATTGCGCGCAGCAGCGCAGCGATCGCAACCGCGCTCTCCGCGCTGGCCGGCATGCTAAAGGCGCGGAACTCGACCAGCCCCAGGCAACCCCTACCGGGCAGATAGGGATTCCAAAGCTTCTCGATGTTTAATTCGCTTCGGTGCGCATTGCCCGCAATATCGACCAAAAAAGGGCTCAGGCAGCGCCAGATGTAATCAGGCTGTGGATGATCTGAGTTTTCCAACTGTTGCAGTGCAACACCGAGTTCGCTGAACGACTCGCGCACGTTCTCATCCGGGCGTGGGGACTGACTGAAACTGCCGACATAGACTGGCGCGAACCAGTAAGAAAGCGCCGGATGACGCACAAGATAGCGAATCAAACGTGGCAACAGTTGCGGATGTTCGAAAAATGGACTGCGCTCTGGACTGGGCCCACCCAGTGTAAACTGACCGCCACCGCCGCTGTCTGACCAATCACCATTGTAATGCAGCCGGTACGCGGCGAGCCCTTCAGCTTCGGCGGCCTGATACAGGATTCGACTGCTTTCAAGAAACTCGCGGGCATTGGTTGCCGGGGCTGCATTGATTTCGACCACGGCCGGATCCGGCGTCAGTGTAGTCCAGGCGACCGCTTGATCCACCGGTGGCGAATAACCCCGCCAAATCAGCTGATGAAGCCCGCACTCGGCCGCTGCTGCTGATACCAGACGGATAAAGACCAGAAAGCTTGCCACGTCTGGAAACGATGGGATCTCGATACAGGGCATATGCCTGCGCTGCGAAGCACATCGGCCACAGCCTAACGCGACCAGATACTGTCCTTCTGCAGCAAGGTCGTCCACTGCTCCGCTCAGAGGGATCGGATGATCATGCAGCGAAGGCCGGGCCAGCCTGGGATCCCGCTGCGGGTCAGCCTGCGCATGCTCGCCATCAAGACGAAACAGCACGCGCAATCCCAACTCGCCGGCAGTTTCGAAACTGTCCGCAAACCATCCCTGCTGCTCGAGTTCGCCAAGCAGGGCCAGCCGTAACTTATCCATCTGTTCAGACGAACAGGCTGCCGGCGCCGTTAGCGGATCGACCGGGATACCATCGGCCAGCGCCATTCCATCGCGTCGCCGATAAAGACCCAGACTCCAGCGCGGCCATCGCTCATCCCGGTACTGGCGACCAATCGTCCGCAACACCAGCGAACCAGGATACTCCTGTTGCAAGCGCTGTAAGATGCGCAGTGCATAGCCCTGTTTTGTCTCACCCAAGGCTTCGCTGAGCCACTCGGGTGATTCGGACGTCCGCAGCGTAAAGGTAGGCTCGGCGCCGATCCAGACATCTACGGCACTCACGTTCAACGCATCATCGTGAGCGTCTATTGCGGCTTCGAATTCACTGACCGGCTGCATCATGACACCGAGTGTTTACCAGTTCGAAATTATTGTCAAAGACCCGTCGCGCGCAAGCAGAACGCGATGGCGTGAATTCCGACAAAAATCGCGTCAGCTCCAACCATAATATAAGACGCGAATTGGTGTCATATCTTGAGTCCGATATCTATAATGCACAAATGCGTCGCATCCAGATCAAACACACGACAGCCTACTATTATCACGAAGCTGTGACTCTCAAACCGCACACTATGTACCTGAGGCCGCGGGAGGGTCACGACATACGACTGGAATCATCACGGCTGGACATCAATATCAATTACCAGATTCAGTGGCAGCGGGATGTCTATGGCAACTCTATTGCAATTGTCAGCTTTGCGGAGCCTGCGACCGAACTGATCATAAACAGTGAAGTCATCGTGGAGCATTATGAAGAGCAGCCGCTGGAATTCATCCTTGCCGATCATGCCCAGCATTATCCCTTTGAGTACGGCAGCATGGAGCAGATCGATTTGACACCCTACCAGCTCGCGATTTATCCCCACGAAAATCCCTTGGTGCACGAATGGATCGCATCGCTGTGCGATACCAGTGGCGTGCTGAATACCGTCGACTTGTTGACGCGTATTAACAACAAAATCGTCGAAGAGCTCCAGTATCAGACTCGCGAACAACCCGGTGTTCAGTCTCCAGCCGAGACGCTCTCCCGCGGTAGCGGCTCGTGCCGCGATTTTGCCACCCTCTTCATCGAGAGCTGCCGATCCTGCGGCCTGGCCAGCCGCTTCATAAGTGGTTATTTGCTGAATGAACCCGCCTCATCGGAAAACGCCACGACCCACGCCTGGTCTGAGGTATACCTGCCAGGCTCGGGTTGGCGAGGCTTTGACTCAACCAGTGGTCTGGTCGTCGGCGGCGATCACATCGCGGTCGCTGTCCACCGTCACCCGGAGGCCGTGCCGCCGATCGCAGGTTCGTTCAGCGGCAGCATCAATGCGCAACCCAGGATGGAAGTCGACGTTCAAGTGGCCCAACTCTGACCAGACTTTTCAGTTTGTCGTACTGACTATTTCGAACATGCGGGCTAGATGATGTCCTGAATGCCGATTTCCTCTTCATTCAGTTCAGCCTGCTCGATCAAGTTAATCGCAATCGCGATGAAATCGCTATCAGTGATAATGCCAACCAGCTTATTGTCCGAGACAACGGGCAAGCAGCCGTATTTATGCGCCTGCATGTACATCGCCGCGGTGCGCAATGAGTCCAGTTTACTGATCACGCTGACATCAATGATCATGACCTCGGACAGTTGAACATCATCTTCAGAGACGTTATCGCCCGCGATTCGCTGCCGCATCGATTCTGGCCCGGATGCCGCAAGAACATCTCTCTGCGTAACCAAGCCGAGCAAATGACCGTGCTGATCCGTGATCGGTATGTGACGGATATTCTTTTCCGTCATTATTTTTCTGGCGTCAGCAAGTGAGTCCGTCTCGCCTAGAGTCACAATTTCGGCGGTCATGAATTCTTCAACTGTAATCATTGGATTAGTACCCGTATTGGCATCATGGCGTCATGTGCCCGTTTCAGCCTGAGCTCAGAGCGCGTTGTTATGGAAACTCTGATTAATTCAGAGTTTCTGCGGCGCACGGATGCGCCGCCATTTTTGATCGCCTTAAGCGATTGAAAATGGAGGAAAACATAAAATCGCATTTTATGTTTCCCGTGCTCTGATAATTCAGGGATGAATTATTCAGAGCTTCCTTATATTCTACAACAACTGGGTTTGAAGGTTGTCGCTTAGCAGACATCTAAGGATAATGGCACTGACTTAAGCCGATACGGGTTGCTTCTGTAGGAAATGTCCGCGGCAGGGAAGCCGCCGTCGAGCCTACACGGACGTATTCACGGCGTTTTCCGGAAGAAGTAACCCGTGTCGGCGGGCCGATTGCCCGACGATAGCTGTTAAGTCAGTGCCATTCCATCTAAGGAAACTCTGATTAATCCAGAGTTTCTGCGGCGCACGGACGCGCTGCCATTTTTAATCGCCTTTAGCGCTTGAAAATAATGGGGAACAGAAAATCGCATTTTGTGTTCCCCGTGCTCTGATAATTCAGGGATGAATTATTCAGAGCTTCCCTAAATGTACGAGCAGACCGCATCGACAAATAGAACTCGGTTCAACTGATAACTCCGTTCCTACAATGCTCAGGAAACACATGCGAGCCATAGCTTCGTGCTATGATCAGTGGTATCTTCATGATCACTATCAATCACGGAGCTGGAAGCTTTGCATCCGCCCAGGCGACGAATGAGCCATGACCCTGACTGAGCTACGCTACATCGTTGCGGTCGCACGCGAACGCCATTTTGGAAGAGCCGCAAAATCCTGCCATGTCAGCCAGCCGACACTGAGTGTCGCGATCAAGAAACTGGAGGATGAACTCGGTATTTCAATTTTCGAGAGAGGCAGCAACGAGATTTCCCTGTCACCGGTCGGCGAGCGCGTAGTGCAGCAAGCCCAGCAGGCGCTGGAAGCTGCCGACAACGTGAAGCTAGTAGCGCTGCACGGGAGAAACCAACTCGCAGGGCCACTTCGAATCGGCGCGATCTATACGATCGGGCCTTACTTGTACCCGGAATTGATACCGCGGCTGAGAAAAGCTGCGCCGGAAATGCCGCTGATTGTCGAAGAGAATTACACGTCGGTGTTGACCGAAAAGCTAAAGCGAGGTGAACTGGATGTGATCGTGATCGCGCTGCCGTTCAACGAGCACGGCATCGTTTCTCAGGCGCTTTATGACGAACCCTTTGTCATTCTGCTTCCCTCCTCGCATCCGCTGACCGCGCGCAAGACGATCACCTCGCCTCAGCTCGAGGGTGAAAACGTATTGTTGCTAGGTAAGGGCCATTGCTTTCGCGACCATGTGCTCGAAGCCTGCCCGGCCTGCGTACCCAAGCCGGGACTGGTCGGCGATCTTGCCCATACCATCGAGGGTAGCTCGCTGGAAACCATTCGCCACATGGTGGTTTCGGGACTGGGGATTACAGTACTGCCGTGCACAGCCGCCGGCGCCCACAGTTATTCGCAACGGCTGCTGAGCATACGCCGTTTCAGTCAGCCAGTGCCTGTTCGCACAGTGGCCTTGGCCTGGCGCGTTTCCTTCCCGAGGCCAAAAGTCATCGATGTCATCAACAAAACGATCCGTGACTGCAATCTCAGCTGCGTCAAATACCTTCGTCGCAAGCGATAATCGGCCCACGGCCTAGCCCGCATGTTGCACGAAGGATTTGGCTTTTACGGGCGAGCTGGCAAAGCAGGTTGGACGATCGCGTGCAGATTCATAGCCTTAGCTATGGATCAAGGGGGATCGCCCAAGATGCGACGCCAGATTGTTCGTAAAACCAAATAGGACAAACTGTAACCGCGAATCGGTCCGTTGAATCACGGATAAGCGATTGAGACATGGACAAATTTCCGAGGATCTTCGTCCGCCTTCGTGCAACATGCGGGCTAGCCCGCATGTTGCACGAAGGATCTGGATCTTACGGGCAAGCTGGTTAAAAGGCAGGTGGTAGAAACGCAGAGCGCGCAGAGACGCAGAAAGCACAAAGAAAGTAAAGTATCGGTGCTTTCGAATCTTTGCAGCCAGTGACCCCAACCAAGGAAAATAGGATACCTTCAGCTTTGCTCTGCGGCCTCTGCGTCTCCGCGCCTTTGCGTCAAAAAGGCAACGACGAACGCGGTACCTCTGCCGAGGCTCAGTGGACGAAACCCAGCTCCAGGCGCCCGTTAACAGCCTTGACGAGCTGTTGGATATGATCGGCATTGGCACCGAAATCGGCCTTGCCGACGCGGGAGCGTGATTCGATGTGCAAGGCGGTGCGAGTAATGCCCTCCTGGCACCCCTGGGGCTTGATTTTGATGTGCACATCATCCACGAACAACAGCAGATGGGTTTTGGCAACGAGGTGCAGTCGCCACTCAACGTCATCGCTGTCGGTAATCGCCCAGCCCAGACTGATGGCCGCGTCCTTGACGGCAATATACAGCTCATCAGGGCCTGCCGAAAATACCGGGGTACGTAATTCTGCAAAAGGGTGGTCATCGGCGGTCTTGGCAATATTGGTCGTGAGATACACAACCAGTCTTTCTTTCAATCCGGGCGGATCAAACAGCGGCGCATGGTTCTTCAGCAAGGTTCCAACGACCAACAACAAGATCGCAGCGACAATGATGAGCAAAATCTTCATTCTGTATCCGTCAGTTGAGCCGAACGTCGGCGGCGGTCAGTCGAGTCCGCGAGGTCAGCGACACCGCGACCATTGATTGGGGAGCCGGCACATTACAAGCAACCGCGATCCGGCTTTTGCGGTTTCGGAACAACCCGCGTAGCCCACATCCCTGCAGATCCCAAGTCCTCGATGCCACATTCGTATTGAGTTTGTCGATCATAACAAGTTGTGGCCCAACAACGCAGCGTATTTCCACCAAAAAAATCGCGTTTCAATGCCAGAACTCACAGATTATCAGAAAAATTTCTTTACAAATCGTTTAGGCCAGAAAAAGCGATCGACGGCTTTTCACTAAGTGCCTGTTATCGAATCTTTTTCGGGTTTTATCCACAGCTTTTTCGACGATTCTCCACGCACATATACACAAGATCTTGTGCTTGACTTGGCGGCAAACCACATTCTATAGTAGCGCCCATAACAACAGACAGTCTCCGATCAAAGTGGAATAGCATGGAACTTACAACACCTATCACAGAACAGCAAAAACTATCAAAACTCAACGTTACCAATGCTGCAAACATCGCCGTAACGGCACCCGGTCGATTCAGGGTTATTCGCAGAAACGGAAAAGTAACCGCGTATGATCGCGAAAAAATCGCGATCGCGATGACTAAGGCCTTTCTGGCTGTTGAAGGCGGAAATGCGGCAGCATCCAGTCGCATTCACGAGATCGTCAGTGAGCTGTCCGAACAGGTCGAACTGGCGTTGACAAGACGCATGCCCGACGGCGGCACCTTCCATATTGAAGATATCCAGGACCAGGTTGAACTCGCCCTGATGCGCTCTGGGCATCAGCGAGTCGCGCGCGCCTATGTGATTTACCGCGAGGAGCATGCACGTGCGCGTCAGCAGCAAATTGAAACCGTTGTCGAGAGCGTTGTCGATGACAGCGCGAACAAAATCGATGTGACGCTGGCAGATGGCCGCCGGCAACCGCTCGACCGGGCACGACTGCAAGCCATTGTCGACGAGGCTTGCGATGGCCTGAAAGACGTGGACGCGGCCGCGATTCTCAGTGACACCGAACGCAATCTCTTTGATGGTGTGCCAGAAAAAGACGTGTCACGCATGCTGGTCATGAGCGCCCGCACGCTGATCGAAAAACAGCCTGACTACAGCTACACCGCAGCCCGCCTGTTGCTGGATGACATGCGCACCGAAGCGCTGAGCTTCGTCTACAACACCCTGACACACGCTACTCACGCCGAGATGTCGGGTCTGTACGCGGATTATTTTGACAAATACATCAAGCGCGCCGTTGATCTCGAACTGCTGGATGCGCGCCTGCTGGAATACGACCTGAACCACCTGGGCAAACAGCTGATCCCAGAGCGTGACCATCAATTTACCTATCTCGGCCTCCAAACCTTGTACGACAGGTATTTTATTCACTCGAACAGGATCCGCTTCGAGCTCCCGCAAGCCTTCTTCATGCGCGTTGCCATGGGTCTTGCGATTAACGAAATCAACCGTGAAGAACGCACCGTCGAGTTCTACAAATTGCTTTCATCATTCGATTTTATGAGCTCGACACCCACGCTATTCAATTCAGGCACACTGCGCCCACAACTATCGAGCTGTTACCTGACAACGGTGCCTGATCATCTCGATGGCATTTTCAGCTCGATCAAGGATGACGCCTTGCTCTCCAAGTACGCTGGTGGGCTCGGTAATGACTGGACGCGGGTTCGAGGCATGGGTGCGCACATCAAAGGTACCAACGGCAAGTCACAGGGCGTTGTACCGTTCTTGAAAGTCGCCAACGACACGGCGGTTGCCGTCAATCAGGGCGGCAAGCGCAAAGGCGCGATGTGCGCCTACCTGGAGAGCTGGCACATCGATATCGAAGAGTTTCTCGAGCTCCGCAAGAACACTGGCGACGACCGTCGTCGTACCCACGACATGAACACCGCAAACTGGATTCCAGACCTGTTCATGAAACGCGTTGCCGAGGAAAAAGACTGGACCCTGTTTTCGCCTGACGAAGTGCCCGACTTGCACGACCTCAGCGGTCAGCAGTTTGAGAAAGCCTATAGCCACTATGAGCAGCTCGCAGCGGCCGGCAAGATCAAAGTCTACAAGACTATCAAGGCCAATACCTTGTGGCGAAAAATGCTGAGTATGTTGTTCGAGACGGGCCACCCCTGGCTCGCGTTCAAGGACCCGTGTAACCTGCGCTACAGCAACCAGCATGCCGGTGTCGTGCACAGCTCGAACTTGTGCACCGAGATTACACTGCACACCAACGACACTGAGATTGCGGTATGCAATCTGGGCTCGATAAACCTGCCCGCGCACATCAACGAGAACGGCCTTGATACCTCCAAGCTGGAGCACACGATCAGCACGGCGATGCGCATGCTGGACAATGTGATTGACTACAATTATTACAGCGTACCTCAAGCACGCGATTCCAACCTGAAGCACCGCCCGGTAGGGCTTGGGCTGATGGGGTTTCAGGATGCGCTTTACAAACAGCGCATCCCCTACGCAACCGAAGGCGCTGTAGAATTCGCAGACCGCACGATGGAGGCCGTCAGCTACTTTGCGATCAAAGCCTCGACCAACCTGGCTGAGGAGCGCGGTCGTTATGCCAGCTTCGACGGGTCGTTGTGGAGCAAAGCGGTTTTGCCGATCGACTCGATTGATTACCTCGCAGAGGGCCGCGGCAGCTATCTTGATCTGGATCGCAGCAGCACTTTCGACTGGGACTCATTGCGCACACGGGTCCAGAAAGTCGGCATGCGTAATTCCAACACGATGGCGATTGCACCCACGGCCACGATCTCGAATATCTGCGGTGTCAGCCAGTCCATCGAGCCGACTTACCAGAACCTGTTCGTCAAGTCGAACCTGTCGGGCGAATTCACCGTTGTGAATCCGTATTTGATCGAGGACCTGCGCGAACGCGGGCTATGGGACGAGGTCATGGCCAATGATCTCAAATATTACGACGGCAGCGTACAAATGATCGATCGCGTGCCCGAGGATCTCAAGCAGCTCTACCAGACTGCGTTCGAAATCGACCCCCGCTGGTTGGTTGAGGCCGCAGCACGACGGCAGAAATGGATCGATCAGGGCCAGTCATTGAATCTTTATATGTCCGAGCCCAGCGGTGCAAAACTGGATACGCTGTACAAGCTGGCGTGGGTACGTGGACTCAAAACCACTTATTACCTGAGGTCGATGGGCGCAACCCACGTTGAAAAGTCCACGATGGACACAGAACGTGCGAGCAAATTGAATGCCGTGGAAAACATTGTCGCGCAGGCTTCTGCAACAGAAACACTGAAGGCGTGCTCGATACTAGACCCGGACTGTGAGGCGTGCCAATGACCGAAACGCGTTAAACCTTCAGCCAGGCCGTAACAATAAAAAAAAGAGGCCAAAGCAATGAGAGCGATGCCGAGCATGGCCGCCAGCGTGGGGGCGGGGCCATGAGTCTGAAAGCCGAACTCAGACAAGTCCTTTACGATCTGGCATTGACCAGAGAACCGGGGCGCGATGAAGTTGCGCACTTTTGCCAACATGCTGGCATTCGAGTCTGGTTTGTCAGAGCGCGCACGACCTGGCACGCCTTGGGGCCATCCGGTGTAAAACCCTGGTGGCTGATACTGGAACCATTACGCAAGAGGCCGGCGACTAAAGACGGCCGAAACAAAAACAAGAATGACACAACAGAGGTAATCGATAATGCTTAACTGGGACGATCCACTCGCTAAATTCAATGAGCCAGCTTTCAAGCCCGAGCCGACCGAGCACCCTCCGCGTGCCGGTGATGGCCTGGTAACGAACGAGGCCCTGATGGAAACGGCGGGCTCTGCACCCGTTGTCGATCCGTTCCCCCCGGTCAGCGAGACCGCAGCAGCCATTGACAATGAAGTCGAAGTCGCCGAAACCCCGGTATCATACGAGGTCGAAGCAACGGAAGCCGACCTGAGTGGCACCGGTTTGGAAGATCTTGAGATGGGCGCCGAACGGATCCAGGTCGACGACAAAAAAATCATCAACTGCCGCGCTGATCTTAATCAGCTGGTACCCTTCAAATACGACTGGGCATGGCAAAAATACCTCGATGGCTGCGCCAATCACTGGATGCCGCAAGAAATCAACATGGCTGCGGACCTGGCGCTATGGCGCGATCCGACCGGTCTGACCGAGGACGAGCGCACGATCATCAAGAGGAACTTGGGCTTTTTCTCGACGGCCGACTCGCTGGTCGCAAACAACCTGGTGCTGGCGGTCTATCGACACATCACCAATCCAGAATGCCGCCAGTACCTGCTCCGTCAGGCTTTTGAGGAAGCGCTGCATACCCACGCTTATCAATACTGCGTCGAATCGCTGGGGCTCGATGAGGGCGAAATCTTCAACATGTACCGGGAGCTGCCTGCTGTCGCGCGCAAGACCGAATGGGCGCTGCCATTTACCAAACATCTGGCCGATCCAAATTTTCACACTGGTACAGCCGAGAACGATCAGAAACTGTTGCGTGAATTGATCGCGTTTTACGTAATCTTCGAAGGTATCTTCTTCTACGTCGGATTCGCGCAGATATTGTCCATGGGCCGGCGCAATAAGATGACCGGTGTCGCTGAGCAGTTCCAGTACATATTGCGTGATGAGTCGATGCACATGAATTTCGGCATCGATGTGATCAATCAGATCAAGATCGAAAATCCGCACCTGTGGACGCCAGCCTTCCAGCAGCAGGCAGTCAAGATGATCCGTGATGCGGTCGAGCTTGAAACGCAGTATGCGCGCGATACGATGCCGCGAGGCATACTCGGATTGAATTCGCCGATGTTTGAGGAGTACCTGCAGTTCATTGCAAACCGCAGATGCTCGCAAATCGGATTACCAGAGCAATACCCGGGTGCCGGTAACCCATTCCCATGGATGTCTGAAGTGCTCGATTTGAAGAAAGAGAAGAACTTCTTCGAAACACGCGTCACAGAGTACCAGACCGGCGGAGCACTGAGCTGGGACTGAATTCGATTCACCAGGAGCGAAAAAATAACAATCAGGACTCAGGGAAATTAACAATAATAAGCCACGGAGGCAGGAAACTGTCTAACAGGCGGTGACCCACGGGTTGCCGCCTTTTTTGATCGTCCGCTGTAATTTGCCGGCAGAATGAAAGCAGAAAAGTTGCGCTGGCACGGTAACGTAAAATCTTTACTGTAAATTTTGGTCAAGAGCATGATTTTGCTCAAGACTGACAATTGTCATTGCATCGAGCGTAAGTGGATGATAGTTTTGTCATTAGTTCGGACAAAAACGCAACTTTTCTTACCTGTTTAGTCTGTCAAAACAGTAGGTTCCTGACGAATCGTCAGAGATTAAGAAGCTGATCAGTATTATCCTCGACCGGATTATCAGGGACATCGTTAATGCCGAGGTGTCGCGTTTTGAGCTTTAAAAGGAAGCTCTGAATAATTCATCCCTGAATTATCAGAGCACGGGAAACACAAAATGCGATTTTATGTTTCCCTCCATTTTCAATCGCTTAAGGCGATTAAAAATGGCGGCGCATCCGTGCGCCGCGGAAACTCTGAATTAATCAGAGTTTCCATAATAGGTATTCAGCCAG
>Ga0272442_10008896_pt1 | contig 12641 bp, 10 predicted proteins | sample SSMForm2O_FD_200262 | JGI IMG/M metagenome (GOLD analysis project Ga0272442, IMG submission 200262) | Marine sediment archaeal communities from Little Sippewissett salt marsh, Falmouth, MA, United States - SSM-Form-2O | ecosystem: Environmental > Aquatic > Marine > Wetlands > Sediment ... | reverse complement strand
ATTCCCTCTTTTTTGAGCTTTGAAACATCATCTTCAGGGATAATGCCTCCACCTACAACTAAAACATCACTCATTCCCTTCTTTTTCAAAAGTTTTGCAACATCAACAAACAAGGTCATATGTGCACCAGACAATAAACTTAGACCCACTACATCGACATCCTCTTGAATCGCGGCTTCAACAATCATATCTGCTGTTTGATGAAGACCCGTATAAATTACTTCCATTCCAGCATCACGAAGGGCTCTTGCTACAATCTTGGCTCCTCTATCGTGTCCATCAAGACCAGGTTTTGCAACCAATACTCTAATTTTTCTATCAACCATAAATTTTCACCTCAAAAAATTGCAGGCTCCTCATATTCACCAAAAACATCACGAAATACTTGACAAGTCTCACCAAGAGTTGCATAAGCATGAACACAGTCCAAAATATATGGCATTGTGTTTTCATCACCCTCAGCGGCTTTCTTAAGTTTTTCAAGACTTCGCTTAACTTTTTGATTATTTCTTTCTTTTCTAAGTTTCTTCAACCTATTAATCTGACGTTCCTCTCCTTTTTCATCCATCTTAAGAATTGGAATATCGACCGCTTCATCTAATTGGTAATTATTAACACCAACAATTGTTCTTTTTTTATCATCGATTTCTTTTTGGTACTTGTATGCTGCTTGTGCTATTTCTCTTTGATAAAAACCTTTCTCAATTGCAGGCAAGACTCCGCCGAGTTTTTCAACTCTATCCCAGTATTTGTAAGTCTGTTCTTCCATTTCATCTGTAAGCCACTCTATATAATAACTTCCACCAAGAGGATCAACGGTATCTGTAACACCACTTTCCTCAGCAATTATCTGCTGGGTTCTAAGAGCAATTCTCACAGCCTTTTCAGATGGAAGGGCAAGTGCTTCATCCATACTATTTGTATGAAGGCTTTGAGTACCACCAAGTACTGCTGCAAGTCCTTGTAGAGCAACACGAACAATATTTATTTCAGGCTGCTGAGCAGTAAGACTGCATCCTGCAGTTTGTGTATGAAAACGCATTAGCATACTTCTTGGTTTCTTGGCCCCTAGTTTTTTCATTTCTTTTGCCCAGATTCTTCTCGCAGCACGATACTTTGCGATTTCTTCAAAAAAGTCGTTATGAGCATTGAAAAAGAAGCTGAGCCGTGGTGAAAAATCATCAATATTAAGCCCGCGCTCAATTGCCCATTTAACGTACTCAACACCATCCCCTACAGTAAATGCTAGTTCTTGAACGGCAGTACTTCCAGCCTCACGAATATGATAACCAGAGATACTAATTGTATTCCAGCGAGGAACATATTTTGAGCCATATTCAAAAGTATCTACTATAAGCCTCATCGAAGGTTCCGGTGGAAAGATATAACTTTTTTGAGCGATATATTCTTTTAAAATATCATTTTGAATAGTCCCACCAATCACATCCTTTGATATACCACGGTTCTCTGCATTTGCAATATAAAAACCCCATACAATAGGAGCAGGGCCATTAATCGTCATCGAAGTTGTAACCTTATCAATAGGAATATCACTAAAGAGTATCTCCATATCTTTAAGGCTTGATATTGCTACACCACATTTTCCAAACTCACCACGAGAAAGAGGATGATCTGTATCATAACCGTACAAAGTTGGATAGTCAAAAGCAACACTAAGACCTGTTTCACCATGATTTAAAAGATACTTGTAACGTTCATTCGTCTCTTCTGCAGAACCAAAGCCTGCAAACTGCCTCATGGTCCAAAGGCGACCTCTATGCATAGTCGCATGAACACCACGCAAGAAAGGAAACTCCCCGGGAAAACCAATATCTTTTAAAAAATCAAGATGAGAAATATCTTCAGGTGTATACAAATTTTTAATTTCATTACTCGAAAGATTCTCAAACTTTTTTTTACGCTCTGGACTTTTATTTACAAGAGGATTATAACAGTTTTTTTCCCAGTTTTCTTTCTCTAGTTTGATTTTTTTAAGTTCTTTTTTATCAATCATATAAAGCCACCAACAATTTAGAAATCAATACCTTTTCTTGCCTGAACGCCTTCTTGATAAGGATGTTTGATTTCAAGGATTTCTGAGACATAATCAGCGATTTTTACAAACTCAGGATTTGCATATCTCCCGGTTAATACAAGTTCAAGTTTTTCAGGTTTTTCATCAATTAATTTTAGAACATCATCAAGAGATATTAAATTAAAATCAACTGCTACATTTATTTCGTCAAGTATTATCATATCATACTTTTTGCTTTTAATTAGCTCCTTTGCTTTTGAAAAACCTTCTTCTGCAAGATCAATATCAATTTGTTCAGGGTTTTCTTTGTTGACAAACTCATCACGACCATGTTGAGATACTGTAAAATTATCTACATTTTCAAGGCCGTCAAGTTCACTGTATCTTCTCCCTTTCATAAACTGAATCATATGAACCTTATAACCCGCACCAGCAGCACGTATTCCAAGACCAAGTGCAGACGTAGTTTTGCCTTTTCCATTGCCCGTATAGACGTGGATGTATCCTTTCTTCAAAGAAATCTCCCCAGCTTCTGAATCAATTAATTTATTATATTTCTTTCCTTAAATTGTCGAAATATAGACAGAAAGCTTTATGTCTAACGACTTGATTCGAAAAAATCATGAAACTAGAACTTAACGATCAACAAAAAATGATTAAAAAAATGGTGCAGGAGTTTGCTGAAAAAGAAATTGCTCCAGTTGCCGAAGAACTAGATAAAACTGGAGAATACCCAACAAAAATTCTTGAAAAAATGGCAAAACTTGGGCTTTTAGGAATAGTTATACCAACAGAATATGGTGGAGCAGGTCTTGATATTATAAGTTATGCAACTGTGGTTGAGGAAATATCAAAGAAATGCGCATCCACTGGTGTAATTACATCTGTTCACAATTCATTAGTCTCATATCCAATAATGAAGTATGGAACAGATGAGCAAAAAAAGAAATATTTACCGATTCTTGCAAAAGGAGAAAAAATAGGTGCTTTTGCAGGAACTGAGCCAAATGCAGGATCTGACTTGGGTGCAATGCAAACAAAAGCAGAGCTTAAAGGGGATCACTACGTTATAAATGGAGATAAAACCTTTATTACGAGTGGAGACCACGCAGGTATCTTTATAGTATTTGCTGTAACTGACAAGGAAGCAGGCTCAAAAGGTATAAGTGCTTTTATTGTTGAAAGTGATACACCTGGCTTTAAGGTTGGCAGCCTCTTTGATAAAATGGGCATTAATGCAAACCATGTAACAGAACTTATATTTGAAAACATGAAAGTCCCAAAAGAAAACCTACTTGGAAAAGAAGGAGACGGTTTTAAAATAGCACTTGGTACTCTTGATGGTGGTAGAATTGGAATTGCTGCACAAGCAGTAGGTATCGCACAAGCTGCTCTTGATGAAAGTATCGAGTATTCAAAACAAAGACAACAATTCGGAAGACCTATTGCAAAGTTTCAGGCAATTCAATGGATGATAGCAGAGATGGCAACCCGTATAGAAGCAGCCAGGTATTTAGTTTTAAATGCAGCTTATCAAAAAGATAAAGGCGAGAGATTCAGCAAAGAAGCTGCAATGGCAAAACTATTTGCATCTGAAACTGCGATGGACTGTGTAATCAAAGCAGTACAAATCCATGGAGGATATGGTTATACTAAAGAATACACAGTGGAACGTCTTTTCCGTGATGCTAAAATAACTGAGATTTATGAAGGTACATCAGAAGTACAAAAAATGGTTATCGCAGGTAGCCTTTTAAGATAAAACCTTCATTTTATCAAACTTTATTTGAGGTAATATGCATGGGGGATTTTAATTACGAAAAGGAAGCAAGTAATTGGAACTGGGAGATTCCTGAGTATTATAACATTGGCTATGATTGTGTAGACAAACATGCTAAGGGGAAGAACAAGGATAAAATTGCTCTTTTATGGGAAAACGAAAAAGGAGACACTGAGAAATACACTTTTTCAGATATGAAGAAACTTTCAAACAAGTTTGGAAATATTCTGCGCGATCTTGGATTTAAAAAAGGAGAACGTTTCCTTATACGCCTTCCAAATATTCCTGCTTTTCAAGTAAGCTTTATTGGTGGTGTAAAAATTGGTGCTGTTCCAATTCCCTCAAGTGTCATGTTTCGTGCAAAGGAAGTAGAATATAGAGTAAATGATAGCGAGTCAAAAGCAGTGATTACTACTGCTGAATATTCTGACGAGGTAAGAAAAATAAAGGATAAATGTCCAAGTCTAGAACATATTATAATTGTAGACAACCCAAGTGAAGATGAGTTATCATATAATGATTTAATGGATAAAGCATCTGAGGAACTGGAACTAGAAAAAACAAAAGCAGATGATATGGCATTTTTCTGTTACACATCAGGCACTACTGGCAATCCAAAAGGTGCAGTACACTTGCATCGCTGGGTAATTGGAAACGATCCAAGTGTTTTATACTGGCAGAATGCAAAAGAAGATGATATAATCGGCCATACGGGTGATCTTTCTTGGATATTTCCATTAGGAAATGGTTTTTTATATGTTTGGAGACATGGAATCACTACATTTGTTTATGACGGTCGTTTTAATCCTGATAAATGGTATCACTTTATAGAAAAATACAAAATAACTAATCTTGCAAGTGTACCAACATGTTATCGTATGTTTGTAACTATAAAAGATGCTGAAAACAAATACGACCTATCAAGCCTGAAGCATTGTATATCTGCAGGTGAGCCGCTTAACCCTGAAGTAATAAAAGAATGGAAAGAGCGTTTTGGCCTTAACATTTATGATGGAATAGGCATGACTGAGGTCATGGTATATCTATCAAATATGGCTGATATGAAAATAAAACCTGGTTCCTGTGGAAGACCTCAACCAGGTAAGCTTTGTGATGTAGTTGATAAAAACGGAAATCCAATGCCAGTTGGAAAACCTGGAATGCTAGCTGTTCATAAAGACGATCCAGGTCTTTTGAAAGAATACTGGAACAAGCCAGATAAAACAAACCAAAGCTTTAATGGAGATTGGTTTTTAACAGGAGATGTGCTTTATAAGGATGAAGATGGTTATTTCTGGTTCAGTGGACGAGATGATGATTTAATTATGGCCGCAGGTTATAGAATCTCTCCTTTTGAAGTAGAATCAGCCCTTGTATCACACCCCGATGTTTTGGAAGCAGCAGTTGTTGCAAGTCCAGATGAGCTGAGAGGAGTAATTGTAAAAGCATATGTGATCCTTCATGATAGACACAAGGCATCAGATGATTTAGTGAAAGAGTTACAGGAGCATACTAGAATGGTTTCTGCTCCTTACAAATATCCACGTGAGATAGAGTTTGTAGAAGAACTACCAAAAACTCAGAGTGGAAAAATCAAAAGAAAGATCTTAAGAGAACAAGAAAGAGAGAGAAAATTTGGAGGAAAAAATCTATGAATATAGTTGTATGTGCAAAACAAGTTCCAGACGCATCTGAAATAAAGATAGACAGTTCTAACAAACCAGTTCTTTCAGGTGTACCACAAAAAATAAGCGATATTGACAAAAATGCAATGGAAGAAGCAATAAAAATAAAAGACAAACACGGTGGTAAAATAACTGTTGTAACAATTGGTTCTGCAGATGCCAAAGAAAGAATAAAAGAGCTCTTGGCCATGGGTGCTGACGAAGGAATGCTAGTAGTAGCATCTGATAATATTGATTATTTTATGACAGCAAATCTTCTAGCTGAGGCAATTAAAAAAACAGGTGAATACAATCTAGTACTTTGTGGAGAGGCATCAACTGATTTATTTTCAGGTCAAATAGGCCCAAGACTTGCAGCAAAATTAGGGATACCTCAACTAACCTATGCTCAAAAAGTCGATGCAGAAAAAGATAAGATCACAGCAGATAGAAACATGGGAGATACTGTTGTAACAACTGAGTCGACATATCCTGCATTAGTAACAGTTACAAAGGAAATAAATGAACCAAGGCTTCCTAGTCTTATGCAGATTCTAGCCGCTGCAAACAAACCAATAAATGAAGTTGCTTCAGATGAACTTTCAAAAGAAACACCACTCGTTGAAACAGTTGAACTAAGAGGAGTAAAAATGGAACGTAAAAACGTAATATACAAAGATGATGTCGATGAATCAGTAAAAGAACTTGTGAACAATCTTGCAAAAGAAGGAGTTCTAAGGGGGTGAATAAGATATGGTTTTAGTCTACTCTGATAATAAAAACATGACAAATGAAATGCTTGGAAAAGCAGCAGAAATTGCAAAAGAAACAAAGAAGAAAACAACTGCAGTAATAATTGGAAAAGCAGATGACACTCTTGCAAAAGAATACATATCATATGGTGCAGATCAGGTATTTGTTGCAGAAACAGACCTTAAAAATTTCAAAGCAGAGGAATACGCTGATATTCTTTCAAAAATAGTAAATGAAACAAAAGCAGACACAATATTTATAGGGTCAAATAAGAATGGAAAAGAGCTTTCCGCAAGGCTTAGTGGAATACTAAACGCAGGCTGTGTAGTTGACTCAAACAATGTATACATAAAAGGTGGAAAATTAATAGCAGAAAGAATAGTTTATAGCGGAAACGCAATTGCAGTCGAACAATTCAATTCAAAACCCGCAGTTATAACAATTCCATCAAAAGCATTTGATCCAATTAAAAAAGATGAATCACGTAAGGGCGATATTACAAAAAAGAAGATTGATTTTGAAAAATCTGCATCCAAAATAGTAAATGTAAAAGAACTGCAAACAGGTGGAGTAAACGTAGAAGACGCTGAAATAATCGTATCATGCGGACGCGGTTTTAAAAACAAAGAAGACATAAAAATAGTAGAAGATCTCGCAGATGTCTTGAAAGGTAAAACTGTAGGATGCTCAAGACCCATTGCAGCTGATATGAAATGGCTTCCCGAGGATCATTGGATTGGTCTTTCAGGCCATAAAGTAAAACCAAAACTCTATATCGCAGCAGGTATAAGTGGGCAAATTCAGCACATTGCAGGAATGCGTGACTCAGGAGTAGTAGTAGCTATTAATAAAGACCCTGATGCATTAATCTTCAAATCAGCAGACTATGGAATCGTAGGGGATTTATACGATGTTCTTCCGAAGCTTACTGCTGCTGTAAAAGAAAAAATGGGTTAAAAACCCATTAATTTATTTCTATAAATTTAGTGGAGGCAAGATTAGTATCAAAAGAGAAATAGATAGGAAAATAATAGAGAGTATTCCAAAAGAAAAACTTGCAGATTTTGTATTTATGCACCTACGTGATATGTGGGCTGTAGATGGTCTGTACTATCTTGGAATAGAGGAGCTATGGGGAACAGAGGCTGCTACAGAGATTGATAGAAAAGTCTGGGAAGTTATGGGAAAAATCGAGGCCAGACGTATAAAAAAATTGTTTGATATAAACGGAACAGATGTAAAATCAATGCTCGAAGGTCTTAGTTATTCAGGATGGGCACTTGATCTTGAAGATAAAGAAATAATTATTGAAAACAACAAGGGAATTGTGAGAAACACGAAATGTCGTGTTCAAAATACCCGGCTTAGTAAAGGTCTAACTGAGTTTGGATGCAAACCTGTTAGATTTGGATATTTAAAGGCTTTTGCAAAAGAATTCAACCCTGAAATTAAAGTTTGTTGTAATGTATGTCCACCAGATGAACATAGTGATGATCTCTGGTGTGAATGGGAGTTTAAAATGAAGTGATTTTATGAAAACAAGTAAGGAATATAAACAAAGTTTAAAGAAGATGAGGCCGAACATATACAAATTTGGTGAGCTAATAAAAGATGTTACAACTCATCCAGCGACAAAAAGAACAGTTGAGGGTCATGCACAGATTTTTGATGCAGCTTTAAAGGACGAATACAAAGATATCTTAACTACTAAATCAAATCTAACTAATAAGAAAGTCGTAAGATACTTGTCTATTCTAAAAAACGCAGACGACATGATTGCAAATGTTAAAATGAAAAGACTCATGTTTAATCTTACAGGAACATGTACCGGTGGACGCTGTGCAGGTTTCAATGCTCTTAATTCTATGTGGGCTGCAACATATGACATTGACAAAGAGTACAAAACAGATTATCATAAAAGAATAAAAAACTGGCTTAAAGATGCCCAGGAAAGAGACATAACCCTTGCTGGAGCACTTACAGATCCAAAGGGAGACCGCTCTAAATCCGCATCACAGCAAGAAGACCCTGATATGAACTTGCATGTAGTTGAAGAAAGAGAAGATGGAATCGTTGTACGCGGTGCAAAAGTAATGATATGTGGCGTTGCTGCTGCAAACGAGCTTTTTATAATGCCTGGAACAGGTTACAGAGATCACGATAAGGATTATGCTATTTCATTTGTGATACCAAGAGACATTGAAAATCTTAAAATCGTAGAAGCTAGAAGACCAAGTGATATGCGCGAAATGGAAAAAGGCTATGATATACCAGTAGACATAGGTGGAATTACACAAGCATACTTACTTTTTGAAGATGTTTTTGTTCCAAAAGAAAGAGTATTTATGTGTAAAGAAAACAAATATTCACTAAACGCTGTTATGAACTTTATAGCACCTTATCGCGCTGCAATAGGAGGATGCGTTGCAGGACAAGGAGACCTAATGATCGGAGCAGCGGCACTTATGGCACGTGCAAATGGTCTTTCAGAAAAAGTATTTCGTGAAAAAATTAATAAGATGATAATAAACAATGAAACAACTTTTGGAATGGGAATTGCAGCAAGTGCTCTTGGCTCAAAACATCCATCTGGTGTATGGATTCCAAACATGCTTCTTTCAAATGTAAACAAAGTACATGTCGCAACACTACCATATGATACAAAAAGAATAACACAGGATATGGCAGGTGGAATTGCAGAAACAGGATGTCTTCCATCATATGAGGATATAAACAACAAAGAATACGGAGATCTATTGAAAAAATACCTCAAAGCCAATTGCTCTGGTGAAACACGCGCTAAAATAAGTAGGCTTATCGAGTGGCTTACAATTGGCGCAGGTGTTCCGGGTTGTATGCATGGCGGTGGAAGCCCAGATGGTGCAAAACTGATGATAAATGTCAAATCTGATATTAATCATTATATAGATCTTGCCAGAAGACTTGGCGATATAAAAGAAGATATTGTTGTCGAAAAAAAGAAAAAATAAAACAATATTTTCTCTAACTTTTTTTTATTTAGACATTATGTAATAATGTCGAATCCATCATTTTTACAGATACACTTTATATATTATTAAATCCAAAATTGTTTAATTGCTATAGTATAGCATGGTAAAGATGAAAGGAAGGGTAAATTATGAAACACAAACATAGCAAGATTGGTGAATATGGTATTAAATATGAGCCAGTAGAAGGTTATAAAACAAAAGATGGAAAGTATGTTTCACCTCATTATAAAAAAGTGGAATTTAGATGGAAAGATTATAACTAATAAAACAATTTAAAAATAATAGCAACTAGCTTTCCTATTCTTTTTTGTTTATTTTTTGGAATTAAACAACTCGATTTTATATTGTTTATTATAAAGCAACGTTTTTTATATATGTACAAAACAAATATTAAGGAAATTATAAAAAATACAAAAAAAACCCACCACTCTATAAATAGAGAATACCTTTTTTTAGATGATTCCTGACCACAGACTTCTTTTGACTGATCTACATGACTCTCAAGAACATAAGATATAGTAGTTTCATCAGAACTTTTTCCATCAGATACTTCAAGACGTACTTGACCTTGCGAACAGCTATCTGAGTAGCTATAATTAAACAGAGGATCTCTTGAATAATTAGTATCCCATATACCATCATTATCAAAATCCCATCTGTAAGTTATATCATCACCATCAGGGTCGCAACTTTGAGATGCATCAAAGGATATGCTTTCTTCACCATCTCCTCCAATATTAAAAACTACTTTTGCAACAGGAGGAGTATTTATTTCTTCATCAAGTGTTTCATTTTCAATTGGATCTTCTAAATTTTCCTCAGAATCATGGTTGTATATTACAACACTATAAGATGGAGCATAATGATTTTTATTTATGACAGTATTTGTTTGTTTTATAGTAATTTTAGCATGTGTAGTGTTATAAGAACTCAAGGCTTCATTATCTAAGACCGTGAGATTTACTATGTAATCTCCAATTTGAGCGTATGTATGTTCAACTTTTACACCATAGCTAATGTTTCCATCTCCAAAATCCCATGTATAATTTACGATAGTTCCATCAGGGTCATAGCTTTGTGATCCATTGAAGTTTATACTTTGATTGATGTATCCAGAGTAAGGACCATTTGGATTTGAAACTGCAGGATAATTTTCGATTGTATTTGTTCTTATAATTACAATTGAATCCTCTCCGACATTTTGTCTAAGTGTGTATCTTTTTCCATTGTAAGTTGCTCTAAATGTGAATTTTCTTGGGAGTAACTCGTTTATTGTTGAACCATTATCATCTGTTATACCAAAGAATTTCCAACCAGCAGAGTAATAACTTATGTTTCCATCGGAGAGAAGATTGCCGATGTTGTCTTGTAGTATTACTGTGACTTTTATCTTCGAAAAAACAACAGTAGAATTAACTCGGATATCTTGTCTGAGAGATACACCCGCACCATCATAAATGACTTTGAAAGTATAAGTTCTTGGAAGTAGTTCCTTTATTGATGTTCCATTTTCATCTGTTATACCAAAGAATTTCCAGCCACCTGAATGAACACTGACATTTCCACCTTGTATTGGAATTCCAGAGTTATTTACTAGTTTTACAGTGACTTTTGTTGTTGAGAAAACAACAATAGGGTCAACACTGAGATCCTGCCTCAAAGAAACAAAAGCATCCAAATAACCCATCCTAAAAGTATACTTACTTGAAAGAAGCTCGCCACAAACAGAACCATTAACATCAGTAAAACCAAAATGCTTCCAACCACCACTATGATAAGAAACATTACCACCAAACAGTGGCAAATCAGCACTATCCTGCAACATTACAGTAACTTTGATAGTTGAAAAAACAATTGTTGAATTAACGCTAACATCTTGTCTGAGAGATACACCCGCACCATCATAGATTATTTTGAAAGTATATGTACGTGGAAGTAATTCTTTTGTAACCTTCCCATTTAGATCGGTTATACCAAATACTTTCCAGCCACCTGAATGAACACTGGCGTTACCATCACTTAGAGGAATACCATTACTGTTCTGCAGTTTAACAGAAACTTTAACGGTATTAAAAATAACTACAGGATCCACGCTTATATCCTGTCTCTTTGAAACACAAGCACCGTAATAGGTCATCCTAAAAGTATATTTTCCTTTTGGAACTAGTTTAGAGATTTCACCTGCTGAATCTGTTGTTCCGAATTCTTTCCAGCCATCTCTATGGTATTCAACGTAACCATTTTCTAATGTGTTATTTTTACTATCAACTAATTTAACAGTTACTTCTTCCCCTTCAATTGCATATAAATTAATCCAGCTTACTCCAAGTTGTCCATATGTATCAAAACCAGTCCAGTTAGGTGCGGTGCTTTTGATTTTTATCTCAACTAAACCAGATAGATACATTGACGAAAGATCTATCTCATGTGTTTCCCATGTTTCAGTAGAACCCTGATCAGAATAAGTGTAAACTAAATCATTGTTTAGATAAATTTCAAAACTGTCATCAGCTATTCCATCAAGCAGTCTTACCTCAATTTTTGTTGGGATGTAATTAGTGGGAATGCTTAATTGAGCTGATGCATAGTTTTCATCTGGGCTTTGCGTTAAAACATCTGAAGGGTTTGCAGAATCGTTAAACCAAATAACTCTTAGATTTCCGTCGTCTGCACCACCCCAACCGCCTCCATGTGTCGCAGGCTCTATTGGTCCAAATCCAAATAGGTTATGACCTGCTTCGTCTAAAGAATCTCCAATGTTTACTGAGTCAATAATTATCTCGGGATTACTTGCAGCATATGAAGAAACACTGAAAAATATTAATACCAATAGAGCGAGCAGTATGAATATAGACACAAAAGAATATTTATATTTTATATCACTGTGACGCGATTCAATATCAGTTTCCACCGAACTCCTCACCTATGTTATACTCTCAATTTTCTAATATTTAAATATAGCGATATATTATGTCAAAATGACAAAATGTCAGCAGCAAAAATAATAAAATAATAGTAAAGAATAAAAATAAATAAAAAAACAAAAATCTTAAAAACAACAGATATATTTTTAAACCAGTTCAACATTGATTAACGGGGGAAAAACATTGAAAAGAGAAAATTGTCCTTTTTGTGGACATCGATGGGTAAGAAGCTCACAAGAATCACCAGTACAATGTCCTAACTGTAAATGTAAATTTGACCCCAAAATAGTTTATGCAAACAGAGAAAAACAACGATAAAAAAAAAAGAATTATTTTCTGTAATTAAAAGACTCAATTACTTCTTTACCAAAAGGAGTAAGAGCATAAAGTTTAATGTTTTTACCACTCTTTTTTTCTTCGACAAGACCCAAACCAAGAAGCGATTCGTCTTCTTTATAACGTGATTCCATACCA
>Ga0272442_10008895_pt1 | contig 12642 bp, 3 predicted proteins | sample SSMForm2O_FD_200262 | JGI IMG/M metagenome (GOLD analysis project Ga0272442, IMG submission 200262) | Marine sediment archaeal communities from Little Sippewissett salt marsh, Falmouth, MA, United States - SSM-Form-2O | ecosystem: Environmental > Aquatic > Marine > Wetlands > Sediment ... | reverse complement strand
CACGGGAGGCTCAGTCCGCTCCTCCCCCGCGGTGAGCGGGGGCTACGTGTACGTGGGGAGCGATGACGACAACGTCTATTGCCTGGACGCGGCCACGGGTGCGCTGGTTTGGCCCTATGCGACGGGGGGCGACGTCGTGTCCTCCCCGGCGCTCTCCGGTGGTTACGTGTACGTGGGCAGCAATGACGCCAATGTCTACTGCCTGGACGCGGCCACGGGTGCGCTGGTGTGGTCCTACGCCACGGGGGGCGACGTCGAATCCTCCCCTGCGGCTGAACATGGTTACGTGTACGTGGGGAGCAATGACGGGAAGGTGTACTGCCTCGAGGCCGGTGCCGGGGACCCCGGCGAATGGCCGATGTTCCACAGGGACGCGCAGAACAGCGGGCTGCTGCCGTTCGAGGTGCAGCTGGACCTCGGCTGGAACATGGTGGGTTACGGCTACACGTGGCAGCCGCCGGTGAATCTGGCGACCGTCACGTTCACGGACGGGTCCGAGATCAAGACGTGGGAAGGCGCCGCCGCCGATGGCTGGATTCAGGATCCGGCGTTCTACTACCAGGCGGGCGTCGGGTATCTGCAGCTAGGTCTGCCGTCGCCGCCGCGCGACAGCGACGAGATAGAGGCCGGCCGAGGCTACTGGCTGCTGGCGTACCGGGACGGGCTGACGTTGAGAATACCGTAGCAGCAAGGGTCAGGACACTGCGGAGTCCCTGAGGTGTAGTCGGTCTAGGCAGACCTGACGCAGCGTGTAGGACAGGCCACCGAGGCCGCCCAGCTCGCCGAGCGGGTCGATGACGCCGTGCGCCTCAGCGACGCGGCGGTCCTGCTCCCAGCGGCGCGCGCCGTCGACGACGACCGAGGTCGTCACGTAGTGGGCGCCGGGGAGGGCCCGGCCGGGGTCCGCCGTCGCCGGGGCCCTGACCTCAATCCCGGCCGACTCGGCCATGCGACGAGCCACTGCGGCCATGTCCCCGGCCATCTCCTCGTCCGGGTCGACGAGCCACAGCTCCAGGTCGGCCAGGCGATGGTCGCAGATGAGGTCGTGGAGGATCGACGGCGTGAAGACATAGCTCCCCGCGCCGATGAGAACAACCGTGATCGCCATCGTGAGGTAAGTTCCCCGTTCGTCGGTTCTGATGCTCGTTCATGACGCAGCCGCCCGGGCCGGCCCATTATCCACGGGGCCGGCCGATTTGACATCGCCGCCTCCCGGGGCCACAATCTCAGAGACGGCCTCCGCTCTGGCCGCTTGTCGCCCAACGCGCTGCTCGCCTCGTGGGGGTATTCAGCCGATGAGTTACCACGCCCGCCGCGCCTTCTCCCTTCTGCTCGCATGCGGTTTCATCATCCTCACAACGGACACCCCGGCCGATATCCTTCCCGACGACGGCTTCGTCGTGGTCCTCGGGGGCCAGTTCGCCCTAACCTCCGACCCGGGCCGGGTCGTCAAGTTCAAGGGCGCCAACTACCACTGCCGCCTGCTCAACAACGACGGTGGCGCCATCGACACGGAGATGTTCGTCGCAGAGCGGATGAACCTCAACTGCACGCGCGACTTCATCCACCACGGCAGCGGTATCAACCCGAGCAACCTGGCCGAGTTGGTCACGCGCATCGGGCTGGCCAAGGCGCACGGCCTCAAGGTGATCGTCACCTTCGAGGGCGGGGGCTACCCGTCCGCCGGCTCGGGCGACGAGGCACAGAACTTCGCCGACATGGACACGGTCGTCGCCGCCCTCCTGAACGAGCCGGCCGTCCTCGCATGGGACCTGCGCAACGAGCCGGACTATGGCGTGTCAAGCGGATGGAACTGGTCGCACGACCAGCCGACGGCGGCTGTGCGGATCGACTACCTCCAGCGGGCGGCCGCGCACCTGCGCAGCGTGGACGGCAATCACCTCATCACCGTCGGGATGGGGATGCACTACGACAACTACCTCCCCGGGGGCGTGCCGCACGTGAAAGACTTCGTCGACTTCGTCTGCTTCCACTACTACACGTGGACGTACTGGCAGACCGTCGCCCAGGCCATCGACGAGCTGAGGGGATATACCTCCAAGCCCATCATGATGGAGGAGTTCGGATACTCGGCGTTTGCGGGATCGGGCAGGACCGAGGCGCAGCAGGAGTCGTACTACAGCCAATGGGTCGGCGACGCGGAGAACCGGGGGATCGCCGGCATCGTCCAGTGGGAGCTGTGCGACCTGATCGACAACGACCTGAGGGGCGACTGGGGGTCCTTCGGGATACTGCGGGATGGCCCGGACTACCCGTGGAAGCCGGCGGCTTACGTCTACCGCGACAACTTCGTGGTGGATTCGTTTCTGCACACACCGCCGCCGGAGCACGCCGTCTCGGGCTACGTGCGGACGACCGGGGGGGCGGGCCTGACCGGCGCGACGGTTCGCCTCCAGCCGGGCGACCTGTGGGCCGTCACCCAGCCCGGCGGCTACTACGAGATCGCGGCCGTCCCTGAGCGGACGTACTCCTTCACGGCCGGCCTGGCCGCCTTCGCCGATGAGAGGATCGAGGAGTTCATCGTGAACGGCCCGATGGCCCAGGACTTCGCCCTCCCCGGGAGCGGCACGCTCGTCGGATGGGTCCGCCGGGCCGACGGCGCACCCCTGGCAGGCGCGCGGATCCTGATGGAGCCGGGCCCCCACGCCTCGACATCCGGTGCCGACGGCTACTACATGTTCCCCGGCCTGCCGCAGGGCGAGTACAGCCAGCGCGTGGAGGTCGACGGCGTCAGCGGCGTCCCCGAGGACCTCGTCTACGCTGCCGAATACAAGAGGCGGCGGGTCGATCCCTACCTCGGGATACAGGCGCCCTTGGTCAACGCGGGTTTCGAGACCGGCAACCTCTCCGGATGGGTGAGCTGGGGTCAGTTGGACGGCGTCCACGAGAGCGAGTCGACGTTCGGCACGGTCCCCGCCCACGGCGGGGAGTACTACATGGGCTCCTGCGCGCTCACGGACTCAAAGAGCGGAGGCGTCTACCAGCGGGTGGCGGTAGACGCGGGCGCATGGTATGAGGCGGCGGTGTGGATATGGACGCGGCGGCTCCCGGGAGACGTCGAGGACGTATACAGCCGCCTCGGCGTCGACCCGACGGGCGGGACGAATCGCTACTCCCCCGCGGTCCAGTGGACGCCGCAGATGCGCAGCGACAAGATGTGGACGAAGATATCCCTGATCGCCCAGGCGGCCGGAGCGTACATGACCGTCTTCGTCGACCAGCACCAGGAGAACAACCCAGGCTGGCACCTCAGCGCGTTCGACGACGTGTCCCTCACCCAGCTCGGCACGTCCACCTCGCCCCCGGGCGCCATGGCGGCCGGCTGGAACCTGATGTCCGCCCCCGTCGACTCACTCGGACACGACGTCGAGTTCACCCTCGGCGACCTCGTCGCCCTCGGCAACAACCTGGACAACAACGCCTGGGCGTTCAACCCGGCGACCGGCTACCTCCCCTATCCGGGCGGCTTCTCGGAGATGGAGCGCCCGAGCGGCTACTGGCTGTGGCTGGATACGGCGGGAGAGAACACGGCGATGGGGATCCTGTCCGCCGCGGAAACGGTCGTGCCCCTCTGTGACGGCTGGACGATTGTGGGCTGCCCGTTTGACCAGGCCGTCGCCTTCGCCGACTGCTCGGTGACCGACGGCTACGACACCCTGGCGCTCCTGGACGCGGCAGCAGAGGGGTGGGTACAGCCCATCGCCTTCTACTACGATCCGGCCGGCGCGTACGGCTTCCTTCGGGCCGACGGCACCGGAGACGACGACCAGCTCCGCCCCTGGCGCGGGTACTGGCTGCTTGCGTACGTGGGGAACCTGAGCCTGATCGTCCCGCAGCCTTGAGGCTGCTACGGGGCGCTCTCGCGGTGTCGCCCGCATGGTACCGCCCACTGGCCGTTGGGGTGCCCCGCAGCCCGGAGCCGTACCCGGGCGACACGGCATCGGGTTTCGTGTCCTGCGCGAGACGGATTAGGCGATCTGCTTACCCGTTGCTCACGCAACACACAGTCGGAGGCCCCCGCTGGAAGCGGTCCTCGGCCTTCGCCCACGCATCGTTCCATCGACTCTGCTTTTTCCGTCCCGCATCGTGCCCCGCTCCCCGCGATCGCTTCAAAGCGCACGGAATCCCCATAGACGATCGCGCTGAGAGCGCCGCTGGCAGAAGATTCGCCGTTGGGAAAGCATGGATGCTGCCGCAGCACTATTGCTCGCTTGCAGGGGCTCACGCTGCCTCACACGACGATTAGGGAACGTAGAGTTGGCCGGAGTTGAGGACTGAACTTCGGTTTACGGAGTTGCGAAAAGCGTCCTGTAAGGGGAGCTCCGACTTGCCCGAGAGCGGCACTCTTCTGAAGAGGGGTGCCGCTCGTTCTGTCTCTTGCACCGCCGCCCGGACTTCTTCTCCTTGACCCCTGCTGCTGTGGTATACTTTCACATGGCTGGGGGAGTTTCAGGGGGCGACCCAGTGGGCAGCGGGCATGTCGCATGGGATGATGCGACCGTCGGGAGACCTATGCCCGGCGGTCTTTTGCTGTGTCCAGGGCTTTGCGCGGGGGCGCGGAAAGGGTTAGCACTATGAAACACGCGATAGTGGGTCTAGTGGTGTTGATTGGGGCGGCTCTGCTGCCGGCCGCTGCCGGCGACCTCGTGTGGTCCTACGCTACGGGGGGCGCTGTTGAGTCCTCCCCGGCGGTGAGCGGCGGTTACGTCTACGTGGGCAGCTATGACAACAATTTCTACTGCCTTGACGCGGCGACGGGTGACCTCGTGTGGTCCTATGCCACGGGAGGCTCGGTTTTCTCCTCCCCTGCGGTGAGCGGTGGTTACGTATACGTGGGGAGCGTTGACAACAAGGTGTACTGCCTGGACGCGGCGTCGGGTGCGCTGGTGTGGTCCTATGCCACGGGAAACCGTGTCGTCTCCTCCCCGGCGGTAAGCTGTGGTTGCGTGTTTGTGGCGAGCAGAGACGGCAAAGCTTACTGCCTCGATGCCGACACCGGAGCGTTCGTGAGGGACTGGGATATCGGCGCCGATTCCTCCTCACCCGCGGTGGCTGGGGGCGATGTCTATGTGGGGAGTGGTGATGGCTGGATGTACCGTCTCACGCCCACCGGCTCGGTCGGCCATCAGTTGGGCTCCAGGTTCTTCTCCTCACCCGCGGTGAGCGAGGGTTATGTGTACGTGGGAAATGATGATGGCAATGTATACTGCCTGAACACTAGCTGGCTGGGGGTAGAGTGGTCCTACCCGACGGGCGGCCTGGTCCAGTCCTCCCCGGCGGTGAGCGGCGGGCGCGTGTATCTGGGGAGCAATGACGGGAACGTCTACTGCCTTGACGCGGCCACGGGGGCGCTGGCGTGGTCCTTTCAGACGGGCGACGACATCGTGGCCTCACCCGCGGTGAGCGGTGGCTACGTGTACGTTGCCAATGACGGTCAAAACGTCTACTGCTTTCACGCGGCCACGGGTGCACTGTTGTGGGGCTACACGACGGGAGGGCCTGTCATCTCCTCCCCAGCGGTGAGAGGGGGACACGTCTACGTGGTGGATGGCCCCGGCAGGGTCTATTGTCTTGAGGCTGGGTTTGGCGACCCCGGAAAGTGGCCTATGTTCGGGCACGACGCTAGGCGGAGCGGGGCGTGCGCATGCGCCTCGGCGCAGATCGGCCCCGCAGGAGGCACGCTCGAGGTCGACGACGTCAGCAGCCCACTGAACGGCGCCAAGGTCGTCTTCCCGCCGGGCGCCCTGGCAGCTCAGACCGAAGTGACGATCGGAGAGACTGTCCCGAAGGCTGCTGGAGTGGGCGTTGCCCTGGGTGAGCCGGCGGATCTGGGCCCGGATGGCGTCGCTTTGACCGGGCCTGTGACCGTCTACCTCCCTCACGCCGCCGCGACGGCGCACGTCTCGCCGGTTCAGGCTTTCTGGTGGGATGCTGGAGCCGGGCAGTGGTCGACTCAAGGCATCTCCAACGTTGTCCATGACGGCTCGGCCGATCCGCACGTCGTGTCCTTCGACACGGAGCACTTCACGACGTTCCAGGCTGCGGGGACGGTACCTCCTGCTCCGCCGCCTGCGGCTTCGGGTGGCGATGACGACGATGATGACGGCGGCTTCTGCTTCATCGCGACGGCGGCATACGGGTCCGAGTTGGCGTCTGAAGTCGAGTCGCTCAAGTCGTTGAGAGATACCCATCTCATGAAGTGCGCGGCGGGAAGGCTGTTTGTCGATGTGTACTATGCGTGTGGGCGCTATGCAGCGGAGGCCATTGCCGAGAGCGATGAGGCGCGGGCCTGCGTGCGCCTGGCGCTGAGGCCGCTGGTGTCCCTGGCGGCGCCGGAGGAAACCGCCGCGCGCGAATGATCCTTGCGCCGCTGACAGGATATCCGACGCTGGGCAAGGAAAGGATGCTACCGATGCGCTACTTGTCGCTCGCAGGGGCTCGCGCTGCCCCACACTATGGTTAGGGGATGTAGAGTTGGCCGGCGTCGAGGACTGAACTTCGGTTTACGCAGTTGCGAAAAGCGTCCTGCAAGGGGAGCCAGCACCTGTCCGAGAGCCGCACTCTTCTGAAGAGGGGTGCCGCTCCTTCTGTCTATCTTCGCCAACCGTATCCCTAAGCTGTGTTCACAATGCCGCCTTCTGGTGTGCCGCAGTTCAAGGGCGCGATCCAGCGGGCGGAGCACACGGTGGGTCCGCGAGGCCTCAGTCATCTGGCGCCCCGGGGTCGGCCTCCGGCTTGAAATCAGGCCGAAATCATGCTATCCTATCGGTAAAGGGCGACGTCCAGGGGGTAGTGGGCATGCGCGGCAAAGCGGGTAGCATCTGGAGGCCTAATTCGTAGCCGCAGGGACTGGTTTGTCTCTGCGGCTTGCTGTTTGCGGACCCACCGGATTCGGAGGCATCGTCGCCTTCAGACAAGGGGGTCCGCCATGTACCGCTCCGCCTTCTTCGCCCTCCTAATCGGTTCCTCACTGAGCTTTAGTTTAGCGCAGCAGGGCGCTCCCGCCAGGGTCAGCGCGGGGAGTGCGGCTGCCGCGGCTGTGACAGCAGCCACGGGCATCGAATGGTCCGTCGCAGAGACATCGCCGCGTTCCGGGCTCGCGATGTACCTTGCCCGCCCATATCCGCCTCCGCCCACAGGGCCATCTGAGCTTGGCAGGGCGCCCATAACAGCTGTTGATGAGCAAGCAGCCAAGGCAGTGGCCGAGTCGGTCGCGCTGGACTTCCTCCTCTCGGCGAAGGCGGAGTTCGGAGTCGTCTCGGCCGACGACCTCGTCATCGACCACACCTACATCTACGAGTACCCGGAGGAGTATGCCGAGCGAGGCATGGACGCTGCGGTCAAGTACGTGCAGACCAGCGACGGCATCCCGGTCCTCGGCTCCTTCCACCTCGTGGTCATGACTGGCTACGGCGACGTCTACATCGCCAAGAACAACTCCTACCCGGACCTCGTTAGCCTCACAACACCTGCGATCACGGAGGCCGAGGCCGTTGCCTTCGCACAGGCGTACTTCACCAGTCAGACACCTCCACGTCAAGAGCCGCGTCTTGCCATCTATCCCCAGGACGACGTGGGCCTCCTGGTATGGGAGATGAGTTTCGATGGCAATATCCAGAAGGACGTCTTGGTCGATGCCATCGACGGAACCATCGTGCGCGAGCAGCCGAATACGGTGTCAGATGGCCGCCTAGCTGGCTTTGTCGTCAACGAATACCCGGGAGGCGGACAACTCGGCATGAAGGGCGCTTGGGTGCGGGTATATGACGGCACGAACTACGTCAACATTTACGCGCCTGAGGACGGCTACTACGACACGGGGCACACGATACCCGTGGGCACCGACATCTACTTGCAGAGCCGCCTGGAGGGCGCGAAGGTAGTGGTCAAGGACGCGGCCCGCAGCGACGAGATCATCTTCAAGAGATACGGCCCGTGGACCATGCCTGACTCGGGGACCTGGTACTGGGACCACATCTACTCCAGCGATGGGGACCCGACGGGCTACGACGAGTTCGAGGGTGGCCAGCTGATGCGCGAGATGCAGCGCGCGTACGAGTACGCCGGCTTGCAGGGCTTCTGGAACCCCAACATCTGTTACGGCAGGGTGCGCTGCGGTGGAGGGCCGAGCTGCTCGGGCACAACGCTGCACTTCCCGGATGGCAGGGCTGTGCTTGACAACGGTCCACCTGACTCGACCGCTTCCATCGACGACGTAATAGGCCACGAGTACGGACACGCCATCCAGTACGCCGGGCTTGGCGGCCACTTTTCGATCTGGAGCTGCGAGGGTCATCTCGGGGCCGAAGCCTGTGGGGCCGACTGCACTGGCGACGACTGCAACAACCACGGCAGTGATAGCAACGCCTGCACGTGTGACGCCCTGGCGGAGGGTTGGGCACATTTCTTCTCTGTAGGCATGTACAACAGCTACAACCCAGCCGACACGAGCGTAGGCACCACCGGCGGTCCCGGGATACACGACCTTGAATTGAACACGTTCGGTGGCGCCCTTGGCGCCAACGACGCCGGGGAATTCTGGGAGGGCTGCGTCGCGGCCACCATGTGGGACATCTTTGACAGCAACGACGACACAGGTGACACGATCTCGCTCGGTATGAACGAGGTTCTCCACGTGATGGTGGTCACCGACGCCTACACTGTGGAGGAGTTCTACACAGACTTCCTCTGTACCTATCCGGAGTACTCGCAGGAGGTTCAGGACATCTTCCGCGCCCACAACATCTTCTTCGAATGCAACCTCGTTCCCTACAATCCCGCGGGTTGGTACGACGAGGCAGTTCCTAGAACCACCAACGATTCCACCTCGACCTATGCGCCGCTTCCTTCGAGCCTGCCTGGAAACTCCCTGTCGACGTACTGGAACTGCGCGATGGCGAACATGGGGCCGTTCACCGCCCCGAGGTCCTTCACCGACCTGTTCCTTGACGACAAACCCTTCTACTTCGGGTGGTTTGGCAACTGCATGGGCTCGGGCGCTGTTGGGTGTTTCATCAACTTCGGGCCTACTACCGTCCTCGGCGGTCGGCACACGCTTAGGGAGACCGTCGACGGTAGCGCGGTGGTCGAGGAGTCCTCCGAGGCCGACAACAATGCGTATCACGCCTACGTCTGGTCGCCCTACAATCTGACGGAGGACTACGCCGTCACGTGCCCACGCCCGCCGAAGAAGGACCCACAGGGCTACTACTACTACAGCTGTGATGGCTTCACAGGCACTATGGCCCCCGACGAGTACTGGCAGGCTTTCGCCATCATGCCCGAGTATGAGACGGCGGACTACGACATCCGTCTCCACGATGACACTTGCAGTTCGACGACCGGCTTCGGCGAGAGCCTTGTGTTGTCCGCCTACATTGCCGGCGCCACCGACTTCGTCATGGCCAACCGCAACTTGGCGATCAGCGTCTACGCTTACAACGCCGGCGTGCTCAGATGGGACGAAGCGGCCTCAGGCGACTTCAAGGTCGAGCGCGATTGCGACGAGGACACGCTCTGGCCTGGCACGGGTGTCGGCACGGAGACCGGCTCTACGGATCTCTATGAAGACATCATCGATATCCACGAGGTGTATCTATACACCGGAAGCACGCAGTTCCTGCTCGATTGTGAATACGGCTGGGCCGATCTGGCGATGGCTCTGTTCGACGACGATGATCCCGACGGCTACTACGCAAGGGTCTCATCCATCTGGGAGGCCAACAGCGTGAGTGGCTACGGCGACGAGTCGTACACGTACAACGTGCCGGACTCGGGCTATTACGGCGTGGCGATCTTCAAGCCTACCTGTGACGCATACAACTTATCTGTGACCTACAAACTGAAGATAGGTCAGGACTACACGCCGCCCACGCCGGACCCCATGACCTTCAGCACCGAGCCCTACGAGATTAGCACATCGTCCATAAGCATGGACGCGTCAACGGCGAGTGACCCGTCGACGCCCGTGGAGTACTACTTCGATTTCTATGATAGCCCGACGGGCGGGACGGGCGGCACCGATTCCGGCTGGCAGACCGATACCGAGTACACGGATACCGAGCTGGAGACTAACGAGGACTACGGCTACCGCGTGAAGGCGCGCGACTCGTCCGTCTTCGCCAACCAGACGGCCTATTCGTCGGTGTCGTATGACTACACGGACATCGAGATGCCAACTGGGATCACGTTCGGTGAGATCCTTCCCGATGCCATCCAGTTGAGGTCAACCAACACGCCGAGCAACCTGGCCTCGGGTAGCTCCGGCCTGATCCTTTACAACACCACGGCGGGCACCAACTCGGGCTGGAAGCAGGACAACGACTACTGGACATCAACCGGACTTTCGCCCAACAGCCTCTATGAGTTCGAGGCGAAGGCCCGCAACGGTGACGCCGACGAGACGCGTTTCAGCCCGATGTCGCAGAAGTACACGGCGGCCAACGCACCGGGCGCGGCGGCCTTCGGCACGATCGGCCTCAGTTCCATCCGATGCAACTGGACAGCTAACGGCAACCCGCCCGGCACGGAGTTCCGCGGGTACTGCAGCACGACGGCGACACACTCGGGCTGGACCGCCGACGGCACGACCTGGCAGCATACGGGCCTGTCGGCGAACACCCCGTACGCGTTCTACGCACAGGCGCGCAACTACGACCTCGAGACGACCGCATACGCCTCTCTAGGCACGCGGTACACGCTTGCCAACGCGCCTGTTGGCATGACGCACAGCCCCGCGGGCCAAGGTACGACCTCCATGCGTTGGGAGTGGGCGAGCGGCGGAGTGGAGAAGGACTTCTACGCTTGGACTGACACTCCGGCCGCCGACAGCGGTTGGACGGCCAGTGCTTACTGGGTGCAGGATGGTCTGTCGGCGAATACGTTCTACACGGCTTACGCGAAGGCGCGCAATGGCGACGATGTCGAGACGGGTAGCATCTCGCATACAGCCTACACGTCCATAGAGACACCCATGGGCGTCGAGTTCGGTGCCATCACCGCCTCCAGCATCGCCGCGCGCTCGGCCAACACGCCCAGCAATCTGACGTCTGGCTCCTCAGCCACCATAGTGCTCAACGCCACGGAGGGCACGGAGTCCGGTTGGCGACAGAACAACGACTGGTGGACGAGCAGTGGTCTTGAGACCAACCTGAGCTACACCTTCGATGTCTATCACCGCAACGGCGACGGCGATGCCACGTCTGGGGCAAGCGGCACCCGCTTCACACTGGCCCTGGTGCCAGGTGCGCCGCTGACGGGCCACGCTACATCGACCACGATGGAAGTGTCGCTCGATCGTGGTACGAATGCCGCGCACACGGAGCTGGCGCTGTACAACGGTACAGACGGCTACTATGTGGATGATCTCGGGGACGACAACGGCTCCACGCCGGTCTGGCAGACGGAGGCCGAGTGGGGCACGGTCCTCGTCAGCGGCCTTCTGCCGGACGCCGACTACGATTTCGTGTGCAAGGCCTGCAATGGAGATGGCGTAGAGACGGGCTGGAGCGGTGTAGGCTCCGGCCACACGCGCAAGGCCGTGGCGTTCGTTGATAACACGCCGCCTCCCGGCGCCAAGGGCACCGGCGACTCGTGGCTTAACCCGTTCCTGACCATCCAGGAGGGTGTGGCCGTGGCCGACGAGGTGTGGGTCGCGGCGGGCACCTACGAGGAGAGCGTGATAATGGCCGAGGGCTGCTCCGTATACGGTGGCTTTGCGGGGACGGAGGGCTCTCGCGGGGAGCGCGACTGGGTGGCTAATCTTACAGTCGTCATCGGCCTAGACGCTCCGGTCTTCCTCTTCGACTACCTGAACTACGCGCATGTCAGCGGCCTCATGGCTGAGACGTGGGGCGCAGACTCCACGTTCCAGGTCAACGGGGGGCATGCCGAGATCACTGAGAACGTGATAACCGGCTACTGCGGCATCTCCGCCACGGATAACGGGATGTACGTAGCCAACAACCTGATAACCGACTGCGCGGGGAGCGGTGTCCTCTTGACCATGCCGTTAGGCGCCCTGCTATTTAACAACACCATAGTTGGCAGCGAGCAGTCCGGCGTCGTCATAGAGGGCGGCGGTGCGTACCTGGTCAACAATGTCATCGTGGGCAACAACACGAATGGCTCGCCCGACTGCGGTGGCGTAGAGGTCATTTCGCCGCAGGAGCTGTGGACCTACAGCAACGACGTCTGGGGCAACCTCAATGCCGACTACGTAGGCATCTCGGACCAGACAGGCATCGACGGCAACATCTCGGCCGATCCGGAGTTCGCGGGAGCGTCGGATTACCACCTCACCGAGGACAGCCCCTGCATCGACGCGGGTTACGACTTCGGCCTGCCTGCTATGGACTGGGAGGGCGAGCCGCGCGTGCTTGACGGCGACGGTGACGGAACGCCGGTCGTCGACATCGGCGCCGACGAGTACTACGGCGCGATCTCGGTGACGACGCCTACCGGTTGGTTGACGCTTGGTTGGAACCTAATCTCGATCCCGAACGATCCGTTGGACCCGGAGGGCACGGCGGTGTTTGCGGACATCGTGCCGCCGAACTACTTGGAGACGAACCTGTTCAAGTACATCCCGATTCAGGGGTACAAGGAGTACGGGCTCGACTT
>Ga0272442_10008894_pt1 | contig 12642 bp, 10 predicted proteins | sample SSMForm2O_FD_200262 | JGI IMG/M metagenome (GOLD analysis project Ga0272442, IMG submission 200262) | Marine sediment archaeal communities from Little Sippewissett salt marsh, Falmouth, MA, United States - SSM-Form-2O | ecosystem: Environmental > Aquatic > Marine > Wetlands > Sediment ... | reverse complement strand
GCCCGCGACCAGGCGGGCCTCGACGCCACGCTCATCGCCCTGGACGGCACGCCGAACAAGACGAACCTCGGCGCGAACGCCATCCTGGCGGTCAGCCTGGCGGCGGCCCGGGCGGCGGCCAACCAGGCCGGCCTCCCGCTGCATGCGTACCTGGGCGGACCCGCCGCCCGGACGATGCCCGTCCCGATGTGCAACATCCTGAACGGCGGGGCCCACGCGGGTTGGAACATCGACCTCCAGGAAGTGATGGTCGTGCCCGTCGGCGCACCGTCCTTCAGCGAGGGGCTGCGGTGGGTCGTCGAGACGTACCACGCCCTGAAGGCGCTCCTCGCCGAGAGCGACTACCCGACCGGCGTCGGCGACGAGGGCGGCTTCGCCCCGCCGCTCGCCGAGGGCAACGAGGAGGCGCTGCGCCTCGTGGTCCAGGCCATCGAGAGCGCCGGCTACAAGCCGGGCGCGGACCTCGCCCTGGCGATGGACCCGGCCTCCAGCGAGTTCTATTCCGCGGGACGGTACAAACTCGCGAGCGACAACCGCGACCTCTCGGCCGACGAGATGATCGACCTCCTCGCCGACTGGGCCGAGCGGTACCCGATCGTCAGCATCGAGGACGGCCTCGCCCAGGACGACTGGGACGGCTGGACGCGCCTGACGCAGCGCCTGGGCGGGTCGGTCCAACTCGTCGGCGACGACCTGTTCGTCACGAACACCCAGCGGCTGTCGCGCGGCATCGAGGCCGGGGCCGCCAACAGCATCCTCGTCAAGGTGAACCAGGTGGGCACGCTGACCGAGACGCTCGCGGCGATTGAGACGGCCCACCGGGGGGGGTACACGGCCGTGGTCAGCCATCGCAGCGGCGAGACCGCCGACACGACCATCGCGGACCTGGCGGTGGCGACCGGGTGCGGGCAGATCAAGGCCGGCGCCCCGTGCCGCGGCGAACGCGTGGCCAAGTACAATCGGCTGCTGGGCATCGAAGAGGCCCTCGGACCATCCGCTGTCTACGGGAGGACACCGTGGAAGACCGCCTGAGCCCGTCGCAGTGGGTGACGCGCCTCCTGGGCAGCCCGTGGGTGTTCTGGCCGATGTGCCTGGTGGGCGTCGCCCTGGTGGCCCTGGCGGTGCTCGGGCCGGAGGCGCGGCGGCGGATCCGGATCGAGCATCATGGCCAGGTGATGGAGGCGGAGGTCGAGGCGCTGCGGACGACGCACGGCGAGTTGGCCGCCTCGGCCCAGGCGCTGGAGTCGGATCCGGCGTACGCCGAGCGGGTGGTGCGGCGGGACCTGAAGATCGTGCGTCCCGGCGAGACGCGGCTGCCGGCGCCCGGCCAGATGGCGAGCGACCGCCCGGCCAGGCAGACGCTCCAGTGGGACGTGCCGCCGCTCATCGCCCTGCTCTCGCCGTGGGCCGAGCGCCCGTGGCGGATCGGGGCGCTGGTGGCCGGCGTCTGCCTGCTGGTGGCGGCGGTGATCTTCAGCCTGCCGGACCGGCGAAAACGCGCCGCTCGCCGAAAAGGGTAACAGCGGCCGCGCGGGTGAGGCGGACGTCGACGATCGCGCCGGCGGCGTCGGCGGGGCCCGCGAAAACGACGATGCGTCCGCCGGGCGTCCGCCCGCGGAGTTGCACCTGCGCTTCGCCGGCCGTCCCCTCCCCTTCTCCGCGCGCCGCGTCCAGATGCGGATTCGGGCTCGGCCCCTCGACGAAGACCGGCACCGTCCGGCCCACCATCGCGCGGTTTTGCGCGGCGGCGCTTTCCTGGATGAGGTCGAGCAGCACCTGATGCCGGCGGCGTTTCTCGGCGTCCGGCACGTCGTCCGGGTAGCGGTCGGCGGCGAAGGTGCCCGGCCGGGGCGAGTACTTGAAGACGAACCCGCCCGCGAAGCCGATGCGGCGAGCGAGGCCGCACGTCGCTTCGAACTCCGCCTCCGTCTCGCCGGGGAAACCCACGATGAAGTCGGACGCAACGGCGACGTCCGGCCGGGCCTGGCGGACCATGGCGACGCGGTCCTCGTACTCGGCGGCCGTGTAGCCCCGGTTCATCCGAGCCAGGACGGCGTCGGACCCCGCCTGGGCCGGCATGTGCAGGTACGGGCACACGGCCGGCAGACGGGCGAACGCGGCGGCGAGGGGCTCGGTCATGGCGGCGGGATGGTTCGTGATGAAGTGCAGCCGGTCGAGGCCGTCGGTCCCGGCGGCCGCCGCGAGCAGGTCCGCGAGGTCCCACCGCCGACCGTCCTCCTCGGCGTCGTACTTGTCCACCGCCTGGCCGAGGAAGGTGATCTGCCGGGCCCCCTCGCCGACGAGGCGGCGAACCTCGTCCAGGACGGCCGAGGGCCGGCGGCTGCGCTCGGCCCCCCGGACGTAGGGCACGACGCAGTAGGTGCAAAAGTTGTCGCACCCGCGCATGACGGTGACGAAGGCTTGGCGGGGCGACGGGCCGCCGAGGGGGCGGCCGCACTCCAGGTCGTCGAGACGGGCGTCGAGGACGGCGAAGGCGCCGGCCTCGCTTTGCGCGCGTTCCGCGCGGTGGTCCTCCCGGGCCACCGCGTCAGAACCGCCACGCGGCGCGGCGGGTGCGGAGACCCGCCGCGCGGAATCTGTGCTCCGCGGCGGGTCGAGGGCCGCGACCGGCCGGTCGCCGGAGCGGGCGCGGCGGATGAGGTCGGGGACCTCGGCCAGGCGGCCCGGGCCGCAGACGAGGTCGGCCAGCGGGGCCCGCTCGCGAATCCGCTCGCCGAACTGCTGGGCGGTGCACCCGAGGATACCGACGAGGAGGTCCGGCTCGCGCCGCTTGCGGGCCTTCAGGGCCCCGACGTTGGAGAAGAGGCGCTCCTCGGCGTGGGCCCGGACGGAGCACGTGAGGAACAGCAGGACGTTGGCCCGGTCCGGTTCGTCAACGACCTCGGCCCCCTCACGGCGGAGGGCGTAGGCGAGGAGTTCGGCGTCGAGCCGGTTCATCTGGCAGCCGTACGTCGTGATGTGGGCGCGGACGTCTCGCATGGCACGGCATTATAGGGGCGATAGTTGGAGGGCTACAAGCGGCGGTCTTGGCGCGGTGGGTCAGGAGACCCGCCGCGCGGGATGGTGTGCGCGGGACCGGCCGCTCATTCGGCGCTGGAGGCCTTGGCCTCGAGTTCGCGGAACTTCTTATTCAGGACCGGGTCGGTGCCGCCGAGCGGTTCGTCGCTCATGATTTCGAGGGCCTCGATGTCCTTCGCGACCGCCTCCTTCTCCCCGAGTTTATACTTGCAGTAGAGGAGGTGGTAATTGCGTTCCCAGCGGTCCTGGGGCTGGAGATCCTCGACGTCGCGCAAGACGCGCCAGAGTTCGAGGGACCGGGTGTAATGCGGCTTGGCGTCGTCGGGCCCCGCAGCAGCATCACCCATTCCTTCGTGGGCACGGGCCATGCCGTAGATGGCGTCTTCGGGCAGCGGCTCGCCGGGTTTGACGTCCTCGGGCTTGGGACCGGCGATTTCCTGGTAAATCTGGAGGGCCTGCTGGTACTCGCCGACGGCGAGATAGAGTTCCGCCAGGTCGTATCGGGTGTTCTCGATCTCGACCTGCTTGTCCTTGAGGCTGCTCTTTTCGAGCCACGCCAGGAACCGGCTGCCGATCGCCTTGGCCTGCTCCACCTTGGTGGCGGCCAGTTTCTTCTTGCCGCGCTTGATCAGTTCGCGGACGTCGTCGGTCATGGCGGCAAAGAGGCCTCGCAGCACGGGCCCCACGTCTTTGGGATCGGCGACGGCGAGGAACTCGTCGAGGACACGCTGGGCATCGTCGAGTTTGCCGAGTTTCTGGTAGGCGTCGATCTTGAGTTTGAGCACCCGGCCGCGCATGTCCTTGGTAAGTTCGAAGCGTTTCTCCATTTCCTCGAGGATGGGCAGCGCGTCGGCGGGCAGGCTGACCTCCTGGTACAGGTAGACGTCGGCGGCGTTGATGTAGGCGAACTGGGCCCACTCGAGGAGTTGCGGCTTCTTTTCGTCCGGGAGGTCCGCCTTCTGGGCCTCGAACGCGTACTTGGTGTAATCGACGAGGCGTTCGGCGACATCGCGGGCGCCGCTCAGGATCAACTGCTTGTCCCTCGAGGCCAGGACGCGGTTGCGGAAGTGCTCGAGCCGGCACAGGGCCACCCAGTACCTCGAATCGGGATAGTGGCTGGCCTCTTTCGGGACGCGGGCGAAGGCGTCGGCGGCCTCGAGGTACTTCTCGCCGCGGTACAGGACCAGGGCGTAGTAGTACTGCTGCTCGGGGTCGCTCTGGAGATGGTTCGTGACGAACCACTTGAGGATGTCCTCGTAGGCTTGTCGGTTTTCGTCGGTCTTGGCCTTCTCGTAGACCTGCCCGAGTGCCCCCACCGCATAATCGGCCGCCTCCTTGGCGTATTTGTAATCGGGGAACTTGTCGGCGACCTCGCGGAAGAGGCCGGCGGCGGTGGCCATGTCGCCCACCTGGAGGAGGGCGGCGGCGCGGGTGTAGAGGGCAGTCGGGTAGTTCTTGTCCTTCGGGCCGACACTCTCGGCATAGGCCTTGAACATGTCGGCGGCCTGCTTCATGCGTTTGGCGTCTTGTTTCTGCTGGGCCTCGGCCATCATGTCATTGGCGCGGATCCAGCGCATAAAGGGCGGGATGTCCTCCTCTTCCTCACCGGTCTCCGACTTTCCGACCATACCGCGCATCACCCACTGGACGACCATCGGCCAGGGGTTCGGCCGGCTGTGGAGGCTCTTCAGGATGCTGACGCCCTTCTCTTTGGTGCCGGTCTCGCTCTTGGCGGTGCCTTCCTTGATATAACTGGCGGCCTCGACGATGGGCAGCGACTGGCCGTACAGGCTCTGCTTGAGTCCGTCGCCGAAGGCCTTGCGGACCTCGGCGATGGTCTTTCGGGCGTCCTCAAAGTTGCCCATGTCGACCTGGGTGAGGGCCTTTTCGTAAGCGGTGCGGATGCGGACGTCGGCCTTCCACGCCTCGTTGCGGGGCGACCCTTCCTTGGCGGGCGGCGGGCTCACCTTTGCGATTTGCTGGAGCGCCTTGTCGTGCTCGCCCAGTTCCCGGTACGCCATGCCGATGCCCAGCATGGCATACCACTTGTTGGCGTTGGAGTCGCGGTCGGAATCGGCGTACGGCATGAAGGCGGTGATGGCGTCGTTGAGGATTTCCTTGCGATTGCGCCGGCCCTCGGCGGGCTTATAGTCCTTCGGGAGGAGCCAACCGTAGTAGTATTGGGCCCAGGCGCTGAAGTAGCGGGCCTGCTTGCTGGCGTCGCGGACGCGCCGGCGGTTGCCGAGGTTGGTGAAGCGGCTGTAATCGTCGGAGGGAAGCATCTGGAGGTTCGTCAGCCACGTCTCGCAGTCGTCGACGGTGGCGGCGTAGGCGTCGGTGGCGAGGCTGAGCAGTTCGATGGCCCGCTCGCGGTTGCCCCCGTGCCGCTGCGTCATCTCCAGCAGGTTCAGGTCCGTCCTCAACCATTCCTGGAAGACCATGTTGGCCAGGGCGAGCCGGGCCTGCATGAGGGCGTACAGCCCCTCGTTGAGTTTGACGAGTTGGTCGACGGGAAGGGCATCGAGGGCCTTCTTACGGGCCTGGACGGCCTGCTCGTACAGGGTCCTGGCCTGCTGGAACGCGTGGTCGCGCGCGGCCATGTTCTCGGCCTGGCGGGCCTGCTGGACGGCGAGTTCGGCCAGTTCCATCTGCTTCTGGCCGGGCACGCCGAGGTCCGTGCCCTCGCTCTCCTGGATGGCCTTGCCCTGCTGCTTGAGGTAGGCATCCATGAGGGTCTTCAGGCCGCGCTGTTCCAGGCCCTGGTAGAAGTCATCGCCGGCGGCCCGCGCCGAGCCCGGAAGGACCAGCCCCGCGACCGCCAGTACGCCCGCCATTGTGATCACGACCCTGCGCATAGCACCCGTCCGCTCTTGGTTCGCCCATGCGGTTGCCGGGCTGACGTCAGCCGCGGTAACCGGGCACGGCAAAGTGGATTCGGTTGAACCTTGCCGCGACGGCCACGTCGAAGGTGCGGACGACCCACTTGTGCCGACAGGCCCCCGCCGGGGCAATCCGGACGGGGTAGTCGGCCGGCAGGCCGCGGCGCCTCAGGTCTTCGAGGGCGGCCCGGAGGCCGTCGAAGTCCTGGCCGAAGCGGCGTCCCTGATTTAAGACGATCCTCACGCCGTCCGGATTCGATTCCGGGACGTGGAGTTGAATGTTCACGTTCTGAAACCTGCGGGGGGCAGGCCGCTCGTTCGGCCCGCCGAGGCGCGGGAGGGTGGTCGTCAGATACGCCTCCCCGGCGTCCGGCATGGGCGAAAGCAGGAAGAAGATCAGGAGGAGGAACACGATGTCGATCATGGGGGTCATGTGCCCCCGGAGGCCTCCGCCCGATCTGCTTGGTCGGCGCTCGCTCATGCCCCCGCCTCCTTCCGGGAGCCAATGCCACGCGGACTCCCTCGCGGCGCGTCAGATATACGGGACGGCAAAGTGGACGTTCGTGAACCCCGCGCCGACGGCCATATCGAACGCCCGCACGACCCACTTGTGGCGGCAGGACATCCAGGGGGAGATCAGGACCGGATGGTCCTTCGCCAGGCCGGCATCCTGAAGACCCTGGAGGGCCGCCAGGAGCCCCTCGAAATTCTGGCCGAACTGCCGGCTCTCGTTCAGGACGATGACGACGCCCTTGTCATCGTTTTCCGGCACCTGGAGTTCGATCTTGACGCGTTTGATGTCGATCTGCTGCTTGCCGGCCACCGGTCCGGAGGTTCGCGGCAGATTGGTCGTCAGGTACGCCTCGCCGGACTGGGAGGGGATGAGGAGAAAGAAGATCAGCAACTGGAAGACGATGTCGATCATCGGCGTCATCGGGGGCTGAATCTTGTCGGGCTGTTTGGGGGGACCGGCTCTTGCCATCGTCTGCTCCTTCGTGTATCCGTGGCCGCCCGCGCCCGGAGGCGGGGGCGGGTCGCGTGCGCCGGCGGGGCTACCCGCCGAGAACCTCCTCCTGATCCGCGATTTCGGTGGTGATCCACCACCCTTCGATCTGGGCCCGGGCCACGCCGAGCATCACGCTGGCGACGGCCTCGTAGGGGACCATCTCGTCGGCCCGCAGGATGACGTTCAGGGGCTTGTCCCCGGCGTCCTCTTTGAACACCTTGAGCATGGAGGAAAGTTCGTTATCGCCTTCCTGGACGCGGTAATCCACCCGCTGGCCCATGACGACGCACTTCGGGGCATCCGGGTCTTTGAGGTTGATGACGACGTTGCGGTAATCGGCCACCTGCTCCGGCTTGGCGGCAAAGGAGACGGGCAGATTAACCTGCTCGATCTCCAGTTGGGTGAACTGGCTGGTCAGGATGAAGAAGATCAGGAGGTTGAAGACGATGTCGATCATGGGCGTCATGTTGAAGTTGACGGCCCCGGATGCCGCGCTGCCCTTTTTCTTTCTGGACATGGCCTCCTCCTTTCTGAGGCTTCGGCGGCGTGCCGACGGTCCGCGCCAGGGCGGCGCCGGCCGGCCCGCGCCGTCTTACTCGCCGCTCGAGGGCTTGAAGTTGGCGAGCAGTTCCTCGGCCACCAGCGCGGCTTCCATGGCCATCTGTTCGATCCGGCTGCGGAAGATGCCGTATCCCGCCAGGGCCGGAATCGCCACCACCAGGCCCATGAAGGTGGAGAACAGGGCGACGAGAATACCGCCGGCCAGGTCGGCCGGGTTCGCCTTGCCGCCCTTCGCCTCGATCTCGCCGAACGCCATGATCATGCCCCACACGGTACCGAGGAGGCCGAGCATCGGGGCGAGGTTGCCCAGGAGGTTCAGCCACTCGATCTTGCGGTACAGGCGGGAGGTCCGTTCGTCGGCGGCGTCCTCCATGGCGTTTTCCATGGCCTCGTACCCGTTGGCCGCCTCGATCAGGCCCGCGTGCACGACGCCCGCCACGAACGACGGGTCGTTCTGGCAGAATTCCAGGGCCTCCCGGAACCGCCGTTCGTCGAACATGGTCTTGATCTGGGCCACGGAGAGTTCCGGCACGATGACCGTCCGCCGGATGGTGATGGCGTGCTCGATGATGAGCGCCACGGAGGCGATCGAGCACAGATAAATCACCATCATGTCGACGAACCCGATAAGGTTGAACTCGTCCTTGCCGACGGTCGCGACCTTCATGATGTCGAAGACCGTCCGGGTCTCGACCGCCGGTTCCTCCGCCGCCTGGAGGGTACTCCAGCCGGTGAGGATCACCGCCGCCGCCACCACGCCGAGGATGACCACCCGTCGTCTGCGCATTGCCCTGAACTCCTTGCTCATCGAATGCCCCCTGTCTCTGACGTTCGTGAAACCCCGATTTGCCCGCCGGGGCACCTACGCCCCGAGGCGAGCCAGTTCGCGCTTCGCGCGCTGTGCACCCATGGTATTGGGATAGTCGTTGACGGCTTCCTGGTAGACGGCCTTGACCTCGGAGGCGGGCGCCTCGGCGGCCTCCAGGGCCTTGCCGGTGCGCCACAGCGCCTCGGCCGTCCGCGCGGGATTGGCCTTGGCGTGCATGATCGGCAGCCGCATGTACGCCAGCGCCGCCTCGACCGGATTCTTCTGGGCCTCCAGCACCCGGCCCGTCCAGTAGGCCATTTCCGGCGGGAAGACCTGCGCGTCCGACGCCCGAATCTCCTTGAGCCAGGCGGCGGCCTCGTCCACGCGGTCCACGGCCAGCAGGAGTTCCAGTTTCCGGAGCGTGGCGTTGGTGCGGACCTTCGGGTCCTGGCTCTCGAGCAGCTTCTCCAGCGCCCCGCTCTTCAGGATCGCCTGCGGATCGCCTTCCAGAAGCAGCAGCGAGACGCGGAACTCCTTCAGCGCGTCGGCGTACGGGGCGGACGGCTCCTTCGATAGCACCCCGTCGACCTGCTTCAGCATGGCCTTGTTGGCCGCGTGTGCGCCTTCCTTGGGCTGGGGCAGGTCGAGGCCCGCCACCAGTTGCGGGCTCTTGGCCGCCATCTCCAGGTACGCCTGCACCGCCTTCTGCACCTGGCCGCTTTTGGCGTAAACGCCGAACATCCGCCACTGGACGATGGTCCGGAGCCAGGCCGGCGCACCGGGCGTGAGGAGGTCGTCGTACAGGTCGGCGGCCTTCTTCATGGCCTCGGCATCGCCGCCGACGCCCTTCTCGAACAGTTCCTCGGCCTGCTTGAGCCGGGGATAGTCGTCGGCCGAGACCGAGCGGATCTCGCCAAACGGCACGACGCGCTTGCGGCTGCCCGCCTGGACCTCGAGCCCCTTCTCCGTCACGCCCGTGATCTTGCCGGTGTAAGCGATGCCCGCGGTATTCCGGACGCGGTCGGCGCCGGCCGCCGACGCCAGCAGGAGCGTCGCGGCCGCGGCCAGGGCTACGCAGGTCAGGTTAGTCCGCCAGTGTCGCAAGGTCGGCCTCGGAGACGAATTTGTAGTTGCCATTGTTTTCCTCGGCGATCTGCTTCAGCACCTTCTCGCCGATCCGGTACAGGAAGCCGATCGTATGGACGGTGACCTCGTCGCCCTCATTCAGGCGGTCGACGCGGCTGACGATGGCCTTGTCGAATTCACCGTCGGTCAGCAGGTAGATGAGTTCCGGGCCGACGGCGAAGGCGCGGTCGAGCGCCTTGGAGGGGTCCGTCTCGCCCTGGGCGATGATGCTGTCGATGAACTCGAACGCCAGTTGCTTGTTGCGTTCGGTGGCGGGGACGAGCCGGCGGGTCGGCATCTCGACGGGCGGACCGGAGGAATAGAAGATGACGTGGAACTCGGTGTCCTCGCCCAACTCGCCGATCGACCGTTTCAACTCGAACTTCACGTAATCGATGGAGTCGGTCATGGAACCGGACCGGTCCACGACGTAGACGATCTTGTGAGCGATCTCCACTTCGCCGCCCGCCCCGAAGAAGCCGCGACCGTCGCCGAGGCCTTCCCATCCGCCCAGCACGTTGCCGCCGCCGCCCACGCCGATCACCTTCAACACTTCCATGCGGTTGGTGGCGACGTCCGGCACGGGGTTCTTCGTGAACTGCCGGACGATACTCGTCGGGTTCGGCTTCATCTTGCCGCGCGATTCCTGACGCTTCACCCGTCGGCGTTTCTTGACCTTGTGCTTGGTCTCGGAAATGATGCGGCTGGTGTGTTCGAACTCCGGCTGCTTGGTCTGCTCCTGCCACACCATGAAGAACGCCAGGATGATGACGGCGGCATGGAAAACGAGGCTGGTGCCCCAACTGGGCAGGTACAGGGCCAGCCAGCCCATGACCGTGTCCATGCCGGATTCTTCGTCTTCCTCTTCGTAGGACTCCTCGGCCGCGGGCTCGGCCGCCACCGGTTCCGCCTCGACGGCGGGTTCCGGCTCGCCGGCGTAGCCGGCGTCGATCTCCTGGGCCTCGTCCGGGACGACGACCGCGGTGTTGCAGTGCGGGCACGTAACCTCCGCCCCGGGCACCTCGTTCACCGTGACCCGCTTCCCGCAATTGGTACACCGGAATCTATAGGCCATGCCATCTCCTCCGTGCAGCGGCCTCAGGCTGCGTATCTTAAGTCAGGGGGGAAGGGTTGTCAACGGCTTCTCTGCCACCCTTTCGGCCCCCGCGGACAGCCTCATGCCCGTCCACGCACCATAGGATACGCACAAGGCACAGGCGTGTTTGCAAAAAAATCGCGGTCGTGCCGCGTCTGGACCACGCCGCCCGCCGCTGCCGACGCGCCGGGCAAGCCCGGCGGCTAATTGTGGCTCGACCCGCGGCTGGGCCCTTGTCGCTCGGGGGTGCTGTGGTCGTTTGCCGTTGTCGCGGCCCATTGCCTGTTGCCTGTTGCCTGTCGCCTGTTGCCCGCCTTTCCCCGTTGCCTATCCCTAATCCCTAATGCCCGAGGCCCGATTGCGACGACAACCTTGACGGACCCACCCCCGCCCCGTATCCTGGCGCGGGTGAGGGGTACGGACTCGAAACAGGAGACGGCCATGCGACATGTCCTCGTATCCGCGCTGGTGATCCTCGTCGCGTTCGGGCTCGGCGGCTGCCGGAAGGCCGGCACCGAGTCCGCCGCCAAGAAGGAGTTCAAGCAACTCTACGAACAGTACTCGCACCGCTTCCACGAGAAGATGATCGAGGACGCCAAGGGCAAGACGCCCGCCCAGATCACCACCGAGGCCGCTCGCATCTGGGATGAGGTGTTCGGCAGCCGCCAGGACGTCCTCGACGCCCGCATCAAGGAGATGCTCGCCGAACTCGGCGACGCCGAACCGTTTGACGAGAGCCTGTACATCGAAATCGCCTCCGGCGAACGCGTGCAGCCCACCGACGAGCAGCCTGCCGGCACGGTCGTCAAGCAGTTCCTCTGGAATCCCGTCGGGACGGCCCAGATGGCCCTCAACCGTTGGCTGGCCCGGCTGCTCCAGCCGCAGTCGTTCGCCCTCCGCCGACTGCTCACCGCCAACGCCAACCTCTTCTGGAAGGCCGTCAACCGCGACATCAACCGCCCGGTGCTGCAGTTGCGGCAAGGGCCGCTCGTCTTCGTCGTCAGCCTGAGCCGGGACAAGGACTACTACAAGGTGGAGAAGGTCCGCTGGCTTCGGCCGAAATCGATGGGCCCCATCGGCATCACGGATGAAGGCAAAGAAGGCGCCACGCCATCCGCCGGCGAAGGGGCGACCGAGACGCCCACCGCGCCCGAATCGGCCGGCGAGAAGGCCGCCCCCGCCACCGAGAAACCGGCTGACGAGAAACCCGCCGCCGAGAAACCCGCCGGCTGAATCGGCTCTACCAACGCAAGTACGTCCCGCGCGGCGGGCCTCCCGGCCCGCCGCGCGGCGCTTTCCGGCTCACGCACGGCGCGACGGGTGCCCCGGCCCGCCGCGCCCCGTCCTTCCGCGTCGCCCGACCGGCCGCCCCCCCCGTCACACGCCCGGCCGGCCCACGTCTGCGTCCGAGACAAAGGTGTACTCGCCCCCGTTCCGCTCGGCGATCGTCTGCAGCGGTTCCTCGTTCTGGCGGTACAGGAACCCGATCGTGTGGACCGTGACCTCGCGGCCGGCGTTCAGCCGGTCCACCTGGCCGATGATGGCCTTGTCGAACTCGCCGTCCGTCAGGAAGTGGATGACGCAAGGCCCGACGGCAAAGGCCCGGTCGAAGGCCCCCGAGGGGTCCGTTTTCCCCTGGGCCACCACGCCGTCGATGAACTCCAGCGCCAGCCGCTTGTTCCGCTCCGTCGCCGGCACGAGCCGGCGCGTGGGCATCTCGACGGGCGGCCCGGACGAGAAGAAGATGACGTGGAACGCACACGCCTCCGGCAGTTCCACGATCCGAACCTTCAGTTGGTGCTTGACGTAGTCCAGCGAATCGGTCATCGACCCCGACCGATCCACCAGGTACACGACCCGGGTCTCCCCGGGCTTGCCATCCTGTGGGTCAAAGATGCCGCGCGGTCCCGGATCGGAGGTCCAGCGCGGCACGCCGCCTCTCCTGCCGGGGCCGAGGCCGATGACCTGGGCGAGGTCCGCCAGCGGGTTCTCCCCGATGCCCGGCGTCTCCAACCTGGCGTACTTGATGCTGTAGGTCGTCTGCGGATCGAGGACGTCGCGCTCCTGGCGCGGCCGCAGCCGCGGCCGGTGCGTGATCGGGTGCTTGGGCGGCAGCCGCACGATGCCG
>Ga0272442_10008891_pt1 | contig 12645 bp, 11 predicted proteins | sample SSMForm2O_FD_200262 | JGI IMG/M metagenome (GOLD analysis project Ga0272442, IMG submission 200262) | Marine sediment archaeal communities from Little Sippewissett salt marsh, Falmouth, MA, United States - SSM-Form-2O | ecosystem: Environmental > Aquatic > Marine > Wetlands > Sediment ... | reverse complement strand
CGCCGGCACGTGACGCCTAAGGACCTGCGCCACACGTATTTCCGCCGATGAAAATCGGCGGCCCCATTGAAGCACGTTCCCGAGTGGGGCGGCTGGGTCTACCTGCGCATATTTCCGCCGATGAAAATCGGCGGCCCCATTGAAGCACCGGACCATCCGCCCAATCCGCCACACCCTCCGGATTTCCGCCGATGAAAATCGGCGGCCCCATTGAAGCCTTGTTCGACGCCGACGACGGACCGGGGTTACATATCATTTCCGCCGATGAAAATCGGCGGCCCCATTGAAGCGCCGTCCGCGCGTGGGCGAAGTACAAGCCCAGCAGGTATTTCCGCCGATGAAAATCGGCGGCCCCATTGAAGCATCATGATCGGAAGGCAGGGGCTGTTGACGGAGGGGCAATTTCCGCCGATGAAAATCGGCGGCCCCATTGAAGCGGCGTTCGCTCGTACCATTCAGCCTCGGCTTGTGTCAGATTTCCGCCGATGAAAATCGGCGGCCCCATTGAAGCGGACCGCTAGCCACCTCGGTGTACCCACCGCCCTCCGCATTTCCGCCGATGAAAATCGGCGGCCCCATTGAAGCCCACAGTTGCTTGGCGGCGAATATGCAGCCGCCGCCGTAATTTCCGCCGATGAAAATCGGCGGCCCCATTGAAGCGCTTGCCTTAACGCGCAACGCAATCAACGTTACCTTGATTTCCGCCGATGAAAATCGGCGGCCCCATTGAAGCAAAGCTCCGGGAGTGGAAAGCAACGTTCGACACCATCATTTCCGCCGATGAAAATCGGCGGCCCCATTGAAGCGTGTCATCGCCGTATAACCAGACCGTACCTGTCGTCATTTCCGCCGATGAAAATCGGCGGCCCCATTGAAGCCGGTTTCCGAGGGGGGCGACGCGAAGCCGGCCGGGTATTTCCGCCGATGAAAATCGGCGGCCCCATTGAAGCGACGGATGCGGGTGTCGGTGCTCGAGGGCGTGGTGGATTTCCGCCGATGAAAATCGGCGGCCCCATTGAAGCAAGGTGATCCTGCCGACCTCGGGGAGCCGCAAGAGGAAATTTCCGCCGATGAAAATCGGCGGCCCCATTGAAGCGCGCGGATGCGAATCTGCGCGGCCTCGCGGCAAGCTGCATTTCCGCCGATGAAAATCGGCGGCCCCATTGAAGCGTCGGCTCGGGCGCGGCTGTGTGACAGCGCGCGGGTATTTCCGCCGATGAAAATCGGCGGCCCCATTGAAGCCCTTTGCCCAATAGGCATCCTCGGCGGCGTTGCGGCATTTCCGCCGATGAAAATCGGCGGCCCCATTGAAGCCCGGATGGCGAGTACATGAAGGTGACGAACCGGTCGGATTTCCGCCGATGAAAATCGGCGGCCCCATTGAAGCCTACCATAGCATGGAGCACAGCAATCCCCTCGTCGGAATTTCCGCCGATGAAAATCGGCGGCCCCATTGAAGCGGGTCGGCGCGCAAAGAGCCATACGTTAGGCGACTGAATTTCCGCCGATGAAAATCGGCGGCCCCATTGAAGCTGCTACCAAAACGATTGGCTGGAGGTTGGAAAGTGCATTTCCGCCGATGAAAATCGGCGGCCCCATTGAAGCTCACCGAGACAGAAAGGATTGAGGGTGTAGTTGACTGATTTCCGCCGATGAAAATCGGCGGCCCCATTGAAGCAACCCTCACAAAATCTCCCCTTTTCCACCATTCCCTATTTCCGCCGATGAAAATCGGCGGCCCCATTGAAGCCCGGAGCCCGAGGATTACGCGGCCGGCTTCGTCCTTCACGAAGTACTCGCTCCCCGGCTCGGCGACCTTGTCCGCTAGGTCGTGGTGTTTCTCCGCGGGGCCTTTCGGGGGCCGGGCGGACTTGCGGGGGACTTGCACGGGCGTACTGGGCCAAACAGGAACGGGGCCGATGTGATTTCGGCCCCGTTCTTATTGGTGTTTTTGGTAGGCCGCGAGGGATTCGAACCCCCGACCTTGGGATTAAGAGTCCCCTGCTCTACCAGCTGAGCTAGCGGCCCAGAGACAAAAAACTGGAGCGGGAGACGGGATTTGAACCCGCGACGTCAACCTTGGCAAGGTTGCACTCTACCACTGAGTTACTCCCGCTCAACGGTCCCAAAATACTAACACACCCCGGAGGCCGTGTCAAGAAAACGAGGGCGCCTGCGGTGTGCGGGCTCATGTGCGAAGAGGAAAACGCGAGGGGGAAGTCGCACGGATCGGACGGATTCGGAGAGATGGGAGCGATCGGCCGGATCCTCAGAATCGTAGCTCGTAGCCGATACAGAGGTGGGGCTCGAGGGGGTGGCGTCGGATGATGTCGTGTTGGCTTTGGACGCGGGGCCAGTCTTCGGGTGTGCAGGCGGCATAGATGTACTCGGTGCCGATGGCTTGGTGGATCAGTGCGTCGGCGATCTCGGGCGGCGCCTTCATGCGGAACCGGTAGTGGCGTCCGATCTCGGTCATCTTGAGGCGCTGGTAGTAGCGTTGGGCCCGGCGGTCCTGGGTCCAGTACTCGAGCCGGTGAAAGCCCTTGCGCTTGGCGTCCTCGATGGTGGCTTCGATGAGGCGTTGGCCGATGTGGCGGCCGGCGTACTCCGGGAGGCGGCCGAATTCGAGCACGTAGCCGCCGCGCGTGTCCTTCATGAAGCAGAGTTCGCCGGGCTGGTTGTCGTATTGCACGTCGGTCAGAGCGACGATTCGCCCTTCGGCCACGGCCACGAGTTTGGTCGATTCGTAGCCGTCGTACACAGGGCGCTCTTGGATCGAGTAGTTCCAGGCGTGCGAGATGCTCAGAATGACGGCGTGCACGCGCAGCCACTCATCTCGGTCCTCGGGGCGGTACTGTCGGATCACGATGTCCATTGTGCGGCCTTCGCGTCTTGGTGGCCATACTCCTTGTTCAGACAGCCGCAGGAGCGTCCTGCTCGGCGCCTACTCCCGCAGCAAGCTGTCCACGTCTTCGATGCGTCCGAGAGTCTGGGCGGCTTCGCGCAGGTTGTCTCGCGCCTCGGCGTAGGCGGGATTCAGCTTCACGGCGCGCACGAAGCACTCGAAGGCGCGCTCGTGTTCGCCCATCTGCCACAGCACGGCCCCGAGGTCGTTGTGGTTGGCTTCGAGTGGGGGATAGGCCTCGATGGCGCGCGTCAATGCCGCCATGGCCTCGACGAGATCGCCTCGCTCGATGGCTCGACGGGCCTGCGTGTTGAGGCGCTTGGCCTCCTGCGCCGCGTCTGAGCGCTCGGCCGGGGCCGCATGCCACTTGTCGAAGAAGCGCCGTTCGTTCTGGTCGATGAGGCCCTGCCATTTCTCGTCGGTGAGGCCCATGCCGGCAAAGGTGCGGCCGCCGTAGTGGAACACGAACGCGTCCTCGGCCACACAAAGGCGATAGCCCGCACGAAGGGCGCGCAGGCAGTAGTCGTCGTCCTCGAAGTTGCCTACGCCGTAGGCCTCGTCGAAGGGTCCGAGTTCGCGCACCACGCGGTCGCGGATCATCAGGCAGAAACCTACCAGGCGCGCGACGTCGCGCAGTTGCCCGCGGCGTTCTTGGGCGAGGTGGCGGGCGAAGGCGTCGATTTCGTCGATGGAAGCGAGCGAGAGGCCGTCGATTTGCTGGCTGCCGGACACGCAGTTGCTCATGGGTCCCACCATCGCGACGTCCTCGGCGGACAAGAGCGCGCGCTCGAGACGGCCCAGCCAGCCCTCGGGCGTCAAGGTGTCGCTGTTGAGCAGCACGACGTGTCCCTCGGCGCGTTCGAGACCGAGGTTGACGCCGGCGGCAAAGCCTCGGTTGGTTGGGGAATGGACTACGTCGGCATGGGGGACGGTGTCGAAGTACTGGCTGACGCCGTCGGTCGATCCGTTGTCTACGAGAATGAGCTTGCACGGGCGGCGCGTATTGGCGAGAACGGACGTGAGGCACTGTCGGCAGTAGTCGAGTTGGTTGAAGGCGGGGATGATGATCGAGATAGGCGCCGTCATTGCGTCAATCCAGTTGCTCGCCCGGCTTCGGGCGGTTCCAGGGCGCTGGCCAGCGCCATGGGATGGGCGTGGCGCAATACGCGCTGACGACCGTCAACGAACCTCGCCCGGTGGCAACGCGGACCAGTGGCGATGAGCTGATCACGGTGCCCGGCGTGGCGTCGATCTCCGTCTCGTCGCTGTTGAGCTGCGTGAGGTACACGGTCTTTCCACGCGAGCGAAACCGCGCCAGGAAGAAAGGCCGGCACGCCCGCGTCATGCGTTCGATGTCGGCCACCGGCTGGGCCCAGTCGATGCGGACGTCGTGCTCGGTCAGGCGCGGGTCATAGGTGGCGGCGTCGTGGTCTTGGGGCGTGCCCTCGAGGCGGCCTTTGGCTTCGATGCGATCCATGACGCCGACGACCTGATCGCCCGCGAGCACGCAACAGTTCTGGTATACGTGCATGGCCGTGTCTTTCGGGCCGATGTCAAAGGCGTATTGCTCGAGGACGTCGCCCGTGTCGATGCCTTCGTCCACGATGTGGAACGTGACGCCCGTCTCGGTGTCCTGGGCCAGGATCGCGGCCGAGAAGGGATTGGGCCCGCGATGCTTGGGCAACAGGGACGAATGGCAGTTGACGCAACCGAGGCGCGGCAGGTCCAGTATGGGCCTCTTGAGGATGATGCTGAAACCGCCCACGAGCAGAACGTCGGGTTGGAGCACGTGCAACGGAGCCAGTTCCACGTCGTCCATGCGGTCGATCCAAAGCACGGGCACGTCGTTGCGCGTGGCCAGGCCGAGGACCGAGGTCTGTGGACCGAAGGCATAGCCGGCCGATGCGGTGAGGTGGCGTTTGAGGCCGCGGTTCACCCGCCCATTCTGGACCAAGGCGATCACGTCGTGCGGCGAATCCAGCAGCGAGCGTATCAGGCACGCGGCGAGACGTCCGCTACCCGCGATGGCGACGCGCATCGCCTACCTCTCCATGATGGTGCGGTACCACGCGAAGAACATCAACAGCGCCCAGAACTGTCGGCGGCGGTAGATGTTGTGGGCCTTGGCCGCCAACACGCGCTGGACGTAGGGCCATTTGAACAGCCCCGACGCCTCGACGCGTTCCTGGGTCACAATGTCATGTGCCGCCTTGTCGATGACGCGTACGGCGGGCCCGTCGAGCGGCACGCGAAAGCCGCGGCGCGCCCGCTGTCGGATCCGGCCGGGCAGGACGCCCCTCATGGCTTGGCGCAACAGCGGTTTGCTGCGGACTCCGTACTTCACTTTGGGCGGCATGGACAGGGCGAAATCCACGAGCGCGTCGTCGAGGTAGGGGAACTCGAGTGTGGCGCCGTGGGCCGCCATGAGCCGGTCGCATTGGGCCAGGAGCAGGTCGGGCAGGCCTACGTTGAGGTCGAGCGCCAGCAGGTTGTGCGTGAGGTCCCCGTCGAGGAAGTGGGGCCGCATGACCGACGGCGAGCCGCCTTTCTCATAGATGGCGGCCTTCATGGCGTCGGTGTAGAGGTCCTCGCGTTCATGATGATCAAACACCGACAACAGAGACAGGTACGCCTCGAGGTTGTCGCGAATCGAACTGAGGTACCGGCCCCCTCGACGCACCACCGCGTTCGGGGGCAAGGCCGGCAACAGCCCGCTGAGGAAATTGACCGGGACCAGCCGCTTGGCCCCGTGCGCCCTCTGCATGAAATGGTAGCGCGGATACCCACCGAGCAATTCGTCGGCGCCGTGCCCGCTCATCAACACCGACGCGTCCCGCGACGCCTGTTCCGCGATCATCCATAAGGGAAAGACCGACGCATCGGCCACGGGCTCGTCGAGGTGGTAGGCCACCTGCTCGAACATCCGCTCGCTGAATCGCCGTGGCTTGCGGCTCTCGAGCTGCACGCCCAGCAAGCGCGCCGACTCTCTCGCGCGCCACGCCTCTTCCTGCCACGACGACTTCAAGGCGACGAAGACGGCGGGGCGTCCGGGCCCGAGCCCGGCCAGGGCCGCACAATCGATGCCCGCGGACCACAGCAACCCCTCGGCCGAGCAGCGCTCGAGGGATCTCCCGAGGAGATCGCGCAACTGGGCCGCCGCCTCATCGCGTGTGGTGTCGTGCACCGACAAGTCGAACGTCGCGAAGGCCGACTCGTTCACCTGTCCATCGGCGAAAGCGAGTACGTGCCCCGGCCTGACACGCCGGACGCCCTGGATGATGGTCTCCGGTCCCGGCACGCAGCGTAACGTCAGGTAGCGGTCCACGCTGGCCAGGTTCAGATGTTTGCTTACGAGGCCCGAGGCCAGCAGCCCCTTCAACTCCGAGGCGAACAGCACCCAGCCGTCGCCCGGAGCGTAGTAGAGTGGCTTCCGCCCAAGGCGATCCCGGATCAGCCACCACTCACGCCCCACCTGGACCGCCGCCGCGAATCCGCCCTGCACCTCGAGCGCGTCCGGAAGGCCAAGCGCCTCACAAGCGCCCTGCAGCTCGGCCGGCCCCAAGGCGTCTCCGGCCGGACCTCGGGCCGTCCCGTCGAGCAGGCACAAGGTGTTGCCGAAGGCCACAGACGACGCCACGGTGTAGGCATCGCCCTGGGCGACGTGGGTGGCGCGCCCACGGTGGGCCATGGCCTCGGCCATGGCCTGCACCGTCTTGCGGTCGCGCCGTCCGAGTATGCCGCAGATCGCCGCCATCAGAAGGCCTTCTTCGTGTCGACCAAGAGCGTCACCGGCCCGTCGTTCACGACGCGCACCTCCATGTGCGCCCCGAAGGAACCCGTCGCCACGGTCAGCCCCTTGTCCCGCAAGAGCCCAGCCACCCGCTCGTACAGCGGCACGGCCTTCTCTGGCCGGGCGGCCCGTGTGAACGAGGGCCGCCTACCCTTGCGGCAATCGCCGTGGACCGTGAACTGCGAGATCAGGAGGATTCCGCCGCCGACGTCCGCCACCGACAGATTGAACTTGCCCGCATCGTCTTCAAAACAACGCAGGCAGGCCACCTTCTCGGCCATATGGGCCGCGTCCTTGTCCTCGTCGTCGGTGTCTACGCCGAGAAAGACCACCAGGCCGCGCTCAATACGCCCTAGGACTTCGGCGTCGACGGCGACGGACGCCTGCAACGCACGCTGTATTACGGCTCTCAACTCACGGACTCCTGGCACGCGCGGGCAATTGTCGTTGTAGCCAGCCACCGCCACCGGGCGTCAATGGCGCCCTGCGGCACCTTGAAGCAGTCTAGCAGGGCCATCGGGCGGGGTCAAAAACGAGGACGTTTGTGGCGCGTCATGGCGCTGCTGCGGTTTCGCCAGAGCGTGGCGGCCAGCCATGAAGGCGGACGCCTTGTGTTGAATGCCCGCGCAAGAAGGTACACAATGGTCCGCGGGAGTGCTTGGTGTCGCCTGCGTGCGTCATGGGCCACGCTCTTCGGGCAGATGTACTGGGAGACGTACGATGAAGTTCGAGGGTCTTACGCTAGGGATTCCCAAGGAGATCATGCCTGGAGAGAGGCGGGTGGCGGCCATTCCTGACACGGTGAAGAAGATGGTGGCCGATGGTGGTCGTGTGCTGATCGAGTCGGGCGCCGGAGAAGGCTCGTTCTTCTCGGACGACGATTACACGGCCGCGGGCGCGGATACGCCTTCTGACGTCGAGGAGGTTTTTCGACAGTCTGACGTGATGCTGAAGGTCAAGGAACCGTCTTTCAACGAGTCCAAGGGCAAGCACGAGATAGACATGATGCGCGAGGGCCAGCACCTGGTGACCTTCCTGCATCCGGCGGCCCCCGCCAACCACGAGATGATCAGGAAGCTCGCGGCGCGGGGCGTCATCGCCCTGACCTTGGATGGTATCCCTCGGATCTCACGCGCGCAGTTCATGGATGCGCTGACCTCGATGAGCACGGTGGCGGGATACAAAGCGGTGCTAATGGCCGCGGACCAGTTGCCCAAGTTCATGCCGATGGTAGGCACGGCGGTCGGCGCGGTGCGCCCGGCAAGCGTGCTGGTGATCGGCTTGGGCGTTGCGGGGCTTCAAGCGGCCGCGACGGCCAAACGGCTTGGTGCGGTGGTCAAGGGCGTGGATATCCGCCCCGAGGCCTGCGAGCAAGCCCAGAGCCTCGGCTGCAACGTCATTGAAACCGGTGTGCCGTCCGAGATCGCGATCGGGGAAGGCGGCTACGCGCAGAGGCTGCCCGACGAATGGCTCGTCAAGGAACGTCAATCCATAAACGAAGCCGTGTCGCAAGCCGACATCATCATTCTCAGCGCATTGATTCCGGGCAAAATCGCGCCGATTCTGATCACAGAAGACATGGTGAAGACCATGAGGGCCGGATCCGCCATTGCGGATATCGCCATTGACCAAGGCGGAAACTGCGAGATAACCCAAGCCGGCGAGATCATCGAGAAGTACGGTGTGAGCATCGAAGGTATTCAGAACATCCCCGGCATGGTGCCCCAAAGCTCGACCTGGATGTTCGCCCACAACATCTACAACTTCGTCGCCTATCTGGCAAAGGATGGGGCCATCGAGTTGGACCTGGACGACGAGATCATCGCGTCGTCACTGGTTACGCGAAACCGTCAAATCGTCCACGCAGGTGCGCTCGAGGCCATGAATCCGAGGTAGGAAACCGTAACAATGAGCGCATGGGCTCTCGTCGTCGTCTTCGTGGTGGCCGGTGCCGTCGGTTACCGCGTCATCCGCGGGGTCCCCCCTATGCTGCACACGCCGCTGATGTCGGGCATGAACGCGTTGTCCGGGGTGACCGTGCTGGGGGCGCTGGTGACTACGGCCGCGGCGCTGACGACCGGAAGCAGAGCGCTGGGGGCCCTCGCGATCGTCTTGGCCACGACCAACGTCGCCGGTGGGTTCCTCGTGACTCACAAAATGCTCAGGATGTTCAAGAAAGAGTAGAAAAGGGCCCGGACTGTGCCTGCCTTTGCCCACAATACCACCGCCGTTCTTCTCGTTCTCGGCATTGTCGCCGGTATGAGACTGATGAATTCCCCGAGGACGGCGGTCAAGGGAAACCTGCTGGGTTCGTTCTGCCTCTTGGCTGCGATCATACTGACGCTAACACGCCACGGCCTGATGACCCGCGGCACGCTCTGGGCTTCCATGGCCGTTGGCGCCTCTCTGGGTGCAGCCTTGGCTGCCAGAGCGCAGATGGTCCACATGCCGCAACTCGTGGCCCTTTTCAACGGGCTCGGCGGCGGGGCCTCTGCGGCCGTGGGCCTCATCGTTCTGTTGCAGGCAAGCGGTGGCGTCGACCTCTTCGGCCGCCTGGGAAGCGCCCTCGCCTTGAGCGTCGGGGGGGCTACCCTGAGCGGCAGCCTCGTGGCGGCCGGTAAGCTGGCGCAGAGATTGCCTCAGCCCCCGATTCGGCTGAGAGGTCATACGGCGCTCACCATGGCGTGCTTGAGCGGCAACGTGGTGCTGCTCGTTCTGGCGCTGTTCCCAGGGCCCGGCGCAGGCTCGGCCGTAGCGTTCCTCATGCTGCTGGCCGCGTTGTGTTTTGGGATCCTATTGGCGATCCGCGTTGGCGGCGCCGATATGCCTATCACGATCTCGCTGCTCAACTCGCTGTCCGGCCTCGCGGCTTCGGTCGCGGGGCTTGCCCTTCGCAATCCGCTGTTGGTCGCCGTCGGGGCGATTGTGGGCGCCGCGGGCCTGATCCTCACCCAGGCGATGTGCCGGGCCATGAATCGAAGCGTCCTCGCCGTTCTCGCGGGCAGCACGACCCAGGCACAACAGATGTCGCTTGACCGAGCCAGGACGGAAACACCGGCGGCGCCCGCAGCGCCGGAACACAAGTTGTCCCCGGAGTTTATCCTGGAAACAGCCCGTAAGGTGGTGATCGTGCCGGGTTACGGCATGGCCTTGGCGCAGGCGCAGTACCAGGTGAAAGCGCTGTTCGAGGCCCTCGAGCACAACGGCAAGGAAGTGACCTTTGCCATCCACCCGGTCGCTGGCCGAATGCCGGGCCATATGCACGTCCTGCTTGCAGAAGTAGATATCCCCTATGACCGGCTGTGCGAAATCGACGACGTCAATCCGGAGTTCCCGGAAACGGACCTCGTGCTCATCGTCGGCGCGAACGACGTGGTCAATCCGGCTGCGGCCACCGCAGAAGGCACGCCTATATACGGCATGCCCGTCTTAGACGTCGGCTCGGCCAAGCACGTGGTGGTCTGCAACCTCGACGACAAGCCCGGCTTCGCCGGCGTGCCCAATCCCCTGTACACCCATCAGGGGGTCGTGTGCTTGTGGGGGGACGCCAAACAGACGCTCGATGACCTCGTGACTTATTTGGGCGGGCACTAACCGGGATTGTGAGCATTTAGCCAAGGCTGAAGGATGAGATTGAGAAGTATTCAATATCGAATGCTCAACGCTCAATGTCCAACGAGAACCGAGCACAACAGGGACTGTCCCAGTTGTGCGCCGACGTCACGAAAGGCCCTGCTATCACTGGCTTCTTGCCCCGTGAACGCTTACCTGAGATGCTTCAGGGCGACGATACTCAGCAATCACCGGTCGGGATACGGAGAATAACCCGTTAGCGGGAGGTCTAGCGTGCCTGAATCGCAGATTCAAGAAGACATGCAGCTCCTGGCGGGGCGCCTTGCCCACCGGGCGGCCAACACCGACAACGAACGCGTGGCGGCCGAGTACATCCGTGACCGGTTGCGCGAATACGCCCCGGACGCCGCGCTCGATGACTTCTACAGCCCAGACAATCCGTGGTACCTGTTCGCCTCGTACTACGCCGAGTTCACCGTCGTCGCCGTGATCGCGGTTTGGTGGCCGCGGGTGGCTTTGTGCTACGGCGCGGTGGTGTTTCTGGCCTACCTGGCCGAGTTCATGGGCTATCGCGTGATGGGCCGCTTCGTGCCGCAGTTCGAGACGCAGAACGTCGTGGCCCGGTTCCTCGCGCCGCGCCCGGAGCGCCAACTCGTGGTCATGGCCCACTACGACTCCGGCACGGTGGGGCCGCTCGCCCACCGCCCCGAGGCCCACCGGCTCCGCACCACGCAACTGGCCGTGGTCGCCTGCATGATGATCGTCATCTTCACGTGCGCCCTCGAGTCCGTGGGGGCCCTGAACGAGGATGTCCTGCTGTACAACACCGCCGTACGGTGGACGGCCGCCGTCGGACTCTTGGGCGCGGCCGCTATGCTGGCCTATGCGGCAGGTCGCAGCGAGTACTCCCGAGGCGCCAACGACAACGCCTCCGGGGTCGCCGCCTTGCTGCGCCTCGCGCAACGTTTCGCCGAGCGCCCGATCGAGAACGCGGAGGTCTATCTCGTGGCCACGGGCAGCAACCAGACGTGGATGAACGGCGCGCGCCATTTCGTGAAGGTGCAGCCCCTCGACCGCGACGCCGTCTACTTCCTCAATCTCGACGGCGTGGGCGTTGGGGACCTGCGCTACACCACGGCCGAGGGCATGCTGCACATGGCGCCATGCGACGAAGAGATGATCCGGGCCGCACGGGAGGAAGCCTCAGGTTTCCAGGCCGAGCCCATGCGCCTGCGCACCGCCTGCTCCGACGCCCTCATCCCCCTCGCCCGCGGCTACAAGACCCTCGAGATCACCGCCGTCGACGAATCCACCCCCGCGCCGACCGACCACCCCCACCGCGACGCCCTCGCCCATGTCGACTTCGGCGTCATCGCCCGCGCCGCGGATTTCGCCGAGGCTGTCCTACGCCGCCTCGCCGAAGGCGAATAGCTCGGCCCCCTCGTAGTTCTCCCCTAAGCGCTCAGCTAAGGATGAAAGCTCACGAAAAGGAAGTATTCAATATCGAATGCTCAACGCTCAACGAGCCGCCTCTGGATTCCCTTGGCCATTGAACATTGAGCATTTGATACTGGGTGTTTCCTAATCAGATTCCCCCCCCGGCAAGCTGCCCTTCCCGCGCCTTATCCCCTCGTGCCTGAGCGGGCCTTGGGAACAGAAGAAGTGGAGGCGGACTTGACGTGCGCCTCCACTTCTCAATGGTCAGATGCGGGCACGGATTAGAATTCCCCTACGGTAACCGCAAACAGCGGGCTGACCGGCCACTCTGCTGGATAGCGCAGAAACTCCACGTGGCCGTCCAAGTACAGGACGTTGGCCCCGCCAGGGATATGGTTGAACTCGTTGTCATCCTCCATGCTGGACGTAATCCAGTCGGACATCATGGGCATTTCGCTCTGCGCTTTGGCGCTCGCGGCTGGATTGTTGATGTCCGTGATGAAGAACCGTTCGATGCCCTCCCGGAAGCGGTAGATCGTGAGGGAACCCACGGTAACGTCCTCGTCGACACGGCTGGCCGGCCCGTCCTGGACGCGGCTGGTGATGTCAGGCAGGGCCGCGACGAAGTCGACGAAATCGGGAATGGCCAGGAAAGGTGGATGGGTCAGGACCTGCGTCCAATCCGAGAAAGCCGTGGTGTCCTGCATGATGCCATCTACCCAGATCGCCCAACCGAAGTAGGCGTAGCTCGAGTTGGCGGCGGTGACCTCGCAGGGATAGAACTCCGTGTTCCCCGGCCCGTCGGTGGCGGAGTAACCGTTCCCGGTCCAGTGCACACTATAGGTGTCCGCCTCGTTGAAAACCTGCGCCGGGTCAGTACCGTTGGGGTCCGACGGGCACAGAATGACAGACGGATCGGTCAAGTACTCCGGGAAGACCT
>Ga0272442_10008890_pt1 | contig 12645 bp, 9 predicted proteins | sample SSMForm2O_FD_200262 | JGI IMG/M metagenome (GOLD analysis project Ga0272442, IMG submission 200262) | Marine sediment archaeal communities from Little Sippewissett salt marsh, Falmouth, MA, United States - SSM-Form-2O | ecosystem: Environmental > Aquatic > Marine > Wetlands > Sediment ... | reverse complement strand
TCACGAATCGGTACCGCTCATGTAGTCCGCTCAGAAGATCGAGAAAGTGACTGCGGTCACGGTCGTCGCGGTAGATCGTGCGACGCTCAGTTCCTCGGTGGAAGACGTGGTACCACCCGTCCGGAATCAGCAGTCTCAAGGGCCTGACCATCTGCCGGAGAGCTTGCCTAATCACATCTCCTCAGTCAACCCTATTGTTGATTGTTGAGATCTGACCCCTTATAGCCTTTTGGCGGCTCCTGAACTGCCTCGGAACGGCACACGTCTTTTGTGCGTGGCAACAAAACGCTCTGTTGCTACGATGTGCGCAAAGGGATGAGGTAGCTGTATGATTAAGGCGCGCGGAAAAAGGAAGAAGGCTGCCACCGGTGGCTTTGAAGAGGACGGTAGACGGTACGTGCTGCGTGATGTGGGGGCGATTGCCAATGCGGACTCGGACCTGTGGAACGATCATCTGACGGTCCGCGTTGGGCATCGCGGCCAGTGCAAAGCCGCGTTCACGCAACCCGACAACTCACAGTATGCGGGGGACGTGCGCTGTTTCTACCTTCGGGACGACGAGACTGGACGTTTCTGCAGCCTTCCGCACGATCCCGTCGGAAGGCGGCCGCGGTCGTTCGAGTTCTCGATCGGTCTTGCGGACATCCGGTGGCGGGTCAAGGCACTGGGACTGGAGGCCGAGGTGCGGGTCGTGGTTCCGCGGACAGGCATCGTTGAGCTCTGGGAGGTGGCGGTTTGTAACCCCGGCAAGAAGAGAAGGAAGGTATCGCTATACAGTTTCGTGCCGTTCAACTGCGGCGGGAAGAGGTGGCACAACGCCCGCTTTGTTCCGGGGCTCAACGGGGTCGTGGACGAGTCGTTTCCGGCGTATCTCGATCACGAGGACTACCCCGCGCTCGCGCAGCTCAACAACGTGGCCTTCTGTCTCGCGGACCGTAAGCCCACGGCATATGAGGCCAGCCTGCTCGACTTTGTTGGCGAGGGCGACCTGACGAACCCGGACCAGCTCGGAAGGAGGCGGTTGCGGGGTGGCGTGGCCAATGACGCACCTCAGAGCGATCCGTCAGCGGGAGTTCTGCAGTTCACGCGTACACTGCGTCCGGGGACCGGTCTCAACGTCTCCTTCGCTATCGGCGCGACCCATGACGTGGGCGAGGCGCGCAGGATCCGGACGAAGCATTTGAAGCCCGGTGGCGTGGCCAGGGCGCAGGCTCAACAGGAGGCCTTCTTGAAGAAGCACAGTCCGGCTGTTCGGATCGAGACGCCCGACTCCGATTTCGACGCCTTCGTCAATCACTGGCTCCCGCGGCGAACGATGCTGATGATCCATACGCACAGGATGTGTTTGGCGCCGCAGGGCCGGAACGCCATTCAGGATGCGATGGGTGCTGCCTACTCTGATCCGGAACGTGCGCGATACTGGTTCACAAAGTACTGGCGCGATCAGAAGTCAGACGGATGGATGCCGCACGGCCTCAGCATTGTACCGGGTGCGAAGCATCACCCCATAAACAGCATTCCCCACAGGGACATCAATGTCTGGGGGCCGATGGCCCTCCATTTCTACGTTGCCGAGACGGGCGACGCGTCGCTGCTGGACGAGCGGGTGTGTTTCGCCGACCGGCCACGCAAGAGGGCCTCGGTCTACGAACATATCTGTCTGGGGCTGGACTGGCTGCTTCGCGACAGCACTTCGCGCGGTCTGTCGCGGATCGGGAAGGGCGACTGGAATGACGTGCTGAACGGCGCGGGGATCAAGGGCAAGGGCGAGTCGGTCTGGCTCACTGAAGCGCTGGTGTATGCACTGGAGTGCTGGGCCGACGTTGCGCAGTGGCGTGGCGATACGCGACGAGCGGCCAGGTACCGTCGGCAGGCAAGGCGGTCGAGGCAGGCGGTGGCGCGTATTGCATGGGACGGCAAGTGGTTCATCCGCGGGACAACCGATGCGGGCAGGCGGTTCGGGTCGTCGCGCGATCGACAGGGCAAGATCTATCTCAACGCCCAGAGCTGGGCGCTGATCTCGGGCGCAGCCAATGAAGCCAGGGCCGACAAGTGTATCCGCTCCGTTGAGCGCCATCTCATGAGCCCGTCGGGACCGACCACGTTGGCGCCGGCGTTCACCAGTGTGGAGCACGACATAGGCATGCTCTCGATGAAGCCGGCAGGTTCATCGGAGAACGGGTCCGTCTACTGCCATGCCGCGACGTTCTACGCCTACGCGCTTTACGTGGCACGCCGCAAGGACAAGGCATTTGAGGCGCTCCGCGTATTGCTCACCGGGGACGGCGGGAACACGATCGAACGTTCGGGCCAGCTGCCGCTATACGTTCCAAACGCATTCCGCGGCCCGGCGGCGGGCCGCCGGGCGGGGCTATCGAGTCATTCTATGAACACCGGGACCGCGCCCTGGTATTATCGTACCGCAATCACGATGCTGATGGGGGTACGGGCGGAGCTCGAAGGGCTTCGAATCGATCCACAGCTGCCGTCGAAGTGGCGGAAGGCACGTGTATGGCGGCGCTGGCGCGGGGCCGAGTTTGATATCAGGATTGTGACCTCCGACAAAGCGGCACGGACCACGGTTGTACTCAACGGAGAACCGCTGCCCGACGGATTGGTGCCGGTCCAACGCAGCGGCAGTCGACATGTTGTCGAAGTGACTGTGGCGAGATAGGAAGGGCTAGCCCCGAATGGCAGTTAACTAAGCCAGATGCGGCGGAGGCCCGCCGCGCTCCATTTGCCCCATTTGGCCGTGTTCCTGGAGAGCGGCAGGCTCTGCCGCATCTGGAGTCTGCCCTAGAAGGTCTCGTGTTCCGTGCGCTGGATGACGCTGTCCTGGACTTGTGGGTCCAGGCGGTTGAAGTAGGCGCTGAACCCGCCGATGCGCACGATGAGGTCGCTGTACTGCTCGGGGTTTCTTCTGGCGGCCAGTAGGTCTTCCCTGTTTACCACGGTGATCTGGATCTGCATCCCGCCGCGTTCGAAGAATGACTTGATTAGCTGCACGACGCAGTAACGGCTTGTGGCGTCGGTGAGCGTCTTCTTCTGAAAGCGGATATTCAGGACCGGGGTGCCGAGCGCCAAGCCCAATGGCAGCTTGAGGACCGAATTGAGCAGCGCTGTCGGGCCGCGTACATCACGCCCGGCGACAGCGCCGACAGAATCGTTCAAGGGCGTGAATGCGCGGCGTCCGTCCGGCGTGGCGCCTATCTTCCGGCCGCTGGCGCCGAAGGTGGTGAACTCGATGCACGACGGCAGGAACCGTCCGCCACGCGCCTGCCTGTGGCTTAGCAGTTCCGACCACGCGAATCGAAGGATGTCGGCGCCGATCAGGTCGACGAAGTCATCGTCATTGCCGAAGCGTGGCGCTGCTCCAAGAAGGCGTTGCACCTCTTCGTAGCCAACGAAATCACATTCGAGCGCCTTGAGCAGGTCCGATGTGTTGACTGTTCCGGTATCGAAGACGCAGTGCTTGAGTGACGAAAGACTGTCAATCAGTGTCGCTATTCCGGAGTAGGTTACCACCGACCAGTTATAGCGGGCGCCGCCGGCCTCGAAGGACTTGCGGTTCTTGATACAGTCACGGGTGAAGAAAGTGCGGACGATCTTCGGGTCGACCTCCGTGAACCGGCGCTCCAGACCAGCGTTGATACGCTGGACATGGGTCTTCGTCATTTCCGTGATATGCTTGCGCAGAGCATCCAGGAATGAGTCGAAAGTAGGGTGGTCAACGAGACGGCCTGTGGACGGGCCGGGTTGCTCGTGCGTCATTGGGTCCATGCCGTCGAACAGCGCCAGCTCGAGGGCTTTGGTAAGGTCTATCCTTCCGTCCAGGCTGCCGACGTTGGACAGGCCGGCGATCATCGTTTCCGTGCAGCCGCCGAAACCGTAGTCGTGGGCGTCCTCATCCGTAAGCTCGGGGAACTCCTCTTTGAGTCTTCTGATGTAGAGGTCGTCATTGTAGAGGGCGGGCCGGCCGGCTCCGTTGGCAAGTGCATCGAGCGCGTCTTCGACAAGACTGTCCGGTGTGTCTGTGGTGATGCGGAAGGCGACATTCGGGCGGGATATCCTGTTCCGCTTACAGGCCAGAATGAACTCGCGTGTCAGTTCGTTGCAGCCGTCCGTTCCGTCCTCGCGTTTCCGGCCGCCGATCTGCAGGTTCCATCCGTAGCGATTTTCGAACAGTTCCCACCATTCATCGATCAGGCGCCGCGCGAATTCGAGCGACAGGGCTCCTGACGCGAGGTCCTTCTCGAAGAGCGGACCCAGGACCTGGTCCGGACGGCCTATGCTGTCGTAACCGTTCAGCGTCCACGTGAGGCATACGGCGAGCAGGCCCTGGACAAACGTCCGTGACGGTGTGAGGAAGCAGTTGGCGAAGCTGTCGGCGATTAGCGCGAGCTCCTTCTTTTCGACTCCGGTAGCAGCGTTGACAGCGTTCCGCAGGGACGACAGGACGGTGTGATAGTGGGTGCGGATCCCGATGGTGTAGTCCTTCACAGCCAGGAGCAGGTTGATTTCCGACGCGGTTCCCTGTTGTTGCGCGCGGGCAAGCTCATGATCGAGTTCGGCTTCCATGCTGTTGAACCCTTCGGTGACGACCCTCCTGATGTCGGGGTTGCTGTGCGTGTGGCCGCCGAATTGTCTCAGTCGTCCTCTCAGGTCCTCGACCAGAGCATCGATCAGTTGCGCGTGTTGCGGGAACTCCGCCTTCTTCTCGCCGGCGATCTCTTCTTCGAGATCGAGGCCGGTATTGTAGTTGAAGCTGCATATGAAAGCGGACCAACGGGTCCCTGTCTTGCCGTAGAAAAGACCGCCCTGGCGCCCATCGCAGAGGTTCTCGTGGGGGATGATCCGACGTCCGGGCGGGACCCGTACCGGCATGTTCTCGTAGAGCCGCCTGAATGCCAGTCCATAGGCCCTGGGGAAGGGGAGATCGATGCCCTCGTAGAAACCCAGCGCGGCATACTCGCCGATTTCGCGGAGGAACTCAGGCTGCATGAAAGCTTGCATTATGGGTGTATTGTAGGGGTTATAGCTCGAATTGTCTATTGCATCAGAGGGCATATATATTGCATTATGTTGTCCTTGATGACAGGTTGAGCAGAGGAGGCGGCCGTGTCGGGGTTTCATGTCTACAGTGATCCATCTGAGCCCGTGGATCTCTCGGTGATGTTCGCGGGGAAGCGAAGATGTGGGCCGCAGTTCCGTTACTCGCGTGTATGGAATCATTGGCTCATCCATGTTGTTACTGAAGGCAAGGGCCATGTCCGGTCACCGGCCGGCACGTATGAAGTCCACCGGGGTCAGGCGTTTCTCATGTGTCCGGGCGAGGCCTACCGGTACTGGTCCGATCCGGCCGATCCGTGGTCATTTGCCTGGGTAGCATTCAAGGGCAGCCGTGCCAGGGCAATTCTGGAGAGCACGCGTTTCGTCGCGACGGAGGCCCTGGACCTCGGGGATGCGCTGGGTCCGTCGCTGGAGCTTGTGGATCGTACGATTGAGAGCCTGCGCGAGAAGAGTCCCGGCTGCGAGCTTGCGAGCACGGGTTGTCTGTACGAGTTGCTCGGATACATCAGGGATCTGTGCCCCGGGGAAACGACCGCGCCTGTTGGGGCAGGCCGAGAGTTCTACATTTCCAGGACGAAGGACTTCATCGACCTTCATTACCGGAGTCAGTTGACCGTCCAAGCCATAGCGGATCATATCGGCTATGACCGAACCTATTTGGCAAAGATCTTCAAGCAAAGCACGGGCGTATCGATAAAGGCCTATCTTACCCGCTGTAGAATCGATGAAGCCATGAGGCTTCTGCACGAGACTTCGTGGCCGGTCGCCGTTATTGCGGACAGCACCGGGTTCGAGAACTACATCACTTTCTGGCGTTGCTTCTCTAAGGCCAAAGGTGTTTCGCCCAGTGAGTTCAGGCGGAAGTCCAGTAACGGCTCAGCACAGCTTCGCCCGCCGGTGCCCAATACAGACGCTGAGTGAGTTCTTCGGGAGAGCGAACCGGAAGGCAGGCAAGCAACGCGCGTTGGCGGTTATCGTGTCTTGTCCATCTCCGGGCAATGGGTTATTCTGGGACTATGGCGTGGATAGAGCAAGTCAGGCAACGAGTCACTGAATGGCGGCTGGGGCCGATCGATTCCGATACGGCGGACGATATTCTGGCCGGGGTCCTGATTCCGGTGGGCACAATGGACCCGAAAGCCGCTATGCCCTGTTTTACCTATGGCGACAGGGAGTATGTTGTTATCGACTCGTATTGTCTGAACCCGGAATGCGGCTGCACCGATGTCGGGCTTAGCTTCGTTCGGGTCGGCACCGGCACGGACGGTGATGGGGCTCCGGGATCTTCTCGTGAGGTGTTCTGTCTCTTCTGGAATCATGAGAATAAGGACATTTCCGTGGAGTTGTCCCGTATACCGGACTCCCTGCGCCGCCGGCTCTGGAACGCATTCTTGGAGCAGTATGGCGACGATATGTTTGTCGTCTACGGGAAACGGCACGCGGAATACCGGCGCCTGGTCGAGAAGTGGTTGCCGAAAGTGCTTCGGCGTAGAAAGAAAGGGCTGGATGCGAAGGACGAGCCTGGTGATGATGGCGACGCCTTCGATCTGCATCCCTCGCTGCGAGCGGTTGTGGATGAAGCGGGGCTGAACGTGGCGCGTCTTTCCGTCAGCCTCTGCGTGTCGGGGGATGGCAAAACGACTGCCGGCGACCGGCACGATATCATGCTCTATGATGGGGACATTTCAGCTACATGGCGTGTTGACTCGTTGACGGGTCTTTTCAGGGGAGACGCGGCAGCGCCGGATTCCATGGAGATGAAGTTCTACCCGGATGAGTACCATAGCTTCTTCTTCGATATTGAGAGTAATTTGGTGATGCTTGCAGATTTGGATTTGCCGCCCACTGACCAGCAGTTCGTAGAGGCTTACTCCACGGTCAGGCGGCGGCCGAATGGGAAGAGCGTCAGTTCGTTACACGACATGGTTTGGCAGTGCACATGCCTTGCGCTGGCTCTGCAGCCCTGGAGCGCGAAGGAGTGCGAAGCAGTCCTGGCGCAGCTTGCACGGTCCGCCCGATCGTTCAGGATGGGTGCCTCGTCACGAAACTACATGGCGTATCTCAAGCAGTAGACATACTGCCGGAATCGCTACTATCAGGCAGGCTCTTGAGCAACACGCCAGTCGAAGACCGTGCACAGTGCAGGGCTGTGGCCCTCCAGGATTGCCTGGTAGACACGTTGGCAGTTGTTCGGTGTGACCGTTGCGTACAGGCCGTCGACGGGGAGCGATCCATTCTGCAGCCGGTCGAGAATAGCCGCGCAGTTGCCGCTGTAGCTCTCTGGTTCGGACGCTGTGGGCGTCCAAGGCAGGTCCCATTCATAGCCGCTGGTCAGGCTGAGATGACGCCAGAAGACTTTGTAGAGAATCCCACTTGCCGGGAAGTCGGAATCCTTCCAGGGCACGCCAACGACGATGATTTCCGCTTGTTTCCGGGCGATGCAGCACGCTTCGTAGACGACCTGTTCCAGGCCCGAGCACTCCAGAATGATATCAACCCGGTCTTGCCAGTCGGGGTTTCCGAGAGGCGTTCGCTCGAACATGTCGCATTGCAGGAAGGTCCCGAGCATATCGCGCCGCCCGGCGTTGGGATCGACGGCGCACACAGTATAGCCGGCGTCCGCGAACAGCCGGGCCGCGAAGTGGCCGACCGCGCCGAGCCCGGTGACAAGGGCACGGGCAGGCGGCCTCACCCTGGTACGCACAAGGCTCCGGTAGGATATTGCGACCATGCGCGTGAGGACGGCGACTTCCGGCGCGAGTCCGGAGGGTACGGGCACGACGTCTTCCCGTGCCGTGCACTGCCTGGAAGCGTGCTTGCCGATGCAGAAGACATGGTCACCGGGTCGTACGTCGGCGATGTTTGACCCGACGGCATCGATCTCGAATACGGCGCCGTAGCCGGGCTCGTGCGGGAAGCCGTCGGTGGCCGTGTACTGCATGCCCAGTTCTGTGCCGGCGCTGATTACCGAAGTGAGCGTGCGACCGGCGACTTCGTCCGGGCCGGGCGCGCCGGCGGGGACGGACAGCAGTTCGGCGCGTTCGCATTCGGTGAAAACCACTTGTCGCATCATGTCCGTCACAACGCAACTCCCAGCTCGTCGGCAAGTGAACGAAGGTGTTCGGCTCCTGCACGCAAGTCCTCATCCGGACAATGCTCGAGGATCAACGGGGTGTCGGGCTCCAGTGCACTGAGGCATTGCAGGTAGGTGCGGTAGTCGAGCGTGCCCCGGCCGACCGGGCACTCACTGATGTGTACCGTCAACTCGTCGCTCATTCGCGTGTCCTTGGCATGGCAGCTGCGGATGTGGGGGGCCAGTTTGTCGAAACACTCGCGAATGAACTCACCGTTCCGGAAGTAGCGCAGCGGTGTGTTGATCATATTCACCGGATCGAGGTGTGCGGCGAAGCCTTTGCGGTCAACCGCGTTGATGAGCCGCAGGTAACTATCGGGCGAGTCCGGGTACACCCACGGCATCGTCTCAATCGCGTAGCAGGTCCGGGTCGGGTTCACCGCATCGACGATCTCGCGGACCGTCTCGACCAGGAGGTCGAAGGTCTCGTCCGTAAGGTCGTCCGGATGAGGGCCTGCCCAGTTCTCGCCGCGCGATCCGGCGACGTTGACGCAACAGCGGGCGCCGACGTGTTCCGCCTGCGCCAGCCGCAGTTGACAGCGTTCAATCGCCGCCCGGCGGACGGCGTCATCGGCTGATAGTGGGTTGTGACACCAGGCACCGACTTCGGCGATAACGATGTCGGCTTTATCCGCGGCCTCAACGTATGCGTCGGCGTCGGCGTCGCTCGCGTCGCCGCCCAGCGGCCAGACGGTCGCGCGATAGCCTCGCTCCCTAAGTGCTGCGATCCACTCATCCGGGCTTGCCGTTTTCGGGACACCTGCTCCAATGCGCATGTTGACCTCCTTTGGCGGAATTCGGTCCAGCTAAACACATGCGCATTATACGAGGTGCGTCACCCGCATATCCAATCCTTTCGGATCAATCGAGTGGTACGGTCGGGGCGCCACGCTGTTCGGGGTTGTAAGTTGAGAGTTGATGGCGGTAGGTTAAGCGTTGGCTATGGACTACAACGTACTCTTCATAACTTCGGATCAGCATCAGGCAGCGGTTACCGGTTGCTACGGTAATAGCATCATTCGCACACCGGTCATGGACAGGTTGGCGGAGGCGGGGGTTCGGTTCACGAGGTCCTATTGCGACTCGCCGCTCTGCGCGCCGTCACGGGCCAGCTTCATAACGGGTACGCGGCCGTGCACTAACGGCGCGGTATACCACAATCTGCAGAGCAACCCCGAGACAAGCTCGACGAGCTGGGGCTCCCCGAGAACACCATCGTTGTTTATACGACCGACCACGGTGAGCTGCTCGGTGCGCATACAACGTTTCAGAAGCACTGTCACTACGAAGAAGCGGTCCGGGTCCCCCTGATTGTCTCACATCCGACAACACTGCCGTCGGGTACTGTTTGCGAACAGCCGTGTTCGTTGATCGACCTGTTCCCGACCTTTATCGAGATGACGGGCAACGAGCAGCGTTCCGAAACGCTGGAAGGGGAATCACTGGTTGGCGTCATGACAACCGGTGAGACTGACCCCGACCGGCCCGTGTTCTCCGAGTTCCACGTCGGCGACTTTCATTCGCGGATGCTGCTGCAACGCTACTACAAGTACATCTACACTCAGCGTGAAGGCGACGAAATGGAGCAGCTCTACGCGCGGGCAGGCGATCCGTTCGAGCAGGTGAACCTGGCCGGTGACACTGCGCACGAGAGCATCCGTGCAGCAATGCGGGCGGAAGTCCTCAGAGATTGGGGATACGGCGCGGATGTGAAGAGAACCTGAATACGGACGCCGTGCAAGGCCGGATTACCCACTTCCAGAGGGTTGCGTATCTGTCAATTCATCAGTTGATTCAGCATACCGTCAGGAACGTGTTTGTGATAAACTCACTGGAAGCCGGGCATCATCGTTGGGGATCGAATGATTACCATCGATTCGGGTAACAATTACGGCAACCAGCTCGCGATCAAGGGCAAGAAGGTCAACCCCGGCATCTACAATATCAGCACGCTGGTGTCACCCACGCGCAACACCAAACTATGCCTGCTCTATGGCCTATGGAAACATACGGCAGGTAGGCCGGGCACATCTGGTCTTTTTGTCTTGACCGATCCAGGCCAATGTGGGATTATCCCACCATGAGCACATCCACTGTTGATGCGAAGAAGCGAATTGTCCTGCCGTCGGGAAAGCCGGGAGAGGTGTACGACCTTCAGCGGCAGGACGACAGCCACTGGCTGCTCGTACGCCTGGAACGTCCGGAACACTCCGAACACGTTAGCCGGAAGGACTGTCTTGCGGCGATGAGACGTGCGCCGTTGCGGCCAAGGATGGACTGGAAAAAACTGCGCCGACTGACGCGTGACGCCTGAACTGTGATCTTTCTCGATACCAACGTTCTGATCTACGCCTTCGATACCGGTTCTGCCCACTGCGACTGGGCTCGGCAGATGGTTGCCGACGGAGTTTCAGGTGACGGAGCTGCTATCAACGCCGTGGCCTTGGCCGAAATCTGCGTCGGCGACGAAGAGCCTGACACCGTTGCTGAACGTATGCGAAGCTGGGGCGTGGACATACTGGACGTGCCGGCGGCAGCCGCCGATGTGTGCGCGAAGGCCTACCGGCGATACCTCGACCGCCGGGTTTCACAATCGGACAGGAGAGTTTCGCGCACGCCGCTACCCGACTTCTTCATCGGAGCGCATGCGCAGATCATGTCCTGGGACCTGGTGACGGCCGACAAGGGCCGATTTCGCACCTACTTCCCCAAGGTGCGCCTCAGAACACCCGAGTAGTCTGCATGGGCACATGAAAGCGGGTATGACACCGGGCTGTTTCGACCAACCAAAACGGATTTCGTTGCCCTGCTTCCATGTCGCCACGTACCGGCCTGCCTGGCGTGCCGGTGCCAGATCAATGCAACGGCTTCCCGCGGTCAGGTTCTGCGCCAGTGCCCGGTGTGGTTCCCAGTGGATAAGATCGGTATTTCCCGGGTTGGAGGGATTCCGGCGTGTCGCGCCGGTCCGGGTGGCCCGGGGGGCCTCCAATAATCTATTGACTGCAGGTGCCAGGGCGGCAGTATGCGCATTGGCGCCGGCAATGGGAGTACCATCATATGCCTGTGGATCAGGTTTTGCCGTGCTGTTCGCGCTTGCCCTGGGCGCGTCGGCACGGGCGGGTGAGGTCGTGGACACGATCGTGGTGGATCATGTTCGCTTCACTCGCGAGGGTTTGCATCGTCTCTTCGTGAAGCACGTGGGGCGCAGCGTTACATCGGAGATCAGGCGGAAACGAATTGCGCACGCCCAGGACTTGCTGCAGCGAACGGACAAGAAAATCCACGAGATCGCAGAACTGTCCGGATTTTCCAGTGCCGTTAAGATGCACAAAGTCTTCAAAAGGGAACTCGGCCGAACTCCCGGCGCCTACCGAACCCGAACCACGGGCGCCCCCGGTCGATAGGGAACAAGCTATTGACAAATATTCCTGTTTGTGATTGGATGGTGTATATGTGAACAAGGCGTTCACATATGAACGCTATGCGTGTCGAATGGTGTGAACATGGAGTCTTCGAACAGGCGAGGTGACGATGTACGTGCCGGCAGCTGAACGAACGATGAGGATTCTCGAACGGCTGGCACGCGGGGGCGCGGCCACACCGTCGGAAGTCGGGCGCGACCTGGAATTGCCGCGTGTCAGCGTGTCGCGTGTGCTGAAAACTCTGACGACGCTGGGGTATGCGTGGTGCGATGATGAGACGAACCGGTACGCGCTGACGGCCAAGCTGTTCTCGCTGGCGTCCGACATCGGGTCGTTGCAGTCGGCGCGCGTTGCGCGGTCCCACCTGGCTCGACTGCGCGATGAGACCGGTGAGACGGTTGAGTTTGCCGTGTGCGATGGCGATGAACTGCTGATGGTGGACGTGCTGGACGGGCCGGCATCGATCCGCCTGTTCGCGCAGCCGGGCACTCGATTCCCGCTCTACCTGTTGGCCACCGGCCTGGCACTGCTGGCAGGGGAGGAGGCGACGGAGATACGAACTGTGTTTAGACGGCTTCCTGCGAAGCAACGAAGAAGGGTTCCCGGTGGTGGACTGAAAGGTCTGCTGGCCGAACTTGCCGGCATCCGGGCGCAAGGCTACTCGCTGGACCGGCGGCGGGTCAGGGAGGACGTGGAGCGGGTAGCGGCACCGGTGTTCGGACCCGATGGGCGCGTGGTCGCGGCGGTTGGTATTGCCGGTCCCGCGTATCGGCTGGTCCCGACACCGGAAGTGATCGGGCACGTGCAGTCAGCCGCACAGGCGATCTCGGCCGATCTCGGCGCGATGCGGTTGTCCTATGAGTAGAACGATGGTAGCGAGAACAGAGGGCTGCGGCAGAACAACCTGCACCGGCGACCTGCTTCTGTCAAAAGTTCGATGAAAACGGATGAGACGGGGAACGGACGACGATGACGGGCGACGATTACGGAAGACGAGGGTCTGGCGGGCCCGATCGTGAG
>Ga0272442_10008889_pt1 | contig 12648 bp, 13 predicted proteins | sample SSMForm2O_FD_200262 | JGI IMG/M metagenome (GOLD analysis project Ga0272442, IMG submission 200262) | Marine sediment archaeal communities from Little Sippewissett salt marsh, Falmouth, MA, United States - SSM-Form-2O | ecosystem: Environmental > Aquatic > Marine > Wetlands > Sediment ... | reverse complement strand
TGATGCGAAAGATGATGATAAGTTCATTGTGGTTTCTATTAAAGATGAAGGCACAGGTATGACCAGTGAACAACTTGATCACATTTTTGAAGAGTTCTACAAGGCAGATGAATCCCGTCACGATTTCAGTAGCAGCGGTCTTGGCCTGTCTATTTGTAAACGTATTGTTGAGAAACATGGCGGAAAGATTTGGGCTGAAAGCGAAGGTAAAGGAAAAGGCACGACATTGTTCTTTACCATTCCTATACCAAAAAAACAAGCATAACTTATCTTAACAGTAAAGGTAATTAACATGTATAGATATATGCAATATAATTAGTAGGTGAGACAAGATCTATGAAAAAGATAATGGTGGTTGACGACGAACCAGACCAGATATATGTAATTAAAAAATCGTTAGAAAAGGCAGGTGTAAATTATAAAATCATAGCTGCAAATAGCGGTGCACAATGTCTCGAATTTTTGGAAAAGAATCAGATTCCAGATCTCATTCTACTGGATATAATGATGCCCGAGATGAGCGGTTGGATAGTTTTTGATAAATTGAAACATAACGCCATGTGGGAAAAAATTCCGATTATTTTCTTGACTGCCAGAACAGATAAAATTGCTGAAAATGCTGGCGATTTTTTGGGCGATGATTATATTGAAAAACCTTTTGATGCAAAAGATTTAAAAAGCAGAATTGACAAGGTTTTAAAAGATACTAATCAGAAATAGTTATTCAACATATTAGCTGAATACCCCCCTCAGGAAAATATACTGAGACGTAGCTCAATTCTTCAGTATATACCATGAAATAATCATAAATGTGATAAAACAAAAATGTATATAGGGTATATAAAATATAGTATAGAAAACATTGTAAATAGAGAGATGGGGTATATTACATGGAAAAAAAATTAGTGCTTTTTGGAGTGAGTATTGTACTATTGACAATTACTTTTAGTGGATGTCAGGAAGAGGCGACATTGGTAGAGAAAAACTTTGAAGGTATATATTTTAATTCAGATATATTAGAACTAGTAAATGGTTCATTAGACATAACTAAAGATAAGGAAATAATTACCAGAATAGAAGTTACTTTGTATTTCAAAAACCTCTTGAATGAAGATATCAATTTAGAGTATGCGGTAGAATTTTGCGACAAAAATGATAATGTTCTTTATTATAAATCATATGAAATAAAAAATTTCCCGGCAAAATACACAGAAGCATCACCAGATACATTCTTATATAATGGGAAAAACGTGGCTGATTTTGATCATGTTAACGTACATGTACTAAGCCACAAAGTGATTGAATAACATTGGGCTAAATCTATATATTCTTTATTTTTCTTATTAGAACGATAATGACAACTATGCATATAAGAGAAATAATTTCAAATCCCGGCGTGGAACCATCGCCATCACCGTCGCCGTATTCAACGGCAAGTGTTTTATAACCATAATTATCATCATTTATTGGAACAGATAAATCAGTTGGATAATAACTGACATATAGTTTATGCTCACCTAAACCCAACAACGGATGTTCAACAAAAATAAACGTTTTGGTTTCCCCAGGCATAATAGAACCTTCTTGAGTGTAGTTGGAATCCTCATCTTGAAGTTTAGCAGTTATATTATCCGATTCTATGTTGCCCAAGTTATGCAAAGTAATACTAATATTAAAAAAAACCCAAGTGTTGTCACCAATTTCCATGGTTTTAACGAATTTATATGATGCATCCATGGAAATTTTATAAAACTCATCTTCGGCATTACAGATTTCAGATACATTTCCTGAAAAAAATCCTGTGAATAGAATGCCTGCCAATATAAACAGAAAAACTTTTGATTTCATCAATTTCACCTTCACTAATTCCAAATATACCATGCCATATTTAAATCTCCTCACTCATGTGTACTGTGCCTAAATCTTTATATCTGTAATTCAAATGTTACATACACATAGATGGGATTAAAATGTTGGAAAATAGAGGCATACGTAGAGGGATAGAAGTCTTTGTAAAAAATGCTGTCGATCCGGATATACCTATAAAAAAAGCAATAGTTGTAAGAACATATCCTAGACCAAGTAGGTGGCTAGTGGTAAAATACGAGGACGGAGATATGGATCAGGTAGAAGAACGCCAGATTACAACTATGTTTGAAGTAAATAGGAAAGGAAGAGAAATATAAAGACAGAAAATACCTCCATCAATATTCTAATCAAAAAATCAACAATATTTAATATTTGTTTTATTTTTAAGAATCGATATGCATAGCTATTTTGAAAATAGATACCAGAAATTTATCACAATTATTCCATTGAATAGTTTTTAGCCTTTCTGAGAAGATGTTTTACCGCATAACAAAGAACTTTCTAGTTGAAGAGAGCATGTAAAGTATTTTTTAATGCATCATACCCGAATTTTTTGGTATTATGTAACCCTCAAATTTGCACAAATACTGACATTTTTACATTTTGTCGTTTAGACGGGTAGACTTTAAATAATATCCATGGCAAATATTACCACGATAAACCGAATAATAAGTGAAAAAAATGAAAGAAACTGTAAAGAATGCGTTTAATCTTTGTGTATTCATTTTTCTTGTTAATCTTCCATTTATAACAGTTACGCAACAAATCAGTACAGATACATTTCTAGATTCATTTGAAAATCCCGATTTTTACCTTTATCTTCAAATTGGGGGATATTCAATGGAACCAGACATCAAAGAGGGAGATTACATACTTTTTCAAAAATCATCTCACCCAGATTTTAATATACAGGATGGAGATACCGTAATATATTGTAAAGACGATGGGGAAATAGTCTGTAATAAAGTTTGCAACATAAACTGTATAAGCCCTGTAAAAAGATATCACATCGTAGACCACAATGACAATATAACTAAAAAAAACATTTATGGAAGTCAGATCATTGGCAAGATAGTAAGTGTTGCTAATACTAATTTATGGGATTTAATATCAATGAAAATATGGGACATGACTATACACAATTTGAACGTCAGAGCATTGTTTACAAACTACTAACAGCAACTATGGACGGTACGCAAATCTATCTTATTTTACTAATCTGAGTCGAAACCATCCATTGTTTTTTTAGTAGACCATTATAAACAAATCTCACTTCAATATAAGATAGAATGTAATAGAGATAATAGGTGAGAATTTTATCATAACCACAACTTATATGCAACAATTGCTAGAGTAGCAAATAATATCACAGGTAAAAACCAAACTGAGTTATCTACACCAAGGCTATAAGCAAGCGATAAAATGAAAAAAATTGATACAAACAAGGTTATAATATCTCTATACTTCATCCTCACCAATCCATAATCATATAACTCTTACTTCTTTAAAAAACCTTACATTTTACTTTCTTTCATTTAAAAGCAGAAAAAGTCATTGAAATAACTTCCGATTTTCATAGACGCTGATTTTTGCTGAAATGTTTAGCATAATTTGGGTAAATCTAGAATTAAAAATATATCAAACATTAAACTAGAAAATGTATTGAGGGTCAGTTTACATATTAAACAGGTTTTTCAAGGGCATTCCTGTCAATCTGTTTTATATTCTCGTGTTCTAACAAATAATTCATACCTTCTTCAGTTAGAGATATAACATCAAAATCAGTATGTCTTAACATTTCAATCCCTGTTAATTTAAGTATCATCTGATCTAATTCCTCACGAGATACGCGAAGCAATGCCACAGCCATCTCAACGTCGATATCTTGTGAATGCATTATTTTCAAAAGTTTAAGTTCCTTTTCGTTAAGTTCTACCTTTTCTTTTTTATCTTCTTGAAACTCTTCCTCCTCCTCAATCTTTGTTAATTTAGTAACATGATTTTTTATTATTACATCTAAATTTAGTTTATCTAATACGCCGCCATTTTTATCATAAAGAACACAGACCTTGTTTCTATCGTCGTATTTCCAAGATGAGACATCGCCCCAGGTGTAACCCAGCAAACTCAAATCGTCATCAGAATATTTTTTCTTTTCCCGCCTACTATAAAGATGATGTTGTTCCAGCTGCATGATATCTAGATCTACACCATTATCTAAAATTATCGAAATAATCTCTTTGCCAGCATATCTTTCAAACTCTTTTATAAAAAAAAGGCCAGCCGCATCCTTAAGATCCAGTTGCACTACTCTAATAATAGCCCCAACAGCTTTACATATATCAGATAGTTCAAAAGTATCTATTTGAGGAGAAACAAAAATAAAATCCTTAGACCTACTTGCCTCGATTTCTACATACTTTAGAAAAACATATTTTCGTTCAAGCGTTTTTATTATGGCGCTCATAACATTATTTGCAAATTTTTCACTGGATCTTCTACCTGCTACAGCGCAAAGAGACTGCAGTGCACCTTTAAGAACCGCAGAATTTTTAGAGCCGGACATTTTTTCATCTACCTAATATCTTGTCAATTCTTTCCTGGACATTAGAAATTTCAAATGGTTTCTCAATGTAATCCTCACCTAAAAAGTCACCTGCATCTCTAGCTATTTTATCAGTTCTTGCTGTTAGAAAAACTATGGGTATCTTTCCCCATGTATCATTTCCTTTTATCTCATCGTAAGTTTCCCAGCCACTCATCTCTGGCATCATAATGTCTAGTAAAATGAGATCAGGCACCTCAACTTTCAAGATTTCAAGACATCTTTCACCACTTTCTGCACCTATGACTTTATACTCTGCAGAATCTTCCAATCCATTTTTGATAGAAAGGAGTATGTCTGGATTGTCATCCACTATCATAATCTTTTTTACCATTTTTTCCCCAACTACTATTACAAACATCCTTTTAACTATTTCTCCCCACCACATTTAAACGTGAAGTAAAACGTACTTCCTTTCCCTTCTCCTGGACTCTCTGCCCATATATTACCACCATGCTTCTCAACAATATTTCTGCATATGGAAAGTCCAAGACCATGACTATACAGATCGTGTCTAGATTTGTCGGCTTTGTAAAATTCATCAAAAATATGACTAAGTTGTTCTTCATTCATACCAATTCCCGTATCATTCACAGAAATGGTGACAAAATCCTTCCCTTTTTTTGCATCTATAGTTAGTTTACCATCACCTTTTAGAGTATATTTAATGGCGTTTGAAATCAGATTGTTAAAAATCTCCTCAAATCTCAATTTATCGGCCTCAATAATGATATTTTCATTAATCTTGTTATCTACTTTGAAATTCATATCTTCAAGGAGGGGTTGATTATTTTTGACAATGTTATTAATCTCTGATGAAAGATCTATATTTTCGATGGAAAACTCCATATTGGTTGAATTAATTTCTGTAAGATCAATGGTTTTAACAACAAGATCTTTCATGAAGTGTACATTGCGAATAACTGCATCCAACATTTCCATTGATCTTGCATCTTTTATTTTTTTTCTTAGAAGGGGAAGTAACGTCATCATTGGTGTCAAAGGTGTTTTTAAATCATGACCTAGCTGGCCAATAAACTCATCTTTTTGTTTAAGTAACCTTTCTATTTCGACGGTTCTCTCTTTGACTTTTTTCTCAAGATTTTTGTTTAATATCGAGAGCTCTTTCTTAGCAAGGTTTAGTTCACCATTTAGATTTCTAAGTTTATTTGCATTACTTCGAAGTTTTTTTTCTGCGTTTTTAATATCAGTTATATCAACTAAGGTCGCAGCCAAGAAAGAAAGCTTATTTTTTTCATCTTTTATCAAAGTAGAAGTCATCAAAACAGGAAAAACTGCACCATCTTTTCGTTTATGCCACATCTCTTCGGCAACAAAGCTACCAGATTGTCTAATCTGATCATTTAATCGTTCTATAAGTTCAACTTGGTTTTCACTGTATAAGGTAGATAGGTTTTTTCCAATAATCTCTTCTATTGAATATCCATACATGCGCGCAAAAAATTCATTTGCATAGAAAATATTACCTTTAATATCATATATTATTGAACCATAATCTGCCTTGTCGGCAATTGTCTTGAATCTATTAAGATTCCGCTCCATTCGTTTTCTGTCAGTAATATCCATAAACGAAGCCATCATACAGATAGGTTTATTCTCTTGATCCTTAACCATACTTGCTGACATCTGGACGATAAACAATGACCCATCCTCTCTCTTAGCAGTAAGCTCACCTATCCATCCGCCTTCATTTTTTAACAAATCCATTATTTCCACATACTGTCCTTTCATCTGCCATAAATCTAATGCTGGTTTTCCAAGAATTCTATTTTCAGAATCATATTCCCACATATTGAGAAGAGATGGATTCGCGTAAATAACTTCACCTTTCAGATTAACAAAAGCTATAGCATTAATGGACGACATTATGGCGTTATCCTTGATTCTCATGTCCTGTTCCATCTTCTTTCTGTCAGTAATATTTTTGTCAACACCACGGTATCCTATGAACTTATCAGTTTCATCAAAAATCGGTACACCACTTGTCTGGAGACAAATCTTTTCACCATTTTTAGTTAGACTCCATTTCTCAAAATCAGCGATTGGTTTATGCTCAGAAATAATTTTTAAAAAATTTTTTCCAACGTGCTTTGCCTCATTCTTGGGCATCAAATCAAAAGGAGTTTTTCCAATAAGTTCCTCAGAGTCATACCCAAGAATTTTCTTTACATTTCCAGATGAAAAAGTGTATTTTCCATCTTTGTCAATTTCCCAAATCCAATCTGCCATGCTATAGGAGATATCCCTAAATCGCTTTTCACTATAACGTAGTGACCTCTCCATTTCTTCTTTTTCTTTGATAATTTTCTTAAGTCTCATTTTCTGCTTTTCTAGTTCACGGATCCTTTTACTGCTAACTGTCATAAATTCTTCATAATTTTCTGATCCTCCACTGAGATGTCCATCATACTTCTTTATTTCAGTTGGAGAATTATTGACTAGATTTTTATGTCTATTCGTATGTTTCTCCAAGGATTGTTCAGATTTCTTTGTATTGGACTCGTTTTGCTTCAGCATTTGATCTACTTCATGAACAATGCTTTGATATAGATGAGATGGATAACCAGGATATTGGTTGCTTTTCATAGATTTATTTGACATTAGTTGCACCCCAAAAAAAATAATATAATTTTGTTTGTCGGAAAACAAGTATTCCATTCCAGAATATTCTAAAAAATTTTAACTGAATTTTTTTCACATTCAACGTATGCCCCATCCTTCACAACGATAAATAACAAATGATTTCTTAATATATAATATCTACGCAGAATTAGCAATCTGTTATAAATTTGAACGGAGACTTAGGATATAAAACTTCTTGATTATTATCTACTCATAAGCTAAAAGAATTTAATTAATCTTGAAAATTGATGGTATTTTCTGACAAAATAAACTAATCTTGCCACCTAACTTTTTCCCTTATTACCTCCAATTTCAATATTGTATCCGTAAATAATGTAGGAAGCTTCTTCATTGAACCCATCTTATCATTGTAAATTAGAATAAAAGTATCGTTAGTTATTCCAATAGCATCTCTTCTAATTGACTTTAAAAACCTGTAAAAATTATGTAATTCCTCATTAGAAGGCATAGAAAAATTAATAAATTGAGACAGAGAATCTAAAACAACAATATTTGGACGGAATTTTTGAATATTTTCCACAATAAGTTCTTTCATATCATTTAAATTATCAGGAGGTTTTGTATATACACAATCGATAGTATCAATATGTTCAGTTATAAAACTAGACACACAGTCAACTACAAATAACTTCTTTGAATCTAAAAGTTTTACATCTAATACTTCCTTCATATTACTATAACTATTAACAAGAGAAATAAATAAGATAGTTGATTTTGCATCTCCCCCAACCTTGTTTAAAAAATCCACTATATCAGAAAAATCTACAGAATTATGAATTAACAGAATTAAACCTTGAATATTTTTAATTGTTTTTCTAATTTCTTTATGCATTTCTTTCCAGAAATTCACATGAACAATTTCTGTTTCTGACATAACAATACCTCGATAAATATCTCTACTGATATTTATTATTTAGAAATCAACCAATCGAATTATCCTTTATAGTGGTCATCAATTCATCAAAATCGAAGGGTTTTGTAATATAATCTACGACATTTCCCATTTTAAATAATTTCTCTTTTTCTTCATCTGAGAAACGTACAACAGTAAGCAATATTATCTTTGGTTTGTTATTTTTATCCTTTAATTCTTCAAGAATATCCTTTGTTGTTAATCCGGGCATCATGACATCAAGGGTAACAATATCTGGTTGAAAATTATCGTTTTTTTCCAGAAAATCAATTCCGTCCTGCGCCATTTCAGTTTCATAGCCTTCCTTAGTAATCATCAGATTGATCATTTCTCTTAAATCTTGCTCATCATCTACAATCATTATCTTATTCATTTTCTGCCTCCACTTTATCATTATCTATATATTTCACCATTCTTGAATTATTTTCTTTCTCCCCACTATTTGCTTCTACCATAAATACATCTACCTCTTTGAATCGATTTTCAACATCTTTAACCAACTTGACAGGCAAAGTAAATCCAAATGTACTGCCTTTTCCTAGTTTGCTTTTTACCCATATACTACCACCATGAGCAATTACAATGCCACGGGAAACCGCAAGACCGAGACCGGCGCCACCAAACGTTCGATCCATATTATAATCAACTTGGTAAAATGTTTCAAAAATCTTTTTTTGTTTATCCTTAGGTATTCCTCTGCCGAAATCCTGAACCTCAAAAAGAACATTCTTTCCCTCTTTTTTAGCCCTAATTATAATAACAGTGCCATCTGGTGAGAATTTAATTGCATTGTCAACAACGTTGATAAGTACTTGCTTTATACGTTCTTGATCAATAACCAGATCAGGCAAATTGCCTTCTATCTCTTTATTTATCCGTACATGCTTTAAGTCTGCAGATGTACGCATTGTTTCTGATACCTCGCCAATCATCTTTTGAATATCTGTTATCTCAGTAATGAACTTCATTGTACCAGATTCCAATCTGGAGATATCTAGAACATCCTGAATGAGATTATCCAAACGGTCAACATTCCGCAAAATAACCATAAGACCTCTTTTTTGTTCTTCAGTTATATCACCAAGAGTTTTTTTCAATAGCATCTGTACGTATCCCTTCATAGAACACATAGGTGTTCGAAGTTCATGGGAAGTAATATTGAGAAAATTTGACTTTAATTTATCTAGCTTTTTAAGTTGAACGTTCTGCCGTTCGATTCTCATCTGTGATTTTCTAAGTTTTTCCACTGCCTTTTTACGTGCAGTAATATCAATAAACGAAGCCATCATGCAAATAGGGACATCCTCTTCATCCATGACCACGTTTGCTGACAGTTGAGCGTCAAACAATGTTCCATCTCTCTTTTCAGCAACAAGTTCTCCTACCCATCCCCCTTTATTAAACGTAGCACGTGCTACTTCAATATATATTTCTTTTCTATGCCAAAATTTTGCCGCAGGTTTTCCCAAAATCTCCTCTTCGGAATCATACCCCCACATATTAAGAAATGATGGATTCACGTAAGTAACAGCACCAGTTGGATCAACAAAGACTATGGCGTTGATTGATGATGCAATGGCACTATCCTTAATTTTCAGACTCCATTCCGCCTTTTCATGTTCATTAATCTCCTGTTTTAAAAGCTCATTGGATTTTAAAATCTCAGCCGTTCGATCCTTAACCCTTTGTTCTAATTTTTCATGAACTCTTTGCAGTTCTAGCTCCATCATTTTACGCTGTGTGATATCTCTGACAATCCCAACAGAACCTATTACTCTCCCCTTATGGTTTTTTAAAACACTTAGCGATATATCAACATCAATTATCTCGTTATTTTTCCGGATCATCTTGGTTTCCAAGTGGTGCTGCATACCTTTTTGACGTACATTCTCTGACCGTATTCTCCTCCACTCCTCTGGTGTATAAAGCAACTCAACAGGTTTCATATATAAGTCGTCTTTATTCATGCCTAGAAGATTTTCTGTATATTTATTCCATAGTATAATTCGCTCATTTTTATCAGTCAGAGTTATAGCAACAGCAGAATTTTCAAAGATAGTTTTGTATTTTTCTTCCAAGCCATCTAGTTCGCTATATTCTGTTTTTTTCCCCGTATCACTTTTAATAGCATTTGCCATATCATCTGAGACATTCTCCAGTGGTTTATCCAATATTTCTAATTCCTTACAATCACTCTGCAGTATACTTTGGAGTTTACCAAATCTTTCCTCCTCTCTTAGAAATTTTACTATTTCAGGTTCTCTTTCATCCACTTTATGCCCCCATCCAACTTTATCACGAATGTATATCATTTTATTTATCAATTTCTAAAACTAATATGCCCTCATTTTTAAAATTATATTCAATATTCATCTTTAGCAAAATTAATCGGCAGAGTAAATCTAAAAGTAATACCTTTCCTGGTTTTATTTAAGCTTAGGCAAAATTTTATATCCATACCATAGTCAATCTGATAAAACGTTTCAAAATTTTTTTGTTTATCCCTAGATATTCATCTGAAAAAAATTCTGCATCTCAAACTAAATAAACTGAAAAAAATAGCCATAAGAAAGTTGCAGTGGCAGTAAATATACATGTCTTAAGAGTTAAAAAAGGATCTATCTAATCGCTTTTCTCTAAAAAATTTTGTGTGCGTTTAACCATGTTAAGCAAATTTTAGTTCTAAAAAATGTAGGTTCACTCCAATTTTTTCAATTTCATAAAGATATTTAGTTCCGATGTTTCTTTTAAAATCCTCAATGTATAAAGCCGTTTTATTTCCAAGTTCTTTACCTACCATTCTGATGACTTCCCTAATTGCTTTGCCAAGCTTGTGAGATTCAACATTGTTTATCTCAGGCATAATTCTGATAGCATTTGCCCCTTCAGCATATCGCGATTTATCTATCTTTATATATCTTAAAATATTGTGTTTTTCTTCAAGTTCCCCAATCGCAGTATCTATGGCCACAACTGCAAAACCTTTGGAGGTATTTTTACTTACTGTATCTATAAGTGCTTCCAACGTCTTTTTAACCAACACTTCATTCCCTTGTTGCGTTAACGAAAATTTTATGTGTTCTAGATTTAAACCCATTTTCTCCAGGTCAAGATATTTTTCCCCAATTTCCCGTTTAATAGATTCAATAAACGATTCGCCATACCTCCAATCCAATGATTCACCTACGTCACATATAATTTTTTGACTTGCCTCAGCTACATCAATCGGATGTGCATTATTTATACCAGGAAAAGCTTGAATAAGATACAAACCATCCGAAGTTGGTTCATCACTTATTTCCACATACTTCAAAAAATCATATTTTTTCTCTAGTTTTCTAATTGTATTATTCATAGTCTTTGTTTTTTGTGCTCCGGGAAATTTTTCGTTAATTACATTATCTAACGCACTTATTACAATCTCTATCATTTCAGAGTTTTTCATCTTTATCTCTTGCTTTTTATCAGCAATAAATTGTAACTGCATAAGATTTAGATCTATGTTATGTTCTTTCAGATCTAAATCGTAAATATCTTTAAGCGCTTCTTGAACTTCCCTTATAAAGAAGAAATTAGCTTTTTCTTTAATATTTTTGACCGTCATTTCTACAATGACTCCAATAGCATTGTAAAACTTAGCTGTGTCAACTAAGTCTATTTCAGAAGAAACACTAACGGCATCGATTCCTTCAGAATAAAATATATTTTTTATATCTACATATCTTAAAAAATCATATCTTGACGTAAGTTCGTTGAGTACAGCATCTATTATTGCAGTAGCAAAACCTTCAGAGGTTCTTCTGCCTATTTTGCTAATGAGTATCTGCAATACGTGTTTAATAACTTGGGAATTTTTTAAGTTAGACATTTTTTACTCTATCCAAGACATTATCTATTCTCTCTTTTAAATTGCTTATTTCAAATGGTTTTTCAATAAAATCATTTGCTAATAACGTTCCAAATCCTTTACTATATTGGTCGGTCTTCGCGGTTAGAAAAACTACAGCTATGTCTCTCCAATCCGAAGTTTCTTTCAATTTCGTAAATACATCCCACCCATTCATTTCAGGCATCATAACATCTAGTAGAATCAGATCTGGTAACGGACCCTTTTTCAACAGATCAAAACATTCATGTCCGCTTTCAGCACCTAAGACCACATATTCATCTGAGAAATCTTCTAATCCGCATTTAACAGAAAAGATTAGATCGGGTTCATCATCTACCACCATAATAGTCCTCACCATGTTTTTTCCCTCTTTTGTTTATATATGCTAAAGAAGTTTAATTGTTTTTTCGTTGTTTTTTACCATTTTATTTTGATAATTTCTTTAAAAGACAATCTTTAGACACACCAGCTTTATGACAATGTTTTTATTGTACAAGCATATTTGCATATGCAAGTGGTGATGCAAGTGGATGGGATAAGGTCAAAGACTTTAAGAACAGTTTTACTTTTAGTTCTAATCTCCATTCATAGCATTGGCCTTTTTTCTTTTAATCAAACTTGTGAAGCAGATGGTCCACCTACACTATATGTTGGTAAAGGAGAAATATATACGTCAATTCAAGATGCAATAGATAATTCTAGTTCTGT
>Ga0272442_10008887_pt1 | contig 12649 bp, 7 predicted proteins | sample SSMForm2O_FD_200262 | JGI IMG/M metagenome (GOLD analysis project Ga0272442, IMG submission 200262) | Marine sediment archaeal communities from Little Sippewissett salt marsh, Falmouth, MA, United States - SSM-Form-2O | ecosystem: Environmental > Aquatic > Marine > Wetlands > Sediment ... | reverse complement strand
ACGGCGCACCCGCTTCGAACTGGAACAGGCCGAGGCACGCGCCCATATCCTCGAGGGATTGCTCAAGGCGATCGACCACATCGACGAGGTCATTGCGATCATCCGCGGCTCGAAAGACACGGATGAAGCCCGCGAGCGGCTGATGAAGCGCTTTGGCTTCAGCATAGTGCAGGCGAACGCGATTCTCGCCATGCGCCTGCGCCGGCTGACGGGGCTGGAGCGGGAAGAACTCGAGCAGGAATACCGCGACCTGTTGCAGGAAATCGAGCGACTGAACCACATTCTCTCGAGTCAAAAGACCATCTTGGCCGAAGTGCGCAAGGAAATCCTCGCCGTGCAGAAACGCTACGGCGACGAACGGCGCACGGAAATCCTGGACGAGTTGGGGGAATTCCGCGTCGAGGACCTGATTGCGGACGAAACGATGGTCGTGACGGTCTCGAACGAGGGCTACATCAAGCGCCTGCCGGTGAGCACCTACCGCAAGCAGCGCCGGGGGGGCCGCGGCATTACCGGGATGGAGACCAAGGAAGAAGATTTCGTCAAAGACCTTTTCATCGCGTCGGCCCATCAATACATGCTCTTCTTCACGAACCTGGGCCGCGTCTACTGGCGCAAGGTCCACGAACTGCCCAAGGCGAGCCGCATCGCCCGCGGCCGCGCCATCGTGAACGTGTTGAACCTTAGCGAGGGTGAGCAAGTCACCGCCTTCCTGCCCGTGCGCGACCTCCAAGAGGACGACAAGTTCGTGTTTATGGTCACACGGCGCGGCACGGTCAAGAAGACCGCACTCAAGGCTTTCAGCAATCCCCGCGCCACGGGCATCATCGCGCTCGACCTGGACAAGGGTGACGAACTTCTCGAGGTGCAGATTACCTCGGGCAACGACAATATCCTGATCGCCACGCATTCGGGCATGGCCATCCGCTTCCCCGAAAAGGACGTCCGGCCGATGGGACGGGCCGCCCGCGGCGTCATCGGCATCCGCATGGCCGACAAGGATTGTGTGGTCGGCGTGTCGTTGGCCCTTGAAGACAGCACGGTACTCAGTGTCACCGAAAACGGTTTCGGCAAGCGCACACAAGTGGGCGAGTACCGCCTGCAACACCGCGGCGGCCAGGGCATCATCAACATCAAGACCACCGAGCGCAACGGCAAGGTGGTGGGCATGCTCACCGTGGACGACGACGACGAGATCGTGGTCGTGGCCACGGATGGCATCGTCATCCGCACGGCCGTCAAAGGCATCCGCACTATCGGCCGCAACACCCAAGGCGTAAAAATCATGACCCCTCAGGCCGGGGCAAAAGTGAGCGCCGTGGCACGCGCCCTCGCCGACAAGAAGGAAGAGGAAGTCACCGAATTCGCCGAGACGGAAACGACCGAAGCCCCCTCCACGCAGAACAACGGCTAGACCGGTCACTGCTTGAGGGTTTGCTCGACCTGCTCGGGTGTCTTGTGGTGTTAGCTGCTCCGGCCCGCTGCGCCGGCAAGGGCGTGGCGAAGTGCTTCGTGGGCCGGGAGACTGCGGGTCTTCACGTAGGGGAAGCGGCCTTGAACGGGGATCGCGTAGAACCGTCTTTCGGGGGTGAGTTGCCTGAGGCGGGTCTGCTTGAAACCTGGTCAGTCGAGCCCCTTCGGCAGTTGGAGGGATCTCTCCGCCGCTAAAGCGCGCCACGGTAGCGAAGGGCGTTGTGTCTTCGTTCGGCGGGCTCACGGTGCGCGATTCCAGGCGGCTGTGTTACGCTACGTTAGAGTCGGTGGCCGCGCGACTGCTGAGCGGAACGATTGCCTGGGAAACCTGCCGGATCATGGTGCGGCGAGACACGAGAGGCCGTTGCTGCTATGGAGCGAAAGATGAAAACGGTACGTTGGTGGATGAGGGGTGTTCTGCTGCTTTTGTTGCCGGGGATTTCCGTACAGGCGGAGGATGTAGTAAGCCCGTGTGCCGGGGTGAAGCAGGGCACGCCGCTGGACCGGCCCTATACGTTGGACTTTCGTTACGCGCCCCCCCAATGGCGGACCGCCATTTGCCTGGTGGACGACTGGCAGAAGACACTGGTGGACAGGGAAGGCGATCTGTTGTACGACTATCCCGGGTCCTTTGGCGGCTTCAGTACGCGCATACAGGTCGGTATGGCCGGCGGAACCGGTCAATGGGTTTCTCAAGAGTTGGCCAGCCCGAGGGTACCTCTAGTCACGACGGTGCGGCGGTGTGCGGATGTCGTGTTCACCATGACGGCCTTTGCCGTGGCCGATGATGGGGTGAAGCCGCTGCAGCCGCTTGAGGCAGCACCCGATGGGCGGGAACCCGCCGGGAACGCGCACACAACGCAGCCACGCTGGCCGGTTTACTCGGGGCCGGCGCGGGTGGACCTGCTGCACGTGCGCGTTCAGAACGGTGGCGCCGCCGTATGCCCGCTGCAGCCGCGCATCCGCATCGAATCGAACAAGGACCTCGAATACAATGAAAGCGCAGCGCTAGCCGTGATGCGCGGTGGGGCGGTCGCGTTTTCGGAAAGGCCGGTGGCGGTGGGCAGTGGTAGCGCCTGGTTGGAACTCGATCTGGAGGAGTTGCCGTTGGCGCCGGGCGCGGTGCGGGAATTTGTGGTGGCGGTGCACCGTCAAGCGGCGGCGTCTCGCTGGACGGCTGGGGAGGCTCGGCAGGCGCTGGCCGCGGCCCGGGCGTACTGGGAGAAGCTCCGACTGCCGTATGGTGTTCTTGAAGTGCCGGACCCGGCGGTCCAGGCTTTGATCGATTCTTCGATCCGGAACATATATCAGGCGCGGGAGATCAAGGATGGTTTGCCCGCCTTTCAGGTGGGGCCGACGTGCTACCGCGGGTTGTGGGTGGTTGACGGTGCCTTTCTGCTCGAGAGTGTATCGCTGTTGGGGCGGACGGAGGAAGCCCGCGCCGGGGTCGAGTACTTGCTCGGTCATCAGAAGAAAGATGGCTCCTTCGAGTTGATCCGGCGGTATTGGAAAGAGACGGGTATTGTGCTGTGGGTGATCGATCGGCACGGGCAATTGACGGGCGACGACGGCTGGCTCGGGCAGGTCTGGCCGCGCGTTGAGCGGGCGGTGAACTTTATCATCGAACTGCGCGGCCGCACCCTCGAAGCGCCCCAAGCCCTGTACGCCGGGCTGGTGCCGCCTGGCTTTTCGGATGGTGGCCTGGCCGAGGTGCGCAGTGAATATACCAATGTTTACTGGACCTTGGTGGGGCTGAAGTCGGCGGTGGCTATGGCGGTCCGCCTGGACAAGACGGCACAGGCCGCACGTTGGCAGGCCGAATTCGACGGCCTGTGGTCGGCGTTTCGAAAGGCGGCGGCGCGGGATTTGCACACGGACCATTTCGGCAACGCGATGTTGCCCATCCGCATGGATCGCCCGCTGGACGCGGCGCCGCAGAAGGGGCAATGGGCCTTCTGCCACGCCGTCTACCCGGGTGAGCTATTCGCGGCGGACGACGCCGTGATGTTGGGCACCCTCGCGAATCTCACGGACAACGAGCGGGAAGGCCTGGTCTATGGCACGGGTTGGGCCGATGCGGGCGTGTGGAACTACTTCGGCTCGTTCTATGCCCACGCCTTTCTCTGGCTCGGGTGCGGGCAGAAGGCCGCGCGCACCGTCTACGCTTTCGCCAACCATGCGGCACCGATGTTGGTGTGGCGTGAGGAACAGAACCTGCTTGGCGCAGAGCCGCACGAGGTCGGCGACATGCCGCACAACTGGGCTAGTGCGGAGTTTATCCGCTGCGTCCTGCATCTGCTGGTCCTGGAACGTGGAAATACGCTGCATTTATTGGAGGGATTTCCGCCCACCTGGCTCGATCCGGGTGCGCGCACCGCCGTGAACGGCGCGATGACCCGCTTTGGGCCGGTGTCGCTGGAATTGAAAGTCAGCGAGGACGCCCGTCGCGCCGAATTGACGGTTGTCCCTCCGGCCCGCACCCCGCCGGAGGAAGTGGTCGTAGATTTGGGTGCGTGGGCGCTAGCGGGCGGGCAGAAGGGAACGGTGACCCTGAGCGGCCCGGGGCCTTTTAGCCTCAGCTTAGACCTGCGGCCCCGCGGTTGACGGCGGGGTGAGTGAAAGGGCGACAACACCGCGCGGTGCAGGCCTGTCCTGATGGAGGTATCTTGGCATGATGGATCGGCGCGATTTTCTGAAGCGGAGCGCGGCGGTCTCGGCGGCGGGCGCCGCCGGGATGGCGCAGGCAGCGGCCCAGGACAAGGCCCTGCGTTGCGGACTGCTCGGGATTAACCATGCCCACGCCGTCGACTTGCTCAAGACCGTCCTGCAGTCCGAGGACTACGAGGTCGCGGGTGTGTGCGAGCCGGATGCAGCCGTGCGCGCCCAATTCGAGCGTGCGATCGAGAAGCTGGGCGTGCGCTGGATCACGCAGGACGAACTGTTGGGCGACGAAAGCGTTGAGATGGTCGCCATCGAGAGCGACGTGCCGCGCCTGCTGCCGCTGGCCCGGGCCGCCGTCGAGGCCGGCAAACACCTTCACCTCGACAAGCCTGCGGGCACCTCGCTGCCCGAGTTCCGGGCACTGCTCGATGAGGCGGAGCGGCGCGGGCTGCTGGTGCAGATGGGCTACATGTTCCGCTACAACCCCGGTTTCGACCTGATCCGGCGCGCGGTCGGGGAAGGCTGGCTGGGCTCCGTCTATGCCATCGACGCGAGCATGAGCACGGACATCAGCCCGGAGAAACGCGCGCGCATGGCCTTTCATCCCGGCGGTTTGATGCTCGAGCTGGGGTGCCATCTCATCGACCTGATCGTGCTGCTGCTCGGCGCGCCCGCAAAGGTCACGCCGTTCCTCCGCCACGACGCGCCGCACGAGGACGCGCTCGCCGACAACACGTTGGCCGTGCTCGAGTATGCGAATGCCCTGGTCACGGTGGCGTCGGCGGCCATGGAGCCGGGCGCGTTCCAAGAACGGCGCTTCAAGATCTGCGGCACGGAAGGCTGCATCACGCTGAGTCCACTCGAAGCGCCGGCCGCGCGGCTGGTGCTGCGCGAGGCCGCCGGCGGGTTCAAGAAAGGCGCGCAAAGCGTCGAGTTCGAGGACCTGCCGCGCCACCGGCGCGATGTCAGCGACCTCGCCCGCGCCATCCGCGGGGAAAGCGCCTTCGCCTACTCGAAGGAGCATGACTACGCCGTGCAGCGGACCATCCTCCGCGCGTGCGGCATGGAGCTGTGAGGCGATCCGAGGCTGCGTCCGATCCCGTGCCCACAAGTGAGCCGCCGGTGTGGGCAGGCCGACGGCTTTCTTTTTCGTGCATGTCGATCGCTTTGCGAGAGCCTGCCTTCGACGGGTGATGTGTGGCACGCGCAACCTCAAAAGCAGAAGCAGGGGATTGTTGCGGTGTTGTTTCGTTGTTGTTGTTCGTGATTCGTTGTTCGTGGGCTTCGTGATGAAGGGGCGTTGCGTCGGGGCGTCTCAATCGTGGCGATTGCTGGCTGTCATGGCCGCTTCTTTTTGAACCACGAATGGACTCCAATGGACACCAATGAAGGGTGATTGCGATTAGCATTGAGGGGAAGGGGGAGCGATTACGACTGCGATTACCATAGGGGAATGGGGGGCCGGGGGCTGCGGGGTCGGCCTGAATGCGCAGGCGCACGGGCTTGTCCTGAGCAGCTTGCTTGCGCTATGGTGCCCTCTCGGCATGGGCCGTGACGGCCCGGCGTAAGGATCCGCCGCCGTAGGCGCAGCGGACCAGCACACCGAGGAGTTTCATCATGCAATCCAAACGAGACATGAACCGCCGTTCCTTTCTGAAGCGGGCGGCGGCAGGCACGGCATTTTCTTTTCCGGCGCTCGTGCCGGGTTCGGCCTTGGGGGCCGGCAAGGCGGTGGCCCCGAGCGAACGGATCACCATGGGCATCATCGGGACGGGCGGTCAGGGCACGGGCAATATGAACGCGTTCCTGCGGCAGCGTACGGTCCAGGTGGTGGCCGTGTGCGACGTGGACCAGGGCCACCGCGAGCAGGCCAAGGCCCTCGTCGACAAGCGTTACCGGAATACGGACTGCGCGGCCTACAACGATTTTCGCGAGGTGACCCGCCGGGAGGACATCGACGCGGTGGTCATTGCCACGCCGGATCATTGGCACGCGATCCCGGCCGTTGACGCGGCCCAGCATGGCAAGGATCTCTACGTGGAGAAGCCGCTGACGCTGGCCATCCGGCAGGGGCGGGTGCTGAGCGATGTGGTCAAGCAACACGGGCGCATCCTGCAGACGGGGAGCCAGCAGCGGTCGGGGGCCACCTTCTGGAAGGCCTGCATGCTGGCGCGTAACGGACGCCTTGGCACGATCCACACGATCAGTGTAGGGATTCCCGGGAACAACCGGGAGTGCGCGCCGACCTGGCAGCCGGAACCGGTGCCGGCGGGCTTGGACTACAACTTCTGGCTGGGTCCGGCGCCGTGGGCGGAGTACCATTCGCAGCGCTGCCACTACACCTTCCGGTTCATCCTGGACTACTCGGGCGGTCAGGTGACGAATTTCGGTGCACACCACCTGGATATCGCGCAATGGGCACTCGATATGGACGAATCGGGTCCGATCGCCGTGTCGGGCAATGGGGCGTTTCCGGCATCAGGGCTCTTCACGACGGCCACGAAGGTCTTCTTCGAGTGCAGCTATGCCAACGGCGTGAAGCTGTACTGCAAGACGCACGGCCCCTCGATCCAGATCGAGGGTTCCGAGGGCACGGTACGCGCCACCCGCAAAGACGTGGTGTCCGAACCGGCATCGCTGCTCGAGGAGGATTTCGGCAGCTTCGAGACCCAACTCTACCGGAGCACGGACCACAGGCGGAATTTTCTGGAATGCGTAAAGACGCGCAAGGCGCCGATTTGCCCCGCAGAGGTTGGCCACCGTTCGGCGACGGTTTGCCATCTCGGTAATATCGCCATGCGGCTGGGCCGAAGCGTGAAATGGGACCCGAAAGCCGAGAATTTCGGCGGCGACGACGCGGCGAACGCGCTCGCCGACCGTCCCCTGCGTGATCCTTGGACCTTGGGTTAGGATCTATCGTCCCCACTTCGCCGAATACTCCGTCGAAGTGGTGGCAGGTCTGTGTTGCCCTAACGGTGTATTCGGCTGGGCCGAAACACCTGGCGGGCGTGAATGCGGCTTCGCCGCATGAGGAGAAAGGAAGGCGGCATGCGTACGCTGACGATAGTCTTGATGGTTCTTGGGGTTTCCTTCGCGATCACCGCACAGGAAGCGGAAAACTGGGTGTCCCTTTTCGACGGGAAGACCCTGGACGGATGGACCCGGCGCGGCGGGGAAGCGACCTACCGGATCGAAGGCGGCGCCATTGTCGGTACCACGATTCCGGGCAAAGAACTGAGGGGCAAGCGGGTCTCCGGCACGCCGAACACCTTCCTGTGCACGGACCGGGTCTACGGCGATTTCATCCTCGAGTTGGAATTCAAGGTGGATCCGGCGATGAACTCGGGTGTGCAGATCCGCAGCAACAGCTACAAGGCCTACAAGAACGGCCGGGTCCATGGATACCAGGTCGAAATCGACCCCTCGGACCGGGCGTGGACCGGCGGCATCTACGACGAAGGCCGGCGCGGCTGGCTCTTCGATCTCGAGGACAAGGAGGAGGCGGGCAAGGCCTTCAAGCAAAACGAGTGGAACCATTTCCGGGTCGAGGCGCGCGGGGACAATATCAAGACCTGGGTGAATGGGGTGCCTGCCGCGGATCTGACCGACTCGATGACGCTCCGCGGCTTCATCGCGCTGCAGGTGCACGGCTCGAAAGCCGCCGAGCCCAAGGAAGTCCGTTGGCGGAACATTCGAATCCAAGACTTCGACCGTCCGAACACCGAGCCCATCCCCTACGACCAACAACGTAAGGACTAAGCCGTTGGCGCACAATGATTCTGCGTCTACAGCGGCAGGCTGACGGGGCGTTTGGACTTGTAGGACTCTTGGGCGGCGAATACGATCTCGTGCGTTTTGATCGCGTCCTCGAGGTTGCAGTGGGATTCTTTGCCGTTTCGGATACAGTCCACAAAATGATCCATCTGCCCTTGGAAGGGATGGTGGGAGACCTCGGCGCTGTCCGGGAGGATGGTCGGGATCTCGACCCAAGCCTTCTGCCCGGGGAACTTCGGTGACCAGACGCGGTTGTCTTTGATGGTGCCGCGGTCGCCGAAAATCTCGATGGGGAAGGCGTAGGGCATGACGCAGCCGTAATTCACGGAGACTTTGCCCAAGACGCCGTTGTCGAAGCGGACGAGGACAATTTCGAGGTCGTCGTATTCGATGGGCGGTGCGCTCTGGAACGCGTTGCTGAAGTAGTTGTACTCGATGTCGCGGCCTTTGCGCCATCCGCCGGCATACGCGAAGATCTCGGTGGGCGTCGCGGCCTCGTAGCGGCCTTGCGCGGCGAACCACCGGGCCGCGTCGAGGGCGTGGCAGCCGCCGGTCAGCATGGCGCTGACGCCTTTCTCTTTGGTGCGGGCGTCTTCGAAGCCGGTCCACCAGCTCGCGATGTCGTGTTGATAGTCGGTCTCGACGCAGTAGACCTTGCCCAGGGCATCGTCCGCGACCATGGCCTTGATCGTCTCGAAGAGCGGATTCCAGCGCAAGACGAAACTCACGACGGTCTTGACGCCGGCGCGTTGTACCGCACCGATCATGGCGCGCATCTCGGCCGGGCTGTTGGCGACCGGTTTCTCGATCACAATGTGCTTGTCGGCCTCGGCGGCGGCGATGGTGTTGTCCGCGTGCAGGTGTTGCGGCGTGCACACCGACACGATATCGATGCCATCATGGGCTAAGGCTTCTTCGTAATCGGTGTAGAAGGCCACGTCTTTCAGGCCCGCCTCGGCGGCTTTGCGTTCGCAACTGTTGCGCTTCCGGCTGGAAATCGCCACGACTTTCGTATGCGGATTCGCGGCGAATGCCCGGATGTGTTCGCCCGCCACCCATCCCGCTCCGTGCACCAAGACGCCCAAAGTCCTCTCACCCATGATGTCCTCCTTCTTAGCCGTAGCTCTTCGGGCGCGCGCCCGAACCTGTCCTCAAGACTCCTGCCACGCCTTCCGTGCTGTCTCGACAAAGGCGCGGACGTTTTCTTCGGGGGTTTCGCGGGGCACCATCTCGCCGGAATTCATGACGTGGCCGCCGTGCACGCTGACGTTGCGAACGATCCGTTCGACCTCCTGCCGCACCTGCTCCGGGGTGCCCCGCGCGAGTATCGCCAGGGGATCCACGTTGCCCGAGAGGCAAACGCGGCCGTTCACGATGCGCCGGGCCTCCTCGATATCGATTCCCGGCCCGACGCTGAGAATGGAGAATCCGGCATTGGCCTGCAAGTCGATCAGTTCGGGGTGTTCTTCGCTGGCGTGATAGATCACGACGGCCCCGGCTTCCTTATAGCGTTGGCAGATGCGGCGCGCCGGTTCCAGGGCGAAGTCCCGGTACATCTGTGGCCCGATCAGGTGGCCGGAAGCACTACAGTCGCCGAGCCACAACGCATCGGCGCCCGCCTCGATCTGGCTGAGGCCGAAGGCCGCCTGGTAGTCCTCGAAGAAACACAGCGCCTCTTCGAGAAACTCGGGCTGCGTGAAGGGCATGGTCAACACGGGGTCGATGCCGAAAGCGAGGGTTACCGAGCTGAAGGGGGCCGCGGTGCGGCCGGTGACACAGACCGCATCGCCGAAATGGTCTTTGACGGTGCGGATGGCCTGGAGCAAGACCGGCATGCGCCCCTCGATGCGGTAGCCGTGTTGGCCGAGGGCCTCGAGCGATTCTTGGGTGGGCGCGAGGTAGCCGCAGGTGGCGGGCAGGATATCGCCCTCGCCCTTGACGGCCACGCCGAGCGGCTCGAATTCGATGCAGTCGTCCACCTGCAACCAGGCCCAGTCGTAGTCGAAACATTCGATGGCCTCGATCTGCACGCGGGCCATCTCGCCCGCGTCCGCGTTGTAGCGGTCATAGCGGCTCTCGCAGACGCGTACGTCCATTTCCTCGCTGCAAATGAAGACGGGCAGCCGCCTGGGGCGTTCCATGGCCACCGCGCGCCGCACATCGTCCATCACGCCCGCGTATGCCATGTTGTTAGTCCCTTTGCTTCGCTTCGCTTCCCGCACCCGATCCGCCGGATACGCGGAGCCCCGATGTTTGCCTTGAGGATAGACTGCGAAGCTGCGGCGCCGCAACTGAGGGGCCTAGAAGCCACAGACTTGGATTGTGCCGCTGGTGCTTCCTGCGATAGGATGGCGGGCGTTGGTCGGCGATCGGGCATGATGGGAGCGTGGTATGAAGCGGTGGCAGGCGGTCTGGCTGTGTTATGGGGGGCTGGTGTGCGTGGCGGTGGGTGTGAACGTGCTGCCCGTGTATTTGACCACCTTTTCGGCTGCTTTTGGGGGGTTGGGCGAGGAGCAGATGGGGCGGATTCCGGCGGTTTTGTTCGCGGGGCTGGTGACCGGGGTGCTGCTGGGGGGGCCGCTCGCGGACCGCTTGGGGGCGCGGGTCTTTGCGGTGGGCGGTATGGGGCTGAGCGCGGTGGGCTTCATGCTGCTGGCGTCGGCACGCAGCTACGGCGGTTTATTGGCGGCTACTGCCGTGGCGGGTCTAGGGTTGGGTGCGCTGGATATGATTGTGAGTCCGATCGTGTCGGCGATCCATGCGGACCGGCGCGCTTCGGCCCTGAACCGGCTGCACGGGTTCTATTGCCTGGGCGCGGTGGCTACGGTGATGCTGGCGTCGGGTGCGCTACGGCTGGGGATTCCGTGGCGTGCGGTGATCGCTGTGTTCGCGTTGTTGCCCGGGTTGTTGATGGTGGGATTCCTGCGGGTGTGGTTGCCGCCGCTGGTGCATCCGGAGAAGGCGCGGCAGGGCCTGCGCTATTTGCTGGTGCGTCCGCGCTTCTACGCGGCCATGCTGGCAATCGCGTTGGCCGGGGCGACCGAGGCGGGCATGGTGCAGTGGCTGCCGGCGTATTCCGAGCGCGTGTTGGGCTATAGCAAGGCGACGGGCGGCATGGCGCTGGCGGCGTTTTCGCTGGCGATGATGGTGGGCCGTATGACGGCCTCGCACCGCCCTGGGCGTCTCGGTCCGCATGGGTTGGTGATCGCGGCCGCGATGCTGTGTGCCGGGCTGTATTTGGTGGGCGTGCTGGCGCCGGTGGCGCCGGTGGCGTTGGCGGGGTGCGTGTTGGTGGGGCTGGCATGCAGTGTGTTGTGGCCGACGAACCTGGCGATGACGGCGGATCGCATACCGCAAGGGGGCGCGACGATGTTTGCGCTGATGGCGGGGGTGGGCAATGTAGGGTGTCTCGTGGTGCCGTGGTGCGAAGGGGTGATAGCGGAGCAGTGGAACCTGCGTGTTGCGCTCCTTGCGGGTACGTGCTTTCCGGTGCTGCTGGCGGGCGTGGTGCTGTTCATTTTTTTGGCGGATCGAGGGGAGGAAGGGCTTCTGTTAGGGGGCGTGCGGGGGGAAGGGTGACGGGAAAACGGATGGCGTCGCGGTGGCTTTTGACTCCCTCCGAGCCATGTGGTACTCTCTGTTCCGCAGTGGGCAATAGGTGGGAACAGAGGGGAATTCCAATGAACGGTCGTACTTCTTCTTGTGGAGATCTGTCTTCTTGTCGTTTCTTTGAGGGGGAAAGGAGAGGAACTGGCCAGAAGAGTCGAAGAGCCTGTTCGCTGGTTGCCCTAGGCGCCCTTGCGGTCTTGACCAGCATGTTCTTTCCATCCCGTAGCTTTGCCCTGGTCAATGATTTCGAGACACTGGACGTGGGAGCCGGGGAGGAGATAACGCTCCACGGGGTTCACTACTACTCCAAGAGCATCTATATTCGTGGCGGTGGGACCCTCCGAATCGAAGCCCTGAGTTCCACGGCTGGCGCCGGTAGTCTAATTCTCATATCTCCTCTTGTCGTGGTAGAAGGTACTGTGGATGGGATAGGAGGCGGGTATCCGGCAAGTGTCGGACCTGGTCAAGGTGGTGATGGTGTTTCCGGTGGAGGAGCCGGATATGGTGGTGTCGGGGGAGAGGGTGATGGGTATCTGTATGGCGAAGTGTGGTTTCCCGGTGGTTCAGGTGGTGTGACGTACGGTGATAGCGAGAACCCCACCATCGAAATGGGAAGCGGAGGCGGTAACACCTCGGGGGGGGCGGGAGGATTCGGAGGAGCCGCACTGACTATATTAGCTGGCGAAGTGATCTTGACAGGAGCAGTGCATCTGGATGGCCACACCGCCATTGCGAGCACTGATCCAGGTTGGTCAGGAAGGGGTGGTGGCGGTTCGGGCGGGGGATGCCTCATTCTCGCGGTTGAACTTAGTTTTTCGGGCCAGATTTATTGTTGCGGGGGCAACGGTGCTCTCGGCGGTCATCAATACCAGCCCGCAGGTGGTGGCGGGGCCGGCGGACGCATCAAGATGTCTGCTTCTCCTTCAGGCGGTACCGTCAGCGTTCAGGGTGGAAGCGGTCATGTTGCCGGCGGGAATGGCACCGTCGATTACAGTGCTTCGTTCGCCGAATATGGCGAACTTACCGATCCCACCGTCTTTGCGGCACTTGAGGCATTCGGCGACTTCAACGGCAATGGTCTCGTGGACCTTCTCGAGGACCACGACGGGAATGACGTGCCGGACGCCTTTGA
>Ga0272442_10008885_pt1 | contig 12650 bp, 8 predicted proteins | sample SSMForm2O_FD_200262 | JGI IMG/M metagenome (GOLD analysis project Ga0272442, IMG submission 200262) | Marine sediment archaeal communities from Little Sippewissett salt marsh, Falmouth, MA, United States - SSM-Form-2O | ecosystem: Environmental > Aquatic > Marine > Wetlands > Sediment ... | reverse complement strand
TTCCAAAAATCGAACCGGATCGAGGAAAACGAAACAAACGGCTGCCAGAAAAATAAATGTAAGCAACCTTCGATATCTACGTTTATGAAAAGGCTTCATTTTCGTTAGCTTAGGAACTTAATTGCGGCATGAGGAGTGTTTTCAGTCCAATCCCCTCCTTTTGAGTAAGGCATCAACCTTTGGTTCAGACCCTCTAAATCTAATATATTGAGCCATCATATCGTTGCTTCCCTTTGAAAGAACATTTTTTCTGAATGAAGCAGCGAGTTCTTTATTAAAAAGATCGGTTTCCCTGAATGCCTGGAATGCGTCAGCATCAAGAACCGCAGCCCAGATATAACTGTAATACCCGGAAGAATATCCTCCGCTGGAAAATATGTGGCCAAAATTTGTACTTTGATAGCGAGATTTAATCTCAGATATTAGTCCAATTTTATCCATTGACTCTTTTTCAAATCTTTCAACATCCTGTTCAGTTGTATCTGTGAGGACATGCCAATCCATATCAAGAAAAGAGGCAGCCAGATACTCAACTGTCATAAAGCCCTGATTGAAGTATTTAGCGTTTTCAAGCTTATCGATCAGTTCCTGTGGAATTGGGTTGCCAGTTTCATAATGAAACGCATAGGTTTTCAGTACTTCGGGATCCCTTGCCCAGTTTTCCATAATTTGTGAGGGAAGCTCAACAAAGTCCCTGGGTACTCTTCTTGATCCACTATAAATAGTATTTCCGAAGAGACTGTTCAATCCATGGCCTAACTCATGAAATAGTGTTTCTACTTCATCCATGCTCATCAAGGATGGTTTGTTCGCAGTGGGTTTTGCGAAATTACCAACATTGTAAACCAATGGTGCAATGAAATCACCATCAATGTTGGATTGGCTCCTGAATGAACTCGACCAGGCTCCGGCCCTTTTACCATCGCGAGGGTAATAGTCGGAGTAAAATATACCCAAATGTGTTCCATCAACTTCCAGAACTTCAAATATGTCAACATCCGGATGGTAAGTCTTAATATCATTTCTTTTGACAAACCTTATTCCGTACAGCTTCTGGGCCACATTAAAAGCACCATTGCGAACATTTTCCATTTTGAAGTAAGGGCGAAGCATAGCATCATCCAGGGCGTATTTTTCTTTTTTCACTTTTTCTGCATAGTACCACCAATCCCAGGCCTGCAGTTTGAAATCATGGCCTTCTCTGTTGATGATTTCCTGCATATCTTCGACTTCCTTTTTTGCCCTTCTTATGGCGGGCTTCCACAGGTCGTTAAGAAATTCGTAAACATTCTCCGGTTTCTTCGCCATGTTTCTTTCGAGAACGAAATCAGCATGGGTTTTATAACCCAACAAATTCGCTTTTTTAATTCTAAGAGCAGCAATTCTGGATATCAGCTTTTTGTTGTCAAATTCATCGTTATTGTTGCCGCGATTGATATATGCTTTGTAAACGACTTCACGCAGCTCGCGTCTTTCCGAATTCACCAGAAAAGGAATGAAACTTGGCTTCTGAAGCGTGAACACCCACTTGCCTTCCATACCTCTGGCTGTTGCCGTCTCAGCAGCAGCCTGAACAACTCCATTCGGCAGGCCGGCAAGATCCTCATCCTTATCTATTACCAGCGCGATAGCGTTGGTTTGCTTCAGATGGTTTTGCCTGAACTTGACGTAGAGATTGCTCAACTCTTCATTTATATTTCTCAGTTTCTCTTTGTCTTCTTTATTAAGATTAGCTCCACTTCGGACAAAACGCAGAAAATAGTTTTCCAGCAGTGTGTTTTGTTCTGGAGTAAGCCCAAGACTTTCTTTCTTTTCATAGATTTGTTTTATTCTTGCGAAAAGTTTTTCATTCAGATTAATATCATCATTGTGTTTGGCCCGTAATGGTGCAACTTCTTTTGATATATTCTGTAATTCATCATTTGTGTTGGCCCCATTAAGACAACTAAATACTCTGCTAACCCTATCAAGCAACTGCCCACTTTTTTCCAATGCTTCAATGGTGTTCTTGAAAGTCGGCTTGTCTTCATTGTCCGCAATCGCCTCAACCTCAGATATTTCAGATTCCATTGCTTCGAGAAATGCGGGCATAAAATGCTCGTTTTTGATTTCATCAAATGGTGGCGTCTTAAAAGGTGTCTTCCATTCCTGCAACAGTATGTTTTCCGGTTGAACGCTGCAGCCAATGGTAAGAATAGCTACAGTGAAAAGATACGTAAATTTTTTCATTTTCTTAATCCTTAAATTTAACAACTATTTTTTCAGAAAGTATAAGGGTGTAGCCTTTGTGAGAAATCTATACTTCAGAAGCTTGCTTTTCAAGAAGAAATCGAGTTATCTTGTTTTTTTTTGACGCTCAGAACCGATAAATCAAGCTATCCGGTATAGCCACAATATCGTCATGTGTTGTTTGTATTCAGACGCTTTACATCACAGACTTGGTTTGCTATTGTGTTTCAAGAGAGTTACACTGTACCGGAAAAGACCGGATATGACGATTAGCTGTTTTAATATGGAGTGTGCTATGAAGGAGAGAGTGAGTGTGTTCCCAGTAGTTGTGCTAATAATGTTGCTGTGCAATGTTCCTATTCATGGTGGAGAAGATAAGAATCCATTTGCCGGAGAGTCACTGCCATATGGATGGACATGGAGGCGGGAAAATCCAGAAGCCTGGAGACTGCGAAACCAGGGGCTTGAGATTAAAATCGAGCCCGGAAATATGTGGGGCCAGCAGAATGATGCTAAGAACATATTATTAATCCCCATTGCCGAAAATCTTAGAGAATCCGGTACGGATATCCGGGCGACGTTAGCAAATTCGCCCACACGGCGGTGGGAACAGGTTGATCTTGTATGGTACCACCGAGACAGCCATATGGTAAAGATTGGTTTGGAACTCGAGCATGGGAAAAACTCGGTTGTAATGGGACGCGAAGAGGACGATCGAACTCGCACGATTAAGATAATTCCCATAGAAAGGGATGAGGTCACTGTTCGGCTCAAGGTTACAGGAGGGCAAGTGCGGGGATACTACCGTCTGGCTCCCGAGGACGTATGGATTGACGTTGGGATCTGCAAGGAACCTAAGCCGCCCGAAAATAGCGACAAACCCTATGCGAGCATACAGTGCTACCAAGGAGATCCACAAAACCCGCACTGGGCACGGATAACAGAACTTAAGATTGATTCTGTCATTGATCCCAAGAAGGAGCGCGATTATTCCTTCGATGGCAAGATCTCCCGAAACGTGCTGGAGAATTATCTTTCGCGAGCAATTACGTTCGCAGAGTTACTCAATGGCGAGCGTGTAGAGAAGCATTTGGGGGGCAATACCGATGACAACGTCCGAATGCTCATAGATGTTGGCGTTAAGTTCACCGGCCGAGCTATTTACATGTGGGGTGGTGAGGATCGTTTTGACAAACTGCTCAAAAAAGCCCGACCGATTGCACAAGAAATCCACGCTGCCGATCCCGACATAGTTCTGCAAGCCGCCGCCTTCGAAATAGTTAGCAAACAGGTCGAGACACTGAAAGTTCCTAAGTGGGTTTTCGACGAATTTGACCTCGATTGGGAGAATCGCAATTTTGACTACGAAGCTATGCTATATCCCGACGGCCATCGCGTCAATCACTGGCGTACCGGCTCATCCGTCCCCGATATGAGCAGGCTCGAGACTCGTATGTGGTTCTTCTATCTCGCCGCACGTTATGTTGATATCGGTGTCGAGGCCATACACTTCGGTCAGGTCGAGATCATGGACGATCGCGATCCTGACCATCGTGCCTGGCGCGACATGATGGCCCGCGTTCGCAAATACGCCGCTAAGCATGCAAGACGTCATTTTCTACTGACTGATGCACACGTCCCCAGCGGTGGCATCGTCCATGACGACAGGCTTTTGTTCGACTTTCACTCCTTCCCACTGCGGATCGATGAGGTCATCACCGAGCCTCAGAAGGGTGTCTTGAAAGTTGGCTACCTGGATAGCATCTTCACCCGCAGCAAAGGCGGTATCAGCCCGAGTGGCTGGCGATGTGACAGCCTGCCCTATATCGTTGAACTGGACAACTTCGGCTCAAGCGGCAGACCCGGCCAGAACATTGGAATGCACTACATATGGGGGTACGACGAAATCTGCTGGTTCGCTCACCAACCTGCCGATTACCGCAACTCCTGGCTCAGATATGCCTGGGAATGGATCCGCCAACACGATCCCAACGGCTACATCCAAATGCCCGGCAGCAGAACACTGGCCAATCCTGTTGGAAAGAAGATCTGGTACTGGGCGAACAATCCTTCTAAAGCCGTCCCAACCGGCTTCGGCCAGGAGGAAACAATAAAAGCAATATGGGCGGAAGACAAATAGCAAGTTCTACCAAAATCCTGTCACTCGCCCCGAGTAAAGCCATGGTTATCAGCAACATTTGTTCCTATCGCTAAATAACACTTACAACTACCGCCTCTGAATAAGGCTGTGTAAGCTATTCAAATTTTCCTTAATTAGGTATTAAAATTCCAATTAGCATAAGTACGGCCATAAAAATCAGACCCCAGCCTAAGAATTTTTTAGAGCGGTTAAATTGAGACAGGCCTATATATTAAAATGAACGAACCTGATACCATAGACACTATAGCATGGAAAACGTCTTCAAGATTTTGACCACCCTGTCGGACAAGCGCAATAATGAGTAATGAGATTATAACAAACAAAACTAAGAAAATGGGATTATCGTAATCGATTTTGTTCTGCCTGGCTGTAATATCCAAATTGTTTAAGACTTTTTCACGGATGAGGTCAACAATTTCATGCATTCGGTCGAAACCAGATAAATGTATCGTTTTCTTATCTTTACCACATATCATAATACAGATGCAATCTCCGCATGGATTGTTTATAAGCTTTACACTAACAATATCGGTCCAGGAAAGGGTTTGCTCGCCCTTCTCGAACTTTTCAGCAATCCTTTATTTATCGATAGAAACTTAAATTGAACGCATTCTTTTATTCATTGAAGACGTTTGGATTGCTAAAATAACAACCAAAAAAATAGTCGTAAATGCAAAAGATATTAGAAGTATGTTCATTTCGACATTACTCGTTAGCAAAATGAGTAGAAAGACACATGGCGTACATACGAGACAGAGAATCAGAAGCAATCTTTGCCTTTTCTTTATACCTTTCTCAGAAAAATCAAATTGTTGCATAGGTTTCTTACTGTTCGTTTATCTTCAGGCATCAAACTAACAATTACGAAATTCCTCAAATAACTCGAAAAGAAAAATTAGTGTACAATAGCATAAGGATTAAGTCTTTTTGCCCATATTTTGCAGGTATTTCATTCTGTAGTAATAGATTAAAGGAGAATGGATGGCAAGTCAATCTCAGTGAGATAATTTTTCAATATCTCACGGGGTGGGCTGGTTTATGGTTGTTAGGTAGTCGAGGCAGAATTGTGACCATGTCTCCATTGAATCGCGTACATCGTTAAGCTCGGCGGGGGTCATGAATTCCATCTGCGTTATCATCTGCTCGCGTTTGGTGACGGCGGAAGAGTCGAGAAGCCAGTGGTGGACTACGCCGAGATGGACGCTTCCGACTTCGGTGGTATCGTCGTTTAAGAGTGCAACGATGCTGTCGGTGTGATTCGCTTCTATAGATACTTCCTCGGCGACCTCGCGCTCGACGGCGTTATTGTAAAGCTCTCGGTAGTCGGTATCGAAGAGGGGTATTTCATTGTCTATGGGGTTTATATGGCCTCCTATGCCGATGGACCTGTTGCCGACGAGCCTTGTCTCGCCGGCTCGTCTGCCGCGGACATAGGTAAGGTATTTGCCGTTACAGTTCATTATGACGTAAGGGATAAGCTGCTTATATGAGGGGTCTTTTTCGGCCTTCGGGCGGGGCATGAAATGCAGGACGGCCGGGTCGAATAGGACGGAAAGATAGCGATGCACATCGGTTGTAAGGCCATGGAAATGCCCGACCTGCTCAAGGACTTTTCGTTCGACGACAAGTACCTGTTCATCCTGTGCCACGATAGTTACTCCTTTATTATCGATTGTGATTTACCCATCGCTAACGCTCATGGCTCTGTTGTTTACTATCTTTATTTATCAATGGTTTTTATTCGGGATGATAAAGTGTTCCGGGACAGTGAACTGTGAGCACAAAAGGAGCACTTCTTTTTCCACTTCTTCGATGACCGTTTCATTGTCGATATTTTCGACGACCTTATTTATGAAGACGGCGATCTGCTCGACCTCGGGCTCTTTCATTCCGCGAGTGGTAATGGCTGGTGTTCCTATACGCAGGCCGCTCGGGTTGAAGGGAGGTGCGGGGTCGCCGGGGACAGTGTTGTAGTTGGTGACAATTCTTGCGCGGTCGAGCGCCTTTGCAAGTTTTTTGCCCGGGATATTTTTGTTTCTCAGGTCGATTAGAATCAGGTGGTTGTCTGTTCCGCCTGATACGAGGTTGAAACCGTATTCAAGCAGCTTATTTGCCAGGGCCTTTGCGTTTTTGACTACCTGCTTTGCATAAGCGACAAATTCGGGTGTATCGGCTTCGGCCATTGCGACGGCTATAGCTGTGAGTGTGTGCATATGGGGGCCGCCCTGAAGGCCGGGGAAGACAGCCTTATCGACCTTTTCGGCATACTCGGCCTTACACAAGAGCATCCCCCCGCGGGGTCCGCGAAGGGTTTTATGCGAGGTTGTTGAGACTACATCGGCATATGGTACGGGGCTTTTATGTATGCCAGCAACGACAAGGCCGGCAATGTGAGCTATGTCACTGATGTGGTAGGCACCAACGTTTTTGGCTATTTGGCCGAACTTTTCGAAGTCAATTTCACGTGGATAGGCGGTGGCGCCGGAGACGATTACCTTCGGTTTGTGTTTTTTTGCAAGGTCGGAGATATGGTCGAAGTCCAGCCTGCCGGTCTCGTGGTCCACGGGATATGGGACGGATTTATAAAATTTGCTGGTTACGGACACTTTCCAGCCGTGGGTAAGGTGTCCACCGTGGACAAGGGACAGACCCATAATAGTGTCACCGGGATTTATTAATGCGGAGTAGGCGGCGAGATTCGCGACCGAACCGGAATAGGGCTGGACGTTTGCGTGGTCGGCCTTAAATATTTTTTTAACACGATCGGTTGCCATTCTTTCGATAAGGTCGGTTACCTGCTGGCCTTCATAATAACGTTTGCCTGGGTAGCCTTCGGCGTATTTGTTCGTAAGGCAGCCACCGCTGGCCAGCATTACGGCCTTTGAGACGTAGTTTTCGGATGGAATCAGGCGTATAGAGCCGCTCTGGCGTGCGGCCTCCTGTCGCATCAGCTCATAAATCTGCGGGTCATACTGTTCAAGGGCATTAACCATATTATTCACTCCACAAACGTTGAATTAGCTTGGTTTTGGGATATTTCAGACGCCGGATAATGCGTTTGCGGCTTTTTATAACACAGGGCGAGATTTTATACAAGTAATTATTTGTTTGTTGACAAAAATCAGCCGAAGATTATCATAAATTATTTAAATTATACACGGAAACCGAATTGGTATAGAGTATGGTGGAAGAAAATAATCAGAACCTGGCCAAGGCCAAGGTTTTTTTCGCGAAAGCCCGTACGGTAGCCCAGACAAATAATATCGATTATGCGATTGATATGTATCTGCAGGGTCTGCGTTATAGTCCTGATGCGCTTGAGGCGGGGCACCTTCCACTTTGTGAGCTGGCTTTGCAGCGTCAGGGAAAAGGCGGTAAGAAGCCTTCAATGGTCGAGAGGATGAAGGGTTTGCGTGGCAAAACACCGCTTGAGCAGATGCTTAACGCTGAAGCCCTTTTCGCAAAGGACCCGGAGCACCTGCCTTATGCCGAGGCAATGCTTAAGGCTGCAGTGGCTGGGGGTTATAAAAAAACGGCTGGCTGGGTAGCCAACCTGGTTTTTCAGACCAACAACGCATCCAAGAGACCATCCGCCCAGACATATATCCTGTTGAAGGATTCTTATGCGTCTTTGGGACAATTCGACAAAGCGGTTGCGGCCTGTCAGCGGGCGTCGAGACTGCGGCCGGAGGATGGGGCTTTAGCGGACGAGTTTAAGAACTTATCGGCCGAACTAACGATGTCCAAGGGTAAATATGACCAGGAAGGGGATTTTAGAAAAGCCATTAAGGACCGTGAGGGGCAGGAGAAACTTCATGCACAGGCGGGCGTTGTTAAGACAAAGGACTACCGTGTTACGGCGGTAGAAGATGCGCGGAAAAAAATGGCCCAGAATCCTAATATTCCGGCCAATATATTCGGTATGGCGGATGCACTGGCAGGGATGGAGACGGACCAGGGGGAAAATGACGCTATAGCTCTACTGGAAAGTATTTATAAATCCAAGCAGGATTACAGCTATAAACAGCGATCGGGTGAAATCAGGATGAAACAACTGAGACGGAAAATAAGGGAGGCGAAACACTGCCTTGAGTCAAAGCCCGATGATTCGAACATCAAGGCGGCTTTAGAACAGCTTTCGAAGCAGTTAAACGATGTCGAGCTGGAACATTACCGCCTTAGCGTGAAGAACTATCCGACCAACCTGGCACCGAAATATGAATATGCTGTTCGATTGCTCAGGAGCAAGCAATATAACGAGGCGATACCCCTGTTTCAGGAGGCGCAGAAAGACCCTAGGCGGAAGATTGCGTCGATGAGCAAGATTGGTTACTGCTTTTTTATGAAGGGCTGGCTGGCCGACGCGATTGATGTTTTTACCAATGCGATAGAAACATACGAAATAAAAGATGATGCAACGGGAAAGGAATTGCGGTATAATCTGGCACGTGCTTACGAAGAAAAGGGTGATGCAGATAAGGCATTGGATATTTATCGTAAGATAGCCCAGCTTGATTTTGGATATAAAGACGTAAGCCAGCGTGTTGATAAACTGAGAAGCAGTAAAACATAACCAACCTCTCAGTGAGTTTTTAAATAGAATTTTAATAGTATCAGGAGATTGAAGTGGCACATTCGTTACAATCGAAAAAAAGAGCAAAACAGAATGATAAAAGAAGAACGATTAATCGGGCACGTAAGAGCCAGATAAAGACGCAAATTAAACATCTTGAAGCGACCCTGAGCAGCGGTGATTCAGAGAAGGCAAGCGAGCAATACAAGCTAATTGCCAGGAAGCTGGACAAGACGGCGGCTACGAATACGATGCACAAAAAGACGGCCGCACGAAAGAAATCACGTCTTGCCAAAAAGGTGAACGCACTTAAAGCGAAAAAGGGATAGTTCGTCGCCCGCTTCTCGATACCGGATTCTCGAAGCTTTGATATTTGATTCCGGAAACGAGGTATTAGGAGCTTGTGATATATTATAACGCCCCGTGAGATAGATGAGGAGATATCTCGCGGGGTTGTTTTTTTTCTTGCCTTTTAGTCAATTCCGGTCATAATATAATCAGACTAAGCGGAAAATAATAAACCTATAGAAATGCAGCGAGTGCAGTGGTTTAAGATTGATTTTGAGGGAAAGCCCTATAAGTTTTTAGGTTATATTAAGATTATGACTATAATTAAGACTACTACTTTAAAATGGATACCTTATTTACCACTTTTTGTTATTACTGTCGGACTAAATATATTTCTCTTCCTAATTTTTATAATATTAACCAATTGTTTTTTATGGCTGATTATTCCATCATCTTTGGCCTACAGCATTATCATATTAATTTCCCTTGGCCTATATTTTTTTCTTTTCTTTATAGCTCGGAGTAAAGGTTCACGCAGGCTCATGGTCATATCACTTGGTGGTACTGTTGTTCCATGCCTGATGCTGATATTCGTGCTGGTTTCCTCTCTTATCGAAGCGGATGAATGTCGCCATCAGGAACCGAACAAGCGACAGTCGGTGATATCACCAAGCGGCAAATATGTACTGAACGTTCCGATCGAACGTTCCAAGGTAAACCTTGGCCCGCTCGGATTCGGTGAGCCCTACTGGTACGTTACAATATCAGATCCGAATAGAAATATTATTTATCGCGATCCAGAGGAAGACTTTCCAGGATGGTTCGGCACTTACTGGATATGGGACGAGAAAGATCGTGTCTGGATATTTGGAAGTGACTCTGGTATATGTTATTATGAGTATGCCGATGGGACATGGACAAGGCATGGATGGGGAGAAAGTAATAATGACGACATTGACCCCCCGGAATCTCTGTACCCAAGTTCATTTAAACGGGAGACATTGGACGAATACGATTTATGAAGCTCACAAAAACAAGCAGTTTTAATATAGAGAGAGAAAGCAGAAGTTCTTCGATTAACATTTTTTGCGAAGAAATGGATTACGGCATTCGAAGGAATGAATTAATTTGAGTAAACGACACTCTGAGAAATGTGCAAGCAGTTCGTTATTGCGGGATATTTATTAAATTTATTGTTTCTTGAGTTTTGCTTTTGGTGCATATATAATCCCTTTACATGGCGGAAATATATAAAGAGAAGATAATAAAACTATTGAAGCACAGTGATTATACACCTGTGAAATTGGCAAAGTTAGGCAAGGCGCTGGGTGTAAGCCCGGAGGATTATCCACAGTTCAAAGAGGCGTTTGACCAGCTTCGACAGGCCGGGCACGTCGTGATAGGGGCGAAGAATTTAGTGAGCCTGCCATCACTGGCCGGTCAAATCGTTGGGACATTCAGGTCAAATCCAAAAGGATTCGGCTTTGTAACGCCGCGGGAGCCTAATTCGCACGGCGATTTATTTATACCGCCGAGCGCTACGGGTGAGGCAATGGCCGGAGATATTGTCCTTGTAAAGGTCAAAAGACAAGGCAAACGCGACGGCCAGATGCGGTACAGCGGAGAGGTAATCGAGGTCCTCGAACGGTCGCAGAACAGGTTCGTCGGGACGCTGATGAAACATCCGGAGGCGTGGATAGTTCAGCCGGACGGAAAAACTTTTGTCGAGCCGATTTCCGTAGATGATGTCGGCGCAAAAGGGGCAAAGGAAAAAGACAAAGTAGTTGTCGAAATATTATCGTATCCGACCGAAAAATATCTGGCGCGCGGTGTAATAATCGAGGTGCTGGGCAAGGCGGGAAGATACGAAAGTGAGATACAATCGATAATCCGGCAATATCATTTGCCGGGCGAGTTCGAGGAAGATTGTATCGAGCAGTCGCGCGAGGCGGCCGGCCGATTCAAACCCGAAGAACCGCACAATCGTGACGACATTACAGAGAAAACGATTATTACGATTGACCCGCCAGACGCAAAGGATTTTGACGATGCGATAAGTCTTGAGAAAAAAGGCAAGGGCAAATGGGTATTAGGTGTTCACATCGCCGATGTTAGCAATTTTATACCGGAGGATTCGCCGCTCGATGTCGAAGCAAAGATGCGCGGCAACAGTGTATATCTGCCGGGCAGGACAATTCCGATGCTGCCGGAGGTTTTAAGTAACGGCATTTGCAGTCTTCAGCCTGAGCAGAAGCGGTTTGTCAAGAGCGTTTATCTGACATACGACAAGAGCGGCAATATTGTGTCCCGCAATTTCGCCAACTCTGTTATGTGCTCGAAACAGCGTCTTACCTATCAGCAGGCCGATAAGATTTTGAAAGGTAGTACTAAAAACACGAGACCTGATGTGGTCGAGCTTTTAAGAAATATGGAGATGCTGAGCCGGGCTATTGAGCAACGGCGAAGGAAAAACGGGATGATACATCTGGATTTGCCCGAGACGGAATTAGTGATGGACAAATCCGGCCGGGTTGTGGGCGCTCATCCGGCGGATGACAGCTATCCGCATACGATAATCGAGATGTTTATGGTTGAGGCCAACGACGCGGTAGCTTCACTTTTAGACAGGCTGAATATGCCTATTCTTCGGCGGATCCATCCGGAGCCGGATGTTATGAGTATGAATAATCTTGCCAAGCTCCTTAAGGCATTCGGGTTCAATCTGCCTCGAAATCCCGACAGGGCGGCGATACAGGATTTGTTAGCGGCGGTCAAGGGGGCCGACTGCTCATTTGCGATTAATTTAGCCGTGCTTCGAAGTTTTGAAAAGGCCCAATACGCCCCGCTGCATATCGGCCATTATGCGCTGGCTTCAACTCATTACTGTCACTTTACCAGCCCGATACGCAGATATGCGGATTTGCTCGTTCATCGAGTTCTGGAAATTTACCTGCAAAAACACATGGACTCAGCGAGTGACATTTCAGCCGGACCGGATTTAACAGAAGTCGGCAAACACATCACTTTCACCGAGCAGCGGGCAGACGACGCCGAGAAAGAATTGAAAACGGTTTTATTACTGCAAATGCTGAGTAAGAAAATCGGACAGGAGCTTGACTGTGTTGTTACGGGTTTAACAAGTTTCGGCTTATTCGTGCAATCGCGAGAGTTCGGTATCGAAGGGCTTATCCGGATGGCCGATTTGGGACAGGACTACTGGAAATACGACGAAAGGTTTCAGAGTATTGTCGGGGAGAATTCGGGATGCAGCATTCGCTTAGGCCAGGGGATAAAAGTACGAATAGTTTCGGTTAATGTCCCGGCGCGCCAGTTAAACGTTGCGCCTGCTGAATTGTTAACCAACCCGGCCGGGAAAACTAAGAAAACCCGAAAAACAAA
>Ga0272442_10008884_pt1 | contig 12650 bp, 13 predicted proteins | sample SSMForm2O_FD_200262 | JGI IMG/M metagenome (GOLD analysis project Ga0272442, IMG submission 200262) | Marine sediment archaeal communities from Little Sippewissett salt marsh, Falmouth, MA, United States - SSM-Form-2O | ecosystem: Environmental > Aquatic > Marine > Wetlands > Sediment ... | reverse complement strand
CACCTGTGGCTAAGGTGCCAAAAACAACCTCATTTTTAAAAGTGTTGTTTTAAAGCCACAAGAAAAAAGGGCGAGGGTTCACTTCATCCCCGACCTAAAGGTCGGGGTATTCGTGACCCTCCGCGCTCCCGAAGTAATAATATCACAAATATCGAACTTGTTTCCTTGCCCGTTAATGCTCATGGTCGAATCGGATAGACGCCATTTCACGGCAATATGATCGGCTCTCCGGACCTAATACCTCAAGAGCGCCCCCACCCCCTCCGATGATGCGAGGCAGGCGTCCTCCTCGACGAACTCCACTTCCGCCCCCGTCCTCTGTGCGAGCTCGTAGAGCTCTTCGACGACGTCCACGGGCGAGGTGGGGCCGCCGCAGGTCGGGCAGGCCTCCGGCGGCCGTTTTCTCGCCTCGATGACCTGGCACCTCTCGCAGATCCAGCCGGGGATCGAGGCGTCCTTCAGGAGGACGAGGACGCTCACCCGCCCGGCGCTGAGGGCGTCTCTCGTCGCCTTGACGCCCTGGACGGCTAGGCCGCCCTTGAGGATCTCGGCCCGCAGCTCCTCGGCTCGTTCCATCGACCTCGCCCTCTCGTCCGCCAGGGCGATCTCGTCCCCCACCTCGACAATATCCTTTTCTGGCGCGTCTATGGGCAGGTCGACGACGGCGAGGACCCTCTTTCCCATCTCGGCGGGGAGCATCTCCATGAGCTGGTGCTTGGCGTCGCCGGGCCCGGCTACGACGATCCCCCTCGTCTCGTACCGGCTGCACGAATCCTGGACGTCCTCGACCACCTCCGAGAGGAAGGACTTGATCGCCCCCTTCCGGAGCCGGTTGAACCTCATCTGGCTCCAGCCCCCCTTCTTGTGCTTGTTCATCAGGTCGGTGGAGAGGTGAGCCATCTCCTCCGGCACATTGGACCGGACGCAGAAGAGCCTCGCCTCCTTCGAGTCCAGGAGGAGGACGCCATAGTCCGAATAGTCGTCTCTCATCTTCGCCAGAGGGAGGAGGAAGGGGGAGGTGTCCAGGACCATCGCCCGCACGGGCTCGATCCCTATCCGATAGACGGCGAGGAGGGAGGCGGGGGCAGAGGCGAAGACGATCCTCCCCCTCTCGCCGGGGATCGGCCTTGCGAAGAGGAGGTCGTCGACGATGGCCATCGTCTCCCTGAAGCTCTCCTTCTGGTCCGAGGGAAGGGCCTCCTCGATCGCCCTTTTCCTGCCGTCCACGAAGGCGTGGTTTTTGGCCTCGTCATCTTTCGAGGCGGTGGGGAGGTAGACCGAAAGGTAGACGTCCAACTCGTCGTATACCTCGGCCAGCCCTCGAATATCGATCTCCGTCACCGGGGTCAGGGCCAGCGCCTCGACCCCTTTGAAATCCTCCTTCGGCTCCATGCTGCCAAGAAGGCAGCAAGGGTGAAAAGAGTTTCCCGCTTTGACCTTTTAAACGGAGAAACATATCAAAAAGGATCAAAGTTCTGGAGTTGGAATAGGCTCCCTCTTGTGCCTCCCTCCCTCGACCCTATTTTTGATCAGATCGAGCCTCTCGGGTCCGAACTCCGCCGCAAGATCTTGGCGGCTCCTTCCCGCCTCCATCCCCCTCAGGATGGCGTTGGCGTCGTCGTAGCTGATACCCAGCTCCCCCTCGTCGGTCTGGCCGGGCCAGAGCCCCGCCGTCGGGGCCTTATCTATGATCCGGTTCGGAACGCCCAGGCGCCTCGCCAGATCCCTCACCTCGTCCTTGTAGAGCCCCGCGATGGGGAAGATGTCAGCGGCGGCATCGCCGAACTTCGTCGAGTAGCCGAGCATGATCTCGGTCTTGTTTCCCGTCCCCAGGACCAGGCGGCCGAGGAGGTTTGCGTGCCAGTAGAGGATAGTCATCCTAACCCGGGCCTTCAGGTTCCCGTTGACGACGGGCGGTGCCTCGGCCATGGGCATGACCTCGGAGTAGCAGTCCAGAACCTTCGAGATCTCGATCTCCTTCGTCTCGATCTTCAGGACCGAGGCCACCTTCCTCGCATCTTCCAGGTCGTCCCCGGAGGTCACTTTGGCCTCCGGCAGGAGGAGGGCGAAGACCCGATCCGGCCCCAGGGCCCGGACTGCGAGGAAGGCCACAGTTGCCGAGTCGAGGCCGCCTGAGAGCCCCAGAACCGCGCCGTCAGATCCTGCCGCTTCCACCTGATCTTTTATGAACTTCACGATGACGTTTTCTGCATCTTTTCTGACCATCGGATAGGGCATTAGAACTCTCAAATAAAGTACTTTTTCTGCACAAGCTTTATGTTCGATAAGCTGATGGGTGAGAGCAGAAATTAGACGAGGAATGCGTGTTATGCGACTTTCGATGGACTTGGAACTGCAAGACATACCGGGACAGCTGATGCAGTCCCTCGAACCATTCAAGAAATACAAGGGGAACATCATCAGCGTGGTCCATCACCGAGATCGCAAAACTCCGCGGGGCACGGTCCCAGTCCAGATCGTCTTCGAGATCGATCCTTCAAACATCGAGAACGTCAAGAGACACCTCCAGGAGAACGGCATCGTAGTGGTGAGGGCGGGCGAAGATCGGTTCATCGAGGATATATCTGTCCTCCTGATCGGCCACGTGGTCCACACCGATCTCGGAGACACCATCGACCGGATCGATTCCACCGGCTTTGCGGAGGTGGAGGACCTCTCCCTCAGGATGCCGGGGATCGACGAGCCCTCCTCCGCCTACATGAGGATCAGGGCGACGGGCAAAGAGGAGATATTGAAGTCTCTCTCCATACTCCGGGAAGTGGGCGAAAAGAAAGATCTCCTGGTGATAGAACCTATAGAGGCTGAGAAGATATGAGAGAGGTCAGGATATCTCTGGTGGGGTTCGGGATAGTCGGCCACGGCGTTTTGGAGGTCGTGAGAAGAAAGAGGGAGCTATTGAGAAATATGGGGCTTGACCTGAAGGTCGTCTCTGTCACTGACATCACTGGAACCCTCCTCGACGAGAAGGGGATAGACCCCTCGAGGCTCCATGGAGCAAAGACCCTCGAGGGGATCGCGAACCTCGGCATCATCGGAAAGGAGGCGATTCAGGAGATCGACTCCGATCTGGTGGTGGAGGTAACCCCAACCAACATCGTCCACGGTCAGCCAGGCCTCGGCCACATCGAAGAGGCCCTCTCTTCGGGTAAGCACGTCGTCACCTCCAACAAGGGACCGCTGGTAGTGGCCTTCAACCACCTCCAGGAGCTGGCCTCGGATAACGGCGTGATGCTAAAGTACGAGGCGACCGTCGGCGGGACGATGCCCTTGATCAGCCTGATCGAGAAGAACCTGGTGGGAAACGAGGTCCGCAGCATAAGAGGGATCTTCAACGGGACCTGTAACTACATTCTGACCAGGATGATGGAGGAGAAGTACACCTACAGCTACGCCCTGACCGAAGCCCAGGAGCTGGGGATCGCCGAGGCAGATCCCACCTACGACGTCGACGGGATAGACACCGCCGGAAAAGTCGTGATCCTTGCAAACTCCATCTTCGGCATGGACGCCAAGTACGACGACGTCCAGGTTACGGGGATCAAGGACGTCACCTCCGAGGCCCTCAACCTCGCCTGGGAGAGGGGCTACCTAATAAAGCTGATAGGCGAGGTCCCGGCCTTGAAGGTGAAGCCGATGCTTGTTCCGCGGAGAAGCCCTCTCGCCGTTGGCGGAACTCTCAACGTCGCTTCCATCGAGACCGACCTTTCCGGTACCATCACCGTGACGGGCCTTGGCGCAGGCTCCATCGAGACCGCGAGCGCCATCGTCTCCGATGTCGTCAGCATCTATACCTCACGGCAGATAGACGGCTGAAATTCGGACCATGACCAGCTTTCTCAGCTTCGCAGAGCTCTGTATGAAAATCGAGGGGATCGGCGGTTCCATCGAGAAGACCGCCCTTCTCGCCTCCTTTTTCTCAGAGCTGGACGAGGCAGAGCTATTGGTCGTCCCCTCTTTTGTCATGGGCTCGGCTTTTCCCGCCAGCTCCGAGATGCTCCTGGGCGTGGGTCCGAGCACCCTTTACGAGGCGCTGTCTAAAGCCACAGGAGCATCTTCGGCGGAGATCAATGGGATCCTCCGGAGGACCGGAGACGTGGGGGCCGTTGCCGCCGAGGTGGTGGAAAAGAGAAAGCCCGCCACCCTCTCGGCCTTTATCAAGGCCGACAGCCTCTCGATCCTCGATGTCCATTCTCGGTTTCTGGAGCTCGCCCGGGCCTCGGGAAAGAGGAGCCAGGGCGTAAAGATGAAGCATCTCCGGTATTTATTCGGAGAGGCTGGACCCCTGGAGGCGAGGTACATCGCCAGGCTGGCCCTCGAGGACATGAGGATCGGGGTCGGCGAGGGTATCGTCCGGGACGCCATCGCAAAGGCCTTCGATCGAACCGCCGAGGAGGTGGAGCGGGGCTACAACTTCACAAACGACCTGGGCCTGGTAGCTCAGAAGGCGAAGGAAGGGCGGCTCTCAGATCTGACGATAGAGATCGGGCGGCCGATCAAGATGATGCTCGCCCAGCTCGGCTCGGGAATACCGGGGTCCGTAGCGGAGATGGGGACGGCCGCCGTCGAGTGGAAGTTCGACGGGTCTCGGGTCCAGATCCACAAGAATGGCGACGAGATCGAGGTATTCTCCCGGCGGCTGGAGAATGTGACCAGGTCCCTTCCGGAGATCGTGGGGTTTGTGAGAGAGTACATTCGGGCTGAGTCCGCCATCCTTGACGGGGAGGCGGTGGCAAGAGGCGAGGACGGCAGGCCCCTTCCCTTCCAGGAGATTCTGAAGAGGTTTCGGAGAAAGTACAAGGTTGAGAGGACGGCAAAGAAGATCCCTCTGGAGCTTTGGCTCTTCGATTTGGTATATCTAAACGGTCGGGTCTTAATCGACGAGTCCCTCCGGGAGAGGCGGAGGCTCCTCGAGGAGGTAGGAGACTCGAAGATCCTAGCAACTCAGACCGTCACCGCCGATCCCGAGAAGGTGACGGAGATATATCAGGAGGCGATCGGGGCGGGACACGAGGGCGTGATGCTCAAAAGCCCCGAGTCTCCCTACGCTCCGGGAAAGAGGGGCAAGAACTGGCTGAAGATAAAGCCGGTGATGGAGACCCTCGACCTGGTCGTCATCGGGGCCCGGTGGGGCGAGGGGAGGCGAGCAAGCTTTCTCGGATCTTATCGGCTCGCCTCCCCGGACCCGGATACGGGAAGGCTCGAGGATGTGGGATGGGTGGCGACCGGCATCACCGACGAGATGCTCGTCGAGCTGACAGACCTATTTAGAGAGCTGATCCTGGTCTCGGGAGAGGGGATGGAGGTGGAGGTGAAGCCCGAGGTGATCTTCGAGGTGGCTTTCGAGGAGATTCAGAAGAGCAAAAACTACTCCTCAGGCTATGCCCTCCGGTTTCCCAGGCTCGTCCGGGTGAGGGATGATAAAGCCCTCGAAGAGGCGGACACCCTGGATCGGGTGGCAACCCTCTACGCCACCCAGAGGGGGAGGAACGGCCCCTCCTCGGTTTAGAATCAAAAGAACGTTTTGGAGTTGTTCGGGTTGATATTCAAGAAGCTGAGCGAATTGGGCGAAGAGGAGGTCGCTGCCCTTCTATCCAGGGGGCTGGACGTCCAGGGCGTCATGCCCTCGGTGGTGGAGATCGTCGGTGAGGTCCAGGAGAAGGGGGACCGTGCCCTCACCGAGCTGACCGAGAGGTTCGACGGCGTGCGGATCGGAAAGTTCAGAGTCGGCGAAGACGAGATGGAGATGGCCAATGACCAGGTCCCGGAGAAGCTGAAGAAGGCTCTGGAGATCGCCGTCGAGAATATAGCCACCTTCCACCATCAAGAGCTGGATCGGGACCTCTGGATGACTGAGACCTCGCCGGGCGTTTTGGCGGGCCAGAAGATCGTGCCCCTGGACTCAGTGGGGGCCTACGTCCCCGGTGGCCGCGCCGCCTACCCCAGCTCCGCCCTGATGACCGTGGTTCCGGCGAAGGTGGCGGGGGTCGAGAGGGTCATCGTCTGCACACCGCCGGGAAAGGACGGGATGGTCAACCAGCTGACCTTGGTGGCGGCTGAGATGGCGGGGGCCGACGAGATCTACCGGGTCGGTGGCGTCCAGGCGGTGGCGGCGATGGCCTTCGGGACCGAGACTATATCTCCCGTCCAGAAGATCGTGGGGCCGGGGAACGTCTACGTCACGGCCGCAAAACTCCTCCTCCGGAGCACCGTCGAGATCGACATGCCGGCGGGGCCGAGCGAAGTTCTGATCATCGCCGACTATACCGCAGAGCCCGAGGTTCTGGCCTCGGACATGATCGCTCAGGCGGAGCACGACCCCCTGTCGATCTCGGTCCTGGTCACCGACGATGAGGATTTGGCCATAGCCACCAAGGCCGAGGTGGAGAAGCAGGCGAAGGAGGCGGCGAGGAGGGAGATAGTCGCCAAAAGTCTGAAGAGATCTGCAATCCTGACGGCGGGATCGATGAAGGCTGCCATCGGCTTTGCAAACAGCTTCGCACCAGAGCACCTGGAGATCATCGTTAGAGACCCCATGACGGTCTTGAGCGAGATCAAGAACGCCGGAAGCGTCTTCCTCGGCCCCTTCACGCCCGTCGCCGCGGGAGATTACGCCAGCGGCACAAACCACGTCCTTCCGACCTCGGGGTACGCGAGGCTCTTCTCAGGCCTCAACGTCGACGCCTTCGTAAAGAAGATCACCGTGCAGCAGATCTCAAAAGACGGCCTGAAGCTCCTAAGTGACGCCATCACCATCCTCGCCGAGGCTGAGGGGCTCTCTGCCCACGCCGAATCGGTGAGAAAGAGGCTCGTCGAGAAAAAGCTGGAGGGCGTCTGAATATCTCAAACTGGCATTTCGTGCTGGAGTGCCAGGATTTTGTCTGGGGAGGCGGGAGGCGGACGCAGCCGCTCTCGATCTCCCGCATTTTTAGTCAGCCGTGCTCGTCGACTTATCGATCTCTTTGCCGCTCTACTTCTCCACCTTCTCCAGGTCGCTGGAGAGGTCGCCGGTGAGGTCGACGTTGAAGAAGTCGCCCGCCGTCGGGAGGGCCATGAAGATGTTGGGGGTCAGGTCCAGCTCCACCTCGGCCCCGTCCACCTGGAGGTCGAGGATGTGGCCGCCCGCCTTCCGATCTTCGGTGATGAAGTGGAGGTGGTAGCCGGGAACGTTGATGCCGTCGACGAACTCGGGCGACCAGAAGCCTACGACCGTCCCGGAAGCGTCCTCAAACTCGAAGACCGTCTGGTTGGCGACGGCGTCGACGAGGAGGGGGTAGGGCTTCTCCTGGGCGGGAACGCTCCTCGTCTTCACGTACGGGAAGGTGCCATCGATCCTGACGGCGTAGAATACGTTCTCCGAGGGGAAGCTTGTCTCGAGGATCTCGCCGAGCTCGGTCATGTTATCGGCCTTCTCCACCAGGACCGTCTCGTCGGGGTCGAAGAAGGTGACGGTGGCGAAGGGGGTCGTGACCTCGTCGGGAGCGACGTAGGCGACGCCGTCAACTTTCACCTGGTAGCAGACGCCATCGAGTACGACCATCTCGCCCTCCAGTTTATCGAAGGTCCCGATCCCGAAGTCGCCCCTCTCCTTCAGCTCGCCTATGGGGAGGATGCCGTCGTAGACGCTAAGAAGGAGGGCGTCGATCGTCGATACCTGGAAGAGGACCTCCCGGTCCAGGTCGGTTGTCGGGTCTGAATAACTCTCGCTCTCGCTGGCGACGGCCGCCGGAAGGGCGGCGAGGGTCGCCAGGATGAGGATAATTGACAATATGGAATATCGACATTTTCTCATGATGATCACATCCAGAGAACGGCGGCTAGTCTTTGTGCCATTCCCGCATAAGTTCCGAGATCTGGGAGAGGATAAATAAGTTGGGCTGCAGCCGGGACGGCGCAGCAGGTTCTGATATCGAAAAATAGCAGATTATACCGAAGCGGTCATCCCGGCGACGGCTCACCGTTTGAGTCGAGCTTCGGCTCGATTTCGTCAGCGGGACAGATGGTAAACTTGGTGTACTCATCCTCGCAGCTCTCGTTCACCATCGTCTCGGTCGAGAACTCCTCTTCAGAGTCCGCCGCGGGCCCTGAGCCAGCTTCAGAGTCGGTCGGTTTTTCTGCGCATCCTGCGAAGGCAACCAGGGCGGCCGCCAGCATCACCACAAAAAGGACGTTTATCGATCTCTTTATGATAATTCCTCCATTCTCTTCTTAGAACTTTTTGGGCGAAGAACGTTTTGGTGCCAGCCTTTGAGATCAGGTCGCGAAACGGCTTTATCGAAAGGGTGAACACCCCTGACCGGACGATCAGTAATCATGCCGTATCCGCCTTGCGGACGAAACAAGTTCAAGGAAGGTCTTCATCTTGAGAGAATATCTGCTGGGAAACGTCGCCATCGCCAAGGGCATCCTGGAGGCGGGGGCGGGAGTAGTCTCGGGCTACCCCGGAACCCCCTCCTCCGAGATCGTGGATTATCTCGCCCCTCTCGCCAAAGAGCAGGGGATCCACGTCGAATGGTCTGTGAACGAAAAGGTGGCCATGGAGGTGGCCATCGGTGCCTCCTGGACGGGAACTCGGTCCGTCGTCACCATGAAGCACGTGGGCCTGAACGTCGCCGCAGACCCCTTCATGACCCTGGCCTACCTCGGCGTCGGGGGCGGGATGGTGGTGATCTCGGCCGACGATCCCTACTGCCACTCGTCCCAGAACGAGCAGGACTCTCGAAGGTACGCTCAGTTCGCCCGCGTCCCTTGCCTCGATCCCGCCGACCCCCAGGAGGCGAGGGACATGACCGTCCGGGCTTTCGCCCTATCTGAAAAGTTCGGCCTTCCCGTGATGCTGAGGCCTACAACCAGGGTGTCCCACGCCAGAGCCGACGTCGAGGTTGGGCCGCCCACAAAGAGAATGGACAGCCCCAGATTCGAGAAGAACCCTCCGAGGAGAGTTGCGCTGCCGGTCCACGCCCGGCCCCTGCACGCCGAGCTTCTGGACAAGCAGGCCGGGATCGAGGCGGCTCTGGCAGAGGAGCCATGGAACAGGGCCGAGATGAAGAGCGAGGTCGGGGTCATAGCTTCGGGGATCTCTGGCCTCTACGCCGAGGAGGCGATCGCTAGAATGGAGGCCGACGTCTCCCTATTGAGGATAGGGACATACCCCATCCCAAGAAGAATCGTCGGCGACTTCCTCGAACGGGTGGAGAGGGTTCTGGTGGTCGAGGAGATGGACCCCGTCGTCGAGGAGTTCGTCGAGATGGTGGCAAAAGAGAGGAACCCTGATGTAGAGATCCTGGGGAAGAGGTCGGGGGCCATCCCGGGGGTCGGAGAGCTGGACCCCCTCTCCGTGCAAGACGCCATCGCCGGGATGATGGACTTACCCAAAAGGGCGGCCCCGAAGATGAGCCCTGAAGTCCTCTCGATTTTGCCTCCGAGGCCTCCCGCCCTCTGCCCCGGCTGCAGCCATCGGGCCACTTACTACGCCATGAGAAAGGCCTTCGGCAAGGACGCCATCTACCCTAACGACATCGGCTGCTACACCATGGGCGTCGGGATGGGGACCGTCGACACCTGCCTCTGCATGGGCGCCAGCATCACCGTCGGCGCCGGAATCAGGTTCGGTGGCGAGGAGAAGCCCATATGCGCCGTTCTTGGCGACTCGACCTTCCTCCACTCTGGCCTCACCGGCCTTCTCAACGCCGCCTACAACGGGGCCAAGATGACGGTGACGATCCTTGACAACTCCATCACCGCCATGACCGGCCACCAGCCCCATCCCGGGACTGGATGTACCGCCTGCGGCGAGACCTCTCCAGCCTTATCCCTGGAGGATATCTGCCGATCTCTGGGCGCGGGATTCGTCGAGACCGCCGATCCCTACGACCTCGAATCCATGATCGACGTCTTTGAGAGGGCGAGGGACCATCCGGGCCTATCGGTGGTGGTGGCAAAGAGGCCTTGCGTCATCAGCGAGATCAGGTCCGGGGTCCGCCGGCCGAGGTTCAAAGTCGACGAGGAGAAGTGCGGCGGGTGCAAATTGTGTGTCAAGTTCGGCTGTCCCGCCATCGAGTTTGACGGGAAGGTGGCGAAGATCAACGCTCTCTGCTCTGGCTGTGGGGTCTGTGCTCAGATATGTCCAGAGAAGGCGATCGAGGTGGTGAAATGAGAACATCAGAGTGCGACGTCGTAGTCGTCGGAGTCGGCGGCCAGGGAGTCATCCTCATATCCGAGATCATCGGCAGAGCCGCCATGATGGCGGGGCTATCGGTCCGGGGGGTCGAGACCCACGGCATGGCCCAGAGAGGCGGAAGCGTCATAAATCACATCAGGGTCGGATGCAGCTTTAGCGCCATGATATCTCTGGGGAGCGCGGACGTCCTCCTGGCCATGGAGCCTGCCGAGGCCCTGCGGTACGCCCACTACCTCTCGCCAGAAGGAGTCGCCCTGGTGAACACCAGGCCTGTCCTCCCCGTCACCGTGACCACGGGTGAGGCCAGCTACCCCCCCATCGAGGAGATTCTAGCGCCTCTCAGAGCCGTCTCTTCAGAGGTGAAGGCGATGGACGCCTCGGGTCTTGCGACCAAGGCTGGAAGCCCCCAGGCGACGAACGTGGTGATGCTCGGTGCCCTGAGCACGCACCTTCCCATCGAGGAGGCGACCCTCCTTTCGGCCCTCTCGGAGACGGTGCCCGCGAGGTTTTTGGAGATCAACAGGAAGGCCTTCGAACTTGGAAAAATTGAAGTAGAATAGGCTGCACTTATAGGTCCATGGCCGAAGAGAAGAAGGAGACCGGGAAGAAGGTGAAGAAGGAGAAGCCACAGGCCGTCCCACTGGGCGAGACCGAGGCGATCGACGCCCTGGCAGGTCCTCAGGTTCCAGAGAACCTGCCCGATGCCACCTGGTCGGTCGAGAAGCTCGCCGAGGCCGTGGCCAAGGAGGGGAATATGCTCGTTCGGGCGAACGCCGTCAACGCCCTCGTCAAGAAGGGAGGGCCGGAGGTGGTGGAGCCCCTGATCCTCGCCCTCAAGGACCCTGAAGACCCCGTCAAGGCCAACGCCATGGTGGGGCTCGCCGCCATGGGGAGGGATCTCGTTCAGGACAGGATGGCAGAGCTCCTTATGGACAAGGAGGCGGACGAGGAGGCGAGGGGCGGCGCGGCCTGGATTCTGGGCGAGATGATGGACGAGAAGTCCATGGATATCCTGAAGAGGGCTGCTGAGGAGGACGAGAGCCCCTTCGTGCGGGTTCACGCCAAGGCCTCGATCCTCGCTCACGAGACTGCGAAGCCTCCTGAGAAGAAGTAACGACCTAACGACGATTATGGGCGAGATCACGGGTCCGGAGGCGGGCGGCGCCGGGCCCGCGCCGCTCAGGGCCGCTCCCCATCCCCCGGCGCCACAATCCAGAACCAGGCTGAAGAAGAGTGCCGTTCATTTTTCGAAGAACCCATGAGAATGCTTCAATCACGCCGTAGCCGAGGCGGCGGTCGATGAGCTAATCAGAAAGGCCACAAAGTCACTTATAACGACCTACACGCTGAGAAGTTCGATCCGATCATCCCCACATCTGAGATCCCAAATGGTGCCACCGTCGAATCCGCCATCCAGAGACGCTGCGACGAGATCGCTGCCGGCGACGGCTGCCGCCAGATCAAGAGCGCGCCCACGGTCCCGGTTGGCGATGAATAGCTCCGCCCCGGAAAGGGCGAGCTGGCGGGCGATCGCCTTCGTCGCCCCTCCGGCGCCGATCACCAGAACCCGCCTCCCCTCGACCCGGACCCCGGCACCTTCCAGGGCTCGCAGGGCTCCCAGGCCGTCGGTGTTGTAGCCCTGAATCCTGCCGCCTTCGCCATCCACGAAGGCGACGGTGTTCACCGCCCCCATCGCGGCGGCGTTATCGTCAGGATCGACGACCTTGAGGGCCTCCTCCTTTAGGGGTATGGTCAGGTTCAGGCCGCCAAACCCCATCGCCTCCGCCCCGAGGATCGCGTCCCACAGCCGCTCTCGCCTCACCCGGAAGGCGAGGTAGCGGGCCGAGAGGCCCAGGGCCGAAAAGGCCGCGTTCTGCATCGCTGGGGAGAGGCTTTGCTCCACGGGATCTCCAAAAACGGCGTAGACTAAAATCCGATGTAAGTTGTTCTTTATGGGTAAATAAGATTAAGGTTTTTCGGGTGATGTATCCAGTCCGCTCGGGCTTCTATAGTGCTCTGGTTAGGCGAATCTGGAATATGTGTTATTATTTTCCTTCGCGATTGGAACAAAACATTTTTAAGAGATGGGAGAACTCAGATGCATGGAAGTCATATGACAAGAGGGAGACAAAAAATAGAAAACAGCAGTAACTCTAACTCGAGATTTGGGGGATTTTTTCGAATCTCAGAGGAAAAGTCGTTGGCCTACGTGAACGTAGTCAAGTATAATCAATTGACCAAGATGACCCTCTTATTAAGTTACCGGTTTCTTTTCAGGAGGTCTACATGAACGAAGACCTAAGTTTTTTAAATGATAAATCATTCAACCCATATTTCGCACCTTTAGTTCAGCCCGTAGTAATTTTCGCATTCTCGGCCCAACAATCTCAGAACTGTAGTCTGCGATGGACTTAGGTTAACTACGACTTTGATTATCTTTCCTCGATCTGTG
>Ga0272442_10008882_pt1 | contig 12652 bp, 7 predicted proteins | sample SSMForm2O_FD_200262 | JGI IMG/M metagenome (GOLD analysis project Ga0272442, IMG submission 200262) | Marine sediment archaeal communities from Little Sippewissett salt marsh, Falmouth, MA, United States - SSM-Form-2O | ecosystem: Environmental > Aquatic > Marine > Wetlands > Sediment ... | reverse complement strand
TCGCTTCTCCTTGCAGGGAAGGGCTATGCCTTTCCCTGTTTTCTTATACCCAAGATCAGCCGGGAAGGGTGCGATGTTGGAGTTCACAGCGGATACTGGAGTGCGTATACTGCAACTGATCCAGTTAGGGGGGGATGCGGCATGGCGAAGACGGTGTTGGATAAGCTCTCGATCTATATCCCACAGGGGAAGCTCGGTGAGCAGCCGGTGGAGCGCTTGGTCAAACTGGGCAAGAAGAGAGATCGGTCCGTGAACTACCTGGTTGTGGCTGCGATCATGGACTACCTCGCGCGGGAGGAGAAGAAATAGGCGCCGCGAGCCCTGCAGCGCATCTTTGAGAGTCTCGATATTGAGCCGTGGTCATGCGGACCTGATCGGCCCTACTTCGGCTCGAGGAAGCGAGTTCTGACGTACTCGGTTGCGCTTTCTGGATTGAGCTTCACCGTTTGCGCGCCACTTCGTACGTAGAAGTCGCCTTCTTCGTGTTCTTCGATGCCCCGCCACTTGAAGTAGATCGGCTCAGGGCTTCGCTGGCAACTCACGAGACAGACCGTCTTGCCCTCCACGATCTCCATCTGCGCATCCACGCACGTACCCGCACGGTCTCCAAGTGCTGCACCAATCACATGACTCAAGTGCAGTAAGAACTTGTCCTCGCTGTCGAAGCGATCCGCATCAACTCCGACGATTGACTTGTCGTCCGCCACTCCGATCAGAAGATCCCCGCCTTCGGTGTTCAAGAAGGCCGCGATCGTCTTGAGCACGGAGTGCGTGACGATGGCCGGATCCTTCTTCTCTTCTCGGAGGTTCCAGCGAAGCGTCGACTTGAACTCAAGCGTCTTCGACTCGTGCTGATTCAGAAGCTCCTCGGCATGGCGGTGCGTTCGCAAGTACTGATCGAAGAGCATGGCCTTAAGCGCTTCTCCGAACGACTGGTTGTCCGTGACACGTTTGTAGAGTTCGAAATTCGAGTCGACGATCTCTTGAATCACGTCTTCGACCTTGTGATCGAATGTCAGACGCACATTCTCTCGCGTGTTCACCCGGGCACTGGCATCGAGGCTCTTGTCTTGATCCAGCTGATCCATGACCTGTCCGATGGTCACTTCGTCTCCAGGCCCCAGGTTGAGGCCGAAGCGCTCGTTTAGCTCTTTGATGATTCGCGATAGCGGCTCCAAGTCTTCTTCCGCCGTCCCGGCAAGCGCCTTGGATGACATCGGATGAACACGCCCTGCCTGGGCATCGAGCTTGATCGCGCCGCGACTCGTTCTCTGAATCCGATACGACTGGATGTCGATCTTCTGCTGGACCTCACGCGGCAAGTCTGGCCGGTCAACAGGGACGAGGTGTCTCAGCTGCCGCGCAAACTGGTACAGCTTCTCAAGATCAGCGTCGGCGAATGGGACGACCTGTGAGAGGAACGCGTAGGCACGTACGTAGTCCACTAGACAGCTGCGAAACGCCGACCGCTCGTCCTCGGGCATCTCCAGCGTCCGCTCTGCTATTGGCCGCAATTGAGCATAGATCTTGTCCTGCGTCGTATCCGGATCGAAGAAGACCTTCGCAAACGCCTCGACATCATCCTGAGTGAACACCTCGAACTCGCCCAGCTGCTGCTCTCGCTCGTACAGCAGATTCGGGTCGGTCGCCTCCGAGAGGAGTGTCGTTTCGTAGTACGGCTCGAACGCCTTCTTGATTGTGTCCACGTCGTTGGCGAAGTCGAGCACCATCGTCTCCGTCTTCTCCGGCGGGAGGATTCGGTTCAAACGTGACAGCGTCTGCACCGCATTGACGCCACCCAGCTTCTTGTCAACGTACATGGTGTGAAGAAGTGGCTGGTCGAAGCCCGTCTGGAACTTATTCGCCACAATCAGGAAGCGGATTCCCGCCTTGGCGAACTCCTTGGCCGTCTGCTTCTCGCCGATCCTTCGCCCCGTGCTCTCGGAGTTCATCCCCGGTTCGGTGTACGAGCGCCCCCCGTCCTCGACCGACCCGGAGAACGCCACCAGTGCCTTCCACTTGTAGCCGTGCTCTTCCAGATATCGGTCGACCGCCAGCTTGTAGCGCACGGCGTGAAGGCGCGAACGTGTACAGATCATCGCCTTGGCTCGGCCGCCGATGCGCCCCTGAACCTGGGATGCAAAGTGCTCGATCATGATCGCGACCTTCTCATTGATCGCGTGTGGATGAAGCTCGACGAACTGTTTCATCAAGTACGTGGCTTTGGATCGATCGTAGCGCGGATCGCCTTCGATCGTCTTCAATAGCCTCCAGTAAGCTTGATAGGTTGTGTAGTTGGTCAGCACATCGAGGATGAAGCCCTCTTCGATCGCTTGGCGCATGCTGTAGAGGCTGAACGCCTCGAACTGCCCATCCGGACGCTTCTGACCGAAGATCTCCAGCGTCTTGGACTTCGGTGTCGCCGTGAATGCGAACATCGACAGGTTGGGAAGACGTCCCCGCTTCACCATCTCCGCCAGTACACGATCCTGTAGCTCATCGTCGGGCGTTCCCGTGAATTCCTCCTCGCTGGCTGCATCAACCAGGTCAGATGTCGCAAGCACTGCCTTAAGATCCTTGCTGCTCTCGCCCGATTGAGAGGAGTGTGCTTCATCGACGATGACGGCAAAGCGGTTGCCCGGAAGCTGGCCGATCTCATCCACGATCACCGGGAACTTCTGTAGCGTGGTGACGATGATCGTCTTCTCGCGCTCCAATGCCTCCTTCAGCTGCTGCGACGTCTGATCGATGTTCTCCACCACACCGAGCGTCTGCTCGAACTGAAGCACCGTCCGCTGCAACTGTCGATCGAGCACACGCCGATCCGTGATCACTATGATCGAGTCGAAGACGCGGCGATCGTCCGCATCATGGAGCGTCGAGAGCTGATGGGCGAGCCACGCGATGGTGAAGCTCTTCCCGCTCCCGGCCGAGTGCTGGACCAAGTAGTGCTGGCCCGGCCCGCGCGATCTCGCATCGGAGACCATCCGTCGGACGGCTTCGAGCTGGTGATATCGTGGGAAGAGGATGAATCGCTTCCCCGTCTTTCGCCCGTCATCGTCGAACTCCTCGACCTCATGGATGAACTGCCGCACAAGATCAAGCACGCTGTCGCGCGACCAGGTCGCTTCCCACAAGTAGCTGGTGGCATACCCGGGCTTGGTAGGTGGGACGGGTGGATTCCCTGCGCCTCGCTCCCAACCTTGGTTGAAGGGGAGGAAGTAGGTGCCATCTCGCCGAAGCTGTGTGGTCACGTACACGAGATTCGGATCGACCGCGAAGTGAGCCAAACACCGGCCATACGCCAGCAAGGGTTCGCGCGGATCGCGATCCTCCTTGTACTGCTTGATCGCATCCTCCACGGTTTGACCATTCAGCGGATTCTTCAGTTCTGCGGTGAACAGCGGAATGCCGTTGAGAAAGAGTGCGAGATCTAAGCTCTTCTCGCACGACGTGCTGTAAAGCAGTTGTCGGATGACCGTAAAGACGTTCGCGCGGTAGAGCGTTTGAAGATCCGGATTCAGCTTGCTCGCCGGCCGGAAATACGCCAACTGGAACTTGCGACCGGCATCTTTGATCCCCTTCCGTAGCACGTCGATCGTGCCCCGCCGTTCGATCTCGCGGGAGAGTCGACGCAAGAACCGATCCTTCACTTCCTCGCCGTAGTGCTCCTTCAGTCGGGTCCATTCCTTGGATTGGGTGGCGAGGACGAAGTCGAGCACATCTTCCGGAATCAGGCACAGCTCGCGACTGTAGTCGGTGGCGTCCCGTTGCCGGTATCCGCCGGGGATGAACTCACCGAAGCCAGGAGAGGGTTCGCGCGATCGCTCGTCCGATGAACTGTCCATCCGGCCCGTGGTGAGCACATTGACGATCGCATCTTCGAGCGCCCATTCCTTGATCTCCGGCAACTTCCCTCCTTGCAGCGCACATGAGCTCCCAGCTCGACACGCACCTGATGAAGCTTCTCTACGCGCTTTCCGTTCTCGGCACGCTCCTCGCAACCCTCCTCAGTCACATAGCCGTCACATAAGGATCTGCTCCGCCACACTGCGCGGGACCCGGAGTCAGGACGACTCGAAGTGTTTGCGCACCTCTCCGCTTCCCACCAGTCTCGAGAGAATCTTGTAGTTGGCCTGCTCTCTCCGAATCCGCCCTGCCACAATCGCTGAATGAATCCGAAGATCTGAAGCGAATGCGACAACAGCGGAGCTCGACCAGTCACTGTCGAGACCCGAAGAGTCCCATCGCGCGTTTGGAATGAGGCAGTCAGCCGCGAACTCATCTGCCTTGGCCTCAGGATTGCCAGTTCCATTTGCCGTGAGATCGTCAATGAAGGCGTCTCCATGATCCTTCTCCAAATGCAGGCTGACGTGCGCCAACTCATGGCAGAGCGTGAACCAGAAGTTGTCGAGTCGATCGTAGCGCAGCGTCAGAGCAATCACGGGCTTTGCGCTCGACGACCAGAAGGAGGCTCCGTCGAGATGAGTCTTGGGCAGATGCCGTTCCGTGATCAGATGTATGCCGCTCTGATTGAGGAACTCCACCGCGAGAGCTGGGCCTTCTCCCAAGAAGCTCAGATGAACCAGTTCGCGGCAGAACGACTTCGTGACGATCCCCGGCCTGTACTCGGGAAGGCTTTCCTCACGTGCTTTCGCTAGGATGCGTGCACACCATGCTGACAGTGCGTAGTCGTCCATCTCCGCATCTGCACGGACGCTCCTCCGCAGGAAACAGGGGATGCTTCCCGCTTCCACGCCATCCGGGAAGATCAACGGTGCGATCAGTTCCTCGGCCTTCTCCTTGGCCTCAGTGAGCGCGCCATGGAACCCATCAAACCATCCTCGCTTGAGCATCTGCCCAATCGGGAAGCGAAGCCAGTCGATCTCAGGATGTGCAGTCGGCATGGCCGCGCCGGGCTCCTGAAGAAGGACTTCAGCCGGGATACCTAGCCCCTCGTGTAACTTGCGGATCATCGAGAGGCTGAGTGTCCTCTTGCCCCGTAGGATCTCCGATACGCGACTTGCGCTTCCGATGTAGGGAACGAGATCAGTCTGCTTCAGCCCCGTTTGCTCCATGCGAAAGCGGATCGCTGCGACAGGATCCGGGAGATCGATCGGGAACGCCTCCTCCTCGTACGCCGAAATGAGCGTGGCCCAGAGCTCGAACTCATCCCCTTCAGAAGTGTCAGGCTCGGCATCAAGGAGCTCCTCGAGCCGGGCCAGCGCCGCCTCGTAGTCAGCTTCGGTCTTGATCACCTTCGGGCGCATCAGATCTCCTTCGCGTCAATCTTGTCATAAGCGTCGTGCGTATCGATGAATCGAATGTAGACCACCGCGAACTTGTACCGAACCAACGCAACGAGTCGGTGCTTTTTCCCGCAGATGTTGAAGACCACACGATCGTTCCCGGGGAAGCTTGCGCTTCCGTATCGGTTCTTGATGTCCTGTGGGGTTTGCCAGCTCGCGTGTTTCGCTTCCGCGTACCATGCCTTCAACGGCTCCTCGGCTTCCGGATGTGTCTGCCAGAACTCGCGTAGCGTGCTTCTCGCTATGACACGCATCAGACTATAGCGCTTCCCATTACTGTATACAACCAGACGGTTCCCGAATTGGGGGCACCAAGTACTGTGCTCGCTGGACGAACCGTCTCGTGTCTCATCACCGTTCCATCAGCTCATCAAGGAACGCTATCGTGTCAGGCGCATCGATCAGCATGTCCGCATCCGCATCGAAGTGGTACGAAATGAACCGCACCTTTCCAGCCTCGCGACGGTTGTAGAAGTAGCAAGCGTTTTCTTCCGATTGCGACGAAGGCATGATCCGAAGCAATGGCACGAGCTCCAGGGCCGTCGTCTCCCCACGTACCATGAGATGCAGGCGGTTCTTCGTCAGCGGATGAGACGTGCGAACTGAGATTGAATCGAAAGGAGTTCTCGATCCGACGATCGCCCGCGATGATGTCACGAACACTCCATCCTCAAACTCCATCGACCCAGGCAACACCATCAAGAGCCGCGACCATGCTCCAGCGGACTCCGACCTCACCGATTCCAGAAGGTCACGCAGCGCATCATGTCTTCGACGTGTCTCCGCCTGACCTAGAGCTCCGCCGTGTGCATCCTTGTTGCGGATTGCATTCGCTTTCTGAAGGACGCCCACGATACCCGTCGAGAGCAGCCGCGACACCGCCTCTACATCCCGAGAATGGAAGAGCTGACTGGATCGGGATGAAGCCTCTTGGGGCTTGCCGGACAGAAGCCCTCGAGCGACCTTGGCAAGCCTCTCGAAAACTCTGACCCACAGGCCGAAGGTCCCAAGATCAAGAGAAGAACCAGCCTCAGCCAGCGAACCACGCAGCCTCTTCCACTCTGATGAGAAGAGCTCAGGATCGTTGCGAAACGCGCTCAGAACGATGTCTGCCAGCAATTCCGCAAAGGCCTCGAAGAAGTGGAGTAGCCTCTTGTACGCCCGAAGATCATCCTGGCGATTGGTCCAGTACGCCCAGAGAATTGTAGCTAAGGGGAATGGAAGTGTCTCAAGCCAGTCGATCAACGAGTTGCCTCTGTTCACGCGAGAAAGACGCTGCAAAGTGGATTCGATGTCCGATGGCCTGGACCAAAGCGTCTTGCGGAGCTCAGCAAGCTCGGATTGGAGTTCCCGGAGTTGCATATCAACTTCCAGCACTGTTCCACTCGTGGATGTGTCGGGAAGGAAGAGTGGCATGCATCGAAGTGAGGTCTTGCTCATCTTCGGAATGTGCACTCCACTGAAAGCGGACTCCCTGACAATCAGCCCATCGGGTGAGTTCAAGAAGCCAGCAACGTATCTTGCATCAGCCTGGGTTTGATCGAGGACGACCTGGGCGTAGTTGTGCGGCTTGAGCGAGAGGTCTGAAAGAAGCGTTCTGACATCGCTTTTCCCGATCAGCGGCACATAGATAGCGTTCTCTTCCTCCTCAAAACCTGGAGCCTCCTTCGCCTTGGTCAAGTTGATAGCTGTTGCGATCTTAGTGAGCGGAATCCCAGGAATTCCTAGTCGATTCTCGAGTTCCGCGACACGGTCTTGGCCGACAAGATGCTGATAGCCCTGGAATGTGGAGTACCGCACCAAGCGTCCTAGGCCTACATCGCTGCCATCCTCGTGTCGCATTAGATTCTCGAGTAGTACCCTGTTTCGCTGCGTGATGTCCGATAGCTCGCCAACGAAGAGGGTGTCACCGGAATTGCCGCGGCGTATCATGGCAACACCGAAGGGCATGCTCGTATTCGTCCACGTCCCAGGCGGAGTCGAAACGTACGCCTCAACATGGAAGCCTAGTTCTCCCAGCTCGGAGAAGAGAGTTCTGGGCTTTCTCGGGAAGCCAAGACGTGGCCCGACTACGAATAGGCCAACCCCATCTCGCGAAAGATGCTGAAGCGCGGAGGCGATCATCAGATGATTCTGGTGATCCCTTAGTTCAATTCTGGAGCCACCAGAGGCGATTGATAGCGGCTGTTTCCCGAGGGTGATGGGCAGGCAACCAACTATCGCATCGTAGTTGACTTCATCTTCCTCAAGCACAGTGAGAGCCGTGCCTGCTTTCCACTGGATTCGATCTCCTCCCGAAACCATCCTGGCCAGCTCTAGCATCTCGGGATGAGCGGAAATCGCAGTCGCGCGAGACGGCTTCAGCCGCTTGACAAGAGGTATGATAGCTCCCCCATATCCAGCCCAGATGTCTAGTATCGAGTCAGGACTGACCATTCCCAAGCAGTCGCCTATGAACTCAATAAGTGCTCTCGGGCAGTACCACCTTCCAAGGTTCAGATGGAGCAAACCAAGCAGCTCCGGGATCTGCTCTGTATCCAAGTAAATACCTGCAGCCTGCATGGCCTTCAAGAACCGCTTCTCCCTTGGTCCTTCCCCCTCGTAGCCCCGGAACGCTTGGAGCGCTTGCTCTAGACTAGCTAATTGAAAGCCCTTCTCGCTCATTGGAACTCCTCCCGCACGTCAATCTTGCCGGTGACGGCGGCGGAGATGAGGGCGGTGCGGTATTCCTTCAGCCGTTCGATGGCTTCACCGACCTTGGCGATCAGGGTTTCGATCTTCGCCGTCTCGCGGTCGAGGAAGTCAGCGATGGCTGATTGCTCACGTCTCGGACACATCAGGATCAACGTATCACCAAGCTCCTCAGCGTTGAGATGCGGTTGAGCAGCACGCAACTTCCACAGGTCAATCTGGCTGTTAAGCACAAACGTACTAAGAAGCGCCCAAGCCACAAACTCCGGCTCGGCTTCACTGATCCGCATGAACATGTCATAGCCGGCAATTGCGCCGTCCAGCTCTCGCGGCACGATAGCAGAATCGCCTGTGTAGGCACCGCTTCGGACAACAATGATGTCATGCTCGCGCAGCACTGGATCACGCGACCACGGCACGTCATCTGGATCAACGCACTTGATGCCTGATAGCTCAATGCGCCCCCGGTGAAGGTCGGTCGCTCTCACAAACGGAACCCCATCAGGATCTTCGCGGGGAGGCTCCCCAAGTCCGTAGCGAATCGTCCCGAGCCGCTTCACAGCGGCGGGCTTCCAATGCTCCGGAATCTGGCCGAGCCATTCGATGCCGGAATCCTTCATGGGGACATTGGAATCGAGGCCTTTGGTGACGGCATGGGTGATCAGCGCGGTGCGCTTCTCTTGCAACAGCTCGATCAACTGCTCCTTCTTCTCCACTAGAGCATCAATCTTCGCCGTCTCGCGATCGAGGAAGTCAGCGATAGTCTGCTGCTCGTCAACGTCTGGCACTGCAACTTCGAACGTTCCAAGCTGCCAAGCGTTGATGGCTGGGTAGCTGACGCCGACCGACTCCGCAACGACGCGATCCACGAAGTAGGGAGCTCGGAGCACGTAGGAAGCGTAGCCCGTTCCCAAGCTAGACCGGGGCCGGATCACAGCGAAACCTGTTGAGACGACCAGATTCGGCTCAGGATCCGTGATGGGCGCAATCGCTCTCAAATAGGTTCGGACTGTTGAGACGATGACATCTCCGTCGCGCACGATTCGGCGAGCACGAGATGGAGCATCGACGAACGAGTATGACTCCTTCTCCAGGATTCCCCTTGTTGCATCGACGTTGCCGATGTCAACGTACGCAACCTCATACTCCGGATCGGTGTCTTCACCTAGGGCCTCGTCATTGATTGTCGCAAGAAGTTTCAGGCGGCGTGCTTCCCAATGCGCCGGGATCTGACCGAGCCATTCAATGCCGGAGTCCTTTGCTGAGGGATAGGGCCTCAGTCTACTCCTCGCCATCATGAACTCCATCAACGTCTGGTCGGAAGAGAACACGGTCCAGGTGGCAAAGCGTTGCTCTCAAATTCTGAGCGATGTAGCCCGTTCTGTCCTCGTAGTGATCCTCAAAAAGCCGAAGAAGTACTGGGAACAGGTATTCCATATCAATCTCATCGGCTTCGAGAATGCAGATGGCTCGGAGAAATCGCCTCAACTCAGCTGCCGAGACGTCTAGGCTAACGCGTTCGTTCTCGATGTCTGCAAGCCATCTGCGTTTCGCCTCGGAGTGTTCGCTGGAATCTGTTGGCACGGCGCAAGAGTGGTCATCTTCTCCGCTCAGTCTCTCAAGGAGCTTCGTCTTCGCACGCATTCTCGACTTCGTACCACGAACGAGATCTCCGACCTCTGACAGGCTGAGTTCAGCGAGTTGAGCGTAGTAGTAGACCGGCAAGTAGCCGCTGGGCTCGAAGCAAATCTGCCGGATGTATTGCTCAGGAGCCAATACCTGCCGCCGTTCAAGGAATGCACGGATGATGTCTTCGGAGGCAATGACCATCGGCGTTGGGACCTCCCGGATCGGGCGGATAAAGCCCCGTGGTATTGCTCGCCCCTGTATGAGCAGCTGAGCATCACCAGCCTCCGCCGGGCGCCCTGAAGCCATCGCTTCAAGTTGGGGAACAAGCGACTGATCTATAAGGATGGTTCCCCCTCGCGCTCTCGCTTGTCCAGACCGGAGATCCAGAATCGCAGCATCTTCGACTCCCATCTCTGCAATCTGAGTTATGTGTTGGAGCCAGAGGGCCTCTTCTCGTGCACGCTTCTCCTCAAGTAGGCGCTTCAGCTCGGGGTACTTGATCTTCTCGGTTCTTCCGCGATAGCGATAGTAGATCTCCGCCTCCCTCAATTCGGAACCAGCGTTCCGTATCGCGACCACTGGCTTGTCGTGCGATTCCCGTACATAGACAAGCCCAAATCGTCTGTCGCCAACCGCATGTGCATGCTGATCCCACTGGATCTCAGGCGAAAGGACACTGTTGAGGAATTCTGCGATGTCTGCAGGGTCGATGTCGTCGAACCGCGTGTTCTGCATGCCAACTGCTCGTCGAGGCTTGTTGGCAACTCCAAAGACGATGTAACCGCCGCTGTTGTTCGCGAAGCCTGCCATGGTCTTCACATACTTCGAGTTGTTGTTCCAGTTGAATGACTCCTTGAACTCGAGGGAAGTGCTTTCGCGAGACGTCAGTCGATCTGGATTGACAGGATCAAACTTGAAGATCGAACTGAGATTCCCATCTGAAAACGGATCTCGCGCTACGTCCCTAGGCATCGGGGGGCCTCACTCCGCCACCTCCCGCAGCATGTCCATGATTTCGCTCTCGATCTTCTTGATATCGGCCTCGATCTCGTCCAACGGCCGTGGTGGCTCGTACGTGTAGAAGTACCGATTGAAGTTGATCTCGTAGCCGACGATACCGACTTCGCCATCCTTCTCATCGCACTTGGATTCGTCGATCCAGGCATCCGGAACATGGGGCCTGACCTCGCGCTCGAAGAAGGCTTCGACGGACTCGGAGAGCGGAACGTTCTCGTAGTCGCGAAGGTTCGTATCGGGTTCGGGATTGCCTTTCTTGTCGCGGCAGATCTCAGCGGTCTCGTCTTGCTCTGAGAGGGCATTCAAGATCGCCTTCTTCAGCGAAGCATCGAGTTTGACTCCGTGTCCAGAGGCAGTTGCCTTGAGCGCCTTCTCGAAGCTCGGTCGATCCTTGAAGAGCGTATCCGGGAGATCGCCAAGCATGGCGAGGATCTTCTCCTGCTGCTTTCGGCCGAGTTCCTCTTCCTGCGCCTTGACCTCGGGATTCCGCTTCTTGCTCTCCACGAGCTTGGCGAACGCGCGCTCATCCTTCACCCGCTCGATCCGCTCGGGAGTGGCCTGGAAGTTGAGCTGCAATGGCCGTTCAACGGTGATGCGGCGATAGCCAAACTGCGTGGTCGGGAAGATCCTAGAGTGCTCGCCCTCCTCGAAGCTGTTGAGGATGGTGAGAATTTCAACTGCCTTCTCATGCGGAATGTCACGCCTCTTCTCGCCCAAGCTCTTCCGTTTGACCCAGAACGACGCGGCGTCGATCAACTGAACCTTTCCTTTGCGCTCGGGAGCTTTGCGGTTGGTCAGCACCCAAACATAGGTTGCAATGCCGGTGTTGTAGAACAGCTGTTCCGGAAGCGCGACCAGTGCTTCCAACCAATCGTTCTCCAGGACCCAACGGCGAATCTCGGACTCTCCGGAACCGGCTCCACCCGTGAACAGCGGTGAGCCGTTCATGATGATGGCGATGCGCGATCCGCCCTCGCCCGGCTTCTTCATATGCGACAGCAGATGCTGCAAGAAGAGGAGCTGCCCATCCGAGATCCGAGGAAGTCCCACGCCAAACCGACCGGCCTGCCCACGTTCGTGCTCGGCCTTGACCGCAGCCTGGTCCATCTTCCAGTCCTTGCCGTACGGTGGATTGGTGATCATGTAGTCAAACGCGTGCTGCTCGTGCCTGTCGGCGGACAGCGTGCTACCGTAGGCGATGTTCTCTGCGTCTCGACCGTCGGCCGATTTCATGAATAGGTCCGACTTGCAGATGGCGAACGTTTCCGGGTTGACCTCTTGTCCGAACAGGTGGATGTCGGCATCAGGGTTGATCGGTTCCTGGATGCGCTTGCTGTCATCCGTCATCCCTTCGACGATGTGCTCCTTGGAAATCGTTAGCATCCCGCCCGATCCACAGCACGGATCGTAGACCGTGCGGATGGTTCCCGCGCCCGCAATGCGCTGGGCGTCACCGCCAAACATCAAGTCGACCATCAGGTGCACCACATCGCGTGGAGTGAAGTGCTCGCCCGGGTTCTCGTTCAGTGCTTCGTTGAACTTGCGGATGAGTTCTTCGAAGATCGTGCCCATCGTCGCATTGTCGACGTTGCTCGGATGGAGATCGACATTCCGGAATCGCTGCAGCACCTGGAAGAGCAAGCCTGCTTCGTCGAGCTTGCTGATTGTGTTGTCGAAGTCGAACTTCTCGATGACCTCACGCATGTTGTCGCTGAATCCGGCGATGTAGTTGCGGAGGTTCTCGGCCGCATGTGGCGCGTCGTCCAACAGTTTGTCGAACGTGTATTCCGACGTGTTGTAGAAGGCGAATCCGGACGCGCGCCGGAGCTGCCCATCGAGATTCTCCAGCTTGCCCTTGAACTGCGCGTTGACGCGCAGGACCGCATGCTTTGAACCGCCCCGGGATTGCCGGAGACTGTTTTTGTTGAGAGGATGGAGGTATGGCAAAGACAGGACGGTACTCCCCCGAAGTGCGGGAACGGGCGGTACGGATGGTGTTCGAGCAC
>Ga0272442_10008880_pt1 | contig 12653 bp, 12 predicted proteins | sample SSMForm2O_FD_200262 | JGI IMG/M metagenome (GOLD analysis project Ga0272442, IMG submission 200262) | Marine sediment archaeal communities from Little Sippewissett salt marsh, Falmouth, MA, United States - SSM-Form-2O | ecosystem: Environmental > Aquatic > Marine > Wetlands > Sediment ... | reverse complement strand
ATTTTTGTTAATGTTGCCATGGGCCATCCTTTCAATAATGTTAACAAAAAATGGTTTGTAACATTATAAAAGATTTCTGGATGGCCTACATATTATCTCACCCATAAAGGGATTCGGAATGACATGATGCAATGTTCGGTTACTTAAATGGCGGCTGCCATTGGCGGTCCCCGTTGTGGTCTTCTTTTACTGGTTGGGTTCTTGTTAATCGATCAGTGCACAACACTGAACAGAGGGAAGGGCGTTGCAGCCCTCGTACGATAACCGCGGCACATCCACTCCGGCAAGGTTCTTTTTTGCCACAGAGGACACAGAGGTTCACTAAGGTAAAAAGACAGGTGTTCAGAATAGTGTGCTGCGGGTGGTGTTGGAATGCAAAAACACAGGGTGACCGCCACGGCCAAGCAGAGCTTGACCGTGCCACCCGATTCCAACACGGCGGTTTTTTAGTTCGTTATTTACTTTTCAAAGACCGACCCGTCCGATACGAAGGGACGGGCAATCCCTCTTATAAATGATTATTGAATAATGACGAATGAAATGGACTTTCATCTAACGCTCCATCTCATGGGCCGGTATTCAATTTTATTCAGTTGTCAAAACTGCCGGTCCGGAATTCTGCCGGCGTTACAACTCCGAAGCTGGAAGCTTCGGCCACTCTGGGGGCTTTTATTGCCCCCTCCGTATATAGGGACGAACCTGCGTTTTTTGTTCGAAATGGCGAAATGGCGACAGGGGTCAAAATTGATAAGTACTTTTGCGACAAAGAGATAAAAAAATTTATTTTTTTGGATTTTTGTTTTTACCCCCCTGCGTTTTTTGTTTCAAATGGCGAAATGGCGATGTTTTTGAACCACGAATTGACACCAATAAACACTAAAATATATATTTTCACGGATCAGGGTTGGAGGCCCGGCAGGTTGGTAGCGGGGGGCATGTCCGTCATAACTTGCAGGGCGATGGTGGAATAATGTCCGAAGCAGGATGCTTCGGCCGCATTACAAGCTAAAGCTTGAACTCCTACAGAAAACATTCGCGTTTATTCGTGTGTATTCGTGGTTCTATTTACTGCGGGCCCCGGATCGAGTCCGGGGTAAACTCAGCCCGCGTTCCCAGTTAATAGATAAACATGGCGTCGCCGTAGGAGTAGAAGCGGTATTTTTGATTGATGGCGTGTTGGTAGGCGTTCATGATAAAATCCAGTCCGGCGAAGGCGCCGACCAGGGCCAGCAGGGTGGATTTGGGCAGGTGGAAATTGGTGACCATCGCATCGACGATCTTAAACTCATATCCTGGCTGAATAAACAGCTTGGTTTTTCCCTGTGTGGGTTGGACGTGGCGGTCCGCGGCGATGCTTTCCAGTGTCCGCACCGAAGTCGTCCCGACGGCGACAATTCGCCCGCCGGCATCGACGGTGCCGTTGATGATGTCGGCGGCTTCGGCGCCAACCTCGCAGCGTTCTTCATGCATCGGATGGGCGTCCAGCGTTTCGGTCTGCACCGGCCGAAAGGTTCCAATCCCCACATGCAGCGTTACATACGCAAGCTTGATCCCGGATTCCTGTAACTGATTCAGCATCGCTTGGTTAAAATGCAGTCCGGCGGTGGGTGCCGCGACCGCTCCGGGTTCAGTAGCATACACGGTCTGGTACCGCTGCAAATCCTCGCCCGCTTCGGAATCGGTCCGGTTCCGTTTAATATAGGGCGGCAGGGGGGCCAGCCCGATTTCATCCAGCGTCGAAAACGCATCGACCGGTTCGACCGGCCGCAGGAGCCATTGGCCCTTGACCTCGCTGGGTTTTGCTGTCACCTGTCCCCATGTATTTCCCGCGCGGTCCAGCAGTTCGATTGTCTCGCCGGACTTGATTTTGCGGGCGTTTTTCAGCAGCACCTGCCAGAATCCGTTCGGCTCTTCTTGAAGAAACAGGCCTTCCAAGTGCGCCCCGGTCAGTTTTTGTGCATAGAAACGCGCGGGCAGCACCTTGGTATTGTTCAGTACGAGACAGTCGCCGGTCCGAAGGTACTCCGCCAAATCGCTGAACTGACGGTCCGCCAGTGTGCCCGCGGTCCGGTCCAGCACCAGCAGGCGGGACTGCGGACGTTTTTGGGACGGATGCTGAGCAATCAGTTCCGGCGGCAACGTATAATTGAGGTCTTGCGTTTTCATGGCAAAAGGGTAGCAGGTTTGGGCAGTGTTTTCAAAAAAAAAGTAACGACCCCGCTAAAAGCTGCAAGCGTATAAAGAATAGGAATTGAAACTGAAAAATTATTTACGAATTTCCAAAGACGAAGTTAAAGGCCTTTGGGTTATTTCCGATACACCCAATGTATGAGCAACTGATAAGGCAAATAGATATGTCCGCTGATTTTTCTTTTGAAAAGATGTGTTCCAGGATCACCTCGATGAGCAAGCAAGAGGTCATTCGACGACTGCTTCACTTTGACGGCCCGATAAAAATGGATTTCACTCCCGATTACCTCGACAAACTAAGCACGGATCGCCTTCGTCATATTCTGCTGGCCGCGGTTGTGACCACCCATCGAAAACACGCATCCTGAGCGAGCTTGGCGCAATAAAAAAGGCCGGCATCAATGATACCGGCCTTGCTGAGACGCATTCGAATTTTGTATATATATCAAATTTATGTACTCATCCGCCTCAGCGTCCGAAGGGTACTACTATAAGAAGAAAAAGAGCATAATTAATACGTTTTCATTATACATCGAATATCAAGCAATTCAACAAAAAAAATAAAAATTTTTTCAAAATAACCGTAAGTCCTTTCAGGTAAATGCTTTGCGTTTTGCCTGTTGGGGCCCCTCATGCTCGTGCAATCCGGTTGTTTCTATGATTTCTACCTGTTTCGACGGAAAATGCCGTTACATTTTCCGGAATTTGCGGAGGGCATCCAGCAGGTTTTGCATGTCATCGGGCAGGGGGGCTTCAAATTTCAGCCGTTCGCCTGTCATCGGGTGGGTGATTTCCAACCGCCAGGCGTGCAGGGCGCAGCGTCCCATCAGCGGCTCCTCGGCTGCGGCGTCCCGGTTTTCAACCTGCCACGGATAGACGATCTTGCCGCCGTACATATCGTCAGCGACGATGGGATTTTTCAGATAGGCCATGTGAATGCGAATCTGATGGGTGCGTCCGGTTTTGATGTCAAGCTTGACCAGCGAGTAACCGCGAAATCGCTCCAGAACCTCGTAAAAGGTGATGGCCTCCTTGCCGATGTCATGGCGAATGGCGTATTTTTCTCTGTGGGTCGGATGCACTCCCAGCGGCTGGCTGATACAGTCGGCATCCAGTTCCGGCACACCGTGGACGAGGGCGATATACGTTTTTTTTGTTGTTCGTTCGGCGAACTGACGCGACAATTTCCAGTGAGCGGTGTCATTCTTGGCGACCACCAGGCACCCGGTCGTGTTTCGATCCAGACGGTGGACGATGCCAGGGCGGATGTCATCAGGACAGGAGGAAAGATTCTGGAAATGATAGACCAGGCCATTGACCAACGTGCCGCTTTTGTAACCGCGTGCGGGATGCACGATCAGGTCCGGCTGTTTGTTCAGCACCAGAATATCCTCGTCCTCATAGAGCACATCAATCGGGATGTCTTCGGGTACCAGTTCCCGCACTTCTCGCACCGGAAGAATCAGGTCAACCTCGTCGGCGGGCTGGAGTTTGTGGCTGGGCTTGGCGGGCCGCCCGTTCACATTGACCCCCTGTTCTTTAATGAGTTTTTGAAGCCGGGTGCGGCTGAAACAGCTAAACCGCCCGCAGAGATACTTATCCAGCCGGGCAAATTTCAGGTTTGTTCCCACGCGAAACCGCAGGTGCTGTCCGGCCAGTTCCTCGGCCTGCTCATCGGTCAGGTTATTGTCCAGGTCGATGATGTCGTATTCCGTTAGAGAATCGTCTTCGGCATTGAGATTGTTAGAGAGAGAATTCTCTTTCTGGTCAGCCATAGAAGATTACTATTCGGTTGCTGCCGGAGTTTCCCCCTCGGCATCTTCTGTGTTTTCAGCGACGTTTGTTGGTTCTTCGATTGCCGGGGTTTCTCCAGTGGTCAGTTCTGTGGGTGCTTCTGTTGTTTCCTGCGGGGGTACTGCCGTCGCAGGATCGGTGATTTCGGCAGGCAGATCTTCGATTGCGACCGGGACTTCGGCAAAATTGAAGATTTCGGAATTATCCTCAAGTCCGTCCAGACGCTGTTGGGCCTGAACCGCAGGAACGGTGGCCTTGTAGCTTTCGTTGCTGACAATCTGCCTGTAGATTTCCGCGGCCTGGTCGGTCTGCCCCAATTCTTCGGAACAAAGCCCTAATCCGAGTTGAGCCAGTGCTTTGAGGGTGGGGGTCTGAGCTTTTTCGAATGCCTGACTATATGCGTCTTTGGCTTTTTGAATCTGGGTTTCGAGGGTGTCAGCGTCAACCTCCTGACGCAGATGAAGCTCTGTCCGAATGGCCTGAGCCGCCTTGATTTCAGCCATGGCCGCAAGATTCGTGTTATCTATTTTAGACGCTTTCTGCAGCAGATTATCTGCATTGGTCAGCATGGAGTTTAAGGCGTCAAGCTTTGCCTGCGTATCGTCCGGGTCGGCACGCAGAACGTTGATCGCATCCTGATCCAGAAGCTGGATTGCCTGGGTCATTTCACTGTCCTGTGCCAGCGCCTTTTGTTGGCTCATTTTCGTGAACATCGGCCAGGTAATGAGCGCCACAGCGATCAGGGCCAACCCGATGATCATATTCGCGTTTTTCTTAATCAGTTCCGGCAGATGAGTCAGGGCATCAGCCAACTCGTTTGTTTTCAATTCATGGCGATGTTCGGAATCCATATTAACCTCTCGTTTTAATCCTGTTTTTCTGTTTTTTGCTTCAGGGCAAAACCCGGCTTTACAGCACGACGCGGGCCTTGCCGATTAAGATAAAGGGAACATTATAGGGAAATTATCTTTGACATGCAATCATTGTTTGGCGATACTGAAAATTTAACTGAAGTTACGGATGACGATTAAAAATCCCCGTTTCTGTGCGGCTATGTCAGTTTGGAACCGGAAGTTACGACTTGGCAGGCAGGAATGGACTGTCCTCAAGGGGATAATGTGGAAATGACCGGTAAATAAGGATACGAGATGGAACAACGCGAGGTGCTTCTGAAAAAAACTATTCTATCGGCACTGCTGATGCTGTTCGTGTTGAATTCGCCCGGTTTTGGGCTGGATTCAAGCAAGTATATCTCCGTGGACGAAATCAACACGGACATGGAGGCCTACTGTTTGACGGTCTATTCGGGAACCGAAGTCGAACGGTTTGACTTAAAGATCCTCAGCGTGGTCAAAAAAGCCGGTCCCGGACGGGCTATGATTCTCGTCAAGGGACTGGACGAGCGATTTAAAGATTCCAGTGCGGTGCATGGATGCAGCGGCTCGCCAGTCTTTATCGACGGCCGGCTGGCGGGGGCTTTGGCCGCCGGATGGGATGGCTCGCTGGAAGCCCTGTACCTGGTTCGTCCCATCGAAGAAATGCATGAAACCGGCGGGGAGGAAACCCCTGGCAACCGAGTCAGCAGTGCGGCCGCGGGGTATGATTACTCCCGGCCCATCGACCTGGATGTGTTTTGGCGGGAGAACCTTGATGTTATCCAACGGCACCAGTCGCAGCCGCGGATGGCGCTGCCGCTGGCCATGTCGTTACCCGATCAGGTCTGTGAAGAAAATCGTCAAACATTTCAGAAGATGGGGTTTGTTCCGTTTTCCACCGCGGGCGATATTGCCGCCGAAGCGGACTCGGATATTCCGCTCGAACAGGGCGGCACCCTGTCGGTGGTACTGTGCGGCGGGGATATTTCTCTGGCCGCAATCGGGACCGTGACCGAAATTGACGGGGATCAGCTTTATGGATTCGGGCATAGTTTTATGGGGCAAGGGGCGACCAATCTGCCGATGGCCGCGGGTTTTATCCATACGGTTGTTGCGCATCGCCAAAGTTCATTTAAGTTCGGCACCGCCGGACCGGTCCAGGGGACACTGCTGTTTGACCAGGCCGCCTCGGTACGGGGGACCATCGGCCAAACACCTAAAACAATTCCCTTGAAAATTCACGTCAAGCGGTACAACGACCCTCAGGATCGTACGTATGACTGCTTTGTTGCCGTCGAACGCAATTATACGCCGAGAGTTCTTATGGTCGTGCTGGATGGCGCCGGACAGATGCAGGGAAGCTTACCTCCTGAGCATACCGTTACTTATCAGGGTAAAATTGCCGTTCAGGGGTATGAACCGATTCAGATTCACAATATCTCCTCCGGTCAGGGCCTGATGCCGGCGGCCATGGAAATGGGAACGGCCGTGGGACTGTTCCTGGATAATCCCTTCGAAGAGGTCGTTATCGAATCGCTGGAGGCCGACCTTCAGATCTCGCCCGATGATCGACTCAGCAGTGTCTGGGCGGCGGACCTGTCGCAAACCACAGCCAAACCCGGCCAGACGGTTTCCATATCGGTCACACTCAAATCCAGACGGTCGGAGGAAACGGCGGTGGATATCTCGCTGGCAATCCCCGAAGGCCTGCCCAAAGGTACATATCCCCTTCAGGTTCTCGGTCCGAGCGAGTACCAGCAGTTTGTCTCAAAAATGGCCCCGCAGCGTTTTCGAGCCGTCGATGTGCCGACACTGCATGACGCACTGCAGGAAATATTCAATTATCGGCGCGACCGTCTGTATTGCGTGATGCAGGTTCCCGCCACCGGGCTGGTGATGCGACAGCATGAACTGGCCGATCTGCCACCGACAAAGATGCTCCTGATGCAGGATGCCAAGCGGATCCTCCCGCTTGAGCCCTATCAAAACTGGGTTGAAAACAGCATCGAAATTGACAGGATCGTGGACGGGGAAGTGAAAGTCGCATTAACGGTAGAATAAGAATCCATTTTTAAGGGTGTTTTCAATGAAACGACACATCGGTTCCGTACTGTTTTTAATGGTTATACTTGCCCCGGCCTGCTGGGCGGTCACATCGGTTATAACCCGCCATCGAACCAGCAGCGATTTCCTGAAAGGCGAGGTCGAAAAGGTTATCGTTGATTCTTCCGGTACACTGCGGCTGGCCCCCAAAAGCACCGAAGCGGACTGCGGCGAACTGCTCAAGGATGTCTGGTCCATCCATACGATGTACGCCGATAACGACGGCGTTTTATACCTTGGCACCGGTCCGGACGCGAAGGTCTTTCGTTATGCCCGGGGCCGCTGCGAAGAGGTGTATCCCGCCGACGTTGAAAAACCGGACGGCAGTGTCGATTCGGAGATTCTCAATGAACATGTGTTTGCGATTGCCAAGGACGTGGCCGGTCGGCTGCTGGTGGGCGTCAGCGGCGAAAGCGGAAAACTGGTTCGTTTGAACCAGGGGAAGGCCGAGGTCGTTTTTGAAGATAAGCGGGTCAAGTACATTTTCGCGATAGCGCTGGATCAGAATAACAATATCTACCTGGGGACCGGACCGGAAGGGCTTTTGTTCCGGCTGGACCCGTTCTGCCAAAGCCCTGAGCTGATTTACGACGCACAGGATAAAAGTCTTCTTTCGCTGGCGATTGATGACAATACGATCTACGCCGGAAGCGACGAGAGGGGCCTGGTTTACAAAATCGATCCCGAACAGAAACGCGCCACGGTCCTCTATGATTCTGACCAGAAAGAGGTCACTGCGCTTCTGGTCGATGACAGCGGCAATCTCTACGCGGCGTCCTCCAGCGCCGAGGCGGCGATGGCACAACTCAAGGCCCCCTCCGGCATTTCCCTGAAGAATGAACCCGGCCGACCCGACAGGCCCGACAACCGCGATCCCAATCAACCTTCTTCCGCGGCAGAATCGCTCCAAACCCCCAATAATGACGAGGCAAAGAAACAAGAGGAGGACAAATCCGCTCCCAAACCCCCGGTGGCCCCGACGCCGAAAGTGGCCGGGCACATTTACAAAATCACCCCCGAAGGATTTGTGACCGATATCTTCAGTGAGATTGCCGTGCTGTATTCACTGGCAGAGGCCGACGGTACACTCTGGCTCGGAACCGGCAACAAGGGACAGCTTTACTCCATCGATCCTGAAACCGAGGAAAAGGGGATTGTGTTCGAGGACAAGACATCGTCGCAGATTACCTCTATCGCGCGAATGGACGGAACGACCTTTATAGGGCTTTCGAATCCCGCGCGGCTGATGCGGTTGGAAAAGACGTTTGCCTCCAAAGGAACATACGAATCGTCCATGATCGACGCCGGACAGCCGGCACAGTGGGGCAAACTCCAGATCGAGGCGGATATTCCGGACGGCTGCCTCGTGGTGTTGGCCTGCCGCAGCGGCAATGTCGAGGATCCTAATGACGCGACGCTGTCGCCCTGGAGCCATGAAGCGGCCATCACCAAAGCCACCGAACTGGATTGCCCGGTGGGGCGGTTCTGTCAATACCGCCTGACCCTGACCGCCGACTCCGAAGGCGGCAAGACACCTGAGATTCGGGAGGTTACCGCGGCGCATGTCGTTCCGAACCTGGCTCCGAACGTTCTTGCGGTCAAAGCCGAACGCTCGCGGGACAAGAAAACACCCTCTGTGATTGATATCAGCTTTATGGCCAAAGATGACAATAAAGACGACCTTGAATTTACATTACAGTTTCGCAAAGCCGGCCGGACAACCTGGATTCCGCTCAAGGACGAATTGGACCAGCCGCGGTTTCAATGGGATGGACAGACCGTCGAGGACGGCCGCTATGAAGTGCGCGTGATTGCCAGCGACCGAAAAAGCAATAGTCCCGATACGGCATTGACCGGCTCGCGCGTCAGCAGTGTGTTCGTGATTGACAACACCGCTCCGGAGATTACCGATGCTGATCTACAGGTATCCGGAAAGGATATCACCGCTAAACTGCTTGTCGAGGATGAATTTTCTGTGCTGGGCAAGGTGCAGTACACAGTGGACAGCAATGAAAAATGGACCACGACACTGCCGGATGACCTTGTCTATGATACGCTGGCCGAATCATTCACGATCCCGATCAAAGATTTGGAACCGGGCGTCCATGTCATCGCTTTTTCCGTTGCCGACGATCTGGAAAACACCCGCTATAAAACCTACGAGGTGACGATCCCCTAATTTGAAGGGAGAATGCTGTTTAGTGGGAATATTTATAACCGATTAGCAAGGGGTTTTATGTCATTATACGACCGAATTATTGACTTACAAAGACAACAATTCAAGGTCCCTCTTATATCAATCTTAATCGCGAATTTATTGCCTGTTTTAGGAGTGTTGTTTTGGGACTGGGATGCATTTGCGATAGTGCTTTTATATTGGATAGAAAGCATGTTTGTCGGTTTCTTTCTTATTTTAAAAATGTCAATCGGGAAGACAAATATGTATGCGTTTGACAATATATTTTTTAAGTTATTCCAAATTCCACTTCTTATCATATGTTTTTTTATTTACAGTATAATAGTTGGATACTTAATACATGCTTTGTTTAATCCTGACATTAGTCATCTTGTAATTGCCAATGCCAGTGAAACGGAAAAAGGAATCTTTCAGTTTTTTATTATATTTCGTTTTATTTTATCAATGATCCCCACAAAATTATTTGTACCTGTATCGGTGATGTTTATCTGCCAGAGTGTTTTGTTTTTTTATCGTAATTTTTACAGGCCAGAAGACAGGAGTATTGATTTCGAGGGAATAGGAAACCGACTTTACGGTGTTTCTATTATTACATACGCTGGTATAGTTTTAGGTTGCTATGTTGCTATGTTGATGAACTCTTCTGCATGGATACTGGTTATGCTTATTCTTATTAAAACATGCAGTGACATTAAAGCTTATTTTTTCACTAAGAATACAAAAGAGCTTTTAGTGTAGAAGTGAAATTAACAGCGTTATAGAAGATTAGGTTATTTCTTCACTCTCCGCAGAATTGTATATTCCGGCAGGGGTTCGGTCAGCAGGATATACTGGCTGTTGTTGGCGAACTCGAGATATTCGCCTTTGGAATCGGTCAGCGGATCGGGCAGGGTGATTTCGGATAAGCCGCCGTTCGGTTTGAGGATTTCCAGTGTATCGCCGGCGTGGATTTTATTGCGGACTTCGATGGTCGAGACGCCGCAGTCGCAGTCAATGACATTGCCCACAAAAACCGATTCGGCTCCCGATAAGCTTTTGCCGACGGAGTAATCATCCGGCTTAACGGTTCCCTTGATAAATCCGGTTGAATATCCGCGATTCGGAATCCGGCTGAGCAATTTCAATCCCTCTTTCTGTGAGAACACGTTGCCGTCGATAACCTGGCGATAAAACGACACCACCGTCGCCAGGTAATGCACGGTTTTCATTCGCCCCTCGATCTTGAACGAGTTCACACCCGCCGCCGCGAGCTGAGGCAAATATTCAAACAGTGCCAGTTCCTTGCTGTTAAAGAAATAAAGCCCCCGCTCGTCCTCAAACACCGGCATAGTTTCACCGGGACGTTTTTCTTCCACGAGGGAATACTGCCACCGACAGGGGTGTTTGCATTCCCCGCGGTTGGCTCGAAACCCGGTCAGATAGTCGCTGATCGCGCAGCGGCCGGAATAGCTGAAGCACACGGCCCCGTGAACAAACACCTCCGTTTCAATCTGCCCGCTGACACGTGTCTGAATTTCCTGAATTTGTTCCAGTGAAAGCTCCCGTGCCAGATTCACTCGCTTCGCGCCCAGTTCTTTATATGCCAGCACCGTCTGCCAACTGGTGGTATTGGCCTGTGTGCTGATGTGCAGGGCGGCTTTGAGGTTTAGTTTTTTCAACTCTGCCAGAACGCCCATGTCCGAGACGATGAACGCATCGGCCTTCATTTCGTCGAGTTGTCGAGCCAGTGTTGTTAATGTGTCATATTCATCGCTGAACGGGTAGATATTCAGCGTGACGTAGCCCTTTTTGCCGTGTTGGTGGAGATAATCCAATCCCTCCTGTGCATCGTTCAGTGAGAAATTACCAGCGAAGCTTCGCAGTGAACCAAATTCGGCGCCAAAATACACCGCATCCGCACCGTACGCCACGGCCCACTTAAGCTTCTCCAGCGTTCCCGCCGGAGCTAATAATTCAGGTTTCGTCATTTGGCTCATAATCTAAAACCATGTAGCTCATGAAGTACATGAAGTTTTATATAATTATTTCTTCATGCTCTTCATGTTCTACATGGTCAAATCTCCGTTACATTAACAGATGCTTTATTTTTACGTCGTTCACGCAGGTGCAGTTTAACGTCTACACCCGTTTTCATCAACACCAGAATCAGCAAAACCCCCACGGGCGAACCGATTGCCATCGTCACAAATCCGCCGATCAGCACCGCGATATGCATCACGACGATTCTGCCATAGGGTTGGCCCATCAGTTTTCCAAGGTTCGTCCGGTTCCGTTCGCCTTTATAGAAATAGTTGTAGCCGAAGGAAGTTCCGTGGCTGGCGAACAACGCCCCGACCGCGATCAACATATTTGGCGGCAGCATGGAAATTGCCTGCCGGATTACATTGATCAGCAGTTGCACAAAGGCCAGAAAGCATGGCCATGTATCACCGGCGGGGAAGGGGCTAAATCCGTCCTTGTCTTGATTGAAAAATGACAGTACGAACATACCGTGAACGGCCGTAAAACCGCCGTAATGAATAATGAAAAACGGAATCATAAACAGCTTGCCCAGGTGTTCGACGGGATGCTCTACTTTCACAAAGGCCATTTTCAGGACATTATAGAAACCGATAACAACATTTTCAGACCAATACAGCAGAACTATCGAAAAGGCATCCCAATTGAAGAACAACGTACCAATTATCGGTAAAAGATTAGCGACAATCAAAGCAATCAAGGACACGTTTAAGGTGTCTTGGTTGAAACGTGATTTAGATGCTTTTGTTATCATTTGGTATTGCTTGATTTTTCTTTCGTTCCCGCAGATGCAGTTTAACATCAAGGAAGATTTTGAGCAACACCAGAATCACGAAAGCCCCAACGGGAGAGCTTGTCACAGTATTCAAAATGATTCCCAAAAAAAATGTAATTAGTATCGCCCCCACACGCTCGAACGGTTGTTGGGCTTGCCTTAAAAGCGTACTTTGGGTTCTCTCGCCCTTGTAGAAAAAGTTATAAATAAAAGAGATGCCATGGCTAATGAATAGGCATGCAACGGAAACATATAAACTTAAGGGGAAGTCAATGTGATACAGATTTTCCTGCGGGGTGCCCTGTGGAAGACAGAAGTCTATATTGTAAAGAATCAATACATAAAAACCTTCTATTGTTATAATGAGACCAAAAATAATCGTAAATAGGGGGATAACGACAAAGAGTTTAATGACCAGAAAAAAAAACGGATTTGGGACTTTAAGAAAGAGTATCTTGGGGATATTGTAAAAACCGATAACAAAAGTTTCAGCCCAATACAGTACGATGATAGTAGAGGCGTCCCAGTCAAAACACAGCACTCCGACGATCGGCAGGGTATTGGCAACGAGAAGTGTTTTGCTTCAGACGGAATTGGACATTTCCTGAAATTGAGTTAGTATGTATTTCAATGAAAGGAAATGGACGATGTCAAACAAACGGAAAAAGTTTTCACCGGAGCAAAAAGTACAGCTATTGCG
>Ga0272442_10008879_pt1 | contig 12653 bp, 11 predicted proteins | sample SSMForm2O_FD_200262 | JGI IMG/M metagenome (GOLD analysis project Ga0272442, IMG submission 200262) | Marine sediment archaeal communities from Little Sippewissett salt marsh, Falmouth, MA, United States - SSM-Form-2O | ecosystem: Environmental > Aquatic > Marine > Wetlands > Sediment ... | reverse complement strand
ACGTTGTCCTCGATGAAGAACTGCCCGTAGGGCGCGCCGGCTTCGGCCTCGAAGATGCAATTGGCGAGAATCGCATCGTCCTCAAAGCTCGCCCGGCTGACGTTGACCTGCGCGTTGGCGATGACGGCCTCGTCCTTTACGCGCAGGAGACCGTCGCAGAGGATCAGACCGTTCGGTTCCGCCTCGTGGCCGAGATCAACGAAAGCGTCGGCTTCAATCGTGAGCTGCGAATCCAGAGGGACCTGGATCCTGGCGGGCCCGGATATATCACAGCAAATCCTGCAATCATGCAAGTCAAGGACGACGTCAGGGCCCGCGCGCAATATGCCTTCCCCATACAACATCAGGCTGCGTCCCGTCCAACCATTTGACGCGAGCTCCACCGTGCCCAGGATCTTAGCGCTACCGGAGTCCATGCAAACGGCACGGGGGCTGTTTCCGGCAAACGTACAGTCGGCGAGAGTGAGCATGGCGAAACTGGCATAAAGGCCGGCGCCCCTGTCGTTGGGATCGCTGTTTCGGGTAATTACGCAGTTGCGAAACTGCGGGCTTGAGGCGTCGCACAGGATCGCTCCGCCCGGCTCGGCCCGGCCGTTAGCGATGGTAAAGCCTATCACCGCCGCGCCGGGCGTTTCGTTCCAGTGAAAGTGGAACCCACGCCCATTGCCGCCGCAATCAATCACGGTGGCTTCAGGACCTGCGGCCGCACGCAGGACTATCGACTTGCCCTGGAAGTCCAAATTCTTGTTATTGGGTCCACTGTAGGTTCCCGCTGCAACCAGGATGGTGTCGCCCTCCCGGGCGGCATCGATCGCGTCTTGAATCGTCCGGAACGGTCCCTCCGAAAGGTCCACGGGAACGGGACTGGCTGTGGGAATGCTGCTGTACCACGCATATTCGTTGAGATTGGCTAGGCCGTCCCCGTCGGGGTCTTCATTGGGGTCGGCGGCGGTTGGCTCGCCGAAGTACGTTTGCTCCCACCAGTCCGGCAAACCATCGCCGTCGTTATCGATGAACTCGTCCGCCCCTATATCCACGCGCGCCGCGAGCACGCGACTCTCACCGTCGATGTCGCCGCGGACACGAGGGTCGGAGGCAGAGGCCGGATCGCCGGCATTGATGCAGGGCGAGCCGGTACACAGGTGTCCGTCGGGAGTCAGAAGTGGGTCGATGTCTATATTGCCCTGTCCGGGATGACCACCCTGAACGTTGCTGTAGGTGACGACAACCATGCCGCCTGAGCCGCCAAACGTTCTCATCTGATCGGGCGTATTGCCCCAGAGAATGCAGTTGGTCACGGTGGGCCGTGCCCCGCCCTCATTCTGCATGCCGGCCCCCCAACTGGGGACCCAGTTATGGCTGAACGTACAGTTGCGGATGACCGGGTCTGCCGCAACGTTGTACATGGCACCGCCGAACGGCGCGCGGTTGCGCACAAAGAAGCAGTCGGTCACCGTGGGATTGCTGGCACCGCTGTACATGCCGCCCCCGCCCAGGTAATACGTGAAATTGTCGTGGAACACGCACGATTGGACAATGGGGTGGCTCTCGTCCGTGTTGTACATGCCTCCGCCCCCAAGAGGAGCGTAGTTGCCGGTGAACGTGCATGCGGTCACCGTGGGACTGCTGTGCCGGTTGGCCATGCCGCCTCCCTGGGAGGCGTAGTTGTCGAAGAACACGCATCGGTGAATCCTGGGGCTGGCGAAATAGTTTAGCAGCCCTCCACCGATGCGATTCGTGGCATAGCCGCCGGTAATCGTGAAACCGTCGAGGACGGCGGTGGCATCCCCTTCGATACACCAGATCACGTGATCGCTATTCTCTTTGAAGTTTTCGAGCCTTCTTTCATCATTGCCGCCGAGATCGCCGCTCAAGACGGTCTTGTATGTTCGCCAATTTCTGTCATTGGGTTCGTCTGTCCCAGTGCCGGCGTAGCCTCCCTCCAGAGTGATGCCACTCTTCAGGAAGAACTTGGCCTGCTTGTCGCCGCGACGGTAGCCGTTGCCGCGATCGGGCGTGTAAGTGCCCCGAGCAACGCAGATATTGACGGGTTTTGCAGAGTCGCTGGCATCCGCCAAGGCATCCTGGAGATACCGGTATGCATCCTGCCAGGAGGAGCCGTTGTTGGCCCCCGTCGCATCGTCGTCGACGTAGATGGTCTTTCCGGGAACCGAAAGGGTCAGGACCAGACATACCGCCAGTGCCGACAGCCATCTGACCGGATTGCTTATTGTCCACATTTTCTCATCTCCGCGACATTACTGGCCTTGCACTTCGCAGGCCAGATCGTAGAGTTCTTCAAAGGGCAGGACGCTGTATTCGTCGGTTAGGTAGAATCCTTTGCGGATTTTCAGGAACGCGACGTGTTCATCCAGGAACGCCATCGCATAAGAGTCTGCGCGGCCGTGCCATTCGGCTAATTGCTTGAGCTCTCTGAATAGGGTCGGACAGGGGCGCCACTGGTTGATCCAGCCATAATCACCGATCAGGAGCAAGGAAGCAGGCCGGCTTACCCGGGAGCAATTGAGATTGGTGAGCCGGACGCTGATTTTGGCATCGAGCTCTTGCGTCTTTTCGCTGAAGGCGCCGCATCGATCCTGGCCGACGAGGAAGATATTCGTCTGGTAGCTTGTCCCGAGGTACGTATAGGCTTTCTGTCGCATCCTCGCTCCGGGCACCCCGCCGCGGTCGCCCGGACAGCAAAAGACTTTGGCACGGTCTGGGCTCTCCACCTCCGCCGGCAGGCTGAGATATGGATTGAGAACTCGAGGGGACCAATTCACCGCACCTTTCCATCCACCATAATTCAGGTTGGCGTTGACGTTCTGGTAGAAAAAACCCTCGTTGCCATCGAGATACATGTTCCACGCCCGCGCGATTTGCCTGAGATTGCTCTGGCACGCGACCCGCGTGGCCGACGTTCGGGCGGCCCGGAGGGAGGTTGCGACAAGGGCCAGAAGCAGGGCGATCGTGGCCACTACGACCAGCAGCTCGATCAGCGTAAAACCGCTGCCGCAGTCAGAGGCCCACCTTCGCTTGGAAACGACACGCGTCATCGGGATCCGCCTCCTTCCTCATCCGGGGACACCTGTTCCATTGGCTCTGCGGAAGACTTCAATTCTGCCAGTCGGGCTTTGACGTGCGTGGCGAGCCATCTGTCGGCCCTTGACGATTGATTTTCCGACGACTTCTGAAGGGCGTTCCAACTGCGCTGGCAGGCCTCCAGGGCCGCCCGGCGATTGCCCTGGTGCAGGTGATGCTCGCCAATGATGAAATCGGCAAAGCCGGGGTTTGCAGCGCCCAGCCGTTGTCGCAACTCATCGTCCTTTTGCTCCAGCGGCCTGTCGTCGAGCAAGAACCGAATCGCTTTCTCTTCCCGTGAGCCCGTTTCGCCGCGGAAGAAGGCGGCGACCGCTTGGGCGCGCTCGACCTTTCCATCCTGCCAGGCCTGGAGGAAGAACGTCAGGGTAGTCTGTCGGGCGAAGGCCAAGTTGGCGGCCGCTTCCCGGGCGGACTGTTGCGCGACGATCTCCAGCTCGCGCCGGGTCCGCTGCGCCGAAAGAAGAAGGTCGAAGCTCACGTAGCCAAAGGCAACGACAATCAGCGCCAACAGCCCCACGACCGTGCTGGTATAGCGGTGGCTGGCAATGACCTTACGCAGGAGGTACATTGAGCTGTCGGACCGGGCCACTATCGGCAGGCCTGCCAGCCAGGCCTCGATATCATGCCGCAGTTCCGTGACCGACTGATACCGTCGATCCGGGTCCTTCGCCAGCGCCTTGAGGACCATCGTATCGATATCGCGGTCCAGGGACCGCACGGTCTTCGAGGGCCGGATGGGGTCCGTTTCCCCAATGTGTCGCAGGGTCTCGACCATGGAGGTGTCGACGTCATACGGAAAGCCACCCGTAAGAAGCTCGTACAGCACAACGCCCAGGGAATAGACGTCCGTGCGGGTGTCCAATTGCTCGTGCTGTCCGGCCGCCTGCTCCGGCGACATATATGCCGGGGTGCCCGTTACCTCTCCGTCGGCAGAAACAGTTCGAAACGCGTTGTCCCGGCTCAAGGTGATGGCCAGACCGAAGTCCACCACGTGCGGCCGGCCATCCTCGCTGACGAGGATGTTCGAAGGCTTCAGGTCGCGGTGGATGACGCCGTTCTGGTGGGCGTGCTGCACTGCCTCGCAGACGACCTGCATCAATGTCATGGTCTGCCTGGTGGAAAGCTTGCGCTGCCTGACGTACTCATCCAGCGGCATCCCCTCGATCAGCTCCATGGCGTAGTAGTACAAGCCCCGATGCGTCCCGCTGTCGTAGATGCGCGCGATGTTGGGATGGTTCAAACGGGCCGCCAGCTCGATCTCTCGCTGGAAGCGAGCCAGCGCCTTGCGGGACCGCAACAGGTCCACGCGCGGGACCTTCAAGGCGACCTCGCGATGGGTGCTTAGCTGCAGAGCCCGCCAAACGCGGCCCTGCCCGGCCTCGCCCAGGTCGCCGACGATCTCGTAGCCGCGGATCCTCGGCGGCGGGAGGGAAAGGGGCTTGCCCCGATCGGGTGTCACGCCGCTGACCGTGGGCATTTGCCCCAGCTTCTTGTTCCCTGCATCGTTCATGGGTCGTTCCGCCGGTTTCGGCAAATGCGCTGCGCTTGCGAAAACAATTCCGCCAGTTCCTGCGCCATCCATTTCTTCTCAATCAGCAAGGCAAACGATTCATCCAGCTTGTCATACGAGCTTTGTGTGATTTTCTCGTCGTGATGCACCAGGGCACCGGCCAGCGCCGCATAGTAGATCGTCGTGGCCAGGACCATCTCAACCTCGGAATCGAGCGTGCACGACAGCGTCTTGCTGCACTCCTTGATCGCTCGCAGCAGACCGATGTCCGAACCGGGGCCCGATAGCACCTGTCCGAGCGGCCTGCCGGCCAGTGGCTGCGTGTCGTAGCCTTGCTGTTCCATCATCATGACCAGCGCATCGAACAACAGCGAATGTTCCGGCAAGGCGCACGTCAGTTGCTCTCGCAACAGGCCCGCCATCTTCTCGTTGTCACCTTCCTCGTCCATCGGGTCCGGCTCGGCCGTGCCTAATGAGAAGAGGTTCTGCATCTGATCGAGCCTGAGCCCGAAGGTTGATGTCTTTTTCATCGGTACCTCACGATTGCATCGCCGGTACGCCCGAAGGCGCGGCGCGTTTGTTCGTCTGACTCGTTCTTTCAGCCCTCCAGGTACATATACCCGGCGCGGACGGAATATTGCTATTTTCGTGCCAGAAACTGCGCCAGCGCGGCGATCTCGGCGCCGACCTCGTCGTCGCCGGCCACGGATTCGCGCACCTGCCGCGCCAGCGCTCCCTGGAGACGCCGCTTGACCGCAAAGATCATGTTCGAGGCCTGGCTCGCCTGCTCGACGCCGTATCGGGTACAGAGCTCGGCCAAGGACGGCGGCGTCCTGTCCTCGAGTATCGGCCGCATGACCCGGTCGTGGAACAGATGCCAGTGGGTTTCCAGGCCGCGACTACGGCACTCCGCTTCGACTTCCTCCAACATCCGGTCCAGCAACTCTGATACCCAGGCATAATTGAAGGATTCTTCGACGGTGAAGTCCTGGCTCATCTCCGGCAGGTCGCTACCGTTGGCCTGCTCCAAGTGGATCAGCTTGCCGGGGGGGATGCGTTTTTTCGCCGTCTGGTTGCGGTGGACGTTGGCTGCATAGCGATCTAACGCCGTCAACAGCAGGGTGCGAAAGCGTCCCTTGCCCGGATCGGCCCGCCGGATCAGATCACGCCCCAGGACAACCACTTGAAAGAACTCTTGCGTTAGGTCCTTGGCCTCCTCGTTGCGATAGCCTTTGTGCCGCAGGTAGCAGTACACCGGTTTCCAGTACTCCTGCAGCAGTTCGCCGATCAGGAGCCGGGCCTGGCTGTCGTTGCCTGCCCGTATGGCTTCAAGGGCCGTCCAGTGTGTGGTCTTGAACCTGCCCCCGCCCCCACCGACGTGTGTGTAGTCATCGGCCTTCATGCTCGCGATACCTCTGGGCCTATTGTAGCCGAAAGTACGCATCGCCAGCCGCGTAGTCTCTCGGTATCAGAAGGCTGCGTGCGCGATGTTCCCGACCGTTGGTATGAGATTGTACCGTCTTACCGCGTCGCAGGCAAGGGGCTTGCTCCAACAACTACAGTTTTTCCATATATTTCGGCGTGCATTCCGGCGCGACGTCTGAGCCGTGTCGAAACACATCCGTGTACGTTTTTTCCGTCGCCCACAATATCCGCATTTCTTGGGGTATCGCCTTGGTGAAGGCAGGTTGTATGGACTACCTGCTTGAGGATGTCAGGACCGGCACTGGCGGAAAGGAGGCCTTAGAAGTCCACCCGGCCTTCTCGCCGAGGCGGAAGTGTGGATTGAGGAAGTACGAAACTGTGAATGAGGAAAGGAGAACGCCATGTTACGCACACGGAACGTGTTGGTTTGCCTGACCGCAGTTACACTTGGCCTGGCGGCGGCCGTACCGGCCGAGGCTAACAGAGTGGAACTTGTACCGTTGGGGGATTCGGAAGCTTGCGGCTTCGCGATCCTCAACTATGCCAGAAGCGCCGACGAGACCATCGTTAACGTCCAGGCCCGCAACCTGAAGCCTGAAGCCGTCTACACCATCTTGTTGGGCGATTGTGGGTCTGATGAGCTGAACGAATGGGAATCCATTGATAGCTTCACGGCGAAGAAGAACGGCAAGGGACACCTGCTTGTGAAGTGCGATGGGGACGTTTCTGGGCGGTGTATCGTCATCGCCGCAGGCGCCCTGCCGCCGGGGGCATTCTACGAGCTTGGGTCCGATGGAGAGGCTTTGGTGGTGATGGCTGACATGGAGGCTGTCAGGAAAACGGACGCCGTCAAGAAGAAGGCGTCACGTATGGGACTTCGTACATCAAACCGGTACATGAAGAGCCTGGGCAGAACGTAAAGAGTGAGTTGAAGGGCCACACATGTACATGTCGATCCAAGGTCGTTTCGCCGCATGGCGTACGGCACAGTTCGCAAGTGCGGACGAGCAGGGGACCTGCAAACAAGAGAATAAGGAGTACGGATATGTCGCGTAGGAGAAGTCTGTTGGTCTGTCTGGCGGAGATTTTGTCTGTGATTGCAGGCGGCGGTTTCGCCGGGCGCTGGTTTCGAAAATGAGGCTCAGCGATGTAGCTGGGCGCCGATACAGGAGAAATCTGGACACGGTTTTCGCAGGGAGGATCCTGACGATGGCAAAGAAGAAGAGAGAACCGTTGGTGGTAGCAAGCAGGGTCAAAGCGTACGTGATGGAGGTCGACCGTAGCGTCAGCGCGGTTGTGCGGGAGGTTCGGACATTGGACCGGCGATTCCCGGGAAACGGGAATGTTGAGCTGGCGGCCAGACTCGGCCGTGAGGATCTGGCGCGTGCGTACAGGACCTTGGAACATATCAGGGGCGTCATCGACTCATGCGGGCAGTACCTCGCGAACGTGTAGCGCGGTATTGCCTGCTGAAGGATGTCAGGACCGGGGCCGGTAGAAAGGAGGTGTTCAGAAGCCAGCCGGAATTCTCGGCCGTGTGGAAGCACCGATAGAGAGAAGATGAAATCACCAATGCGAAAAGGAGAAAAGCCATGGTACGCACAAGGAATGTACTGGTTTGTCTTACCGCAATCACTCTTTGCCTGGCGGGAATCGCGCTGGGCAAAGCCGTCAAACAGGATTTGATGAACGAAGACGGCGATGTACTCGGCAACGCGGTACTGAATTACGCCAAGGGTGCTGACAAGACCGAGATTCAGGTGAACTGCCAGGGTCTGGAGGAGGGGACGGACTACACGGTGTTGCTCTGCCCGTGCGACGCTGGCGGCGAGCTTGACGATTGTATTGTACTCGGGAGCTTCACCACTGGCAAGAATGGCAAGGGGCATTTACACGCTCGTGAAGAAGGAGATGTCTCTGACGGGTGTGTGGTGGTCGGGATTGTGGTTGAAGGCCCCGGTGGGCCCGCTGTTGTTCCGTGTGTGCAAAAGCCACCCGATCCAGATTGGCCTTTTCCGTGGAAGCCCGTCCCCATCGATCCGGGCGATCTTCCCCTTTCTGGTCCCAGGGCGTGAAGTCATTGGACTGTGCCACCGGAGTCTTGTCTCAGCGAGCCAGGGATGCCTCGGGCACAGTCCAGACGGAGGCAGTGGGTCAGCGGAAGCGGCGTTTCGATGACGCCGCTTCTTCCTTCGCTCTTGCCAGGTGGCTCCTCTGCACTCGTGAAGCTGTGGACGGCCTCCTAAGGAGACAGACGTGGGGAGAAGGACAATGGTGGGACGTTTTGCGACAATATTGTCCCTGGGTTGCTATGCGATCTTGTTCGCGGCGACGGTCTTGGGCGTGTGGCTTGGGCTGCTGGTTGTGCCCTTTCCATGGCCTGTGACCCTTGCGCTCGTTTTGCCACCTTTTGCCTTTTCCGTTCTGCACGCCTGCCGGAGCATAGGTCCCCGACGCGGGCTGTGGCTGATGTTGCTGACCCTGGTGGCGAGTCTACTGGCTGAAAGCGTGGGCGTGTTGACGGCAACTGCGTTTGGCCCGTACGAGTACACGAGCGTACTGGGGCCGTGCTTTCTGGGACTGGTGCCGTACAGTGTGCCGATGGTCTGGTTCATTCTGGTGTATCCCGCCTATGTGATGGCCGAATGGTTCGTGCCGGCAGGCTGGGCCGGGCCGCAGAGATGGCTGGCAGTCGCGAGCCTGAGTGCCACAATGGTGACTGCCGTAGATATCGCCCTTGACCCCGTCATGGTCGAAGCGGGGGCGTGGGTCTGGCGCGTCAACGGGAGCTTCTTTGGGATTCCGATCCGGAACTACGTCGGCTGGTGGCTGACGGTTTTTGTCATCCTGAGCATGTATTCGCGGCTATGCGTGCTGCCTCGGGTGTGGCGTCCGCTGCGCTCGGCCTGCCTTGCGCGACTGGCGATCTTTAGCTATAGCGTCTTCTCCTTTGCCACGATAGGGGTGGCCCTGCACATGAGACTGCCGGGACCGGCTTTGGCAGGAATGTTGACCACAGGGATCTGGGTCGCGGCCGGCTTGCGGTCAACGAGGTCGGCACCGACTCATACGCCGCAGGCCCTTCTTGTCATTCAGGAGCGCGCCACGGATCACTCTGCGAAGAATCCCCTTCGTTTTCTGTCGATTCGGGACAATATGGCCGTCTTTCCGGGTATCACCTTATGAACCCCCGTGGGGGGCGATCGAAGCTCCCCAGGGCGGACGTTAGGACGACGGAAATGACAACAACGGACAAACAAAGCAAGGAAAGGAGAAAGCCATGAAAACGCAGAATGTACTTATCGGTACGCTGGTGGCGTTGGCGGGCGTCGCCCTGATCATGGGCTTGATGCCGGTGCGGGTGACGGGACGACCCTTGGCCCTCGGCGCGATCTGCGCGGTCAACCTGTCGGGGCTTAGCAAGGCGATGGCAATTTATGCCTATCCCATTGATCCTCTTGACGGCGCCACAGGGGTGCCGCCCCAGGATGTCGTCCTCACCTGGAGGGCCGGCCAGGGTGCAGTGTTGCACATCATCTACTTCGGTGCGGACCTGGAGGCCGTGGCCGGTGGGAGCCTGATGGCCTATCAGGGTACACAGTCGGGTACGACTTTGTACGTCGGCGATTTGGCCAGCGGCCAGACATACTACTGGCGGGTCGATGAGGTGGATGCCTATGGTGCAGTGGCTCCGGGCAGTGTCTGGAGCTTCACAACGAGGCGTTTTTCGCCCGTCCTGTAACGGCGACAAGGAGAAGCCGCCGCAGACGTGGGGCACTGAGAGGACAGAGGCCGCGTGCTCGGCGATGCTGATGGCAGGGGCTGTGACCCACGGGTTTACAGCCCATTTGCTACCCACCTTGCCGGGCGGTCTTTCCGTCGCTCTCGAACCGGCCTCACAGGCTATCGGCAAGGATCCTCATCTTTTTTCCGATTCCGGCAATATGGCGGTTTTTCCGGGTATCGCTTTGTGGGGGCCGTAGGAACGTGCCAAGGTCCCGCTGGCGGACGTCAGGACGACGAAAAAATGACAATGACGGACAGACAGAGCGAGGAAAGGAGAAAGCCATGAAAGCGCTGAATGTTCTGCTGGCTACAGTAGCCGTCGTTAGCCTGACGGCTCCTGTCTACGGATCGGACGACTGGTGTGACCCGAATGATGTGCTCTGTCGACCGCCCTGGATGACCCCGATTCTCTGGAACGCCGAGGCGCCTGTTGCAAGCAATGACGGCAGCTATGAGGCGTGGGAGCCTGATTCGTTGGAGTTCGATCAAGTGTACCGGTCGTACTACTGGCGCGTCGACGACGTTAATTTGGCGCCTGTAGAAGTCCCATTGGGTCAGATTGCGCCGGGCACAACAAATACCGCCGTGATATCGGTTACCAATTTGCACGCGGAACCGCTGAACGTGTCCTTGACCGGCGCCTTTGACGCCGATATTCTTGGTCTGATCGAACCAGGACGGACCATCAACATTCAAATCCCGTGCAGTTCTATCGATCTTGAGGTCCGCTGCAATTTCAATCTCACACTATCGGTTTGTGGACAAGCAGTCCTGACGGCTGCCGGCAGGGTCGTGCCTTCGGCCCAGTGGTACATCGAGGCCGTGATCGCGAGACTGGAGCAGCTCCTGGCAGACCATCCAACGGCGGCGGCCGATAAGATCGAGGATGTGCTCGCTAAGCTGCTGAACGCCCACTTTGCGCTTACGAAGGACCCGCCGGATCATCAGGCCGCTGCGGGCAATGTCAAGGGGGCGGTAGGTGACCTGGAAGCTGCTCTGAAAGATGGACTGCTCGATATTGCGCAGGGCCTGCGGCAGATGGACGTGTTGACCTATGCGACACGGATGTTGGCGACCGACGCCATTGACGCGGCCGTCGCCGCCGGGGCTGACCCCGAGAAGATGGCCGAAGCCGGGGAGTACCTGATCCTGGGCGATGAGTATTGGATCAATCTGGCCTTCAAGGACGCCGTGGACAGTTACAAGAACGTCCTCGCCTCCGCCAAGTCTGCGGCGTCCAACCCTATTGATCCGCTGACGGGAAATGTCTCCGCCTGGTTTGTCGTAGCCGCAGTACAGACGGCCGGGACCAGCACCATGGAGGGCGATGAAGGGGTTGTGTGGGTCGTAGGGCAAGGACGAAAGGGTCCGGAGGCCACGAACGTAACTCCATGTGGTTATTAGGACTGAATCGCTGGGTGGGCAGGCGGGTGAACGTCACTCGTGTGTCTGCGATTGCGACTGGATATTATGGACCTTATGGCAAAGTGATCATGACACGTGCCCATCTTCTCTGAGGGACGGTTGAAACCGCCGGCGGTAGAGACCCCAACGGCGAGCAACGGTACGAATGGACAAACAAAACGAAGAAAGGAGACAGCCATGCAAACGCACACAGACTCCCAGGCGAAACGCGCAATCATTGGGCTCGGCGTCGTCATATTGCTCGCTCTTGCCAGCGTCGGCGGAGCGACGGCGTATGAGTGCCGTGAACTCTTCGTAGCAGAAATAGAAGCGGACATCGAGAGATTGAACGCGTGTGTGTGCCATCTTGAAGCCCTTGCCATCGCGGGGTACGTCGCCGACACCTGGCAATGGTCGGCAATCTCGGACGCGGCAGACAGGCTGGAATGCCGAGTAACGACCGAGCTTGCGATTGGCCTTGTGGAATCGCAAGACGGCGGGAGCAAGGCAGCAGGCACGCGCGTTCGCAAGCAAATGCAGAAAATCAAGCAGGCCGCGCAAGAAGTGCGTAACCGGGTTCTCGGAATCAGGTCCGCCTCCTCCACTGCGTCAGAGATTTGCGAAATCCCGCTTTTCATGGATATAGGCATGTACGTGCAAGCGGTCTACGATACCACGGCAATGCTCCGGGCGCAGGCCAACCGTCGTAGTACGGTCAAGGCGCAGGACCTGTGAACCTCGACCGCGAATGGGAAAACGCCATGGGCCTCGCAGTGAGCGATCAGTGCTGGCGATTTCCCGGGGTATCACCTGGTCAAGCCGCTTAAAACTGCGACAAAACGCTTTGTGGCTGCCAATAGAATGATAGAATAGAAGGTGCGGCGAGAAGACAACACAGCGGTGAAAGGAGACTACGATGAAACGGCTCGAAACGGCAGCGTTCGTAATCGTCTGTTCCTGGCTTCCTGCGACGCTTTGCCTGGCGCAACCGTCAGACACCGATCCATTCCAGGAATACCGGCAGTTCCTCAACGGACACCGGGATATGACTCCCGCCGAATTGCTGGCGATGTATCCGGCAGGGGATTTTCAGGAGCAGGTGGGCCGGCCCTGGGAATCCGTGCAGTACCACGAGCTGATCGACGCGTCATGTAGGGTGACGGCAGACGAGCAGCGGCTTCTGGAGAAGAACGGTTTCGTCGTAACGGAACGACTGCGGCAGAGGTCCGTTGTCGATCAACTGTTGTACATCTGGAGGAACGACTTGCCCTTGTTCATCTCTACGGATGCGATCCTTCATGCTCTGGGCCGATCCTACGATCGGATCATCAGGGACGTGGAATTGGGACTGCTGATCGATCGGCTTTCGGCCTTGCTGACCGGGATGCACGAGCGTCTTGCGGAACTGGATGCCAGGTACGCCGCC
>Ga0272442_10008878_pt1 | contig 12655 bp, 11 predicted proteins | sample SSMForm2O_FD_200262 | JGI IMG/M metagenome (GOLD analysis project Ga0272442, IMG submission 200262) | Marine sediment archaeal communities from Little Sippewissett salt marsh, Falmouth, MA, United States - SSM-Form-2O | ecosystem: Environmental > Aquatic > Marine > Wetlands > Sediment ... | reverse complement strand
GCTTGACGCATGCATGCTCGCTTCGTTCTATTTTTTTGTTGGTGATCACCGTACTACCTCACTCTGCACGTGTTTAGGTAAATAAAAGGCGATCCGGATGCCCGGATCGCCTTGCCCAGAGAGCGGGAAACGGGATTTGAACCCGCGACATCCACCTTGGCAAGGTGGAGCTCTACCACTGAGCTATTCCCGCCTATCGATAAGAGCGGCCGACTGCACTCAGGCTCGCTGTCTCGCTACCCTGCGAGAGAAGGGACTCGAACCCTTATGCCCTAAGGCACCAGATCCTAAGTCTGGCGTGTCTGCCAATTGCACCACTCTCGCGCCTAATATAAAGCAAAAGACAGGCAACGTCAATTCCCGTCTTTTGAATTGAGCCGTGAAGGGATCGAACCTTCGACCCGCAGATTAAGAGTCTGCTGCTCTACCAGCTGAGCTAACGGCCCATATCGGTCTATGCGCGCCCGGCAGGACTCGAACCTGCGACCTACGGATTCGAAGTCCGGCGCTCTATCCAGCTGAGCTACGGACGCAGCGGGAGGGTGGGTAATGGGACTTGAACCCACGGCTTCCAGTTCCACAGACTGGCGCTCTAACCAACTGAGCTATACCCACCATGGTCTATGGCGTGACAAATTTGCACAATTTGCCCGGCTTTGTCAAGTCTCACTGGTTCGAGCCGGAGGCAGTGGGAGCAGCGGTTTCGTCGCGGAAATCGCGTAAATGCCCGCGCACTTCCTCGACCAGCTCGGCGGGAACCGCCCCGCCCACGACGATCTCCAGCCCCTCCGCCACCACACGCTCCCACTCGGCCGCCGCGGCGGCCGGCACCGGGTGGATCACCAGGCCATTGTCCAGCATCACCCGCAGTGCCTCCGCCTCCAGCTCCAGGGTTTCGCGGCGCAGCGTGTCCAGGTGGCGCTCCACGGCGGCGATAAGCTTTGGTTTCAGGTCGGGATCGATCCGGTCCCAGGCGCGCTGTGAGAAGAGTATGCCGCCGAACATGGGGGCGATCTGCAGGTCCGCCATGTGCTTGGCCGGGCCGAACCACTGGGTCGCCGCCGCGGTGAGGGGCGTGAGGATAAAGGCCTCGATCATGCCGCTCTGGAGGGCGGGCAGGACCTGGGTGGAGGGAACGGGCACAATGTGGAAGCCCATCTCCTTCCAGGCCTGGTTGATGGTGGGCGCGGAGTCGTCCACCTGCATCTTGAGCTTTTTCATCTCGGCGGGCGTGACCATGGGGGTTTTGGTGAAGAAATGGGCCCAGCCGGCCAAAAACCAGGCCAGCATGGTGAAACCCTTGTCCTCCAGCAGGGCGTTCAGGGTGGGCTGCATCTGTTGGATCACGTAGTCGAATTCCGCGTCGGTGCGGATGAGCAGTGGCAGCTGGATGGCATAGATGCTTTCGGTGATGCTTCCCAGCCCGATGCCGGTGATGGCGGCCGCCTGGAGCTGGTTGATGCGCATCTTGCGCACCATGTCCGGTTCCGCCCCCGCGATGCCGCCGGGATAGATTTTTACCCTGATTTCCCCCCCGGAAAGTTTACTCCAGTCCACGGCGATGCGCTGCAGGGCCCTGTCCCAGGGCGAGCCCTCCGGGGCCAGGCTGCCCATCTTGATGACCTGGGCGGAGAGCGGGGCGGCCAGAATGGAGAGGAGAATCAGGATTAGTACGGCATGCAAATACGGCGTGTGTTTTTTCGGCATCGTTACTCCTTCTACCTGCTAATATAGTGTGGAGAGCGGCCGGCCTGCAAGCGTAATGAGCCCCAATTGTGGCCGCGGCGGCGGGAGCCGGAGCTCAGGCCTTTACGGCCCCGGCGGTCATGCCTGAAATCAGGCGCTTTTGGATGAAAAAGAAGAGCACGATCACCGGGATGGCGCTGATCACGCCGCCGGAGGTGAGCAGGCCCCAGGCGATGTTGTACTCGCCGATCAGGTTCTGCAGAGCTACGGGGATGGTCCGCACCCGGGTGCCGGACAGGATGGCGGCGTAGAGGAACTCGTTCCAGGCGGTAATGAAGATATAGATGCCCGTGGCCGATATCCCGGGCATGGCGATGGGAATGATCACCCGGGTCATGGCCCCCAGGCGGGTGCAGCCGTCCACCAAAGCGGATTCGTCCAGCTCTTTGGGGATGGCGTTGAAGAAGCTGGTCATCATCCAGGTGGAAAAGGGTATCGTAAAGGTGGCGTAGGCGATGATCAGGGCGAAGTGGGTGTCCAACAGGTGCAGGGTGCGCATGATCACAAATAACGGGATCAGGAGCAGGACAATGGGGAACATGTTGATTACCAGAAACTGGATCAAGAGGTAATTCCGGCCCCGGAACTTGAAACGGGAAAAGCTGTAGCTGGCGGTCACGCTCACCCCCAGCCCCAGGATCATGGTGGCGACGGCTACGATCAGGCTGTCGGTGATATTGGCCGCGAAGCTGATCTTGCTGAACAGGCGCAGGTAGTTATCCAGGCTGGGATGGGCGGGCAGGTACTGCACCCCCATGGTGAACAGCTCCTTCTCGGGGATCAGGGAGGTGATGAAGATCCAGATGTAGGGGGCCAGGGCGAAGCCGACGATCAGCAGCACCGGCAGGTGTAAAGTGGCAAGACGGAAGAGGGGGCGTTCGGTCCTTCTCATCCGATATTCTCCTGGGAACGCAGCACCTTGATGACGTAGAAGGCCACGAACACCACCAGAAAGAGGGTCAGGTAGATGGCCAGGGTGGCGGCGTAGCCGAAATCCAGCGCCTTGTAGGCCCGGATGAAGGCGTAAACCGGCAGGGTGTGAGTGGCGTAACCGGGCCCGCCCCCGGTCATGATGTAGATCACATCCATGGAGTTGGCCACCCAGATGATACGCAGCAGTATCGAGGTGAACAGGATCGGCACCAGCATGGGCAGCGTAATGCGGGAGAATTTCTGCCAGGCGGTTGCGCCGTCCACCTCGGCGGCTTCATAGAGGCTGTCCGGGATGGCCTGCAGGCCGGCGAGGATCATGATGGCGAAAAAGGGAAAGCCCTGCCACATCAAAGCGATCATGATAGCCCCCAGGGCGGTGGAGCTGTTGGCCAGCCAGGGAAAATAGGCATCCAGAAGCCCGATGCGGACCAGCAGATCGTTGATTACGCCGCTGTTGCCGTCGTACATCCAGCGCCACATCAGGGCGGTGATTACGCTGGGGGTGACCCAGGGGATCAAAATCAGCGAGCGGGCCAGGCCCCGCCACCAGAAGTCGCGGTTGAGGAGCAGGGCGGTGGCAAAGCCCAAAAGCAGCTGGAGCACGATGGTGCCGGCGATCCAAACCAGGGTGTGCCGGAGAGCGATCCAAAAGACCTCGTCCGAGAGAGCCTGGAGGTAGTTGCCCAAACCCAGGAAGCGGTTGTCCGCGGGTTTCCAGATCACGTAGTGAAACAGGCTCATCACGGCCGTCTGGATGATGGGTACGAAGATGATCAGCAGGGTTACGACCAGGGCCGGCGAGAGCAGGGCGTAGGGGAAGAGTTTTTTGCTGGTCAGATCGCGCATGCGCTGTTCCTGCCGGCTGAAAAAGCCCCGCTCCCCCTTGCGGTGAGGGAGCGGGGGAAGTGTACGAAGACTACTTGGCGAAATGATCCGCGAAGATCTGCATCATCTCCTGGCTGGTGATTTCGCCGTTGAAGGCCCTTTGCATGGTTGTGGGCCAGAGGGATTCGACGAATTCGGCGGTACCCGGATGGGCGGGCAGTACGCCGGCGAAAGCCGCCGAATCGGTGGTGGCCTTGAGGAAGCGGTTCGCTTTGGCTTCAGGACTGTCGGCGTTGCTCTTGTTGATGGACACCTGTCCCGAGGCCTGCTGCCAGACGGCGTTGTTCTCCGCGGTGGCCAGGAAGGCCACCCATTTGAAGGCCGCGTCCTTGTGTTTGGAAGCGGCCAGCACGCCGTTTTCCTCGTCGCCGAAGGAAGTCCAGTACTTTACCGTGCCTTTGGGTACCGGGGCGGCGCTGATCTTGTCGCCCAAAGCCTCCGCCATGCCCGCGGAGCTGCCGATGTGGTGGATGGTCATGGCGGTGCGGCCGGATTTCATGTTGGCGACGATTTCGGTGAAGCCGTCATTGGGCGTTGTGGGGGGCGAAACCTGGTGCTTGCGGTAGAGATCGATAAACCACTGGTTGGCGGCCACGGCTTCAGGGCTTGTCAGGCCTGACGAGCCGTCGGGTTTGAGGAATTCTGCGCCGCTGGAGAGTACGAAGGTGCCCCACCAGTCATGGCCTCCCCGGGCGCCGCGGATGCCGAAGCCGTAGGTGTCGCCTGAGGTGAGCTTCTTGGCCAGGGTCAGGAACTCATCCCTGGTGGTGGCGGGTTCTAAGCCCCGCTCCTGGAACCAGTCGGCCCGGTAGTACATGTAGAGAATCACCATCTGCAGGGGCATCAGGTATTGCTTGCCGTCGGTGTAGCCGGTCAGGTCCCAGATACTGTCGAAGACGTCGTTTTTACCCTCCCAGTCGGCCAGGTAGGCGTCCAGGGGCTCCAGGGCGCCCATCTCCACCAACTGGGGCTGCCACCAGAGCTTCACCTGGGAGACATCCGGCGGGTTTCCGCCCGCGATGGTGGTGAGCAGCTTCTGATTGTAGACGTTCCAGGCGATTGTTTCTGGTGTGACCTCGATGTTGGGGTTCTCGCTCTCGAACTTTTCGATCAGCTGGTCGACAAGACCTGCCTTCTCCGGGTCATCAAAGTGAAACCAGAAACGAAGACTGGCTGCTTCCGCTTCCTGTTGCCCGACGGCGAAAATACCAGCCGGCAGGATCAGCAGGGCTGCAAGGATGATGACGAGTTTTTTCATCATGCTCCTCCTTTGGTAATATTATCTATACTCCCCCGGTTTCCCGCGGGAGCAAGATTTCTGCGGGAATGTAATTTCCGCCCTGGGCCGGGCGGTCGAAACGCCGCTTGTGGGCCATCCGCAGGTGGGCGCGCATGGACGCGGCGGCTATTTCTTCGTTCCGGGCGCTGATGGCATTGAGTATTGCCTCGTGCTCCTTGAGGGTGTGCCGGAAGCGGATGTCCGGCTGGTTTTTTCTGGACAGGGCGATGATGTCAGGGGTGATCAGGCCGATAAGTGAGCTTAAAACACTGTTCTGTGCGCTTTCGGCGATCTTGAGATGAAAGAGATGATCTTCCTCCAGCCCGGAGCCGCCGCTTTCCACCTGCTGGCGGAAGTCCGCGTGAGCCTGCTCGAGCACCTTTAGATCGTCGGCTGAGGCGCGCTGCGAGGCCAGGCGGGCGGCCTGCACTTCCAGGGGCAGGCGGACTTCCATGAGGGACTCGAAATCCCGGGTCTCCAGGTGGAGGATGTTGGCGATCAGGTCTTCCAAAGCCTTGACCCCCAGGGAGGCGACGATCGTTCCTCTCTGGGGCAGAGTTTTGAGGATGCCGTAAAACTCGAGTTTTTTAAGTGCTTCCCGGATATAGCCGCGGCCCACGCCGAAGCGCTCGGTGAGCACCCGCTCGGAGGGCAGCCGGTCTCCGGGTTTCAGCTTACCCGAAGAGATCAGCTCCTTGAGCTGCTGAATGATGAGATCCGTGGGTTTCTTGTACTGGATTTCCTGGAAATATTCCGCGGGGAGATGATTCTGCTTCAAGCTACGGTCCGCCACGCGCATCACCTGCCTGATCGTGGACAGAGTGATTAACCATTGACTGGTTAACCAGTTTCTTTTAAACTACTGGAAATTCCGAAGGGTGTCAAGCGCCTTTTTTGTGGAGTGCCATGGATAACACAGAACTGGCCATCCTGGCTGAGAAACTGCGGCTCAGCCGGGCGGAGGTGGAGGATTTCCATGCACCGGGAACCGAGTTCCGCATCGGCAAAGCAGTGCGCCTGCGGGAGGGCCGTGATGTTTGCCTGCTCTCCTGCGGCCCCATCACCACCCGCGTGCTGGCGGCTGCCGCGGATCTGGCGGCGGAGGGCATCAGGGCCTCGGTGCTGGAGGTCCATACCCTCAAACCCCTGGATGAGGAGCTGATTGCCGGTGAGCTGGCCGCCTGCGGCGCGGCGGTCACGGTGGAAGAGCACAGCATTCTCGGCGGCCTGGGCTCCGCGGTCGCCGAGCTGGCTGCGGAGCGCTGCCCCGTCCCGGTGCTGCGAATCGGCATCCGGGATGTGTTTGGGGAGACCGGGCCCTATGAGCGGCTTCTGGACGAATACGGTATGGCGGTTAAAGACATCACCGCGGCGGCCCGTAGTTGTCTGGACCTGAAGACTGCCCGGCGGCGGAAGGCGGGGCGGCGGAAGGCGGCGCACCGGCCGGAAAAAGACAATTTGGGCTGAACTTGATCCCCCGGCGTTGCCGAAGAGTATAGTATACAACCACGACCACTCCGGGGGGATCATGGACGCCCAGGCACCGAAAATTCTCATTATTGACGACGAAGAAGTGGCCGCCGCTTTCTACACGGCGGTGTTCAAGTACTACGATTTTTCCAATTATACCATCTGCCGGGACAGCCGCAAGGTCATGGACCTGCTGGGCAGCGAGAGCTTTTCCGCCGTGCTGCTGGACCTGAACATGCCCCACATCGGCGGACAGGAGATCCTGAGCCGCATCAAGAATGATTACCCCGGCCTGCCGGTGGTGGTTATCACCGGCGAGGATAATGTGGATACAGCCGTGGAGTGCATGAAGCGCGGCGCCTACGACTTCCTGGCCAAACCGGTGGAGAAGAACCGCCTGATCACGGTTATCAAGCACGCCCTTCATTTCCAGAGCATGCATGACGAGCTGCAGGCCAGCCGGGAGAGCTACTGGGCTTTGTCCGAAACCACCACCGACGCCATTCTACAGATCAACGAGGATTTCAAGATCCAGTTCGCCAATACGGCGGTGGAATCCATTTTCGACTATAAGCGAAAGGAAATCCTGCACGGCGACTTCAAGATCCTCTTCCCGCCTCCGGTGTACAGCCGCTACGAAGCGGTGTTTCGCAAGTATTTCTACATCGACAACCCCCATCGCAAGAAGACTCAACTGGAAAACACCATCGAGGTGCTGGGACAGAATAAGGAGAAGGAGATCATCCCTCTGGAGATCTCCTTCGGGAATTCCAAGAGCGTCGGCAACCACCGCATTGTCACCTGCATCGTCCGGGATATCACCCAGCGCAAGAACACCGAGCGCAAGCTCAGGTTCCTGGCCTACCATGACAAGCTGACCAACCTGGGCAACCGCGATCTGTTTGCCATCTCTCTCAACGATTTTCTGAACAATGTCGAGCGCTACCACAACAACATCGGCGCCCTCCTCTTCCTGGACCTGGACGGCTTTAAAAAGGTCAACGACACTCTGGGACACGATATCGGCGACAAGATCCTGGTGGAATGCTCCCGGCGCCTGGCGGACTGCCTGCGTAAGAGCGATCACGTCTACCGTTTCCGGGAGGAGATGAAGATGGCCACCGGCGCGCCGGAAGACCTGTTTCGCTTTGGTGGAGACGAGTTCGTTATCCTGCTCACCAATCTGACCCAGACCACCGACGCGGCCATCGTGGCCCAGAAGATCATCAGCACGGTAAAGAAGCCCTACAATGTCGAGGGCTATCCGACGATCGCCAACATCAACCTCGGGGTCAGCGTGGGCATCGCTTTGGTCCCCGCGGACGGGACGGACGCCAACACCCTGATCTCCAGCGCCGACGTGGCCATGTACAAGGCCAAGGAGCTGGGAAACCGCTACGTGTTCTTCACCCGGGAGATGAACACCATGGCCACCGAGCGCCTGATGCTGGAAGACGGGCTGCGCAGCGCTTTCGAGCAGGAGCAGCTGACCCTGCACTACCAGCCCCTGGTGGACCCGGCGGGAAAGATTATCGGCATGGAGGCCCTGCTGCGCTGGCCGGACGGCCAGGGGGGATTCGTTCCGCCGGCCAAATTCATCCCCATTGCCGAGGAAAACGGTTTGATCCTGCCTATTGGGGATTGGGTGCTGAAAAGCGCCTGCGAGTACTTAAGGTCCTGCAACAGCAAGGGCTACCAGGATCTCTATTTAACGGTGAACCTCTCGGCCAAGCAGTTCGAGCAGGACCACCTGGTGGACAAGATCTGCAACACCATCAAGAGCGCACAAATCAACCCGGAGAATCTCAAGATCGAGGTCACGGAAAGCTATATCATGAAGCACCCGGAGAACGCCATTGCCAAGATGGAAGAGATCAAGCGCAAGAACGTCGGCATCCGGATCGCCATCGACGATTTCGGGACCGGTTACTCCTCCCTGAGCTACCTGACCACTTTCCCGATCGATATCCTGAAGATCGACCAGTCCTTTGTCATTCATCTCGACGTCCGGCAGAACACCAAGATCATCAACACCATCATCACCATGGCCCACAGTCTGGATCTGGAGATCGTCGCCGAGGGAGTGGAGACCGAGACCCAGCTGCGCTACCTGCGGGAAAAAAACTGCCATGCTTTTCAGGGTTTCTATTTCAGCAAACCACGCCCGGCCGACCAGATGACAAAGCTTTTGAAGTGTCGTTTTCTTCCCGCCACCGCCGGGAAATAAGATTGAGGGGATAGCGGCAGAGGAATGCCGCCATGCCCGCGACTCACGTCCAGCAGGACTCGAACCTGCGACCCACAGCTTAGAAGGCTGTTGCTCTATCCAACTGAGCTATGGACGTATGTCGGGATGAGAGGATTTGAACCTCCGATCTCCTGCTCCCAAAGCAGGCGCCCTAGCCACTAGGCTACATCCCGTTAGGTGTATCCAGGGTAAGATAACTATAGCAGTGTTTGCCGGACCGGGTCAATATGAACCCCGCCCGCCCGACGGGGAGGGGAGGGCGGGACGCAAAGAGAAATGCCTGGGATGCCTGGAGAAGGACTGTATCAATCGCCGGGGATAAGACCCTCTTCACTGAAACGCTTGATCACATTGTCTTTATCCACGTTTTCCTTGAGGATAACCAGCAGGGTGTCTTCACCGCCGAGAGTGCCGATGATTTCAGGAATTTCCAGCCTGTCGACGGCAAAAGCGACGCTGTGGCCGTGGCCCAGCTTGGTGTGAATGACCACCATGTTGCCCGAGTACTGGATATCCACAATGCCCCGGCGGATATCGTCTTTGAGGTAGGGCTCCGGAGTAGGGCCTACTTCTTCCTTGACTGCATATACATATCCTTCCACGGGGTCCGGCAGTCTCGCGATACCGAGAAACTTCAAGTCCCGGGACAGGGTGGCCTGGGTTACATCCTTCCCTTCCTGCTTTAATCGCTGCTGCAATTCTTCCTGGCTGTGAATTTTTTCATGCTTCAGGATTGATAGTATTAATCGTCTGCGTATTTCTTGACTGGTCAGATGCTCCTCCTCAATATCCATACGGAAAATTTATTTACATTACTATTAATGATCATACAGCAAATCACTAATCTTGCAAGTTCATATAATTTTAAATAACAGTAAAAGAGTAGAATTTATATTTGTCAAGGAAATTTCTTAAATTAATTGGATAATAAACAAAAACCGGATTTACTTCCGGCACCTGTCCGCCAGGCTTGACGCGCTGCCTGAGCGGAGTTTAACCTGAAGAATATTTTATTACCGGGAGTGCAAATATGGAGGAGCAATTAAGAGAGCTGGTACAACCGAGTGACAAGAAAATCGTTTTCCTTATCCTGGACGGCCTGGGCGGCCTGCCCATGGAGAAGGGTGGGCGCACCGAGCTGGAAACCGCCGCCACCCCCAACCTGGATGCTCTGGCCCGCGAGGCGGAATGCGGGCTTCACCAGCCCATCGGCTACGGCATTACCCCCGGGTCGGCGCCGGGTCACCTGGCCCTGTTCGGGTATTCGCCCCTGGACTTCCCCATCGGCAGGGGCGTGGTGGCCGCCCTGGGGATCGGCTTTCCCCTGGAGGCCGGAGACGTGGCCGCCAGGCTCAATTTTGCCACCCGGGACGATGAAGGCCGCATCAGCGACCGGAGGGCGGGACGCATACCCACCGAGGAGTGCGCCCGGCTCTGCGATCTCCTGGCTGCTGTCTCCATTCCCGGCATCGAGGTGTTCGTGAAGCCGGTAAAGGACTACCGGGGTGTGGTGATTTTCAGGGGAGAGGGCCTGTCCGACCGGGTAGCGGATACGGATCCCCAGAAAACGGACGTTCCGCCCCTCGATCCGCGGCCTTTGAACGAGGCGGGGAAGAAAACCGCCTCCGTAGCCGCAGAGTTTATCCGCCAGGCCGGAACGCTTTTGCAGGCCGAGCGGCCCGCCAACGCGGTGCTGATGCGCGGTTTTGCCGAGCTTCCCCATATTCCTTCCATGCAGGAGCTTTACGGCCTGCGCGCCCTGGCCCTGGCCGTGTATCCCGACTACAAGGGAGTGAGCCGTCTCCTGGGCATGTCCGTGGCCGAGGAGCTGCATGACCTCAAGGAGCAGCTCGAGAGCCTCAAGCAGAACTGGGCCGGCCACGACTTCTTCTTCCTGCACCACAAGTACACGGATTCCAAAGGCGAGGACGGAAATTTCGCGGGCAAGGTGGAGGAAATTGAAAAAGTGGACGCCATCTTACCCCGCCTGCTCGAACTCAAACCGGACGTGCTGGTAGTGACCGGGGACCACTCCACCCCCGCCCTGCTGCGCGCCCATTCCGCCCATCCGGTGCCCTTTTTGATCAGCGGCGCGAGCGTCCGGCCCGACCTGACGGAGGAGTTCGGTGAGCGGGCCTGCGCCCGGGGGCTGTGGGGCTGCATTCCCGGGGTCATGCTCATCCGGCTGGCCCTGGCCTACGCGGACCGGCTGAAGAAGTACGGCGCCTAGCCTGCCGCGGGCCGGCGCTGCTTGAAGCGAAAGGCACATGTCAGCACTGACGGTTAATGAAGACCTGTTGGATCTTTATAACGCGCGAAGCGCGCGAGGTGAGGCCGTTTTCCGCGTCTACGAGCCGGAGAGCCTCCGGATCGTACTGGGCGCCGGGGGTGTGGCCGAGCGGGACGTCCATGTGGAAGCCGCCGCCGCGGACAGCGTACCGCTTCTGCGGCGCCTGGGCGGCGGCGGTACCGTTTTGCTCTCCCCCGGGCAGCTGGTGCTGGCTTTGGTCACGGAGGTCGCCTCGCCCTTCCACAATGTGGACTACGCTCGCCGCATCAACAGCTATATAGCCGAGGCTTTGGCCGGCCTGGGGGTGGGGGAGGCCGCGGACCGGGGGATTTCCGACCTGGCCATCGGTGAGCGCAAGATCCTGGGAACCTCCCTCTACCGGCGGCGGCGCCTGCTCTTCTACCAGGCCAGCCTGCTGGTGGATGTCGATCTGAGATTGTTCAGCCGCTACCTGCGCTATCCCCACAAGGTGCCGGACTACCGCCGGGAGCGGGAGCATCAGGATTTTTGCACCACCCTCAAACTGGAGGGATTCGACCTGCCGGTGTCACGCATCGCCGCGAGCCTCAGTGTCCTGCTGCCGGAGCGGCTCAAGGGCCTGGGCTAGGCTTTTTCAAAGGCAGCCGGTTTTTCTCCTCCCAGACAAGGCCCTCCCACCAGCGCCGGGATTCAGCCAGCAAGTGGATCTCGATCAGGCCCAGGGCGGCGGCTGGAAAAACGAGCTCCGGGGGCGGCTGGGGCAGCTCCGGCCTTTCCTGCGGCCGGGCGGCAGCCCCGTTGTTCCCGCCACGCTCGCTGCCCGCGTTGTTCCCGCCTGCCCCGCTTTGTTCGCTCTGCTCGTTGCGGCGGGCCAAAAAAAAGCCGGCATGGGACGGAAAGAGGGCCGGGCCGCCGGAGACCGGGCGGATACCGGGAGGGAACAGGCATCTCAGCAGGGTGTGCCTCCAGGCCGTGAAGGCGCGGGGGGCATCGAGATCCCAGAACAAACAGCCCTCCGCCTCCCCGTAGCTCCGGGTGCGCAGGCGCAAGCCGGCGCTTAAAAGCTCCTTGAGCTCCCGGTTGGGAGAGATACCCGCGCCTGGGGGCAGGAAGCGCAGGGGAATCAGGGGTGGCAGGCAGAGTCCCGAGACCAGACCAAGGCGGGCATAGAGCCGCTGCTGCAGGGCGGCCACCTCCTTTTCCACGCTGCCCGGGACGAGCAGGCAGAGGAGAAAGAAGCTGCCGGTCTGAGGGAGTGGGTGTTCAACCGGTTCGATTTTCATCATGCCCTGGAAATACTCTGGCACAAAACGCTTTTTCAATCAAATCATCTGTGCTATTATTTTTTCGGCGTCACAGCAGGAGGTAAACCGTGCAGAGAAAAGTGGCCCGCATCTCCCAGGAGCTGACCCGGAATATTTCCGGCTGGCAGGAGATCGAGGCGATCGTCCTCGGCGAGGCGGCGGAGATCAAAACCCTCGATCCCTATTTCAATATCAATCTGGATGTTTATCATAACGGCAGTTTGATTCCCGGCAACGACCGGCGGGAACGCCTGGCTTCACCCCTGGCTTTCGAAACCGCCCCAGCCTATCCGGAAGACCGCTTTCTGATGGAAGACCTGCCGGTGCGCGTTCGCTACCAGGACACCGCGCGCTTCGACCTGCTTTTGGAGCGGATTCATGACCGCCTCTGGGTCTACCGGGAATACGGCACCATCACCTTCTACCGCCTGCAGAAAGGCCAGGTGCTGTACACGAAAAGCCCCTGGCTGGAAACGACCCAGCAAAGGCTCGCGGAGCTGCCCGAGCATTTCTGGACTTCG
>Ga0272442_10008876_pt1 | contig 12656 bp, 10 predicted proteins | sample SSMForm2O_FD_200262 | JGI IMG/M metagenome (GOLD analysis project Ga0272442, IMG submission 200262) | Marine sediment archaeal communities from Little Sippewissett salt marsh, Falmouth, MA, United States - SSM-Form-2O | ecosystem: Environmental > Aquatic > Marine > Wetlands > Sediment ... | reverse complement strand
AGGCAAGCATATATACTTTGGCTATATCTTCTGGAGTTGCCTCCATGGGAAAGTTAACTGTCTTGGAAACAGCGCTGTTTGTATATTTCTGAAAGGCCGCCTGTATTCGAACATGCCATTCTGGAGAGATATCATAAGCAGAAACAAAAATATCCTTTATATCTTCCGGGATGTTCGCTACATCCTTTATTCTTTTGCCTTCAGCCAGTTCCCTCATCAGTTCAGCAGAAAAGAAACCTCTGCTTCTGGCAACCTGTTCGAAGTAAGGGTTTATCTCTACAAATTCTTCACCATCGAGGATATGGCGTATATAGCTTAAAGCAAAAATTGGCTCGATACCGCTGGAGCAGTTCGCGATGATACTTAGACTACCGGTGGGAGCAATAGTGGTTCTGGAAGCGTTGCGAAGGCGATGACCATCGGGTGTATCGTAAACGCTTCCTTTGAAAGCGGGGAAGACGCCCCTCGACTCGGCGAGCTCTATTGAAGCCTTATCTGCCTCATCAGAGATAAAATGCATGACATCTTCAGCTACGCCGAGTGCTTTTTCACTATTGTAAGGTATTCCAAGCTGGATTAACATATCGGCAAAACCCATTACTCCCAGACCTATCTTTCTGGTGTTTCTTGAATTTTCGGCTATCTGAGGAAGAGGGAACCGGTTTACGTCGATGACATTATCAAGAAAATGGACTGCCAGTTTTACTACCTTCGACAACCTGACATAATCAATCTCTGCCTGTTTGTTATTCAAGCTAATTACCATATTCCCCAGGTTAATAGAGCCCAGATTACAGGATTCAAAGGGAAGTAGCGGTTGTTCGCCGCAGGGATTGGTGCTCTCTATTCTGCCTAAACCGGGTGTTGGATTCTCCCTGTTTATTTCATCTATGAACACGATACCAGGATCACCGGTTGTCCAGGCCATATTGACGATTTTATCGAATACATCCCGTGCATTTAGTTTATCGCTTATTTTTCCAGTCCTGGGATTAATAAGATTATAGTCACTCTCCTTTTCCACCGCTTTCATAAATTTATCAGTTACGGCTACTGAAAGGTTGAAGTTGGTGAGGATTTCAGTATTCTCCTTCGCAGTGATGAATTTTAAGATATCCGGATGGTCAACGTTGAGAATTGCCATATTGGCTCCGCGACGCATCCCACCCTGTTTTACTACATCCGTAGCTGTATCGAAGACGCGCATGAAAGATAGGGGGCCGCTTGCAACTCCTCCCGTAGAGCCGACCCGATCCTCTTCGGGCCGGAGTCGGGAAAACGAAAAACCTGTTCCACCACCACTCTTATGGATTAAAGCAGTATATCGCACCGCTTCAAAGATCGATTCCATGGTATCCTCTACCGGTATCACAAAGCACGCAGATAATTGTCCCAATTCGCGACCGGCATTCATCAGGGTAGGGGAATTGGGCAGAAATTCAAGATTTACCATTAACTCGTAGAATGCCTTCGCTAAGGTGGATGTATCGGCTTCAGGATTGTAGATATGTTCAGCCGATGCTATGTATTCAGCTACGCGGTTGAACATATTTTGAGGTGTTTCTATGGCTTCCCCCTCCTCATTCTTAGCCAGATATCTCTTTTTCAAAACTCTCAGGGCGTTGTCACTCAGTTCGATTCCCGAGACAACTTGCCGGCTTGATTGAGGTGAGAAATCATCTGCAGAAAGAACCTCGTTTATTATCGCTTTTAGCTTTGTTGATGATACAGTGTATTCGTTGGGCATCGGTACGAGGTCCTCCATTCCCGGTAAAGGTTTTATAGACTCCAGACGTTGCATCACCTGCGCAGTAAAACCCTCCAGCATTGCTCTATCAGTTATCCCCATAGATTCAGCCGCAGAAAAAACCGCCCGGGTTACTTTGTTGTTGTTTATTGACCTGGCTTGTTTAGATTCCTTTCGTGGACTTGTCATCTTTATCTTCCTTTGCGTCCCCAAAGGAGAGCATTATTTTTTGTTGGTACAGGTAGACTGAGGAATCCGGCTCATTATTGATGAGGTTGTTGTACTTTTCGCTAATGTATCTACTACTTCTTTGAATGCACCAATATCAGTAAATTCTCTATATACGCTGGCAAAACGAATATACGCTATATGGTCCAGCTTACTGAGTGTCTGCATTACCAGATCACCGATAAGAGAGCTGTGAATCTCAGCCTTGCCTGAACGATAAAGCTCAGCTTCAATACTGTTAATTGCTTTTTCAATTGTTCCCATGGGCATGGGAAGTTTTTCGCAGGCTCTGTGAATTCCAGAGGCGAGTTTTTCGCGTTTATACGGTTCGCGACGACCGTCTTTTTTAACTACAAACAGGGTACCTGACGCCGCGCGCTCGTATGTTGTGAAACGAGCTCCACAGCTCAGGCATTGTCTTCGTCTTTTTATGCCATCCCTGATAGACCTGGAATCTACTACCCGTGTATCAGCAGCACCACAATACGTACACTTCATAACCACACCAATACTTGTGTTAGTTTATGACAATACTACAATATGTAGTAAAAGTCAACAGCGCAACAATATATATTGTGATTCAGGGTCGCCTATTATTCGCTTTTCACGTTGCCTATTATATAGAATAATTTATAGTATTCTTAGTATAAATTTTCTCTTATACTCTTATGTTCTTAGAACATCTTACTTGTTGGTGACGGAGGCTGACTAGTAAGCCTCATTCCCTCTCTCATGCTACTCTCGTCAAGTACAGAGCTGGGTTGACGATGGGTACGTCGTAAGAATGAAGGTACATCTAAAGCTTCACCACCGCCTTTTATCATCCGACGTAGCTCCTCTCTACTAACTACTTGATTATGCTCACCACCAAACCCGGTAGCAATAACAGTAATCTTAATCTCGCTGTCCGGCATCTCCGGATCATTGACTACACCAAAGATAATGTTAGCATTCGGGTCGACTGCCTGGCCGATAACTTCGGCTGCTTCATTGCATTCGAACAGAGTTAAGCTTGGACCGCCGGTAATATTGAAGACTACACCTCTGGAGCCTTTTATGGAAACATCCAGTAACGGGCTTGCCAGTGCAGCTCTCGCTGCTTCAGCAGCACGATTCTGGCCGCTTCCTCTTCCTACAGACATCCATGCCGGGCCGGCGTCTTTCATCACCGATTTGATATCCGCGAAATCCAGGTTAATCAAGCCGGGAACTGTGACGACTTCTGAGATGGACTGTACTCCCAACATCAAGGCATCATCTGCCAATTTGAATGCATTGTCGACACTTGTTTTAGCATCGCAAAGATGTAGTAGACGATCGTTGGGTATGATAATAAGGGTATCTACTTTATCAGTGAGATTGAGTATTCCTTCTTCAGCTACCTGTGTGCGGTGTCCACCTTCGAAGCCGAATGGCTTGGTGACTACCCCAATAGTCAGAGCTCCTGAATTTTTGGCAATTTCAGCTACTGTTGGAATACCACCTGTGCCTGTACCGCCGCCCATGCCGGCATTAACGAATACCATATCGGACCCTTCGACTAGTTCCTCAATTATCTGGCGACTTTCCTCTGCTGCCTTCTGCCCTATCTCATGGTGACCACCTACTCCTAAACCTCTGGTTAATTTTTCACCCAATTGTATTCGGGTAGGCGCCTCAGACAATGCCAGGGCCTGAGCATCAGTATTCATCGCTATGAAATCAACACCGGTAACACCCTGGCGAACCATGCGGTTAATAGCGTTGCAACCGCCACCACCAATACCTATTGCCTTGATCTTCGCTGGAATTGGAGAAGAAATCGATTTTGCCATTTTAATGCCTCCTTTCTATAACTAAAAAGCTGCTGTATCTCATTTTCCTTAACCACGGAATAATTTCTTGATTAAATTAGTAAAACCTCCTAGAATGCCACCTCTTTTTACCTTCCAGGCTGATTTTTCTCTATTATTTGATTGCCATAGAATTAAACCTACAGTGGTAGCATAAGCGGAGTCATTGAGAATATCAGTAATACCATAGACTCCCGCACTTAACGGACGGCCTTTTCTTACCGGGATTCCCAGCTTGGATTTACCCAGCTCATCAAGCCCTTCTAAATTAGCTGTACCACCGGTTAATACCAGACCATAAGGTGCAAGGGTTCTACAATCCGTGGAGGGTAATTCCAGAAGTACGAGTTCGAATAATTCTTCCATTCGTGAGCGTACTATTTCACACAGATCACGATATGAAGCACTATGTCCATTTTCTATCCCTGATACGGTAGCTTCCTTGTTGATATCCATTCCAGGGGTCACATTTCCATATGCCTTTTTCATTCGTTCAGCTATGTTGAAAGGAAGTCCTAAACCTATAGCAATGTCACTGGTGATCTGGTAGCCGGCCACAGGAATAATTGCTGTATGGTAGATGTTCCCATCTCTGAATACAGCGATGTCAGTGGTTCCTCCACCGATATCAACCATAACTACACCGCCTTCTCTCTCCTGTTGGGTCAACACAGCCTCGCTGCTGGCAAGAGGTTCCAGAATCAAATCATCAACATCGATTCCAGTGCTACGCATGCACTTAACCAGGTTACGTACTGAAGATACCGATGCGGTGATTATATGAGTTTCTACATCCAGCCTGTTGCCATGCATCCCTACCGGTTCTTTCACTCTTTCTTCGCCATCAAGTGTGTAAAAGCGGGGAATGGCGTGAAGTAACTTTTTCCCTTCAGGAACAGAGATACTTCGAGCTGCTGATAATACTCTTCTGAGGTCTTTAGAGCGCACTAGACGGTCATTACGGGGAATGGCTACTACGCCATGATTGTTGAGGCTGCTTATATGTCTGCCCGTAACCCCCACATAAGCGGATTCAATCCTGACACCACTGATTGTCTGGGCTTCTTTAATTGAGGCAGCAATGGATGCCTTGGCTTCATCCATGTTGACTACAATGCCTTTGTGCAGACCATGACTGGGAACAACCCCTACACCTAAAACTTCAATGTCGCCCTGTGTTCTTACATCAGCCACGATAGTTGCTATTTTGGTTGTACCTACATCAATAGCTGAAATAATTTTATGTGCCATTTTCAACCTCCTTTTATTAATAAATTCTTAACTTAACCAAGGTATTCTGCTACTCTCATTTTCCCACTACGACTTCGTGGGTTATTTTCTATTTCCGGCAAACCGGGTTTAATTACTTTTTTTGCTATCAGCCTTAAGCTGGCTTTATGCCCACAGCGGCATATCAATGCCTCGGGTGGACAAATACAATCGCTAGATTCACGCTTCATGAATTGTTTGACGATCCGGTCTTCCAGGGAGTGATAGCTGATAACGACTAATCTTCCCTTAGAACGGAGAATTTTAGTAACCTGTTCCAGTGCTGCCTTTAAATTTTCCAATTCCTTATTAACAGCTATGCGAAATGCCATAAAGGTCTTGGTAGCGGGATTGATTTTACTATATCTGTATCTCAGTGCATCTTTTACCAGACTGGCAAGCTCTGATGTGGTATAAATAGGGCGATTTTTTACTATCAGGCTGGCTATCTGACGACTGTGGCTTTCCTCCCCATACTCTTTTATAATGCGAATCAGCTCTTGTTCAGAATACGAATTAATAATTTCAGCAGCGCTTGGCCCCTGTCCGGGGTTGAATCTCATATCGAGAGGGGCTTCACTCTGAAAACTGAAACCTCGTTGAGCTGAATCTAATTGCCATGAGGAAACCCCAAGGTCAAATAGAACGCCATCCACCGGCTGGAACTCGTATTTACTGCAGATAGCCTCGAGATTGGTGAAATTATCTTTAACCAGAGTAACTGCGTTACCATAATCCTTCAGTCTATTTTCAGCGATTTTGAGTGCCTCAGGATCCATATCAATGCCGAGAAACCTGCCGCCGGGCATTATATTTTGCAGGATTGTTTTTGCATGTCCCCCCAATCCTACTGTACAGTCTATATAAGCCCCCCCAGCCTTAGCTTGTAATCCCTTTAGTACTTCTTTACTTAAGACGGGGATATGGCATGGTGTAGACGTGATTGCATTTGCCATTATGCCTCCAGGTTCTCTATTATCTGGGACACCTGTTCCTCGGATTTCTTCTTTTCTTCTATCCATAATACAGAGTTCCAGAGTTCTACTGTGTTGTTTACCCCTACAACAACTACTTCATCAGTGATTTCAGCATAGTCGCGTAGTTTGGGAGGCAATATCAATCTACCCTGTTTATCAAAAGAGACACTGAAGGCAGAGCCAAAAATAGCCCGGTTCAGTTTTCTCAAATCAGTACGTCCTACTGCTTTGGCAGTTAAACTCTCTGCTAATTTCTTCCATTCGGAGAGAGGATAAGCGCTTATACACTTATCAGGTCCTCTACTTAAGATCATGCTTTCCTTCATATCGCGTCTGAATTTTGGGGGAAGAGGAACCCTTCCTTTCTCGTCTACCTTATATGAATACTCCCCAAAAAACATTACTACTCCCTACTTATTGTACTATTACCCCTTTTCTCCCCACTTTTCACCACCACTAATACAATAAAAGCTATTGCATATTTTGTCAAGTCCTTAAGCCCCTAAAATATAATTTTCCTGCCCCTTCCCAAATATGATAAGATAACAAACTAGGAAAATAGTCATAGATAGGGATTTAATGCGGATTGATATTTTTTGTCTCTTTCCGGAAATGCTGAACTCTCCCTTTGATCAAAGCATTATTAAACGGGCGAAAGAGCGTGGTATAGTTGATATAGTAACGCATAACATTCGTGATTATACACATGATAAGCATCATACAGTGGATGATTATTCTTATGGAGCGGGACCAGGGATGGTACTGAAGCCGGAACCTATATTTGAAGCGGTGCAGACCGTTAAAAAACAGCTTGATATTGAAGAAGTTCCTGTTGTTTTGCTGACACCACAAGGACGACTTTTTAACCAGGAAGTAGCGCAGGAACTGGCAGGGTATTCGCATTTTATGATAGTGTGTGGACATTACGAAGGACTAGATGAGAGAGTACGGGAACATCTAGTTACTGATGAGATTAGCATCGGTGATTATGTACTCAGTGCCGGGGAGATAGCTGCTATGGTGGTTGTCGATGCTGTGGTCAGGCTTACTCCCGGAGTCCTGGGATCACAAATGTCTACTAGTAATGACTCGTATAGTGAAGGGCTTCTGGAATATCCGCAGTATACCAGGCCTCAAGAATACCAGGGATGGTCTGTGCCTTCAGTATTACTATCGGGAAACCATAGCGAAATAGCCAGGTGGCGTCGTCAGCAGTCTATCTTGCGAACAGCGCGGCGGCGACCGGACCTTTTAGCAAAATTAACCTTTACGGATGAGGAGAAAAAATGGATATCAGAAGACTAGTAGAACCGGTAATAAACCCACAGATCCCCGAGATAGCGCCTGGGGATACAATCAGGGTTAGCCTGAAGACTATTGAGGGTGATAAGGAACGTATTCAGCACTTCCAGGGTCTGGTACTAAAGATTACAAAGGGAGTTGATGGGGGGAGTTTCACCGTGAGGAGGGTATTTTATGGTATTGGCGTAGAACGTACATTTTCTTTCCAGTCTCCTCTGGTCCAGGGTGTGGAAACAATACGACGAGGTAAAGTACGACGTTCCAAACTCTACTATATGCGAAATCTTAGTACAAAACAAACTCGACTTAAGGAGAGGCCTCTGAAAGTGAGTAAGATAGATGTGACGACGGAAGAGGAAACAGAGACTGAATAAGAATCTTGAATGCACTATGCCGAAGTAGCGGTTAACTCCCCTGGGAGTCATGGCACTTTTTGTTATGCCATACCATTGAAATTTAATGTTCAGCCTGGTTCCATAGTTTGGGTACCTTTTGGTTCTAGAGTTGCCCATGGCGTTGTAGTTCAGATAAGCGACCGGCCATCTGTTGAAAACACGAAAGAGATAGCGTACTATACTGACGATTATCCTTTGCTTTCGCTTAAGCAGATTGAGCTGGCTTATTGGATAAGCCAGCACTATATCTCATCTCTGTATGATGCATTTTCCTTAATGTTCCCTCCTGAAATTGGTCGTAAACCCGGTACTTATTTTCAGGCAGTGGAGCCTATAGGGAATTTATCTTCGCTGACAGAGGAACAGAAGAGGCTTCTCCATATTGTAATGAAGAAGAGTAAGGTCAGCCTCAAGGACCTCGGGAAGGAATTTGGTCTAAAAAAGGCCGAACTACTTAGCTCCCAGCTTGTCAGTTATCGCCTGGTAACTCGAAAATATGAAATTCCTCAAGTTAAAGTTAAGCCAAAACAGCTGGCTTATATCAGCCTGAAAGCTAGCAATAATGAAGTAGAAAATGAAATAAAGCGGTTGAGCAAGACTCGGGCACCCAAACAAGTAGCTGTGCTGGATTACTTATTAAAACAAAGTCAGTCTATCCCGCTGCGGGAGCTTATTAATAAACTGGAATGCTCTTTACGTACTGTTCGAGCCCTGGAGAATCGCCAATTGCTCTCTATAAACACGGTCAATATCAGACGTGATCCATTATCTTATTTAAAATCCGCTCCCACCTTACCCCCTCCTCTTGCCCCTTCTCAAAGTGTTGCGTGGAATACGATTGAGACTGACTGGGATAATAGAAATAATTTTACTGATCCATTAGTTTTTCTACTTTTTGGAATTACCGGTAGCGGCAAAACCGAAATCTATTTACGAGCTCTGGATAAAGTAGTTTCCGGGGGAAAGCGGGGTATCTGCCTTGTTCCTGAAATTGCCCTTACCCCACAAACAGTAGAGAGATTTGCAGCTCGCTATTCGGGGAGAGTTGGCATATTACATAGTGGGCTATCTCCTGGTGAACAATATGATGAATGGCAAAGAATAAAGGAAGGGAAATGTGATGTAGTCATTGGACCAAGAAGCGCCTTATTTGCGCCGCAGCCAGACCTTGGACTCATTATTATAGATGAAGAACATGGGCAGATGTATAAGCAGGAAGATCGTTCCCCACGTTACCATGCCCGGGAAGTGGCCATTCGATTGGCTCAATTAAGTAGTGCTGTTGTTATTCTTGGTAGTGCTACTCCGGACGTTACCAGTTTCTATAAGGCTAAACTGGGTAAATACCGCCTGGTAGCATTATCCAGAAGAATTATTTCCGGGTCTGATACACAAAAAACAGGCAGGGATGGATATTTCCCTTCACCCTCATTTTATTATTCTACTCTACCTGAAGTAAAAATTGTGGACATGAGGAATGAACTAAGGGAAGGAAATATAAGCATAATCAGCCGTTCTTTATTAGCTGGAATAGAGAAGGCTTTACAGCAAGACGACCAGGTAATCCTCTTTATCAATCGTCGTGGTACGGCTACCTTTGTCCGCTGTCCTGATTGTGGATTTGTATTTCGTTGTCCCCGTTGTTCTGTCGCTCTAACCTACCATTCGCAAAAGGGAAGATTGATTTGCCATCACTGCCGACATTTTATTTCTGTTCCTCACTCCTGTCCGCAGTGTTCCGGCGCTCGGCTTTCGTTTCTAGGAATTGGTACTCAGAAAGTGGTTGATGAAATTAGTAAAGCCTTACCTGATGCAAAACTGCTTCGCTGGGATAGTGATGTAGTGGGTCCAAAACATAAACATGAAGAATTGTTAGCTGATTTCCGTAACCACAAAGCAGATATACTTATTGGGACCCAGATGATAGCTAAGGGTTTGGATTTACCTCAAGTAACCTTAGCTGGAATAATCAGCGCGGATACCAGTATTAACCTGCCTGATTTCCGTGCCGGGGAACAAACCTTTCAACTTTTATGTCAGGTTGCTGGTCGCGCAGGGCGTGGATTTAAGGCAGGGAAAGTAATTATACAAACTTTTTCACCTGATAATTATGCCATTCAGTCAGCTGCCAGACATGATTATCCGGGCTTCTATAGAGATGAAATAAATTACCGTCGTCAGTATAATTATCCTCCTTTTAGTCAACTTATTCGCCTGATATATAGCCATACCAATAACGAGTTGTGTCAACGGGAGGCAAAGAGGTTGGGACAAAGTATTTATAATAAAATACAAGAAAAGGGGGCTAGTAAAACTAGCCTGATTGGGCCTATCCCTACGTATGTATCGAGGCTCAGAGGTAGATATCGATGGCAATTGATACTCCGTGGTCATGATGTCGCCGAATTGCTATCGAATGTAAAGATAACGGCCGGGTGGACTATTGACGTCGATCCTGTCAGAGTATCCTGATAGAGGATAAAAAATTGTACGATAATAATAAACAGAAAAAAGGGATTAAAGTAATTGGTATTCTGGGAAGCCCCAGAAGGGGAGGTAATACCGAGATACTACTTGATAGCGCATTGGCAGGTGCCGTAGAGAAAGGGGCAGAAGTGGAGAAAGTGTTGATTACAGAGATGAAAATCTCGCCATGTCGAGAATTGTACGATTGTCTTGAAGCCGGCCAGTGCAGCATACAGGATGACATGCAATCTCTATATATCAAATTACAGCTGGCAGATCATATTATACTGGCATCGCCGATATTCTTCTATGGTATTACAGCACAGGCAAAGGCTATGGTTGACAGATGTCAGGCACTCTGGGTAAAGAGTCACCTACTGGATGTAGGCAAGGAGGACATTCGTGTACGAAGGGGAGCGTTCATATCTGTCGGGGCTACCGGAGGGAAGAAACTCTTTACCGGGGCAGAGCTGACGGTGAAATATTTCTACGATGCAATAGGAATTAGTTATACTAATTCCCTGCTAATTGAAAGGATTGATACTAAAGCACAGATTAAAGAACATCCTTCAGCGGTAAGGGATGCTTTCCTGCTCGGGCAGCAACTTGTTTGTCCGGTCCCTCTATGTTGATAATATACATTGTGGTAAGTGCAACTAGTTATTATTAAGTTGAAAAATATAAATCAGGAAATGGAATGGAGTGAGTGTTATGGAAAATGGTTTGCTGAAGATTAATCATCTCAGTGTTGAAATAGAGGGCAAAGAGATACTGCGAGATATTACCATGTCAATTAGAACCGGTGAAACACATGTCCTTTTCGGTCCTAACGGAAGTGGAAAGAGTACTTTACTAATGGCGATAATGGGATTCCCAAAATATAAAGTGACCAAAGGAAATATCGTTTTCCGGGGGGAGGATATTACCTCGTTGCCGGTAGATGAGAGAGCTCGTCTGGGTATTGGAGTATCTTTTCAGCGGCCTCCGATTGTCAGAGGAGTAAGGACTCAAGACCTGCTTAGAGCATGCCTACAAAGGCAGTATAGTGAAGAAGAACTCAACCTGCTGGCTGAAAAAGCCGACATGCTTGATTTTATGAACAGGGAAGTAAATTATGGATTCTCCGGAGGAGAAATAAAACGCTCTGAAATGATGCAACTGCTTGCTCAGAATCCACGTTTGAGCTTACTTGATGAACCTGAGTCCGGCGTTGATTTGATAAATATTGCTTTAATAGGAAACCTGGTAAATGAATTGTTAGAAAAAAAACTCCGGATTCATGATCGTACTCACGCTGGTCTTATTATTACTCACACCGGCCATATACTGGAATATGTTAATGCTCGAACTGGATATGTATTGATTAATGGCAGAATAATTGGAGAGGGCGATCCTCACGAAATATTAGCGACAATTAAAGAAAGAGGTTATGAAAAGTGCATAGAATGTTCAAGGTAAGCTCTGCTAGTTCCAATAAGGAAAAAGCTAAGGCGGCAATATCCAAGGCAGCTACTAGTGGTGAAGATCTTAATCTGGATACTTATTCAGGTACCTCTAGTGAGCAGCCATATCAGGCTGATATAACTCAGTTTCCAGAGGATACGAAAGCGCGTGTAGAGGAAACAGGGGTTGTCTTAGATGCTGATGCCAAAAGGGCTGGCACTTTTATTCAAATAGACAATACAACTGTTCATAGTTCAAGCATGCAAGAAGGAATTGAAGTACTGCCTGTAAATAATGCTATGGAAAAGTATAGCTGGTTGTCTGATTATTGGTGGAATGCCGTGCCGGTAGATACTGATAAATATACTGCTAATGTGGAATTGAATCAGCATAGCGGTTATTTTATCAGGGCTCTGCCCGGTTGTAAGACGATTTACCCGGTACAATCCTGCCTCTACCTTGCCCAGACAAATCTCACACAAAACATACACAACATTATTATTGCCGAAGAGGATTCGGAGTTACATATTGTAACTGGTTGTGCTTCTCCATCAGGCGATAAGGCCGGCTTGCATCTAGGTGTTTCTGAGATTTATATAAAAAAAGGGGCAAAAGTCACTTTTACCATGATACATAACTGGACTTCTGGCATTGCAGTTCGACCCCGTACAGGAATTCTGGTTGAAGAAAAAGGAGTGTTCCTTAGCAATTATTTAATTATGAAGCCAGTCCATTCCCTGCAAATGAATCCAGTTGCCAGATGTATTGGAGAAAACGCAGTGGTTAGATTCAATAGCGTTTTAGTAGCACTGCCTGGCTCAAGTATGGATGTGGGGTCAAGAGTAATACTGGATGCAAAAGGAAGCAGAGCGGAGGTCGTCTCCAGGGCAATAAGTACTGGAGGAGAAATTATCGCTCGTGGCTATATAGAAGGTAATGTTCCTGACGTGAAAGGGCACTTGGAATGTCGAGGGTTGATTTTGCGGGAGGAAGGGAT
>Ga0272442_10008875_pt1 | contig 12658 bp, 9 predicted proteins | sample SSMForm2O_FD_200262 | JGI IMG/M metagenome (GOLD analysis project Ga0272442, IMG submission 200262) | Marine sediment archaeal communities from Little Sippewissett salt marsh, Falmouth, MA, United States - SSM-Form-2O | ecosystem: Environmental > Aquatic > Marine > Wetlands > Sediment ... | reverse complement strand
AACGATTCCAAATACTTCTGGGCATCCAACGCAGCCATACATCCTGTCCCGGCCGCCACCACGGCTTGTTTATAGACAGGGTCCGCTACGTCTCCACAAGCGAAGATCCCTGGAGCTGATGTACGAGTCGATCCTGCCTCCACCTGCACGAACCCTCGATCGTCGCAGTTGACCAACTGCCGAAACAATTCCGTTTGGGGATCGTGGCCGATAGCTACAAAAATGCCATCGCAGTCCAAATGCCGCGTCTCACCCGTTTCCTTGTTTCTGAGCGTGGCACCCGTGACGAGTTGTTCCCCTGTGATTTCCTCAACGACCCAAGGTATCATCCATTGGATCTTGGGATTCTTTTTTGCTTTTTCCACTTCAATGGGGGCCGCTCTCAGATATTCTCGGCGATGCACGATCGTGACTGACTTGGCGAAGCGCGTCAAAAAAATGGCGTCTTCCATGGCTGTGTTGCCACCCCCAACTACAATGACATCTCGATCCCTAAAAAAAGCTCCATCGCATGTGGCACATCCGGAAACGCCTTTTCCATAAAACTTGGGTTCTGATGGAATAGGCAAACGCCGGGCAAGAGCGCCCGTAGCGACAATTACGGTTCGGGTTTCGATCGGCTCTGTTCCTCGGTCTAGTCTGTAGCCGCCTTCTACAGCCTTCACAGCCGTTACGTCCCCAGTCAGGAAGCCTGCGCCGAACCGCTCGGCTTGTTTCTTGAAGAGCTCCATCAACTCGATTCCTGATAGACCTTCAGGAAAGCCGGGGTAATTTTCGACTTCATGGGATACGACCAACTGTCCTCCCGGTGTCGTTCCTTCCACAACCAAAGGCTTAAGCTCAGCCCTAGCTGCATAGATGGCGGCAGTGAGTCCTGCAGGCCCTGTTCCAACAATGACGACATTCTCCATCTAATTGCTCCTTTGTGTTTTTCACTGAGTTTTAATGTGTGATCTGCCGCTCCTTTTTACTGAATGACAGCCGGTCCGCACGCCGGGTCTCCGCGTCTCGGTTCGCATAGACCGGTAGCGGCGATCCATGCCATTGTAAGGAGTGCGACTGAAGGAACAATCATCATCCTATACCCGTAAAGATCTACTAGCCAGCCGCCCAACAGAGGCATGAAATATAGGGGCATCAGCAGAGTCCCTTCCATAGCGAAAAGAAGGGGACGAATCTCACGCGTACCCAGTTCCAGGATATAACCGCCGAACCCCACCACCATGGCGCTCATAGCGCTTCCCGCTAGGACGAAGGCTACAGCCATGATGGTGGGAGTTTCTACAACGATCATGATCGCTAAACTGATGGTCGCTAATCCTAATCCCGAGAGAATGACGGACCGCGTTCCAAAGCGATTTCCAAGCGGCATCCACAAAAAATTGGAGAGAATCGCTCCCATTCTCTGTGCGGAAACAAAAATACCGACCCAAGCCAAGCTGATGCCGATTTCTTTCGTGGCATACAGCGTGAGAAAGGGCAATGCTAGGGGTAGGCCGCCTGAAAGGAGACGGACACTGATCAAGCGTTTGAGCACAGGATATTCTTTTAATGCGTTCCTAACTTCTTCGCGCATGGGAGGTAGATTCTGAGATGACGGTGATGGTGGGACGTTTGGAAAACGGAAACAGGACATGGCAATATAGGCAACAGCGAGACTGACAAAGGAAAAGGCGAAAAGAATTCCATAGTTGTTAGGCCAAGAGAGGGTCTCTTTTCCCAGGACTGATCTGACAAGCATTCCAGCCAAACCGGCTAGCATCCCCCCAGCTATGACCCGTGCTCCCAAAAACGTACTTCGCCGTAAAGGGGAAATCGTTTCGCTGATAATGCGTCTAAAAGGAAGCACAGCAAAACCAGCGCCTAAAGAATACAGTGCGACAAAAGAAACGAAGACGACGAGAAGGAGGTTTATGCGATGGGGGACTAATAAGATCGTTAAAGCAATGATTCCCCAAACGCCACATCGGGTCCAAATGCCCGCAAGCATGATCGGACGAGCGGAGAGAGGATTGCGTCGTATCTGACGAGAAACGGCCAATTGTGGGATGATGGTGAGGGCTTGGATTAGGCTAACAATGAGACCGATGAGTGCGCGCGATTCTGTAAAACCTGCTAGGAAAAGGGGCACAACTGCATAGGGATCGGCAAACGCAGTTCCCATTTCAAAGAATGCGCCGTGGACGATGCCACAGCGCATATTGTGTCGCTCGAGATCGGCTGCAAATACCGTTTCGTTGGGAGAATGGCTTGTCATGACCCATTTATTCGCCGGGAGACGCCTCGATGCATGCATCCACATCACTGTCTGGGAAGATCATCGCCATAGTGAATTCCATCTGGAATTCTGAGTCCAGCGAAAGATCGACATGCTCTGCGTTGCGGCGCAAATGATCGGTTCGAGCTCGTTCCTTCGACGATAGAAGCGCAAGCTTGGCTCCCAGGCTTGCGGCGTTGCCGATGAAATGAATTCGTCCGCAAGGAATCTGCGGCAACAACCCAATACGCCTTGCGTTGTTTCTTCGGATAAAATTTCCGAAAGCACCTGCCAAGAGGACATTTCCAAGGTCATCAGGCTTGAGGCCACTTCGACGCAGAAGAATGTTGATTCCAGCTCGAATAGCACCTGTCGCCAGTTGAAGTTCTCTTACATCCTTCTGCCAAAGATAGATGGGTTCTCCTGAAGCAGACTCTTCTGGTGGAACGAGCAGAAAATGAATCTGATTGTTCTTAGAGACCAACCGTGAGAGAAGCTGTTTTGAGACATCGGCAGACACTTCATCAGGCGGAAGGATTCGACCTGTCTGATCGATGATGCCTTTTCGTAGCAATTCAGCCACCGTGTCGATGAGTGCGGTACCGCAAAGGCCTACGGGTCGTGTATTTCCGATCACATTGAGAAGAATATCCTCCTGGAGAACTACCTTTTCGATAGCGCCTGCAGTGGCACGCATGCCCTGCGTAATTCGAGCACCCTCAAAGGCTGGGCCGGCTGCGGTAGAAGTCGCCTGCAGCTTTCCGTCATATGCCAGAACAATTTCGCCGTTGGTTCCGATATCGACCAGCAGTGTAGATTCCTCGGGTTTATCGAGTCCAGCCGCCAACATCCCTGCAACCGTATCCCCTCCCACGAACCCACCAATCTGAGGAAAGACGAAGATCTCTCCTCCTGGATGGATACCCAATCCCAACGCTTGTGCTGGTATCCTCAAGGCGTCATTGAAAGTTGGAACGAACGGTACTTCTCCGAGTGGTGAAGGGTCTAATCCGCAGAGAAGCTGTTGCATCGTAGAGTTGCCGGCGACCACGACTTCATAGATGTGCGTAGCATCTACGGCAGCTTGCTCGCGAAGATTTCGAATGACTGAATGGATGGCCTTGATTGCAGCTTGCTGCATCTCCGCAAGGGCACCGTGGTTCTCGCGTACTCGCGAGATTCGAGAAATGACGTCATCTCCAAAGGAGACCTGCGGATTCATCGTCGAGGAGACCGCCTTTTCTTCACCTGTAGTCAGATCAATCAGGGTCCCTACCACCGTCGTTGTTCCAAGATCTACGGCGATACCATAAGAGACTTCTGATGTATCTCCCGGCTCTAGACCGATGAGCCTGTGGTCAGAAACGATGCCGGTACCTTCCCAATTGTGGGAACGGAGGAAATGCGAGAGTTTCAGGAGAAGCTCGAAAGAGATGGAAATCTCACCTAAAGCGGATTGAAGGCGGGCAACATCCGATAGGGCGTTCTCGCTCGTAGGCGTTTCGAGATGAAAATGACGCTTGCTGACTACAGGATCCAGTAGCGTGCCTCGGCCGGCATGATCGGTAAGGATCTGCTGGGCGGCTTCAAACGTCGATTCTACTGGTATTTCTACGACCATAGGTTGATCGACGTAACTTTGACAAGCCAGGCGATAGCCTTGTTCTATTTCTTCGGAGGGAAGAATGCGTTCAGTTGCGGGTGAAGCAGAAGACACACCATCGACGATCTTAACTCTACATTTCCCGCAAGTACCATGTCCGCCGCAGGGGGTCTGAAGCACAATTCCTGCCCGTCCTGCAGCTTCCAGCATGAGGGTTCCCGGTAGTACAAAAACGCTTCGGCCGCTTGGTTGAAAAGTGACTTTGATTTCTTTGCTCTTCATTGATTCCTCAATTGTTTTTGGAAGCTTCCTTTATGTGTCGGTCCGTATCCGTGAGGTGGTCATCCTTCAGAAAGGGAGTTGTTCTATTTTTTAAGCATCCTATCTAGAACTTTTTCATAGTCTGGTTGGCTTCGCAGCCCAATCAACCGATACACTTCCTCTCCGTTTTCGAAGAATAGAACGGCCGGAATTCCCATGATCTTGTACGGCGCAGCTAGATCAGGTGCTGTATCCAGACTCACCTTACAGATTGCCGCTTTTCCCTTGTATTTCGTTGCCAGCTTTTCGATGACTGGTGACAGCATCTTACAAGGAGGACAACGGTTGGAATAGAAGTCGGCCAAGCACGGCCTGGAAGCGCCTAAAACGTATTTATTGAAATCTTCAGCGTTGTCGATATGAATGAGGGCTTCCTCCGGCTCTTCTGTTGCTGCGCCCTCGGATTCATCCTGGGAGTATTTGTCCGATGAACCCTCTGGCGTATCTTTCGAAATGTCTTTTGTTTGAATGGTACCTTCTTCAGGAGTGCTTTTTACAGTACCTCCTGACATTGCTGCGAAGATGAGCCCCATAACAGAACCATAAATAGCCCCCCTATAGGGGTTGGCTGTCAAGGGACAGGTCCCCGAAGTACATTTACCAAAATATCCCATTGCCGCGCCTATACAGGCGCCGATTCCGATCCCAATTAAATAACGTAACACCATAGCCAACCTCCTTCTGGTTGAATGGGCGGCTCTTATGAAAGGGAATCACTGCGCGCTATCAATCGCAGAGATGAGCCTGTTTTCCTGCGTTACACCGACAAACTGCTCAACGATTTGTCCGTCCTTAAATAAAATCACGGTGGGGATCGCCTGGATACCCAAAGCTGCTGCCGCTTGCTGGGCTTCGTCTACGTTGACTTTGGCGACCGTCGCTTTATCCCCTACGGATTGCGCTACGTTTTCAATGATGGGGCCTTGCATCATACAAGGTCCACACCAAGGAGCCCAGAAGTCGACCAGCGTGACGCCTTCCTTGATTGTCTCAGAAAAAGTGCTGTCATTCAGTTCCTTAACCATGAGTGTTGTCCTCCTTGGGTTTGAGCATTTTTTGTCTTTTCGTATCCACTGTGGTCGTGGAAAGGAAACGGTGTTCATTAATATGAACTTTATTCGATTGTCAAAATATTGTCAATACCTAATGCTGAAATTTACAGTCGATCGGTTGTAGGAGATCTCCAGGAGTTGACAGAAAGGTGTCCAAGTTATAGTTCTATTGATTGACATATGTTTGTTTTATGGTACTATGTTCTGGATTCTTAACTATAGGTTGCTTCTTTAGTGCAGACTGAATGTTTCCCAAAGCGCATTGCAAGCCAGCTCGTGTAACAGCTGGCAAGACCGTCGGTACTAGTTGCGTAAAGCGAACTTAGTAGCTGCTCCTCCTCGCGACAGAGGCACGCGCTCTTTTGCCGTAAAAGATTGTCTAACTAACACGTGTTGCGGAAAAACACGTTCGCACCGCCCTGGGAGGCGGAGGGAGTTGTCTTGGCGGGTTCGGGGACGGTCCGACTACCGAGCGGTAGCTCGGTTCCTCGGGGCGTTCCCGCCCGCGCAGGCTCGTATTGCGACGATTCCAACGAGCCGAGCATGAGGCAAGACAACTCCCTCCCCCTCCCAGGGACACGCAACCTAATTCCCTTTCCGCAACACGTACTAGCTAGCCGTTTGTCGTACTGAAAATTTTTGAATCAACACAGTCGATAGGTTCCTGAAGAAAAGGAGGAAAAGATGAATGCTGTCCAGCAGGTCGTCGTAATTGGCTGTTCGGGGGCAGGAGCACTGGCCGCTAGAACACTCAAGAAGTTGAAGCCCAACGTGGATGTGACCATCATAAGGGAGCCAGATGAAAGGGGTCTTTTGACCCGTTGTGCTACTCCCTATATTTGTTGCGGGAACGTGATGGTGGAGCCCTCGTATAAAGATGACAGCATGTTCATCGATCAGAACATTCATCTTGTGAATTCAAAAGCTGTGAAGTTGGATAGTTCAGCTAAATTGGTGACAACCGCCGACGGTGCTACGTATAGTTATGACACACTGGTTTTGGCTACTGGGGCAAAACCTGTCATGCCGCCTGTGGATGGTATAGATCTACCCGGCGTATTTGCATTGCGAAAAAGCGGTGATGCAATAGAAATCCTGAATTGGTTGAATACAAGACGGGTCCGTTCCGCTGTTATGTTGGGTGCAGGTCCTATCGGAGTCGAAATCGCCTACCTAGCGGCGCGTCACGGCATAAGGATCTACATCGTAGAGATGTTGGAACACATATTGCCCAAAGCTTTGGATGCGGATATGAGCGTTGAGGTCGAGTCGTACATGCGGAGTCAGAACGTAGAGCTGCGTCTACAACGGCGCCTCGAGGGTATCACGGGCAAAGAAGAGGTTGACGGCATTGTGCTTTCTTCAGGAGAGCGCATTGAGACTCAGATGGTCCTGGTTTCCGTAGGCGTCAAGCCAAACACTGAACTGGCGGAGATGGCGGACCTTACAATGGGATCATTGGGCTTGAAAGTAAACAAGTATCTGCAGACCTCCGACCCGAACATCTATGCGGGCGGTGATCTCATTGAATATCGTCATTGGATTACAGGCAAGAGCGCTCTCGGTCAACTGCGTCCCAACGCTGTGATTGCTGGCCGTGTCATAGCGAGAAACATTTTGGGACAGAATATAGAGTATCCCGCTTTGATCAATAGCTTTGCGACGAAATTCTTCGATAAAGCGATTGCAGGAACCGGCTTGACCGAACAGCAGGCGGTTGTGGAAGGAATGGAGGTCGTCAGTTCCAAACAAACGGCGGCCAGCATGCATTCCATGATGAGGGGACGTCGGCCCTATACGGTGAAACTCGTATTTTTCAAGGAAACCGGGGCCTTAGTTGGAGGCCAAATCGTCAGCGACAGCGACGCTCCAATGAAACACATCGATGCTCTTACCGCCGCAATCCGCGGCAAACTTTCTGCATTAGATTTGGCGACACTCCGTTGTGCCGGTCAGCCCGAACTCTCTCCCGATCCAGGAGCAGAACCCATTGCCCTAGCTGCTTCTGCGGCGTACGATATGCTTTGCTAATCTAAAGCGGAGCTCATAGGACGTCTGGAAGATACGAGCCAGTATGAAAGTGGCGATTCCATCCGAAGGTCCCAGTCTGAAATCTTCGATCAGCAGAAGACTTGGAACGGGTGTCTATTTTTTCTTGGCCGATTTGGAGGCTGAGATCCTTGAATGTGTGGAATGCCCTTTCTCTGAGGGGAACCAGTCCTTGGGGGTTCAGGCTGTTGTTTTCATTCTAGGGCACGATGTCGATGTACTCCTCACTGGCTATTGTAGTCCCGCTATACGGGGTCATCTAGAAAACAATGGAGTGAAGGTTTATTCAGGGCTTTCTGGTTCCGTGGGGGAGCTGTTAGAAGAGTACAAGAGAGGACGGCTGGAAAAAGGACAAGCACAGGGACAGGATAAGGTGGCACTAGGAAAGGGCGTAGGGTGGACGAATATAAAAAACGCTGCTCTACGAACAAGAAGGCAGATTTCATCCATGTTGCCTATCATGGCAGGGGTGGTGTTACTGGTGGGGCTTTTTAATGGCTTTGTCTCCAAGGAATTCGTCGCCTCGGTCTTTTCAGGCAATGTCATTCTTGACACATTTCTGGGGGCTTGGGTCGGAAGTGTCTTTGCTGGAAATCCGATTAACAGCTACGTTATTGGAGGCGAACTTCTGAAACAAGGCGTCAGTCTTTTTGCGGTGACAGCATTTATGTTGACATGGAGTACCGTGGGGCTCGTTCAACTTCCCGCTGAAATGTCGGCATTAGGCCAAAGATTCGCCATTCTGAGGAATGTGGTGTGCTTTGTTCTATCCTTCCCGATTGCCATGGCCACTGTATTCATTTTGAACAGATTTTTCGATGGATCGCCGTGATGGTTCAATTCTTTTCGAAATCAGAAGGACATCCTCGAATGAAGAGCGGTGGGTTATTTGCGATTGGCGTAATGCTTCTCTACGCTATACTTTTTGCCTTGTGTCCTGAGAAGACGTTGTTGGCCCTAAAAGCCAGCATCAAGGTGGCCGTTTCTCTGGGGGCACCGCTCTTGCTGGTATCTGTTGTCCTATTTCTGGCCAATTGTTTCATTCGTCCAGCTCAAGTGGGAACTCTCCTCGGCAGTCATGTAGGGGTAAGGGGGATCCTGTTTGCCCTTTTTGCAGGAATTCTGTCAGCAGGTCCAATTTTTGCCTGGTACCCTCTTCTAAAAGAGCTAAAACAGCAAGGAGCTGGTGAAGCAACGATAGCAGTCTTCCTCTACAATAGAGCAGTCAAACCATTCCTTTTGCCTGTGATGGTAACCTACTACGGATGGCATTACGTGGTTGTATTGACCGTTTTAATGCTTTTAGGATCGATCGTCCTCGGGTACATTGTGCAGCTTCTTGCCCTCTCTCGACGAAACGCTTGATGAATTCTGCTCGGGGGGAGATCGAAGCCACATAGGACCTTCGGTTTCGGGGTGCTGCGAAGCATTCGGAATACATCGAGAACAAATTGCGCGGAATGCCTTAGCATCTACAGGTGAAACGCTAAACACGGTATATCCCATCCCTACGAGATGTGGAAAGACCCTTACATCGGAGGCGACCTCTCCACATACGGTTACATCTTGGGCCCGATTTAGCTTTTTAAGCCGATCGATGATATGACGCATTAGCCACAAAAAGGGTGGGCTGCTTGCATCCTGGTAATGGATGACGTGTTCATTGTCTCGATCTGCGGCCATGAAGTACTGCAACAGATCATTTGTTCCTATGCTGATAAAGTCGACTTGCGCGACTATTTCTTCCACTCCAACTGCTGCTGAGGGCGTTTCGATCATAGATCCCAGCTTTACCTGTTTAGAAAAAGGAGTGCGTTTTTGCATAAGCTCTTGAGCTGCAGTTTGCCAGAGATTTCTGGTAGCAATGAGGTCTTGAGCATTTGTGACCATTGGAATTAAAACTCCAACGTTTGATCCTATGGCCGCTTTGAAAATTGCACGAAGTTGTGCCTTCAATTCATCTGGACGATCGATAAGATGCCGACGAATTCCCCGAATTCCTAGGGCTGGGTTTCGGCCATTGGCTGTTGCCATGAGTCCTGTTGATTTATCTCCGCCAAGATCAAAGGTTCGTATAACAACGAGTTTGCCGTCTGCCTTTTGAATAATGGATCGATAGATCTTGTATTGTTCTTCCTCGCTAGGAATAGAGCCGTCCGAAGGAACAAGAAATTCGGTCCGAAAGAGTCCTATTCCGTCCAGCCCTTGCGCGTGCATCGAAACGACCTGTTCGGGATTTTCTAGATTGGCCCTAAGCAGAATCTTACTCCCGTCAGCAGTGATGCAGTCTTTGGGTTGGGCCTTCTGAATGAGAGGTGGACTTTTCTCTTGAGAAGAGCGGTGTTTTTCAAGGGTGTCCTCCGAGGGACGTAGGACCACAGAAGCATTTGTGCCATCGACCAAAAGGAGATCCCCTTCGCGAGCATACTTGGTTAATGTCTCGATGCCGGCAACAGTAGGAATGCCCAGTCCTTTTAGCAGAATAGCTCCATGGGACACAAGTGCATGGCTTTCGCTAGCAAAGCCAATGCTACCAGTGCGCTGTGCCAGTATGGCATCTGATGTGTGGAGATGTCGGGAGACAAAAATTTTACCGTCTTCGTTCCATTGATCCATCTTGATGTGACTTTCAGACAAAATGTTTATGAGATTGTGAGCCATATCGCGGACATCCTCTCCGCGGGCTTCGAAATACGGATCTCTCATTGCGGTGAAACGGGAAATCAGAGACGAAGCCTCCTGCCAGAGGCACCACTCAGCATTTTTCTTGTGGGTGGCGATTCGTTTTCTCACTCGATCGTGAAATGTCTCGTCACGCAGCATGGCTTCGTGAATTTCTAAGATGGCTCTCATTTCTTGCGTCGGATTCCCGTGAACTATTTCTACATGTTCCCGAAGACGTTTTCTCGTGGCGATAACCGCTTTCGTGTAGCGGCTCATCTCAGAGTCCACCTGGTTTTGGGTAAGGTTGGTTGAGATTACGGAGAGATCCGGGTCAACGATATGGACGTGACCGAGAGAAACGCCTACGCAGATACTCTTTCCACGTAGTAAAACATCATGATCTTGGGATTCTTGGAATTGAAGAGAGATTTCCGATTTCATCTGTTCTCTATTGCTTACGATCTAAGTGCTATTGCTCTTTGCGTACATTTATCTATCCTCTTCAATAACCGTGTAACCAAGAAAGGCACCAACGTCTTTAAGGACTGTACGCAGGTCGCCGAGCGTTGCCGTTCGATGAATTCCATATTCGGTCGGAGAATAGTGATTCTGAAGTTTCTGTATATCTGCAACTTCTGCCACCAACTTGGTTCTGCAGAGAATGTTTTCAATGCCATTAGGATATACGGAATGGGCGTTGACTGTTTGTGCCGTATACAGTCCGATCTTTCGGTGTTCAACGTATACCTTCCATATGGTAACTGGTTCGCCGGCCGGCCATTCAATGTGCAGTGCAGTACCAGACCCTACATTTGTTGTTTCCCTTATCGGACTTTCTGCGTGGGTTTTTATGGAAAAGGGGAGGAGTGAGTCGTTTCCATAGGGACTCACCGGAGCCCCACAGTGCGTCAAGATGGTAACGCTATTGGCTGGATCAATGATTAGATCCCCCAGCATGCTAGGTCTACCTGTCAGGAAATAGGCGAGTAGTTGGGATACCACAATGTTGGGATAGTTTTTAGAGGTCGCTTGAATTCCATGGACTTTGAAGCCACACTCTATAGCCAGTCCTGGCCAGAACATGTGTTCTATTTCTGAGGCCTGGCGGACCTTTCTTAGGTGTGTGGAGACGGCATTACAGTCGTAAGTTACTCTTAGAGCTTCTAGTGCAAGATAAGCACGAGCGGTTTTCATTATTTCCGATGGGGAAGCTTGCACATCATGAGCCTGTTGTATCCATGTTTTCGAAAGGTTTTCCGCTTCTTTTTCATTTGTATCCTGGTAGGCCTTGTAGAATTCGCTGGGCGGACGAATGACAAGATCTACGCCTAGCGATTCCTTGAGCTCATCAGAATACGTTTGATTGCGGTCTTTTGGCATGTAAGCATCCTTATCTCCACGATAGTCCACCTCTGCCAGAGCCTCCTGTGGAGCCAATACGAGTACCTTGGATTGGCGTACTTTCTTTAAGGCTTGCATGAGTTTGATTTTGTAGACGAAATCATCAAACATTCCTAAGGAAACGGAAGGTTGGCACGCGCCATTACGATCCAACTCGGCAGTCAGAATTTTATCCGCTTGATAGGGATGTCTGCCTCTAAGCACGCTTTCTGTTTCTGTGTCATAGTCGAATACTTCGTAGGGCACGTGCATGAATTCGAACAGGTTGTACACAACAAGAGTCGGCAATCCTGACGAAATCCATCTGTTGTCGCGGAACGAAATGCCAAAACCTACGAGTACAATTCCATCGAGGTCATTTTTTTGATTTTCCAATACCCAAGCTAAGCTTTCGGGGTTGGCGTTGGGGCCAGTGAAATCTTCTACGATAAAATCTATAGAGTTGCACTGCCTTTCCAGTTTTCTCAAAAGCTCTTCGTTGGAGAGAAAAGATTTGTTATGAAGAGGAGTTCCAGCATCCGGATATCCCTTGCTCAAGAAAGCCAGTAGAATGTTCGTTTTGATCGCACCCGTATTTTTCGGAAGCACAGCTTTGTTCATGTCCCGTCTCAGGAGCAACGTTTTCCCTTCGTCCATCATCTCTGTGGTTTGTTGAACAGGCATTGTCTTCTCCTTTTCTCTATGGCTTCAGTTCATTCTTTAGATTCGAGCGATGGATGATCGAAGATGAAGTCTCACTCACCATTGGGCCGTTTCTTTGCAATGAGCCAATAGCGATCACATAGATTGCCCTAAAAAAGCACCGTAGTTCTATTAATTGAACAATAATATATTAATAGAAATATGTCAACACAATTGAACAATAAAGTAAAAGTCGCTATGCATGGGGACCTTTTCTACCGAAATCGATGCGTCTAAAGCACCTGGTAGTTATGGAAGGAAACTCGTTGGGAAGGTTGCATTGGGGGGATGAGCAGATTGGACGTAACCTGAAAAATGGCTTTGGCCGAAGAGCCTGCATAGCCAAGATCTTTTGAGCAAAGTTTGACTTCAACAGAGTTTAATTCCTAGAATGGAGTTAGCAATTTAGAACAATACGCCTAGCCAGACTTTGTCATCACATTGGAGGCGAGCCGTTGGAGGTTGCGTTGAAGCGGACACGTGGTGAAGTGAAGCCACCGACAGCGTAACATCCAAGGACGCAGGCCCGAGGTTGGTGAGATAGGCAGGCGAGCTGCGCGGATTTCAACCCATATTGGCTGTCAAGAGAATAGAAACGACTTAAACAAAGTCTTAGAAACACACAGTCGC
>Ga0272442_10008874_pt1 | contig 12660 bp, 6 predicted proteins | sample SSMForm2O_FD_200262 | JGI IMG/M metagenome (GOLD analysis project Ga0272442, IMG submission 200262) | Marine sediment archaeal communities from Little Sippewissett salt marsh, Falmouth, MA, United States - SSM-Form-2O | ecosystem: Environmental > Aquatic > Marine > Wetlands > Sediment ... | reverse complement strand
AAAGGGTACGCAGTTCGCAGGAAGCGAAACTCCCAAGCCGCTGGAGAGCCGAGACCAGTGTCGTACTACGAGTTTCGTCGCGCGAAACTCGCAAGCTGCTCGTCCGAGCAGCCGCCAATCCTCCATCTCCCAACCAATGGGAGGGCACCCGCATCGCTCCCATTGCCATCCTCCATCTCCCAAAACCGAGCCCTGAGGAGCTGCTGCTCCCCAGGGCTCAGCTTTGGGACGAGCGGGTGAGGAGCGCCAAGCGTAGGAAAGGAGTTCGCGTAGCGAACTCCCAAGTCGCTGACATCCGAGGAGCGTGTCAGCGGCCATCCTGCATCTCCCAACCAACGCCGCCAATGAAGTCTACATTTGCGTAGTAGGCGTCAACACGCCAAACTCCTTCTCGTGTCCAGCCCATACATGAGCTTCCAAGAGCCTGCGCTCTTCCGGCTGCCCTGTCTCGTACTGCCAAGCGAGACGACGCTTCTCCTCTGGCGCCCAACTGAGTCGCTGAAGCGTCTCGTAGAAGTCAGCCATCTGATTCGACCTCCTCTCCGAGCATCCGGAGCCGCTTCTTGAGCTCGAAGAGCTCGCGCTCCAGCGGGTCCTCCAGAAGATCCAACTCAACTCGGAAACGCTCCTTCTGTGTCTCCGCGATGCGGCGTTCGAGAGACTCGCGCTGTCTCATCCAGGTGTCGTCACCACAGAAAGGGTTGATGTCTTCGAGCATGTGCTCCAGCTTCGTGCAGCGGTCTTCAAGCTCCTCCATGCGGGCGATTCTGCGCAGACGCTTCTCATCGAGAGCTTCACCAATGAACGCGCGAGTTGCCTCAACGATCTCGAGGAATGTCGGACGCCGGCCGATGGACCCCTCAATGACCGGCGGATTGGAAGGGGCTTCGCCAGACGCTCCCGTACTGCCGTGCTCACGCTTCGGGGGACTCGTCTTCGAAGAGCTGGATCTCGACGCCATGCTCTTCGTTAGATCTGAAGAGGTAAAAGGCTATGTCCTCGCTCTGTCATCCAGGTGTAGAGCCAAAGGATCAATCTCCTGTCCGCGATGCATCCCGTCTCAGGACCAGCAGCCTACGCACGGGCCCGATCACACGGACACCTGCCTCTTGCAGTTGGTCTGCCCGACCCAAGTCCCTGTAGTATTGATCATCCATCACGGTTCCGGAGGGAAATAACGGAAATGCCTGACACGCAATCGCTAAGCACCCCTGGCAGACATGACGGCTCCGACCTTCCTGGGAGTATCCGGATTGAGCTGGAGGTGAGCGATCCAGAGCTTATAGCGGAGCTGTCTCGCTACCCGGATGGTGCAGAGCGCGACGAGTACGCCGCTACCGCGCTACGCGTCGGCATACTCAGTCTAAAGCGGGCGGAGGGGCGAATCGACGCCAACGTTGTTCGAAACGAAGGCGAACGTTTGCTGTCTCAATTGGCCTCCAGCCTTGAGACCCACCAACAAGATGTGGCGAAGAAAGTTGACTCCTCTCTGAGCGAGTACTTCGACCCAAGAGACGGCAGATTCACAGAAAGAGTCAACCGGCTTCTGTCCAAGGAAGGTGATCTCGCAACCTTCATGAAGCAGCACATCGGGGTTGAGGATTCGGTGCTTCAGCGCTCACTAAGCGTGCACCTGGGGGATAACAGCCCTCTGATGGAGATGCTATCTCCGACCAACACTGAGGGGTTCTTGGCCACGCTCTCGAAACGTGTCGGCGAGCTTCTTGACGAATCCCTTGAAGAAGTCGTTGGCGAGTTCTCCCTCGACAACGAGGAATCCGCCTTGAGTCGACTCGTAGGACGAGTCGAGACATCCCAGAACAGCATTGTGAGTGAGTTCTCGCTTGACATCGAAACGTCAGCGCTTTCGCGATTCAGACGAGAACTCGGTCAGTTACTGAAAGAACATCAGACCGAGGCCGAGGAGTTCCGGTCAGAAGTGCTTGAGAAGCTCGCATCTATGGTCTCACGTCGGGAGGAGGCGATGAGATCGACACGCCACGGAGGCGAGTTCGAGGAGGAGGTCAAGGCCTTCTGCTGCAATGAGAGCTCGGCACGTGGCGATATAGCTGAAGACACATCGAAGACCACAGGTCTTATCAAGAACTCGAAAGTCGGGGATCTCGTGATCAAGCTTGGCCCCGACAACCTGGCGGCAGGTGCGAGAATCACCATCGAAGCGAAGGAGAGCCAATCCTACTCACTTGCGAAGGCACTGGAGGAGCTCGAGACCGCCAGGAAGAACCGCTCTGCCTCGGTAGGCGTGTTCGTCTTCTCCGCAACCACAACCGCTAGGGGAATGGAAAGGCTTGCCAGGTACGGGAGCGACATCGTAGTCGTGTGGGACAAGGATGATCCTTCGACTGATCCGTACTTGAGTGCGGCCCTCATGATTGCCCGGGCGATCTCCGTGCAGAGATCTGCAGCCAGGACTGATCAGCAACTTGACCTGGAGCCTCTCGAGAAAGCGGTAAGGAACATCGAGAAACTCAGCAATGGGCTCGATGAGATCGAGATTTCTGCGAAGACCATCTATAACAGCGGACACAAGATCCAGAACCGCGTCCGCCTGATGCGCGACGAACTTGTGAGGCAAGTGGGAATCCTTGACGAGCATCTGGAGGCCCTCGCTGTGGATGAGGAAGACAGCCCCAAGTGAATGGAGCAGATCGTACAGCAAACGGAACCTTCGTCTTGTCTGAAGCTTGGTGACCAAGCCGTCTCCTTGACCGGCTTCGTTCCGCCTTCGACCTCACATCCTCCGAGTTCGATACTTGCGGCCAACCCGTACAACGCTCTGTGAGAAGCACCTTAGGGGATTCTCTGGACCGTCACTCTTGGTCAGCTTGCGGTGTTGCCTTCAGCTCTACAGATCACGGCCTGGCGTCGAGACCAAGGCTTGGTCGATCAACGCCATCGCCCCTCTACGGTCGAGCTTCGCAGCCACATGCTGGCCCGAGAACTCAAGAATGCAGTCGAGGCATGCCCGCCTACAGCGGCTGTCGTGCTGTTCATCCACATAGAGGACGGCCCTAGCAGCGTCAATCCACTCTCTCCCGTAGCTAGTCAATTCCCGTGTATGGCCAGCTCCTCCCGGAGACTCGTCATACACGGCGATCCCAACTCTGTTCGAACTCGTGGGTACTAGAGCCATTCCCAGTTCCCGCACGTCAAGCTCCAGTAGTCGAGCCCCTCCAATCACTAGGGCTCTACCCAAGGAGTAGACGCTGTCTCGATTCGCGGTAGTTGCATTCGGCCAATCAATCAAGACCATGTCAGTGAGCTCGCGAGCTGCCAGAACACGATTCCGTAGAACTGGAGCGTCAGTCAGCCCCTTCTGCCAGCAGAAGTCATTGGCATCCGTGGAGTACACGGATGCATGTGTCTGGAATCCCTTGGGGAGGTTCATCCGACCCGACTGCCCGGATTGCTCTTCGCTTGCAGCGAAACCGCACTTCGTACACACCGCGAATCCGCACCCGTTCTTCCCGGTGTTCCGCACAAGCAATTCGGACTCCTCACGGTAGATGGCTTGCGCCTCGGGAACGCCGGCGAAGCCCTCGATTGAAGTCCCCGCTCCGTGTTCGGCGAAAGCTGTCGGGCACAGGGATTGCTCTCCGACGCGCTCAAGGTCTGTGCCCAATGGAAGCTTCTCCCACGCAGCCGTGGTGTATCCGAAGCGAGGAAACACCAGCCTTTGGGGGGCCCCGACCGGGCGTCCCCCACACCGCGGGCACTCGGCATCAGGGCTTTGCCTGACGAACACGTGGCCTTCCTCGCATGTGAGAGCGATGTACTGGAGTCCCAATGCATCATCGACATTGGCGTCCGTCCAGTGCTTCCTCAGACCGCGAGAAGTCGCTACTCTTCCGCCAACCAGGACTTTGGACTCAGGAACGTATTCGCGCAAGGCGAGCAGGGAACTCCTCTCGAGACGATATCTTTCGTCAGGAATGGAGTAGCTGCGTTCTGCTGTTTCCACAGCCTTGCGAACGGTCAGGCTCTGAAGGTTGATGGGGAAGCCGTAGCGAGGCAAGAAGCGCCGGTCAGCAAGCCATTCGATCACTGTTGTGTCGCAGAGCGCCTTCACCATATACCGGATGGAATTGGCCTTGGCCATCTCACGAGCCCGTCCCTTGGCGGGTCTCAAGGGGATTTCGTCCCAAGCCGTGCGCAGCTGGAGGACGTCCTCAATCCACTCGCCGATGGCATCCTGAAACACGGCAACTGCCTTGTCGAGCAAGACATTCCAGTCAGCGTCGACCTCGACGCTCATCAATGGAAGGCTGCGGCAGAGCTGATCTATCTTGTCTCGAACGTCGGTTCCATTCGTACGCAAGCCATCAAGGAACTCCAAGAACCGGGCGGCAAAGCTCACCTCATCTTCGGGCCAGTTCGGCTTGGCTACTCTCTCCCGCTTCCACTTCTCGGGCACAGATACGCCGCAGAACCGCCCCATGCGCCCAAAGGCATGCATTGCTCCGGTTCTTGCAGGTTGCTTTCCTCGGATGAACTCGGCAAAGAGGACTGCCTGCAGATGCCTGCGTACAACGCGCTCCTGGTCGAGGAAGATCGTGGGCTTCCTGAGTTCTCGCCCAATGAATTTCCCGAAGCGAAGGAAGACCTCGCGATCGTACAGCGAGTCCCGAGCGTATGTCGCGACGACGCTCGATCCGTCCGCTCGTCTTCCCGCTCTACCACCCCGCTGCCTGTGGTTCGCGGGGCCTGGTGGGGCATTCCCAAGGAGTACTCCGTTCAGGCCGCCAATGTCGATGCCGAGCTCCATGGTGGTTGTGGACGAAAGGATGTTCCTGATCCCTGACTTGAACAGGTCTTGAAGTCGGGAGTTCTCTTGTGGAGAGAGCTGCGCCGAGTGCTCCTCGGCCCACAACCCACTGGAGAACACCTTGGAGGATCGAAGCTCCCGTCGTGCCCGGCCCCATCTCGGGTCTTCGTCTAGCTCCTGACCTGTCACTAGGCGCAAGGTCCCCCGACAGCCTCTGATTGGAGCCCAGCCAAGAGCCGAGTGCGTCCATACCGTTCTTGTCGAGTCACACAAGTAGAGCCTGCCAGGTTGCCTAACGCTCAGCGCATCGAACCTGATTCGAAGCCCTACATCATCCTCGTCTGGCGCTGTTTCGTGGTGCTCCTTTCTCTGCAGCCAGCCGAAGCCAGATCCCAAGTTCCCTGCCAGGCCACAGATCTGATCAAACGCAGCACAAAGAAGGACCCAGGAGAGATCCTCTACGCCATCCTCTGGGCATCCAGCAGCCCGAAGCACATTCGCCGCAAACCCGCGTCGCAGCTGCCGCTCAGTGGTTCCTACGAAGCGACGAGCCTTCCACCCGCTCTTGGTGCGGGTAAGCCATCGACCCGCGAGTGGTGACTCGCCAAGCCACTCGCGGTTGCGTGTGTTCTCGGTCCAGTCAACACAGCCATCGCTCCTTGCCGAGTCCAGCAGGAGAGCGATGAGATCGGGCCATACTGTGGCAAGTCGTCCCCGCCCCGCCTTCCCTACGGCAGCTTCAATGTCCGGCGGCATCTCGAGCGAGTCAACTCCGGGGTATACAACTTCCAGGAGGCCGGTTGATTCAACAGATGCTCTCCTGCGAAGCGGTCTCTCCAGCTCGCGTGCAACGAGTCCTTCCATCTGCTCGCGGACAGCACTGGAGTTCTTCTCCCAATCCCTTTGGGAGAACGTTTCGGGGCTGTGCCTGTCTCCGCAGTCACGATGGAGTATCTGCCCGACCTCTTCTCGTCTTGCGACTGCGTCAACGAAGGTCTCGAACGGGGTGCCAGAAGAAGCCTGCTGGTGCAGCGCCTTGTTCTCTTCAAGCCGCTTCATGAGGAAGTGGCCGATCCGCTCATCCAGGTCCTCTTCCTGCAGTTTAGCTTCGAGCCTCCGGATCTCTTCCTTTAGGATTCCTTGGATGTCGGATGATGGCATGCCCTGGGCCGCTCTGGCCATTGCCGCACGCATAACCTGGATCTCGTGCTGCTGCGTAAGCCTTGGACCCAGCCTAGCTGCAGCCCCTCTCGAATCGCTGAAGCACAGGAGCCGTCTTCCGCCACCTGGTTTCCAGTTCTTGGAAGGATGGGCGAGAGGAGGAAGGTCATAGAGCATCGTCTCGGCCAAGACCGAGAGGGCAAACGGGCGCCCTCCAGACAGAGATCTGCAAGGTAGGCGCCAGTCATCCTCTCTGTCATCAACCGAACCGGACACCCAGGACGTCTGGCAGGTTGGACATCTCGGGGAACCCTTGTCCTCGTCAGTTCTTCGGATTCGCCAGAGCACTGCGCCTGTTGCTCCATGTCCGCCGACCATCTCACCTGACTGCGTATCCACGACTACTTCTTCAAGCTGGAGGTCCTCTCGAGGGCCAAGCAGGAAGAAGTCTCTGCTGTTAAGTGTCCGTGCGAAGTATGAGGGTTCCAGAGTGGCGTCAGCCTGGTTCGTGTGAGCTGCAAGTGCCCAGTCACCGCAGTTGTCGCATCGCAGAACCGGAAGCACGACATGGCCGCAGAAGCGGCAGGTGCTTTCGCCCATGGATTGGAGGCAGCCCGCGCTACTGACCTTCCGGTTCTCAGGGCCGGAACACTCTGGATTCAGGCAGAGCGCTAGCCCTTCCGGGCCGCGCGCTAGGAAGTGCAAGCGATGTGGGACAAGGGGGAAGTCCGTTGACCGACGCCTTGCTGCAGCAGCCAAGCGAAGGAGTACCGCAGCTGCCTGGGTGCTCCGCTCCTCTTCGCCTTCTGGGAACAGCGCGCGGCCAAGGGTGCCGAGCTGGATCAAGGTTCCCTTCTTCCGGATCAACATCTCCGCCAGTCGCCTGATCAGCGGGGACCTTCGGAGAGCGCTGTGAAGGAACTTGGCTGGGCAACCTCCGCAGGTGTCCATAGAGTCCTCGACCGCTGACCTAGAGACAAGGAGGGACACCACCGGCGACAGCTCCTGCACTGTTTGATGAGCGCCTGACACGAGATCTCCATCCGCCGTCAACGTCACGAACTCATGGTCTACGATCTCCGCTAGCTGAGTCGCGGAGGGCGGCGATTCCGGCGGGGACTCGATGTCACCTAGGTCATAGTCAGCCAGCCTTCCCCTGATGATGTGAGTAGCATCAGGCCAGGTGGAGAACAGAGATGAGGCGAATTGGCGCAAGTCGTCGTCATCTCCGCCAAGGGTTGCCGAAGTGGCGAAGTGGAGCACTTCGCTAGATTGGACGCCGCACTTCTGCTTGACGCGCTGAAGGAGCATCATGATCTCTGCAGCAAGGACCCCGCTGTAGAGGTGCGCCTCGTCCAGGATGATGCACTCGAGGTCTGGCCCGAAGAATCGGGAATCCTGAGGCCGCGAAAGCATGTACTCAAGCATTGAGTAGTTCGTTATCACGATGTCAGGAACGGAGCCGGGCGAGTCCGGGGACAACGGCGCTCCGTCATGTGACTCGAACCCTCGTCCCTCTTCTCGCGTTCTGGCACGGCACTCCTCCCACTTCGGCTCTCCTCTTGAGTTGGCCTGTCGGTGATTCTCTGGAGTCGCGCTAGTGAAGTGGAATACTGACAGCTTCCGCTGGCCCGAGAGCCACGAGTAGATCCGCTCCACTTGATCCGCAACCAGAGCATTCATCGGATAGAGGATGAGGCATCTCATCCCGCCCTCTTCGCTCCTTTCCAGGCTGGACCATAGGCTAGCCAGCATCGGGAGCAGGAATGCTTCTGTCTTGCCGAGCCCCGTTCCTGCAGTGACCACGATGGCTGGACGGGATTCGCTGTCGTGCGAGGCAGCTCCAATTCGAATGGCTTGAGACTGATGCTCGTAGAGCAGGCGTTGCGCCGGCCACACCTTGCGTGTGTCTAGGTGACTGCACAAGTCCTCCGGGAAGAGCCCGTCAGCAGACAGAGAGCTGAGCGAGTCATCGGAGAGTTCGCTGGCAAATGCGCCCTCAACCCACAACTCACTCACAAGCCCCCCACTCAATCCGCTGCCGTGCCAGACAGCTTGTGCCGCAGACGAGAGTTCCATGTCGCGAACGAAGTTCTCCGCGATCGCAAGATCTGCGAGGCGGCGCCTGGCGTGTTCAACCATTCTCAGTGCGTCAGGACCAGCGATGTGGCATCACCTTCCCGTCTTCCATTCCTGCCAGTATCCCCCGTAGAAGGTGTCCAGAACACCGAGGCCTTCTTCAGTACTGTAGAGACTGCAGATCGCTGTGAGAAGGCGGCGTCCTGCCCGGGTCTCAGCGATTTCCATCATGTCATCGCGATACTCGTCGAGGGGTCTGCCTCTCCTCTCCCTCAGCTGCTGAAGGTGCTCGAAGACCAACTCCTTCACGCGCTCTAGCGACAGGGTCGTTCGTTCCGAGATCTGCTCTTGCAGCCCTGCCAATCGCCCGCGGATGTGTTGCGCACGTGCATCGAGAGGAAGCCTGAGCGTGCGTCCTACCAGAACCTGCAGCACGTCTTGGACCCAGTCTCTCCGTTTCTCGCGCAGCATCTCAATCCCCTGTCTGAGAAGCACAGGACTAATCTCACAGAGGGCCTGAAGGGTATAGGCCCAATCCAGAATGGGGGAGTAGTCGTCGCTTTGCGAGCCTTGACGAGCGGAGGCCCAACTGATGACGCGGGAGTCGCGAGATGCGCAGTAGTCGTTCCAGTACAGACAGCGAACGACCGACTCTGCACCCTCCATGAACCCCCTGGGATGCAGACCTTCAGGCAAGCCTGAGTCTCCAAGCCATACTTCAAGGAACCGTCTAGGAGCACCACGTACTGCCTGTCTCAGAGAGGGCGCAATGGCGGGATGCAGTATCGGCACTCGAAGCCACTTCAAGGTAGCGAGTTCACGAGAGGACAGCTCGTGAATGTTTCCCAGGAATCGGCAAATCATTTCGAGATCCCACCAAGCGCCCTGCCAAACTCCTCTCCACGATATGGCAACTGCCATCGGATCTCGTAGATCTCGCAAGCTCCATGAGCGCCGCCTCGATTCCGGAAGCAGATTCTCAGCGGGAACGCGACTAAGAACAGCCTTGCCCTTCTTCCCTCGAATCCACGCATGGACGGCAAAGCCCTCAGGGCCAATCTCATCGGGGTCTATTTCGGAGAGCAGAAGAAGCTGAGCGTCACATCCCAGCATTGGCTGGATGAAGCCGCGCACGCACCCCGTGTCAACGCAGGCAATCCCCAACTCGTATCTGGTCTCCTTGGTAGCGGCCGCAAGCATTCCTCCGTGTCCCGGAAGGCTTCGCAGTCTTGCCCGGGCATTCCGGAGTTTGCCGATCCTGCACGTGCCCTCGTAGAGCGAGACATCCGAATCCCGTTCGGGAACCCACACTCTCACAAACGACGTGCGCTCGGACTTGTTTAGTTCGGAGCCCGGCAATAGCGCATCTATGGCGTAGCCTTCCTGTTCGGTCTCCCGAGACTGCCGGAGCATCGCCGCTCCTTGAATCCGGAGATCCAGCCTAGGCCGGCGGGAGTAGCGCCGACCTTCAGCTCCGAATCCCACGCATACCCTTCTTCTGCCTGCGGCTAGCTCAGGTGTGACAACGACGTGTTTGGCAGTCTCCCATTGGTCACCCACTGGCACCAGGGCGTGCGTCTTCCTGTGAACCAAGAGCTTCACATCTGTTGCGCCCTCCGGAAGGCCTTCTACTGCCAGCTTCGCCTTGCCTAGGAGCTCGATTGGTGCGTCATTCTGGGTTCTCAGGGAGAGGGAGACGAGATCTGCGGCTCCAGCGCTTTCCGCCGCTGGCTGCCAAAGCACGAAGTCCTTGTAGGAGACGCAGATGTCCTCGGACACAGGCGCGGCTACGCGAACAGCCTTCTTGGGCACGCCATTGCGTTCATAGACGTCTGCCTGAGCGACCCCTGTAACGTCACACTTGCGATCGCAGAGCAGCGCATACTCCCTTCTCGGATCTAGTCGGACGAAGCCCAACTTGAGCATGCGTCCAGACGCGGAGTCGAATAGGAGTACGTCATCAGCGAGTCCGGAGTCGGCCAAGTCCCACTCGCAGATGACTTCTCCATTTCGAGACTCGACTGAGAGCGTCTGCGGAGTCAAGTTGGGTGTATCTTCGCCGTCAGGCTCGGCGAACACGGCCCTAGATCCGCTCCAGGTCCCGTCTGCCTGACGTAGCCATCTTGCTGCCCTGTGCCCATCGACGAAGAAATCGACGGCAGTTGAATCGCACACCTCAAGAGCGTCGGACAAGGAGTCTTCGCTCAGAGCAATCGAGATCCTTGGGTGCTCTCCCGGAGCCCAACGGAGGCTGACTTCTTGGACAGGGCAGACGTCTTCGTGCGTTTGCCTGGCATGTGGAGCATCTGCAGAAGGCATCCAGTCGCCTGTCCCCAGTGTGTCAAGTCTCGCTCTAGCCTCAACAAGAAGATCGTCAATCCACTCGTCGAGAACCCAGGGGCTCTGTTCTAGAACTCCCTTCACCCGATCGAGGTCCACCAAACCTCGTCTGTGCTGAACCAGTGCGTTCCATAGGGAACGGAAGGACTGCGATCCCAGCTTCTGCCGGTCCTCCGTCTCCAGAAGACACTGAACTGCAACGGGCTTCCCCAGTCCTACGAGCCACTTGGAGAGATGGCTGCTGGCTCCCCTGAAGGTGAAGCCGAACTGCAGCTTGATGGTGTCGAACCATTGCTGGGTTCCTTCGGTGTCCATCACGTTGCGGAGGCCAAGGAACTCCACGGCTTCGGAGATCGCATCGCGCAAGACGGCCGCAGGTTGCCCGTCGGACAAGAACAGGCGGCAGTCCGATTCAGAGGATTGCGGTATGACCCTCCGAACCATTGGCCAAACGGATGACTCCGTACCACTTCTTCGACAGACCTCAGCGGTTGCCGAGATGAGAAGGGAGCCGAACATTGTGCGCTCCGCTACGGGCTGCTTGTGATCGGAGCCCTGTGCAACGGGCCAACGGATCCATTCCTCAACCTTGGATGTGGGCGCCGATTGCAGCCAGGACAAGAGCCAGTCGACATCATCCCCCGACAGGCAGAGCTCGGCAATGGACCATGGCCTATCGTAGCCTTCGGCAGCATTCCAGAGCGGAGAGAAGATGCGGCTTAGTGAGGCTGTTCGTGGATTCAGCTTCGCCCAGAGCACGCCACCACCTTCCTGCTGGAGCAGGGCTAGCGACATGCGGAGGCTCGCGACCCTCCAGCTGGAGCACTTCCTCGCCACTAGTCTATAGCGTGGTTGTCTTGGAGTCGAACCTAAACGAGGATCAATCGTGGGCTTGTCCGCTGTGGGCGCTGCAGATGAGAGTTCGCCTAGACAGCAGCGGTTTCTCGGTAGTGAGGTCAGCGGACTCAAATCTCTTCACACGGTCTCGCCGAAGGCGCCACTGTCCGTGCATTAGCGAGGGCTGTAGCAGGAACTCGCGAAGGATCGTCTGGCGTGGGTCAGAGACGCTGTACGTACCCGAAGAGCGCCAGAACTAGATATCAGCTGCATTGCTTCCCGACCAGCGGCCAAGGACCACAGCGCTTGCGCCGCGCCTGCCGGACGTACGGACGTAAGAGCTGAAACTACGACTTGCCTTGTCGGTGCTGGCAGTCTCCCTGAAGTGTAAATCATGAATCCTCAGCGAGTACATACCTTTATATGCCTTCGCTCCCATTCCTAATCATGTCTACACGATCGCAGATCGAGATCACGAATGGGGAAGATCGGACGTTGCTCTACCACCATCACGATGGTTATCCGGAGTGGCTGGTTCCCGAGTTCATCCAGAAGGCCGTGAAGCTCCTCTACGAGGACCTCACGAATCCGGGATACCTCCACATGCGCCATGACCCGCGACGCGTCGCATCCTACTTCGCGGAGGCGCACTACGACAGCATTCGCGAGTTCAACCGTTCCTACAAGGACCGCGACAGGAAGGTTCCACTGTGCAGCGGGTTCGAGCAGTGCGATGAGCATGGGCTCCACGGCGATATCGAATGGTTCTACCTCTTCGATCTTGGCATGCCGGACCGGATCCCGATGGGTTCTCTCGACGACTCGGATGTGGAGTTCCCAACTCGGGTCTTCACACCGAACGAGGCGTACTGGAACGCTGAGAAGCTGCCCGACTACATCTCGCAGGGCGAGGAGGTCATGGATGAGCAAGGCCAACTGCTGATCACGCCAGATCGGATTCGCCAGGCTGGCGAACTCCCAGCACGAGGCGAGGTCTACACGAATGAAGTGCGCGACTTCCAGGGCAACCGCGTCACCTATGAGCTCCGCGTTCTTGACGTGAACGAGTGGCTCGCCACGGGTGTGGCCAATCGCTACAAGGTCACCGGCATGGAACCGCTCGGGACCCGAGAAGTCGCAGCGCTCAGGCTACACGAAGGCACGTGGCTGCTCTAGCAGGTCCGTCGGTTCAAATCGACTCTAGCGAATCTCAACACCCATCTCGCGCAACCTTGACAGGATCGTCGCGGGAGCCACACCGACGAGTTTCCCGATCGCAGTCGCCGACAGACCGACCTTCTCGTACAGTCGGTTGATCTCCCTGAGATCTAGCTCCTTCCTATATCACCCCCTCGCTGACTGCCCCTTGCCTGCTGAAGGCGACTACGAGGTAGTTCTGCAAACGAATCTGGGCGAGTTCAGGAAGAAGTTCAGCGTCTGGCGCGATGGGAGGCCAC
>Ga0272442_10008873_pt1 | contig 12660 bp, 8 predicted proteins | sample SSMForm2O_FD_200262 | JGI IMG/M metagenome (GOLD analysis project Ga0272442, IMG submission 200262) | Marine sediment archaeal communities from Little Sippewissett salt marsh, Falmouth, MA, United States - SSM-Form-2O | ecosystem: Environmental > Aquatic > Marine > Wetlands > Sediment ... | reverse complement strand
GACAGCGTCGACCGATCCGACTTGCCCCGCCATCCGGGCGGCGGGAGCGATCGCGCCGTATCTCACGGATAGCGGACGTCGACGGGGGCGCCTTTTTCGGCGGATTCGTAGACGGCTTCCTGTACGGCCAGGGTGCGCAGGTATTCCGAGCCGTTGGTCTCGAAGGGCTTGCCGTCCAGCAGGCGGTCGACGAAGTGACGCTGCGTGGTGTAGCAGCAGTCGCTGCAAAAATTGCGGTCCTCGTGGTGATAATCGTGGTCTTTCTCGTCCTCGCCCAGTTTCTGGACGGTGAGCCGGCCGTCGTTGTAGAGCCGGATCGAGCCGGCGTCGGTATCGACGAGGCACTCCCCGAACGTATAGCGCGGGTTGGCGGTGTTGCCCTCGTTGTAGCGGTTGGCGTCCCACAGGCCGGTGGCGCCGGACTGAAAATGAAAGACGACAACGCCGAAATCCTCGCCCGCAATGACGGGATTGAGTTTCTTGAGCAAAGCGTAGACGCGCGCAATCTCGCCGCCGAGGTAGCGATAGGTATCGATAAAATGCACGCCGTTCTCATAGACGAGCAGGCGCGGGTAGTCGCGGAAGTACGGCTGGCGATCGAGGTAGGCATCCCGGCCCCAGCCGTCGCCCATGCGCGAGCGGAAGCTTAGCACATGAATCTTGTCGCCGACGACGCCGGCGTTGAGCAGCTTCTTGATTTCGCGATACCAGGGCTGGAAACGCCAGTTCTCATGCACCATGAAGCGGACGCCCGCTCTATCGGTGCCATCGACGATCTGCCTGGCCTCGTCGAACGTGGGCGCCAGCGGCTTTTGACAAATCACGTGGATGCCGAGGTCGGCGGCGGTCCGGCACATCTCCAGATGCGTCGGCGGCGGCGTGATGACATCGACAAAGTCGGGCTTCTCCGTCGCCAGCATCTCGCGGTAGTCCGTGTAATGACGGGCGATGCCGAACTTATCCATGACGACCTTCGCCCGCTCGGCGTTGCGGTTGCACATGGCCGTGATCGTCACCTCAGGAATTCGCTGCCACGCCTCATATTGAAAATGGCTGAAATATCCCGCACCGACACATACACCTTTGAACTGCGCCATCATCATGCCTCCGACAATGACAAATGAAAAATCAAAGAGCAAAAATCAAAATGGCGGAATCCCGGCGGGCCGGGATGACTTCCTTCATCTTGCACTTTGCTTGTCGCGTTTTGGTTTTCGCACGGTTGATTCGCATCGGTCACCTCGTTGGCGTCCGTCTGGTTTGGCTCAACCACGGGGGCCGGTTTCTTTTCGAGGGACCGGTAGATTTTGAAGCCGACTGCCGCGCCGGTCAGCACGAACAGCGCCGTGAGCATGGCGATGAAGCGCCTGCGAATAGCAGCCGGCGAGAGTTTCTTATCGGAGACGCGGTTGGGGTTCATAACGCACCAGGCACCGATCGCAACGAAATTCAAACCGGCCGCCAAGACGAAGAAGGTGTTGGCGTTTCCGGTTTGCTGGTTCTGGAGAAGCGGAAACGCGATCGCGCTGAGCGCCGCTCCGATGTTGCCCACCATGTTCATCGAGCCCGATACCGCGCCGGAATTGGCGCCGCCGATGTCGTTGCAGAAGGCCCAGCTCGGGCTCAGCGTCATATCCACCCCGAACGTCGCGAGGCTGAAGCAGAAGACGAACCAATACAGGCTGTCCGTTTGCGTGGCCAGCAGCAGTCCCAGCACGCCCAGGGCGAAGCCCACGATCGCCGTGGCGCGGCGCGAGCCCACGTGGTAGCCGCGCTTGAACAACTGCGTGACCATGGCGCCGGCGATCCAGTTGGCGAAAGCCGCGAAGATCAGCGGCGCCGCCGACCAGTACACCGCCCGCGGATCATCGGGCCACTGGTTCTTGAGGTACGAGGGCAGCCAGGTCAGACTGATGAAAAACGTCACGTTGCTGGCGAAGTACTGCAGCATGGCCAGTGACATGTTCAGGGAGGTGAAGACTTCCGCAAAGGAGGCCTTCACGCTGGCGGTGAAGTCACTGGCGCGGCCCTTTTCGATGTACTTCAGTTCCGCCTGGTTCACTTTGGGATTGTCTTTGGGGCTGTCGCGGAACCAGATGAGCCACACCGTGGCCCAGATGACTCCGATCAATCCGTTGACCGCAAACGTCCAGCGCCAGCCGATCTGCAGGATCAGCCAGGGCATCAAAAAGAGCGAAAAAGCCGCGCCCAGGCGGCTGCCGGAGAAGTTGATCCCGTGAGCGAAGCCCCGGTCCTTGACGGGCAGCCAGCGAAAGAAGGCCTGCGCGGCGCCCGGAAAAGCGCCGGCCTCACCCACACCGAACAAGAAACGCAGGGTCAGCATTTGCAGGGCGCTTCGCGCCGCCCCGGTCAGCGCGGTAAACGCGCTCCAGACGGCCACCACGATGGTCAGCGCCTTGCGCGGGCCGAGTCGGTCGGCAATCCAGCCGGAAGGCACCTGAAACAAGGCGTACCCCACCGCGAAGATGCCCAGCACCAGACCCATCATCTCCTTGGAGATCGACAGATCACGCTTGATGTAGTCCACCGCCGAGGCGATGCACGCGCGATCCATGTAGGTGTTGACGCTGTGAAAAAAGAGAATGCCGATGAGAATGAAACGCTGGCGACTCATGCGGAGTTGCGGTTGGGCCATAGTGTCAATCCTCTTGTTTGGTATGAAACTCTTGCCGCATGGAGATCAGTCCTCGATGGCCAGCGCGCGCACGGGCGCGCCGTCTCCGCCGGCGATCTTCAGGGGAAACGCCATGAACGTCACCTTGTCTTTGCAAATCTGATCCAGATGAGCCAGGCCCTCGACAATGACAACACCGCCGCCAAGCAGCGCATGATGCACGGCGGTCAGTTCCTCGAGATTGTGCACGTCGGCCACAGACGGCGGCTCTACGCCAAGAATGCGCACGCCCTGCTCGACGCACCACCGGGCTAAGTCGAGACTGACGCGCGGCAGCGCGTTGCGATAGGACAGATCGCGGAGGCGCCCGCTCCAGTCGGTGCGCAGCAGCAGACCGTCGCCCGCTCGCAGGTCGGGCACCGCAGCGGCGACGTCGTCGACCCCGATGAGAGCCCGCGGCTCAATGCCCGACAGATCCACCACCCAGGCCGGTCCCATCAAGCGCTCCAGCGGGATCTCGTCGATCGTCTGCTCGCTGACGCCGAAATGCCGCGGAGCATCCATGTGCGTGCCGCAGTGGGAGTACAGGTGCAGCGTCGTGGCGTTCCAGCCGTCTTTCTCCACCGTCTTGGCGGACTCGACAGACACCCCCCGCAAGCCGTCTTCCAGTGCTACCGTCAAATCGATAATGCGAGACATCAATTCCTACAGCCGCTGAACGTGCTTTGTAATGCTGTCGCCGATTTCGGCCGTTCCGGCCGAGCCGCCCAGATCCACGGGCAGTATACCGTCGGCCACGGTTTTTTCAATGGCCCTGACGATACGCTCGGCCGCGTCCGTCTGGCCTAAATGCTCCAGCATCAACGCGCCCGACCAGATCGCCCCGATGGGGTTGGCGATGCCTTTGCCGGCGATATCCGGCGCCGAGCCATGAATCGGCTCGAACATGGAAGGATATTCCTTCTCGGGGTTGATGTTGCCGCTGGGGCCGAGGCCCAGGCTGCCCATGATCGCGCCGCCCAGATCGCTGAGGATGTCACCGATGAAATTGGTGGTCACGATCACGTCGAAGCCTTCGGGATGGAGCACGAAGTTCGCCGAGGCGTTGTCGACGTACATCTTGCGGTACTCGACGTCGGGATAGTCGCCGCTGACCTGCTCGATGACGCGGTCCCAGTACGCCAGCGAATGAATGAGCGTATTGGATTTGGTGATATTCGTCACGTTCCGGCCGCGGCGCTGGGCCAGGCGGAAGGCGTAATGGGCGATGCGTTCGATGCCGCGCCGGGTGAAGATGCTCGTATCCAGCGCCAGGCCCGACCCGAGGTTCGGCTGGACAAAGCCGCCGACCTGCACGAACTCGCCTTCGGTGTTCTCCCGGATGACGACGAAGTCGATATCGGCGGGCGTCTTGCCGCGCAGCGGACTCTCGATCCCGGGCAGCAGACGGGCGGGCCGGTAGTTCACGTATTGCTCGAAGCTCGTTCTGATGTGGAAGGTGAACAGCCTGGCCGGCAGGGTATCGTCCACGTCCGGCAGGCCGACCGCGCCGAAATAGATAGCGTCAAACTGTTTCAACGTATCGAGCGCATCGTTCGGGAGAAACGCACCCGTTTCCTTGTAATAGCCCGCACCGTAGGGAAACGTCTCGGTGGCCAGCGTAAAACCAAATCGCGCGGCTGCCGCTTCGAGCACGCCGACGCCGGCGGGGATGATTTCGTGGCCGATCCCGTCACCGGGAACAATCGCAATGTTGTACTTCTGTGTCATGATTTGTGTTCTTCTTCTGCTGAAAGTAACTTCTCGTACGTGCGTTTGACTTCCTTACGGGGTGTTCATCCGGCGCTGCGGATTCGTTCGTTGGGTCCGGCATCGTCGGGGCGTTTCAGGTTGCGGTCGATGGTCATCAGCCATTTGTCGAACTCGAAGCCGTCTTCGCGCATCGAAAACGAGATCGTGTGCAAGCCGGTTTTCTCGACGTCGAGGTAAATCTTGTAGGGTTCGCCGCAGTGCTCGGCGTCGGTGCGCTGTTTGCTCTCCCACCACCAGGACCGTTTGCCTTCGCACCACTGGAGCCGCTGTCCCGACCCCGGCCAAGCGCCGTCGAGACCCACGTGGAGGCCGTTGTCCTCGCTGCCCGTGGAATAGGCGCGCACCCATACGTAGTACCGGCCGGGTGTATTGAAGTGGACCTTGTAGGACACCACCGCCATCTTGCCCGGCTCATTGGAGAAGTTATCGCCATTGATCAGCTTATCGCCGTGCGTGCGTCGCGTGTCGGGAAGGACTTCCAGATAGGCCCCGGCGCCGGCCGTGGCGGCGTGGTTGTCGTCGCCGTCGGGCTGGACGTCGGGCGTCCTGTCGCCGGTCGTGACGTACCAGCCGCGTTTGTCCGTCCGGGCCTGCCGGAAGAAGTGCTCGGCCTCCACCGCAACCAGGCCGTCCTTCTCGTCGAACACGATCTCGGCCGAGGCGGTCGGTGCCGTGACCCGCGGCGTTGCTTTGGAGACCCGCGCGCCCGGCGGCGTGAAGGTCAACGTCGTCCAGCGGCCTCGGGAGTAACCCTTGCGGCTGCCCTGCCGAGACGTGCTGTTGGTGGCGGTGTTGAATTCGACGCGAATCTTCGCCGCCTTGCCGACCGTAACTTTCTTCCACGTCTGATGGGTAGGCTTGTAGTCCTCGGAGGTCTTCGGATTCGTGAATTCGCCGACGAGCTTGCCGTCGATGCGGAGCCTGTAGGTGGACTCGCCGTCGGTCTCGGCCAGGGTCGTGAGCGTGACGTCATAGACGCCGGGCTTACCTGCAAAAGCAGTCTCGGCGGCGCCGAACTTGTCCTTGTAGCTGTCCGGATTGACGGCCAGGGCGCCGCGTCCCTGGTCCTTGTAGGCTGGCACGAAACCGGCGCCCTCGACAATGCGAAAATGGTCCGTGGCCTTGAGGACAATCGCCCCTGCGGCGGTCGGTTTCACCGGCGGCGGAGGCGGCGCGTCCGAAGCCAGTTGCACCTTTCCCTTACCTCTGACGACGAGGAGCCAGTCGTTGTTGTCGGGCGCGGTCCATTGCGTTTTGGCGGCGGCCTCGACCGTGCGTTTGCCGAGCAGCGAGGCAAGCCCTTCGCCGGTGCGCGGATTGAACCAGCCGCACGTGAACTTGCCCTGCGTGACGTTCAGACGGACCGTGCCGCCGTGCTTGAGGTAGACCAGATACACCTCGCCCGGTTTGACGAAGCAGTAGTCGTCCGGATTGTCGGTCAGGTCGTCGGCGTTGGACATCTCCCAGAACGGGATGTCCTGCTTCCGGAAAAACTCGAGAGCGTAGCGGCTCTGGTCCCACATCTTGGCTCGCGTGCGGTAGTCCTGGCAAGTCAGGTCGCTGTGCGGGTGCTGGTAGCCGAAGTACCACTCGATGCCCGCGCCGCCGGCCATGAAGACGCCCCACAGGGCGTTCTTGCGGGGATTGTCGCGCGTGGGGTCCTCGGCGTCGGTAATCAATGCGTGGGTGGCGTCGCCCGGCTCGTCACACGCGACGACCCAGGGCTTGCCCGCAGCTTCGGACCGCTTGAGGTAATCGAGAACGCGCCGGTGGACCTGGCTGAAATCAGGCTTGCTGGTTTGCAGGGAGAAACCCGTCAGCTTCGAGGCGTCGCCTAACAGGTCGTAGTGCGGATCGCCCATGTTGTGGATGACGATGTGGTGCTGATATGGGTCGTGCGCCCATAGATAGTCGGCCCAGGCGACCTTCTGCTCGTGCGTGGCGTCGTTGATCTCCTCGCCCAGGTTCCAGTTCAGCGCCAGGTGGTGGCTGAAGCGCGCGATCAGCTCGCGGTAGTAGAGCTTGCGATGCAGGCCGAGATCGCCTTTGTCCAGCAGCAACTCGTTCTCGGTCTCCTGCGTCTTGAAGTGCAGGTACATGCCCAGCGTGTCGGCGTGCTCGAAGACGATTTCCCACTGGTCCAGCCGGGAGCAGTCCAGGCGCTCGCGTTCATTGTAGGTCAGGTACGGAAAGACGTTGCGGTCGTCGCCGGCGATGTTCATGGGCAGGAACGAGAAAACGTTCATTCCCTTTGAGGCCAGGTAGTTGACGGCCCCGATCATTCCCTTGCCCTTGCCGTCTTGCCAGGTGGGATCGCCGGACTTCCAGTCCTTGACGTGCGGCGCCCAGTCCTTGACGAGGTCGTCCTTCTGTCCGTCGTTCTTGAAGTCGCCGTCGAAGTCGCGGTAGGCCAGGAAGTTCTCCGGTGCGTCGGCGCCGGCCTTGAGGAAATACTCGCCGGTGCCGGCAAAGCGGAGGTAGTGTCCGCCGACGTACTGAAGCAAGCCCTTGGCGCGGTTGTCCCGGCCCTGCTTGTCGGTGGGGGCCACCTGGAACGTGCCGGTCTTGCCGTCCATGTAGCCGGCGGAAGTCCCGGCCTGCGGGTCGTCACTGGCGATGATCTGACGTCCCTTGCGGAACGATGCCCGGTAGGCCCACCGCCCCGCTTCGCAAGGGGCGAAGTGGACGCGCCATTGGTTGCCCGCAACGGCGCTGGTGTTGGCGGCGTTGCCGTCGGCGGCGTAGTAGCCGGGCACGTGGTACTGTCTGGCGCCTTTGGAGAACGTAACGTTCAGACGGTAGTCGGTGAAGGGATTGGGCTCGGCCGTCTCGCTCGTCTGGGGCCCGTCGAACGTAATGGTGACCTTGTGCCAGGTCTTGAGCTCGCCGGACATCCGGCCCGCCCACGATGCGGAACCGAGCACCAGAACGCTTAGCAGCCCCAGGGCGATGCACCTCGATAGATGTCTCATGATTCGTTGACCTCCTTAAGGGTTCAGAACTCACTCGTTGGGACAGACAAAACACTCAGTATGTCCGACGACGGCACAGGCGGCAATACCATAATGTGCAGGCGCATGCCCCAAAACGCGCATCGCGGCCTCCTGCGGCGTTGCGACCGCCGGCAGACGGCGGCCTGCGACCCGCCCGGAGCCCTCGTCATCGTGGCCGAAACACCGCGCGGAGAAACGGTGGGGCAAGCCCCACCCTACCGGCCGGACGTCCCAACCCGCTGAAAAGGCAGCGAGATTACCCCGGCGCGTGGCGATTGCAGATTCCAACACCAACCCGCCAATCGCCAACCCGCAATCCGAAATCCCCAATCGTCCTCGCACAGAAGAGCTCATCGAATGCAGTACTGCGACCGGTACGTCGTGGGGGGCATGCCCTGGAACTTGGTGAATACCCGGTCCAATTGCTTGGGGCTGGAGAAATTGAGCTCTTCGGCAATCTGGGCGACGGTCAAATCCGTATCCGCCAGCAGTTGGGTGATGCGATTGACGCGCTCTCTGAGAATCTGCGAATGGACGGAGCGCCCAACTGCTTTGGAGAAGCGATATTGCAGCGTCCGACGTGACATTCCCACGGCGCCGGCGACGTCATCCACCTGTAAAGGTTGATTGGCGTTGTCGCGGATGTACCGCAGGGCCCCCACCATCTCGCGATCCTGCACCAACAGGATATTGGTCGAGCCGCGCGCGATCACATGGGTCGGCGATCCGACCACGGTGGTCTCGCCGGTCTTCCTGCCGGCCATGACGCTGTCCAGAAGCTGGGCCGCTCGATAGCCGAGCTTGTCCGGATGCAGGCAGATGCTCGACAGAGGGGGATTGGCCAGCCGACAGATGAACTCGTCATTATCCACGCCGATGACGGCCACCTCGCCGGGTACGTGGATCTGGGCGACGTGACAGGCTTCGAGCAGGTGCTGGCTGCGATCATCATTGCAGGTCATAATACCCACGGGCTTGGGCAGCGACTTGAGCCACTCTACCAGCCGCGGCTGCTCCTTCTCGTACAGGGCGTGAGTGCGTTTCGACGGCGGCTCATAGATGGTGCACGCATGTCCGGCCTGCGAGATGCGCTGCTGAAATGCCTCGCCGCGTTTGTCGGACCAGTAGATGGCCTTGAAGCCACAATAGGCAAAATGCCTGAAACCGCAATTCAACAAATGTTCTGCGCCAAGCCGACCCACCGCCTCGTTGTCGATCACGATGTTGACGAAGCCCTCGATGGTGCGCTTGGTCACCGGGGCGCAGATGCCGGGAATCCCGCGCTCAATGATCTCGTCGATCCGCTCGGGCTCCCGCATGATGATGCCGTCGACCCGCCCGCGGCGGAGCCGGTCCGTGACCTTCTTCTTCCAGTCGATGGCCTGATAGTGCGGCGGCTCGCGGTAGAACGTCCAGGGCCCGTATTCGTTCGCATAACGGGCAATACCCTGGAGCAAGCCCCGGTCGAAAGCCCTCGTGGGAGCAATCAGCAGAATAATCTTGGGCGCCTTGAACATGTCCGGCCGCGCACTCCACGCTTAACCATCGAGTCATAATACACTTCGAAGGCATTGTACCGCTGGCGCGAGGCTGCGTAAAGGCCGGTATCGAGCGACACGCCGACGGCAGCGCAATTCATGTTTGTTGGCAGACCTACCCGGTGCTGCTTGCGACTGTCATCTCGACTGGAAGCCGGAGGTCGAAAGGGAGACATCTCGTTGCGACAGAGGCGTTTGCTGCAAGCGGCGCAAGCCGTTCAGCGAACCGCGTTGAAGCAAACTCAGCCGGAACATTCACCCAAATCGAAACCGAAAGACCGCTCGCGGCCGGATTTCTCCCCTCCGTCCCGGCGCGCCGGGACTCCGGTCGAAATGACAGCAGTGAGGCAATGCGCTCGGGCCGAAATGACCGCGGTGGGGAAATGGCTCCGCTCGAAACGATAGATACTTCCCGGCAGACTTGGTTTGTCAGTCCAACTGCAAACGCGAATCGCGACACGATTACGGGGTGCCGTAGGTGCGAGGCAAGCCCCAGTCGTAGGTGGTCATTTCCATCGAGTTCATTTTGCCCGAATGGCCGTCGACGAAGAGGCAGTTCGTGTTGTTGCCGTGGCGCTCGCGTGCTACGCGTCGCGAGTTGTCCGGAGCGCTGGGCAGGTGCGAAGTCTTGTAGGCATCCAGCCACCAGAGCTTGTGTCGGAATTCATCCGGGTTCTGCACATCCTCTTTGCGAACGATCTGCATGGGCGGCGAAACCTGATGGTACGCGTAATCGGCCATGTAGATGGTCGAACCCGGCCGGGGGAAGTTCGCCAGAGGAGTCGGCTCCCAACACTCGCCCTCGGGGTTTTGGAAATTGAACGAACTGACGATATAATCGATCGTCTGTTCTTTGTCCGGATAGCTGGGGCAGTCGTAGACATCGACTTCGTAGTAGTAGCTCACGTTGTCGGTCTTCGACCCGCCGATATACCTCATGTACGCGGTCGGCCAGTACACGGGCTTCTGGCCCGGCTTGAGGTTCTTGGTGCCTTCGGCCCGAACTACCTTGTTGTCGTTGTCCTGGGCATACAGATACATCGCGTAGCCGATCTGCTTGAGATTGCTCAGACACCGCACCGCCTTGCCCTGTTTCTTAGCTTTGTTCAGTGCGGGCAACAGAATCCCCATCAGCAGCGCGATCACCGCGATGACCACCAGGAGCTCGATGAGCGTAAAACCCGGTCCACGTCTCTTCGACTTCATACTTCACCTTCCCAGCATGCACAAGACAGGTATCTGTTCTACCGCAATTCTATCCTCACTGTAGAACATGGGCGATTTTGAGACAATCCCATTATGCGCAGAATTGCTTCCCAAAATGCACGCGGGGGCCCTTACTGCGGCTCGTACTTCGGATTGAGCTCGGTGGGCACGGGAGCGTTTACGGATTGGCGCCACTGAATCAGCTTCTCGTGCAACTCATTGCTTTTGTCGGGCAGCTCGCGGGTGAGGTTCGTGGTTTCGCCGATGTCACCCTTGAGATTGTAGAGTTCGAGGGTCCCGTCTTCGAAGTACTCGATCAGCTTCCAGTGGCCCAGCCGAATCGCGCCGGCCGGACGCGTCCGGAAGTATTCGTCACGCGCCCCCGCAGCCTTGCCTTGCAGGTACGCGGGAAAGTGCCAGAACAGGGCCCGGTCGGCCATCGTCTCGGCGCCGCGCAGCAGGGGCACGATGCTGCGCCCGTCGAGGGTCTGTCCCGGCGGGTTCTGCGTCCCGGCGATTTCGACCAGCGTCGGGTAGAAATCGATGCCGATGACCGGCTCGTCGCACCTCCGCCCCGCTTGGACGACCCCGGGCCAGCGCACCACCAGCGGAACGCGAACCCCGCCTTCGTACAGCATGCCCTTGCCGCCCCGCAGCGGTTCCATCGAGGTGATGTTGCGGACCCCGCCGTTGTCCGAGAAGAAGACCACGACCGTGTTGTCGGCCAGACGCAGTTCATCGAGCTTATCCATGATCCGGCCGACCCCCGCATCCAGGCTCTCGACCATGGCCGCGTATTTCGCGTTGCCCTGGCCGCCGCGAGGCCCTTTCTTCTGATACTTCTCGATCAGGGCCTTCTTCGCCTGAAGCGGCGTATGCACGGCGTAGTGCGGCAGGTACAGGAAGAACGGCCTGTCGCGATGGACCTCGATGAACTTCAGGGCCTCTGCGGTGAGGCGGTCGGTCAGATACTCGCCCCTGGGCCCATCGGCCAGCTCCGGATTGCGGTACGGGCTGAAATAGCTCCGGGGGGCCCCCGCTTCATAGCCGCCGACGTTGAGATCGAAGCCCTGGCCCACCGGACCCAGCTCGGGGTCGTTGCCCAGATGCCACTTGCCCATGCTGGCGCTGACGTAACCGGCCGGCTTGAGGGCCTCCGCCAGGGTCACCACGTCGGCCTCCAGCGTGGTCTTGTTCGCCACCGGAATCAGCTTGCGCCGCCTGGCCTGGCCCCGCTCGGAGCTGCCCACCGTGTAGACCCCGTGACGCGGGGTGTATTGCCCCGACATCAGGCTCGCCCGCGTCGGGGCGCAGTTCGGACCGTTGGTGTAGGCGTTGGTGAAGACGACTCCCTGCTCCGCCAGCTTATCGAGATTGGGCGTCTCGTAGTACGCGCTGCCCATGAAACCGACATCCTTCCAACCGAGGTCGTCGGCCAGGATGAAAATGATGTTAGGCCGGGAAGCCCGAGCGTTCGATGCCGTCAGATGGGACGCCCGGCAGCCAAAGCAGCTCCACACAGCCGCCCCGGCAGCGGCGGACTTGAGAAAACGCCGCCGGCTCCATCGTTCCGCTGTCTGCATGCTCCACTCCTTCGAGGAAAGCGCCTCGTTAGTCACTTCGACGGCTACAGTTTTGTCGGATCCAGGACGACGTGCTTGATGCTCTCGCGACGGTATGTGTAGGTCGTGTGGACCAGGCCGTCGGAGGTCTGTATGACGGCGGGATACGAATATTCGCCCGGCTGGCTTTCCAGCGTCAGCACGACGTCCCAGTGCTTGCCGTCCCTGGACGTCGCGACGTTCAGGGGCGTGCGGCCTCGTTGGGTATTGTTGAACACCAGCAACTGCCGGCCGTCGGCGAGCGTGACGGCATCGATCCCCGAATTAGGATTGGGCAAGGCGGTGGCAGTCATCTCGCTCCAGGTCTTTCCGCCATCCCGCGACCAGCATTGGGCGACGAAGCGTTCTCGGCGCGTGCGACAGAGCATCTGGATGCGACCGTCGGGATAGGTCAGGAGGGTCGGTTGAATGACCGCAATCTTGGCCGGATCGTTGAGGGGTCCGACGACCGACCACTCGCGCGAGTCTCTCGTGATTTCCACGTGTACGCGCCAGCCGTCGTGCTCGCTGCTGGAGCCGCAGAGGACCCGCCCGTCGTCGAGCTGGATGGGCTTGTTCTTGATCGGTCCCATCACGTGCGGCGGCAGTCGGCGGCGGTCCTTCCACCTCCGGCCCCCGTCCCCGGACACCATCATCTCGCCCCACCACTGGTCGGGCGTCGGTCCCACCTTGAAAAAGAGCGCCAAAGGCCCCCGCTTGGGCTGAAACAGCACCGGGTTCCAGCAGGGATACCGTCTCTGGGGCGACATGACTCCGTCGGCGACTTCCACCGGCCGCGACCATGTGCCGCTATCCAGCCGGGACACCCAGATCCCCACGTCGTCCTCGCCCTCGTCCGTCCCGGCGAACCAAGC
>Ga0272442_10008871_pt1 | contig 12662 bp, 8 predicted proteins | sample SSMForm2O_FD_200262 | JGI IMG/M metagenome (GOLD analysis project Ga0272442, IMG submission 200262) | Marine sediment archaeal communities from Little Sippewissett salt marsh, Falmouth, MA, United States - SSM-Form-2O | ecosystem: Environmental > Aquatic > Marine > Wetlands > Sediment ... | reverse complement strand
GCATCCCCTGTGCAGTAACTACCTGTCTGTCCATCGGCACAACCCTGCCACATCAAACCTGTTCTTTTATCTTCAACAATATATTCATTTGTCGAACCTTCAATCCTATTGAACCTTTCTGAATAACTGTTGTTCGTATCCCAACCATACTGAGCATCTTGACCACAGAAATCTGTTGTCTCACATTCAACAGATCCTGCATCGCCTGGACATGACGATAATTCCATAGCCATATCCTGACAACTGAGTATATTTGTGTCAGCTGTTAGAAAGTGCTGCCTAGGAGTATTACATGTTTTGTCTCCACAGCCCGGTGATTTACATTCTCCATCAATACAAATATCATAATTTAGGTCCGGGACGGTTGTATTCTTACACTCTGTAAAATCTGGGTAGCCTGAACAATCCGTAATTATCAGTCCTCCATCCGCATCGGCATCGGCGTCTGCATCGGCGTCAGCATCAACATCCGCATCGGCGTCCGCGTCTGCGTCGGTATCCGCATCGGCGTCCGAGTCTGAGTCTGCATCAGAGTCAACATCCGTGTCCGTATCCGTGTCCGTATCCGTGTCCGTATCCGTGTCTGTATCTCCATCAGCTCCCGCATCTTTATCCTGACCAGCATCCTGACAAAACACGAAATCCTTGCACCCTTCGTCCTGGCAGTCCGTAAGGCCGTCTGAATCGTTGTCAATCTCATCCTGACACTGCTCTGATGTTTGTTCCTGGCCTTCATCGCCGGAAGAACCTGCTCCGCAGCCGGAAAGCAGGAACAGGCTGACAATCAAGCACAACAGTGAAAATGACCTATTGTTCATTATTGACTCCCCTAAAAAGCTGTATGCAGATCCCCTCTCTGTATTTAAATGAATATGTTTAATAAGGCTTTTTTTCAACTTCCTTGTAAGTACCGGGATCTTCTGAGCCCGGTATCCCAGTCTCTATTGTATCTTTCCGTGCTTCTCCCCCTCACCCAAACAATCCCGGCATCTTCACCCCCATCGGCCCGAGGGTGATGCACATGAGCATCCACAGGCAATGAATCCATGAGACGACGAGGATTATGTCCGGGTTCTTTAATGTGATCCATTTATCCGAGAGCATTTTGTAAAAAATACCCAGGAGAATGTACGATGGCGGCACCAGCGCCAGTATCATGACAGACCATAAAAGAAGTGAATCCGTAAACGGTGCATCTTCCATCAGCGCGATCAGAAAATACGCCACAGACAGAGCGGACCAGACAAGGAGCGTCCGCCTGACGGTTCGGAGGACTCTGGCTACGGATTGATACTTGATCATCACTTCCTCAGATTATCTTATTTCGACTGAATTCTTAAGAAATTGAATTATACCGATGTGATTCTTGCTCATCTTGTTATTTGACAGAAAATCTATAAACCATTTTGCGTCATCTTTAGCTCTAGAATATGATAGAAAAGCAATTTCTGTTTAAGGATGAATAATCATTCGTTTTGCCTATCTCTTTTCTTTGAGCCTCATGGCCCGTTCCTCATGGTCCGGCATGTGCGCCTCCATGAGGCTCTTCCAAAGCTTGCCGTGGTTTGGTATATGGTAGTGAAGTAATTCGTGCATGATAACATATTCACCCAGGGAGCGGTCCATGCCGAGCAATTCAAGGTTAAACGTAAAATAGCCGTTCGTTGAACAGCTTGCCCATTTATGAGTCATTGGCCGGATTGCGATTCGCTTTACTTTTGCATTGACCTTGTTAGCGTAGAGATAGACTTCTTCCTTGAACTCTAGTTTTGACTTCCATGTTTTTATTTTCTTCTTTGTCATTTGTTTGTTCTTACTAAAGTTTCGATTATCTGGTCTGTTATCCGTTTTTCATCATCGAGAGAAAGCCCAAGGTCTTCGATTCTGTCATAGATGTCGTTGCGCAGGTTCCGGGTCAGCTTTTCACTCTTGGCAAATTCAGGGTACTCGCTTATGATTTCCTCCAAGTCCTTTACCGCCTCCATGTCAACAATGCCCTCAGCGGCCAAAACGTCCCGGATAAACCAGGCCACGCTGGAAATGCCTTCCTTCTTCTGTTCTTCGTTTCTCTTGGCCTCGTTCTCTGCAAGTTCTAAAAGCTGCTTCAAAGCCTCCTGAGTGGTCATCTGGCGGTTGGAATAGGCGTCCATGATGTTCTCGGCCCGTTCCTTCACGGAAATAAGCACAGGGTCGCCAGAGTTCTCCTCGGCCAGTTTTTGAATGCTCTTGATGAGGTTGATGATTTTAACTTCGTCGGGTTGGTTCTTGTCCTTGATTATCTGAATGCCCTTTTCGTCGAGCTTAATCAATTCCGTGCCCAGGCTTACCGGACTGCTCTGGATGTGTTCCTGTACCAGTTCAGAGGTCTTCTTCTGGAATTCACGGTCAATGTGAATCTGCTTGGCGTAGGCGTTGCGAAGTACCTGGTACATGCTCGAAAGCGTGGTGTAGTCGTCAATATAAGGCCGCAGGAAAGCGTCCGGAGAGATGATCTCGTAAAGCATCTCAATCTCGTTGAAGAGCTTGAAGAAGGCTTTTCGCTTCTCGTCGTCCCTGAAATGCTCGATCAGAATCCCGGCAAGCCGGTCGTCAAATGGTCCGGCTAACAAGTCAAAATATGGTTTGGCTTCCACGGTCAATTTTTCGACAAAGCGTTTCTTCAAAAGGGCCAGGTCCTTGACGACGGCGTTTACCTCGTCGCTGTCGAAAGAGAGAGCTTTTTCCAGCTTGTCGAAGATGCCCACGAAGTCCAGGACAAAACCGTGAGGCTTGACCATCTTCATTTCCGCGTTCTCGTAAGGCCGATTTACACGGGCGATGGTCTGAAGCAATGTGTGGTCGCGGAGCGGCTTGTCGAGATACATGCAATAGAGAATCGGCGCGTCGTAGCCGGTCAAGAGCTTTTCCGTGACAATCAGAATCTTCGGGTCTTTTCCAAAGGTGGCAAAGTCACGGCGGATTTCCTTTTCCCTCTTTTCATCAGGAGTGAACTTTTTGAGAAGGGCCGTGTCGCTGTTGTTGCCGGTGTAGACGACCTCGCTCCATTCCTTGGGCAGGTATTTGTCCAGTTCCTTCTTGTAGAGAGCGCAGGCCTCGCGATCAACGGCCACCAAAAAAGCCTTGTAGTTCATCGGCTCGATGTATTTCTTGAAGTGTTCGGCCACGAACTTTCCGACTTTCTCGATACGGCCCTGGCCTTTAAGGAAATTGCGGGTGTTAACGGCCCTTTCCAGGATGGCGTTCAATTCCTCGATGTCTGTAATCCCATGCTCTTCGGCCAGGTTCAGAAATTCCCGCTCCAGCGTTTCCTTGGGCACCAGCATTTCATTCGGCGCGAGCGAGTAAAACAGCGGTAATGTTGTGCCGTCCTCGATGGACTCGCTGATACTGTATTTGTGCAAATATCCCTTAATGTCGGAGATGCCAAAGGTCTTGAACGTGCCCTTGCCGTACTGGGCCTTGTCAACCGGCGTGCCGGTGTAGCCAATAAAGGTGGCGTTTGGCATGGCCGCCATCATGAACGTGCCCAGGTCGCCGCCGGTCGTGCGGTGAGCCTCGTCAATCAGCACGAAGATGTTCTTGCGCTTGTTGAGATCGGCGGGTAGTCCCCGGAACTTGTGAATCATGGAAACCACAATGCCGCGATAGTCGCTCTTGAGAATCTTGACCAGGCCCCGGATGGTCTGGGCGCGTTTGACGTTTTCCATTCCAGCCGCCCGCAGGTTCTTCTCCATCTGGTCTTCAAGCTCGTTGCGGTCGAGCATCATGATTATGGTCGGCTTGTCCGCCTCGTTGGACTTAAAAAGAAGCTCCGCAGTCTTGATCATGGTGAAGGTCTTGCCGGACCCCTGGGTGTGCCAGACCAGCCCACGGGTTTCCTTTTCTTTTACAGCACGGGCAAGAACGGCCTCGACCGCCTTGGCCTGGTGCTCGCGAAGGACGATCTTGGTAAGCTCCTCGTCCTTTTCGATGAACATGATATATTTCTCGATCAGGGCCAAGACGTGATTTATTTCAAAAAAAGTCTTGATCTTGTTTTCAAGCCTTCCGACCTTATCGCCCTTCCAGGCAAGGATGTTGCGCCGAGTAGTATTCCAGGTGACGCCGTATTCCAGCCTCATGCCCTCGGTGGCCGAATAAGCCTGCTCAACGGCGAGAAGCTCCGGAGATTCCCGGTGATAGCGGCGAATCTGGTCCAGGGCCTTGTCCACTCCCTCGGCGGTGGTCAGATTCTTGCACTCAAGGTCAATCACGGGGATGCCGTTGATAAGGAAAACAATATCCTGCCGGTTGGGGTAGCTGCTGTTTGAGAAGGTGAACTCGTCCGTTACTTCAAAGACGTTCTTGTCGGGATGTTCAAAGTCGATGAAAACGACGTTGCGCTCGCGCTTTTCCTTGTTGTCATAAGCCGTGCTCTGGCCCCGCAGGGCAAGGAGCATCTGCCGGTTGCCCTCGATCTTTGGCGCGAAGTTGGGCAGTTTGTAATTTTTCGGAAGCCACGGATTGAATTCCCGAAGCTTTCCGTTCAGGAGGTCGCGGTAAAATAGCTCCGACTTATACGAGTCAGGACCACCACGCCTCCCGTCGCTCTCGGCTCGGGGAACGTACTGCCACCCGGCCTTGACCGCATACTTGATGATGCGCTGTTGGACTGATTTTGATTCTGTTGGTTTCATAGGTTATTTCTTTTTTGATAATTGATAAATGGCCGCTTTTAGGACTTGCCAACAAATTTTTGCAGTGTGTTCATCAGGATTGAAGTCCGATGAGACCTGCTGATATGGGTGTATGTAATTTCTAAAATCTCTTAATGAGTGGCTGAATTTCTTCACATCCTCGCCGATCAAATTCACTGACCGAGAGACATCAATAAAGTTACTCAAGGTCCAATCCGGAAATTTCTTCACTTTTTTTAATTTGTCCTTCGGACTCATCGGGGCCTCATTAAAAAGTTTCGGGTCTTTACTAGCCATCCCCAACAAAATCCCTTCTAACGTGCTGCCACATAGAAAGATTACGGCCAAAGAAGATTTTGCATTCAAGCATTTTCGTATCTCATCTATTCTCTGGTTTAACACCCGTGTCACGCCATCCTCAAAGCCGAGCTTGTCTATCGAGATATCTTTGAATTCCTTGTTCAGAAATTGATCTTCCTTTATTGACTCATTGGCATTGTTGTCTTTTTCTGTTCCAAGCAACCCGTTTGCAATGGCTTTCCCACGGTTCAATAAATCGTCAGGGAAGTCTTCTTTATTTAGATTGCTGAGTAGAAGTTGAGTCTCAATGTATTCGATTAGCTTGATAATAGATTGGCCAACAAGAGCGTCGTCTGCTGTTTGCCAAAACCCCCGCATACGATTCGCTTTTGAGCCGCTAGCATAATTGTACTGTTCGTCGTAAATATCAATGCCAACGTCATCTCGAAAAAACTCACCCATTGTCCTGTCGCTGAAATTTAAAACATAGCCGCTCTGCATCTGGAACAACTTTTCCAATATTTGTTTGTCGTTAGTGTTTAGATTGGCCATGACATTAACTCAACTGCGTATTTGATGATGCGCTGTTGGACTGATTTTGATTCTGTTGTTTTCATAGTTTAATTTTTGTCAGTTTTATATTCCAATTGACCATCCTCAATATTTTTTCTTGCCTTCCGGAAAGCCCAGCCAGGAATTTGAGGCATGTCACAGTTCAATTGATTTCTTTCCTTATTCAGCTTGTCTAAATGTTCGCTAGCTTTCGCATCCTCTAATTGATCAAGCTTCGTGTTGTTAAAAATGCGGGCATCATTTCTTAAACTTAGGTACAAGTTACCGGCCTTGAGATGCTCTTTCTTTCTTTTATCTGGATTTACGAATGTTGAAATGACAGTAAGAATCCCAGCAAACAGGGAAAGAAAAGCAACGGCCTTCAATTTTGTTGGGTCTATTAAAATAATTGAAACTGCTATAAATGACAATATTGAGGCAATGATGCCAAGGGCAAAATGAACGTATCCAAATATTGAGGCTGCGGCGAAGTGGCCCTTTTGTGAGTAATCAGCGTCTTCTTGCAGACGCTCTAGTTCTTTTTTTATTTGTTCTTTCATGAGTTTATCCATAGGCTGGGAAATAATTTCCAAATATTTTTCGCCATTCACCGACTGCTTCTTCGAAGTTGCCTTTTTTAGCAAACTCTTCGGCTTTAATGGCTCTATTGTAGGCGGTTGTAAATCTACTAACCGCATCATCGACAGTGCTGCAATTCCTTAAACCGTTTACCTTATTGTTAAACCCCGCTGGATCATCAATTTTATATTTTATCTTTTCTCTGCCCTTGTCAAAAAAATATCTCATACCACTCGGATAATCGGATATTGTGACGTTGGTAAATGTTTTAATGGCTAGCAGTTCAAGGCAAAATGAAACAAAAGCATAATTAATGTTACGGTTCCATCCTTTGATCATTTTCACACAAGGGACTAAATCGCCATCATGCGCTGAATTATTGTTGGTCATTACATCTACGTGTACCTTGGGATTAGTAGGAATCCAGATGTTATCAATTGAATTAGGGATAAGATACCCTCCGCCTTTTCGATTAAATGCGGGTACAACATCAACAATAAAATCCGTAAAGGTGATTGTAACCGCCTGACCATTTCTACTTATTTTTGGTGATTTTGTGTAAGTTTTTAAAAGGACCCTTTTTACTTTATCCAATAATGAAGCTTGACCATTAGTCTCATAATATTGAGGGTCCAGAACTATAAAAAGATCGATGTCGGCATCTGCAAGTGGTGCTATCATTGTCGATCTGGAATAAGAACCAGTTAAAAACGAATCGAGAACATCCATTTCTTTTGCAACAGCGTCACGAACATTTCTCTGGCGTGTTGAAACAGTGCTCTTTTGAAGACCTGAAATCTCAAGGTTAGATTTAAAGTCTATGAATGATTGTTTGATTGTTTTTGCCATAGTTATCTCTGTACTTTGTTAAAAGCCATATTTTTTCATTCTTAATTCAAATGCTTGACGCCCCCCCTCAGTGACCAGGGTAATTTCATCTTTAATAGCTCTATTGTCAATAGCTCCGGTCGCTTTAATATTTCCCCTTGTCTGGTCGCCGGACTCAATGTAGTCACAGCAAATTACGAGTTCGGCATCGCCATTAACAACAAAGTTAGCGTTATGGCTTGTGAATATCAGCTGTCTTTGACCTTTAGCCTTCCAAATATTTTCTACAATGTCAGGACTCATCTTGCTGTCGATATCATCTTCTGGTTGGTCGATTATAAGTGTAGCTCCCTGCTGATTAAGCAAAACTCTAAGTAAGGCAGTAGCTTGTTGGCCTGCTGATGCATCAGCGAAATCAATATATTCGTCTTTTTCTTTGTTTGAGCAGTAAAGAATCTTTGGATTGAATTCTAACTCCGTTACTGAAAGCTCAATCCACTTATCTGCCGTAAAATTAGCGGCAATTCTGTTAATCTCACTCTCAATAAACCCACAACTCGTTAATGTAGCTGTTGCTGGAATTCCATCCGGACCTTCGATGTTATGTAATGCAAGCTTCTCAAGTTCAGATAGAAGTTTATTCCAAGTTTCTAGCGGCTCCTGGGATTCCGAAATACATTTGCAGATATTGTCTATTTTGTCTGACTTTATCCTCATGTTAGCGAAGGCAGTCTTAAAGGCTTGCGCCATATTTGAGGCGTTGAGACTACCCGCTACTTCAGCTTTTATTAATCCGTCGGATAAACCGGTAAATTGATCGCATTGATTTTTAATCATTGTAATTTTCTGAGTGTGCAGCTCATTCCATTTTGCCTGCAGTTTTGAATATGTATCCTCTACGTTTTTAAGTGCTGTTAATGAATTCTTTTTATCAATAAGCTCCCTTTTTAATGTTGCTATTCTTTCCTCGATTTGTTGTATTTGGCTGAGTTGCTGTTTATTAGCTTTTGCTCTGGTTTTTGCATCAATATATTTCTGTTCAAATTCTTCGCTAAGTTTTTTCCACTTTTCTAATTCGTCTTCAATTCCTTTTAATGAATCGTGCGAAAAAAGTTTAACTAGACCATCAAGTCCATCATTAATTTGAGTGACTTTGGCGATGTGTTGAGCTTGAATTGACCTTATTAATTTGTCGTTATGAAATTCGTAATTGTCTAAATCAATTGTCGCAGAGCCGCTTAATCTATTTTGCAATTCTTCTATGCTATTTTGAACAGTGGAAAGTTCATTCTGTAGCTGTTGAATAACTGCCTCTTCATTGTCATATTTAGCTTTTTGTTTAATAATATCCTGATCTTCTTCAGATAAACCTTTAAGGCCCTTGCGTAAACCTAGGACCTGTTTTGTAAGTGATTCGATTTCCAAGTTATACTGACTAACTTCAGCTTCAATTTCTCTTTTTCTTATAATACTTCCATAACCGGCACGCAATTTAGACTCGGTATCTCTAATGTCTGAGCGTATTTGATCAAGAGCCTGCTTAATGGGTAACTCAACGAACCTCTTTAGTTCTTCAATCCTTACGCCAACACTACTAAGTTGTTTTTGACTATACGCTTGGATGGGAAGTAGACTTCTAATCTGGTTTTCAGTTGCAGGAACGAAGTCATCGTCACCTATCTTAAGCAAAATCTCATTTTTCTCTGAGTTTCTCTTGACGATATGCTTGATATCATTAAGCATGAAAGTAATGTGAACTTCCCCTTGAAAGCTTTTCAAAGTATTATCAATTAAGCCTCTTCTTTTGTTTTGAACTGAATCAAACTCACCAAATTCTACGGGTTGGTCACAAAGTCCCCATCTGAGATATTCGAGAATAGTCGATTTGCCTGTTCCACGACCTCCTATGATAGCGTTATATTGCTGACTAAGGTCGAAATCAAATCGACCTAAAAATTTTGAATTAGAGACAGTGATGGAGGTTATCCAAATGTTTGGGAGTTCCGGTTCATCCTGTGATAGACGTGATTCTTTTGCTAGACAAGCTTGGCGAAGGGCTTCAGCTGTTGGTTCTGACCATTTAACCCATGTGGTAAATTGACCTAGATCACAATGAGTCCGATTTCTGTTATCAGAAGTTTGAAAAACACCAATTGATTTGAAACCGTACTCTCTATTTTTACCACTGATAATTGATTGATTGCCTTGGCCTAAATTAGAAACTGATCCATCAGTGTAACCCCCAACGCATGGCATGTTTTTATAATAGTTTGCGAAACCGGACCGAAGCATCGTTCCATGGCCGCTATCACTTACATTCGGCAAAACAATGAATCGATCTTTTAGGTGATCGTGATTATTCATTAATCCGTACAGGCCAGACAAATCACTTACAACATGTTGAGGTATTCTTTGAATTCCCGCGTGCTTTTCATCAGCCGATGGCGCTGGAGTAATAGCTAGCGCAGTTAAAACGCTTTGAAGAAGATTCTCAGGGAAATTTGCATCTAAAAGTAAAATGGCTTGGCAAGTTGGAGTGGTCAAGGTTAGTTCAAGTCCTGGAAAGACAACTATCCTGTTAGTTTCCGGCACAGGGTTACCCGTATCGTCCAATTCATTTTCAGCGGCCCTCTTAATATATGGATAAAAGGCAAAATCGTGATGATCTGTTATAGCAATAGCATCGAGACCTTTTTGTCTGCAAGCATATATCAATTCCTCACTATATGCTTTCCTCTCGTCCTCCGTTACCGCGCCATCACCATTCCAATTGATGTCACGAGGGCTGTGAACTTGAAAATCACATTTGTGGTATCGTGCTCCGTTATACATACTTATTAACCCTCCTTTCGCCGCTCATTAACTCATGAAGTAGGACACTGAAAAGTTTCTGATAGTCCGACAACTTTGCCGTTGTCACTTCAATTTTAGTAGAAATTGTGTCAAAGGCGTTTAACATCAGTAATTGTTGGTCGATTGGTGGCACGGCCAAGTCCATAGACAGGACGGCGCTTTTATTAAATTTAGCGTTCACGGCATAAGTTTGCAGCTTCACAAAATAGCCCGTCTCTCTAAGCCAATTTATGTAATAATATAAATATTTATTGATGACCTTATCGGGGTTTGTTCTAATTCTTAAAATAAAGGATGAATGTAGTATTTTTTCGTCGCCGAAATAGATTGCTGTTTTGCCGACATGCTCTTTACTCCCACTTCTCCAATTGAGGAGTACATCGCCTTTTCCGACAAAACTGGAGAGCTCCCTTTTTGTCTTTGGTTCGTAGTAGTTTATTTTATCGTAAACGATGTCGCCATCCAAGGTGATGTTCTTGTTAGTGAGTATTTTATAGCCAACGGGTTTCAGCAATGACGCAACAGCAGCCTGAATTCCATAAGACACCTCTCCAATATCACCAAGTTTCACGACCTCCCAACTCTCCGGCATTTCGCCGATCTCGGTGATTTGGGTTGGTTCGCCTTTGGTGCCGTGGGTGAAGAGGTGGTTCATCATGCTTTGCTTAAGCTCTTTAAGCTTGGCGATCAATGCCTCCTGCCCGGCAATGGCCTCCTGGACGGTCGTAAGCACACGGGCGATGGCTTGTTGTTCAGGGAGTGTTGGGTATGGTATGGCAATATCTTTCAGCCTTTCTATACTGACGCTTGCTTGATTTACATGTCTCCTGCAAAGTTTATGAAAATGACCAATCTGCCATAAATGATACAAATAACTTGCCAAAAAAGTTTGATCAAAAATACTTTCATCGAGTATTCTAATGATTGTCATGTGGTTTGAAATAACGGCACTAACATCTTCTTTAAACCATAAAGCAGTTTTTCCTACTAATTCTTCGCTATTGGTATTGTTAAAGATTATATCTTTTTTCTTCAAAAGATATCCGTCGAGCACTTTGTCTGTTTCGATGTATTTTTGAGTAGTTAATGAGATGTTGCCATCATTAGTAATATTGAAGGGCCTGAGCTGCAGAACGCCATTCCCTTCGTCATTCCAATTACCACAAGGGAAACCATTTTTGATATAGAGCTCTTCATTGGAAAACTGAACGAGCCTGGCGACATTCCAGCTAGACGGAACACTGCCAAGCACAGTCATCTTTTTATTTTCAATTGTAACTTTTTGATCAGACATAGCTAAAAACCTAGTTCCTTAAGAACCTTTTGCAGGTTTTTGTCGGCCTCCTTTGCCTTGGCCTCGACCTCGGCCAGAGATATCAGGATGTCCTCGACCGACTCGTATTCCTCGACGCCGCCCAGGTGGATGTAACGGGACGGCGAGATGTTGTAGTCGTTCTTGGCAAGTTCGTCCTTGCCCACGATCATGCTGAAGTTATCGACAGACTTGCGGGCGTTGTAGGTGTCGGCGATTTTCTTGATCTGTTCTTCGCCGATGTAGTTTTTGGGGTCGCCCTTAACGAACTCCTTGCCGGCGTTCATGAGGAATATCTTGTCTTTTAGTTTTTGGGATTTGTTCTTGTTAAGAAAGATTAGGATGCCCGGAGCGGTGGTGTTGTAGAAGAGATTTTCAGGCAGGTAGATGACGCCTTCGATCAGGTCTTGTTCTACAAACCATTTGCGGACTTCCTTTTCCTTGTTCGCGCCCGCGTTGCCGCTGCCACGGGAAGCCGCGCCGGTGTCCAGGACCACGACGGCCCTGCCGTTGTCCTTGAGGCTTGAGTAAATATGCTGGACCCAACCCCAGTCGGCCTTGCCGCCGGGATTGCCCGCAGGGAAACGGTGATAAGCGTCATTGGTGTAGAGTTCTTCTTTGAAGCCAGGTTGGTTCCACATGGGATTGGCGACCACGCGGTCGAACTTTTTGATGCCGTGCCCGGTGTCGTCCTTGAACTTGGGGTTGTTGAAGGTGTCGCCAAGCTCGATGTCGCCTTCCATGTCGTGGATGATCATGTTCATCTTGGCCATGGTCCAGGTGGTGGTGGTGTACTCCTGGCCGTAGAGTCGGAGCGGGGCGTAGGTTTTCTTGCACGCCTTTTCCTGTTTTTCCTTGAGTACCAGCTCGCACTTGATAAGCAGACCGGCGGACCCGCAGGTGGGGTCGTAGACCTCCATGCCCGGTTCCGGGTCCATGATATTGGCCATGACCAGGCCGACTTCTCGGGGGGTGTAGAACTCACCGGCGGATTGCCCCGACCCTTCAGCGAACTTGCGGATGAGGTATTCGTAGCTCCGGCCTATGATGTCCGGCTCCACGTCCTTGAGGCCCAGGCGTTTCTGGCTGATGGCCTCTATGAGGTTGGAAAGGCGGTCGTCGTCGATCTCGCGCTGGCCTCTGGTGGTGGCGTTGTAGTCCACGGTGTCTATCACACCGTCGAGAGCGGAGTTGTGGGCGGCGATTTCCCGGATGATGCGGGTAAGTTCCTCGCCGATGTTGCTGGACAGCGAACGGATGACAGACCAGGTGTCCTGGGTCTCGGGGTCTTTGGCTTTCAGTGGAATATAAAAGCGGACGCGCGAGTTGTCGGCGTCAATCTTCTTAAGCGCCTTGGCCCGCGAGCCGCTCTTAGCAATCCTGTTCACCTCGTCGTCGAAAACGTCGCACAGACGCTTAACGAAGATTAGCGGCAGGATGTAGTCCTTGAACTTTCCCGCGTCCTTGGCTCCCCGGATGGCGCAGGCCGCATCCCAGATCCATGACTCAAGGGACTTGTTCTTGGGTGTATTGTTTTTCGTCTTATTTTTCGCCATGTTATC
>Ga0272442_10008870_pt1 | contig 12662 bp, 9 predicted proteins | sample SSMForm2O_FD_200262 | JGI IMG/M metagenome (GOLD analysis project Ga0272442, IMG submission 200262) | Marine sediment archaeal communities from Little Sippewissett salt marsh, Falmouth, MA, United States - SSM-Form-2O | ecosystem: Environmental > Aquatic > Marine > Wetlands > Sediment ... | reverse complement strand
TCTCGGATCGGCCGGCCGTTGGTGATCTGGACAAGCACGTTGTCTGGCAGCTTGTCGATCGTGAGCGGTGGCAGGCGATAGCTGCTGTAGGCGCCGCAGAAGACCTTGTTGTTCGGGTGCGTCTTCTTGAGTTCGTTGGCTACCCGAACGACGAAACGCCAGACGTAGTCCGACGACAGCCCGGATGGCCCGCGATCCAGTGTGACCTGATCCCGGCAGCGATCGCATTGGCAGTGCGTGAAGCCGTCGTGGGGCATCACCGACACAACGGGCAAGTCGTAGTGATCGAACATCAGCCGGGCGAACGCAACGGTCTCCTGGAAGAACCCTTCCGAGGAAAGGCAGGCGTTGGCCGTTCTGCTCTTGTTGTCCCGCTTCCCGTTGGCCAACTGCGCGTAATACTCGGGGTGCGAGGTGCGCTGCTTCGGGTGCTCGGTGAGGTTGCGCTGCCCGTGATGGAGGATGCCGTACTGCTCATTCGCGCCCAACCGCAGATACCAGAGCGCGTCTTCGACGTCACTGGAACAGATCATCGGCCGGCTGAGCGAACGTACCTCGTAGGCTGGCGTCACCGTCCGGTTCACTTTGGGGAGGGCAATCTCCTTGCGTCTTGGCAGGATCTCCCCAAGTTCGCCCGGCATGTACCAGCGGACCCCCAGGCTGCGCAGGAACGCATATACCGCGTTGAGAGAGCCGCGATGATCGTGGTTCCAGATATCCAGCTTCTTGCTGTAATCCTTGTAGAGGCTGGCGCCGATCGGGTTCATCCAGGGATGACCCGCCAGCTTCTCCCATTGCGCCTGCTTCGTTCGCAGCCAGTCACCGCGGCTGTGCCCCCACGGCTCGCGTGGGACGAAATCCATGTCGCGGCCGACCAGGGCAAGCCAGGTCTCCCCGGAGACCATCCGAAACGCGTCACGCTTCAGTCCCTCGGCCGTGGCGTTCACCTGGCGGGCCGCGTCGCTCTCACCGACGTAGATCTTCAGGGCAGCGCCGGCGCCGGGCGTGGTGACGACCGCGAGCTTGGCGCCGGTGACCTTCTCCAGATACGTCTGCAGTTCCGACGCCGCCAACCGCGCCGAACGCGTCGGCTTCGCGGCGATGACGATCTCGGCACGGGCCTTTCCGTCCTTGATGATGAAGGCCCGTTCGGGCGCCCCCGCCTGTACAACGGCAGTCGCGAGCAGGAGCGAATGGGTCAACACCATGATCACGTGGAGGAGTTCTCGATTCATGCTCACCATCGTATCATCTTTCACACAACATGGCCTGGGTCTGCCCACCCAAACCGCAGTCCTCGGCCTCCCAGCCACCCAACCCGATCCCGCCACCCGGAAGCCCCAGACCCAGCAGCCCCCCAGTCGCCACACCCAACCGAAGACCGGATTCGGGGTGCCTATGGGCCTGTGATCGGGCATGCGAATTGAGCGTCACCAAGCCTTGGCGTGGCACGCACGGTGGGAGATCAGAACGCCGGGAGCGTCGCCACAGCGCCGGCAGTGTCGGCGAGGCCCAGGTGGGTGTACGTGTTCATCGTCAGCCGAATGTCGCTGTGCCTCATGAGCTTCTGGGCCACGCCGGGCGAGACGCCGTTACGGGCCAGGAGGGTGGCGAAGGTGTGGCGGAGGCCGTGGACGTCCACGGTCCGGCCCTGAGCGTCGCGTTTGGGGATCCCCGCCGCGGCAAGGTCCAGGTTGAACGTTCGCAGCAGGTTCCGCCAGTCGAGATCGAACAGCGGCGTGTCGGGCGGGACTTGCCCGCCGTGGCTCTCGGCCAGACGAGCGACGTGATTGCGCAGATCGTCTGCCAGGTCGCTACGCAGGGGCAACGTGGCCGCTTTGCCGCTCTTGGCGTGCTTTCCCTCGACGTGCACGTAGGGCGCGTCCTCGTCGAGGCACAGGGCGCCCATTGTCACCAACGCCGCCTCGCTGCGGCGGAGGCCGGTGAGCATCATGAACTTGTAGACCAGCGCCCGGCACTGACCGACACGCCGAAGGCGCCGGCGCTCCGACTCGCTGACCTTCGCCAGCAGCTTGCCCTTGTTCTTGCCCCGCCGGATGGTCAGCGCATCCCGCAGCGGGCGATTCTGGGCGGCGTTCAGCAGCCGGGCGATCTCCTCCTCCGTCAGGGCGCGCCGCTTCCGCGCCGGCTCAGCCTCCTCGGCCTTCGGCAAGCCGGCCAACGGATGGGCCGCAAGGCAGCCCTCCGATACGCACCAGTTGCAGAACGCCACGATGGCCGCCCGGTGCATGTTGATCGTTCGGGCGGATACGGGTAGCGACTTGGGGGCGTCCGGGTCGCGGGCTGTCTGGGCGGTCTTGTCCATCCAGCGTCGGACCACGTCGCGATTGATGTCCCGCAACGTGCGGAGCCGGCACTCGCGGACCAGGCGAGCGAGATGCTTGCGTACGTGCCGGACGTGCTTCTCGGACACGCGCTTGCCCCGGACGGTCTTGGCGGCGAGGTGGGCGAGATAGTCCTTCGTGTGCCTGCCGATAGGCAGATCGAGCTGCCCGGCAGCCGTCATCTCGCCGTGGCTCATCACGCCGGCCTTGACCTTCTCCACCTCGGTCAGCTTGTCCGCGAGCACCTTCTCGGCGGCCTGGCGATCCCGGCAGCCCGTGGACGCCCGCCGCATCCGGCCCGCCGCGTCGCGGTAGCGGATGTACCAGCAGTCCGAGACGAACTGGACGCGGCCGTCGGCCAGCACCTCGGCGGTCCGGACCTGCCCCTTGCCGCTCTGCCACCGAGCAAGGCGCTTCCTCCGGCGCGTGATAATCTCCGCCCCGTCCGGCATCGGGATCGGGTACTTCTTCTTGTAAACCGTAGCCATCTCATTCCTTCCATGCTTCCAGCGGGCCTCATGGCCCGCCTCGTCGTCTTCCGTGACACACTGAGCGGCCGGTCGCCGCCCCCAGCAAGGGCTTTCCGGCGAGAATCCCCGCCGGCAGATGACCTCCTCGGTGGGCTTTTGGACCTTTTGAACCTCTGGACCTTCCCGGCCATCTTCACGAGACAGTTGCCAGGGCCCGAGGGCTGATGCGGCGTCCCACCGTGGATCGACGGGGGGCACGATCCGCCGTCTTCCGTGACAGCCCTGGCGCCCGGTCGCCGCCCCCGCCGGGGGCTTCCCCGGGACGTTGGCGGTCTTGGCGGTCTATGCCGCAAATGCCGTCCCGGCGGGCCCACACCCAGTGTTTCCCATAGGCCGCCAACCGCATGGCCTCAAGCATTCGTGGCGGCCTTTGCCTGTTGGACCAGCGTCTCGGTGTCGACCTTCCGCCACACCCAGCGGCCGCCATGCGCGAAGCCCTCACGACAGGCGACCACCTGAGCTTCGGGTTTGGCGCGTTCGAGTGTGCGCTGGGAGATCCCATCGACCTTGGCGGCCTCGATGACTTCCCGGGCGGGCTTGCCGCCGCTGGCCGGGTGACTTGCTGTCGAAAAACCTACGCATCGGCCTGCCTTCTCGCTACCGGTATGCGCCCCAACTGCCCGCCCGGGCCGTCCGTCGTCCTTGCGGCCCCGAACTGGCCGCGGCACTGCCCCCCATCACCCGACAGAACCGCCCCAAGCTCACCATCAGCCCCAAACGCTTGCCCCTCAAGCAGCTTCATGAATAATGCCGGCTAGGTTGCCCCGGTCGCCGCATGTCACGCCAAATTCGGGCCAGGCGCTATGCAGATCGCCTTCGGCACGCCGCCAGCCTTGGATGTCACGTCTTGTCACAGCTTGCCACCCGTACTGCACCGAGTTGGTCACCGGTGACCGTGGAGAACGTGATGCATCCAGATGGATCATGGCTTGGCACAGGCGGGGTTGGCCGCGTCCCCTTCGCCAGAGCGGAACACGCAAGGCAATCGGACGGAGAGAACGGTTCTGTGCCTCGGAGTGCTTGTCGCCCAGATCTCTCCCCCGTGTAGGAGCGCGATCTGTCTGGCGATAGCAAGGCCGAGGCCAGAACCGCGGATTCCCTGTCGGCGGGACGGCTGCCCGCGGTGGAATCGGTCAAAGAGCTTGGTGAGGGAGTCTTCCGGTGAAGTGCCGCCCTCGTCCTCCACGGCGGCCAGGCATGTGCCGTCGGATGCGCCTTCCAGGCGGAGCCGGATCGTTCCCCCGGCCGGGCCGTGCTTCAGGGCATTGTCCAGCAGGTTGGCGAAGAGCTGGCGCACCAGCCTCTCACTGCCACGAATGCACACGGGGGCCAGCGGATCGCAGACGACGTGTCCTCCCGCCGCGGCGGCCCGGCGATCGAAGTCCGCGGCCAACTCTCCCAGGACGGCGTCCAGGGCGAACTCCTCCGGGGCTGGGACCTCGCAGAGCTCGTCCACTTCGGCAAGCAGGAGCAGTTGGCCAATGAGTTCCTCCATCCGCCCGAGGTCCTCCAGCGCTTCGGCGATGGCTTGGTGAGTCTGCTCCGGCGGCACGCCCTCGCCACTTGCCAGTTGTAGACTGCTCTCGGCCAGGGATATCGGCGTGCGAAGCTCGTGAGATGCGTTGGCAGTGAACTGCTTGTATCGGTCCAGCACGCCGTTCAGTCTGGCCAGGAGCTGGCTGACGGCGAGAACGAACGGTTCCAGTTCCCTGGGGACGCGAAGACGTTGGAGGTCATGGCTTCCGGGGTCGCGGTGAGACACGCCGGCGACCAGCTCGGCGGTCCGCGAAACCGGCCGGATGGTCAAGTGTACCAGCGGCGTCGCAAGAAGGATGGCCAGAAGGATCAAGCCGCCGTTCATGACCACCAGGAGGGTCAACAGGTCGCGAAGCCGTCTGTGCTCATAGCTGCTCGGGTGGGCGATGACCACGTGGAAGTCGCCTCGAGGGGTGCGGCATCGCGTCCGGAGGGCGCGGTAGTCCTTCTTCTTCTGCCGGAGATCCATGAGCCGGCTCTGGCCCGGCTCGGGGCCGGTCAGGTCGGGCAGGTTCCAGAGGAACTGGACCTTCCGCATGCCTTTGGGCAGGCTGGAGGCCAGGTCGTCCTCCTGGCCATCCCGCCAGACTCGGAAGTGTGTGCCCGTGCCTTTCCACGGGCTCTCGGTGACCGCACGCGCCGTCCGGGCCAGCTCGTTGGGGTCGGATGTCTCCTCGAGTTCGTTGGCCACCGCCTTGGCCATGATCGTCAGCATGCGGTCGATGTGACCAAGGTAGACGTTCCGTATCGCGATATAAGCGGACACGGAAGAGACCCCCAGGAGGACCGAGACGAAGACCGCGACGAGAAGGACCAGCCTCGTGCGCAGAGACAAGGGCCTCACCGGGCGGCTCCCGTAAGGACGTACCCCTGTCCCCGCACGGTGGTGATGACGTCCGGGCCAAAACGCTTGCGGAGCATGGACACATAGACCTCGATGACGTTCGAGAACCGGTCGGAGTTGAAGTCGTAGAGGTGTTCGACGATGTCCTGCTTGGACACGACCTGCCCTGCCCGCATGGCCAGGTACTCCAGCAGGCGGTACTCCGTGGGGGGCAGCCTCTGCTGACTGCCCTTGCAGGTGATCAGGCGGGCGGCGGTGTCGATCAAGAGATCTCCGACTGCCACGACAGGATCGGCTCGGTCGTAGCAGCGGCGGATGAGCGCCCGGCTGCGGGCGACGAGCTCGTCCAGCTTGAACGGCTTCGTGAGATAGTCATCGCAACCCAGATTGAGCCCTTTGACGACGTCCTCCGTCGTGTTTCGGGCCGTAAGCACCAGAACGGGCGTTCTGCGGCCGCGATCGCGGAGAGACTTGAGGATCTCCAGGCCGTCCATGTCCGGTAGGATGAGGTCCAGGACCAACAGGTCGTAGGGGCTGGTCAGGGCCATGTGAAGCCCGTCCGTGCCATTCAGGCAAATGTCGCTGACGAAGGCCGCGGCGCTCTTTAGCGCCTGAGCGATGTTCCGTCCGAGACGGGGCTCATCCTCAATGATCAACACTCGCATGGGGTTCTCACCATCTGTCCGCAGGGCTTCCATCATATCGTGGCCTTTCGTGCGAACAAAGCAACCAGCGAGTTCGTTGCGGCAGTCCGAGGCCCCGCCTGTCGCGCCGCCTGATCTACGTGTGGACAGAGCATGTCACGGAGTAATCCACATCGCGCGGCATGATCTCCGGCTTTCGTCGCGGAGGTGCTTGTTCAGAGCCGCCCCGTCACGGCGGTAGTACTCGGCGTCGAGGCACTCCGAAGGTCCAGCCACGCGGACGGGCATTGTCCCGTCGTCGCTGAGCACCAGCAGCCGGGACGAGGAACGGAAGGACAAGATGGCTTCCGGGCACCAGCCGGGCATCTGGAACCCCAGATCGCGCAATCGGACGGGCTGGTCCTCGCGGTGCTGCGACCACCGATACAGGGCACAACGGCGCCCCTCGCCCGTGGTTCCGGCCAGGATGAATGCGGCGCGATGGTGCGCGGAGAAGACCATGTCGCGGATCCCTAGGCCATCCAGGTTCCACAGCATGGGGCGGCCGAACCGGGGAGGCAGGGCCGTCTCGCACACGTCCGCCGGGTTCAGCAGCGGCACGACGATGGCGGACCCGGTCGGACCCGCCAAGGGGTTGCGAAGGCCGATGTACAGGCAGTTGCCGTCGGCATCGGCAGAAAGCCCCTCGATGTTCAGGCCGCCGTCCTTCGGGGCGAGAGAGCGGGCGTCTTCTTTATCCGCCTTGCCATGCCGATAAGACCCCGCCAGGGACGGGCAGACTTCGCGGACGACCCGGTCCGTCGCCAGTCTGTCGGCCAGTTCTACGTAGGGTCGCCCGACGGGCCTGAGGGCATGCCCCTCGGCGCCGGTCGTGATCTCCGTGGCGAAGAAGCGGCATCGGTTGGGGCGCCACTTGCCGTTGCGATTGCGGCCGTGCGAGGTGATCCAGTAGATGCGGTCGCCTACCCTCGCGGCGGCCTCGATGTCGGCCTCGGGCGACTTCGTCGCGACGCCCAGGAAGGCCGTGAGGTCGAACCGAAGCGAGAGATCGCCCCCCTCGATGAAGTAGACGCGCAGGACGTTGTTCTCGTCGTCGGCGACGACGAACGTGCGCCCGTCGAGGGCGGCCCCGGCCGAAGCGTCACTCGTGCCGTGGAAGACGAAGTCAGGTCTTGACCCGCGGCCTTCCTCGCCCGATGGCCGACTGGATGGCTGGCGACCGCACCCGCTGGCCGCGATCAACGCCCAGGCGGCCAGGGCGGCCATTGCCAGGCGACGTGCCGTTTGTCTCGCTGAGCTCTGAGTCATTCACCGTCCTCCGGATGTCTCCCTGGCCACCGGCGTGGACGCCCGGTCTCCCGTCGGCTTCGTCCGCACGAGGTCGGTCACCGGCCGGCCGGTCAGCCGCTCGACGTCCGCCAGGGAAAGGTGGCAGGTCTCCAATGCGTCGATCTGCCGGCTGCGAACCTTGAAGAGGGCACGGTAGGCCTTGAGGAGTTGGAGATCGGTCACGGCTCCGCCCTCGAGGCCTTGACGGCTGGTCGCCACGGCCCGCTCTGCGGCGGGCAGGATCTCGTCCCTGATCAACGCGGCCTCCCTGTGCGACGCCATCAGGCCCTGATGGGCCTGGCGCAAAGCGGTAAGCGTGACCAGGACGAAGGCCCGGCGGTCATAGCCAGCCTTGGCGGAGTTCGCGCGGGCTTCCCGGATGCCGCCCTGGTTGCGGTCAAAGATCGGGATCGACACTTCCAGCGCAGCCATGTGGCCGTAGTCGCCCGTTTCCTCCAGCCTTCTGCTGCCGACCAGCACACGCAGGTCGGGGATACTGTCGGCCTTCTGACGGTCGAGCTCCGCCTTGCACATCAGGACCTCCGTCTCCCAGCGGCGTACGTCCGGGTTGCCCTCGATAGACGCGGCCACCTGCTCCCACGTGGGAACACCGGGAGCGGGGAGGGCCCCCAGATCGCCGGTCGTCTGACGGAAATTGGGGCTTCCGGCATCCCAGCAGCCAGCCAGGATTCCCCGGGCGGCCTCCAGCGCCTGTTTGGCCTGCTCGCACTCGACCCGGCTCGTCCCCAACTCGATCCGGGCCTCTTCCACCTCGATTTCGGACCCGGCCCCGCCGCGGACCCGCTTGGTGACCAGCGCCAGGACGGACTCAGCGTGTCGGCGCATCTCCTCGGCTGCTGCGGCGCGTTGCTGGGCCGCCAGAACGGCAATAAAGGCCTTCGTCGTTTCGGTGAGAACGTCCAACCGTGCCGTTTCGTAGTCCCAGCCGCACAGCGCGGCCTCGAGATGGGCCGTCCGCCGGCGCTTGGCGGCTTTCTCGCCCAACTCGATGACCTGGCTCAGGCGTACGACCTGCTCGGAATACCTCGTGCCCTCGAAGTCCCCGGTTCCGCCGAACTCGTCCATCGTGACCCGAACTTCCGGGTTGGGAGACAGCCCTTCCTGCAAAGCCCTGGCCTCGGCGGCTCGTACCGCCCAGGACGCGGCCGCGAGGGCCGGGTGCCGCGTCAGGGCCAGCGCCAAGGCCGTCCGCAACGCCAGGGCTCTGACAGGCTCCTCAACGGGCCGGTCATGGACGGCGACTCGCGACGCAGCGTCAACTGCGCGTCGCGCGGGAAGACCTCTGCCCAGGGCGCTGGGCTCAGGCCAGAGCGGCTCGCCGTTCTCGACGGCGCAGCCGGCGGCAAGCAGCGCCGCCAAGAGTGCTGCCCCAAAGAATCCGACACGCCGTATGCAACTCCGTCGCATGCGATGCTCCCAACTCGCCTCTGTCACCTGAGCCCGAGCGGCCGGGCCGTACCTTCTATCGCCACCGAACAAGCACCAGTTCGCCGGGGCTCAACTCCATGCCCGGCGGGATGCTGACCAAGAAGGGCCTCCCCCATGCCGGCACCTGCGGGTTCGCCCATAGCCGCTCGGGAAGGCGTTCCACCGTCGGCGCTACCGCCACCGCGCGTGAGGAGCCCGTGTGGGCCGGCCGGGTGCGGGTCCGGATCTGCACGACGGTGCCGACGGTCAAGTCCTGCATCTGGTGCTCGCCGGCATACGCGATGACCTCGCTTGGGGACGTCTCCGCGATGGCCAGGATCGGCTCTCCGGACGCGACGACCTCTCCCTCCCGACGCAGGATGCCCTCGCCCGGCCGGCGCATGACCGCATCGCCGGCTCTCGGCTGGACCTCGATGACGATCCCGTCGAATGGAGCTCGCAGGACCATTTCCGAACGCTGCGTCTCCAACTCCCGGATCAGGCCCTCTTGCACCTCGATCGCCTTGCGAAGGTGCTCCAGGTCGAGCTTCTCGGACGGAAGCACGGGAGTGTGGTTCCTGTAATCCCGTGTGCGAGCTTCCGCCGCCTTGCGCTCCGCCTCCAGATCCTCAAAGGCCTGCTCGTTCCTGCGTATCTTGGCCACCAGCGCGTCGTGGGCGGCCTTGGTCCTCTCCAACTCGATGGCGGCCAGCGCCTTTTCACGCACCAGCCGCGCGGCGTTTCCCATCTCTAGCGTCAGCCCCTTCAGCAGGGCCCGGTCCTCGTCGATGGCGGTTATCAGGTCCAGCATCTTGACCTTGAGCTGGACCACGTCGCCCAGGAAGGCTCGACTCTCGGCCACCCACTCGGACCGACGGTTGGCCACATCGGCGATGAGGACGCCTCGCTCCCGTTCGTACTCCGCCCGGAGCCGGCTGATCTCACCGGAGACCGTGGCGATCTGCGCCGCCAGCAGGTCATCGCCCACCACGGCGACAACTTGGTCTCGTGAGACCCGGTCGAAAAGCCGAACGGGGATGTTCCTGATCCTCCCCATGTAAGCCGCGGAGACCTGGAACACACGCCCGCGGGCAATCCCCATGACCGCTCCGGCCTGGCTGGAATGGTTCCCCAGCATGCGGAAAGCCAGCACGACCGCTACGCCGAAGATGGCCACCGGCAAGAGTCGGTAGCGAGACGATCGCCACCGCTGGCCCAGCGGAATGGGAATGGGGCGGACATCGGACTTGTCGCGGCGACCGAACATGCTCATCCCTGGCGTAATTCCTGCTGGCGGAAAACGCTTCCGCCAGGCTGAACGAGAATGTGCCGTTGCCCCAAGCTAGCAGCCAGCACCTTTGGGGAAGCTTAAAATCGAGCGAATGTGATACTGGCCCTCCGCCTCGCCCGACAGGTTCTCTCGGTCCCGGCAACGATTCAGCGGCTGAGTCCCCTCAGATTGCCGGCAGGGCCGCTACGGCTCTGGCGGTGTCGGCGAGGCCGAGATGGGTGTAGGTGTTCATCGTCAGGCGGATGTCGCTGTGGCGCATGAGCTTCTGGGCTACGCCGGGCGAGACGCCGTTGCGGGCCAGGAGGGTGGCGAAGGTGTGGTCCCGATCTATATCGGGATGAACGTCCGCGGTGCGGCCCTGGGCGTCGCGCTTCGGGATGCCCGCGGCGGCGAGATCGAGGTTGAACGTCCGCAGCAGGTTCCGCCAGTCGATGTCGAACAGCGGCGTGTCGGGCGAGATCGCGCCGCCGTGGCTCATCACGCCGGCCTTGACCTTCTCCACGTCGGTCAGCTTGTCCGCGAGTACCTTCTCGGCAGCTTGGCGGGTGAGTCAAACCCGTCGCTGAGGTACCGCTGCGGCCAGTGCTTCGCCTGGGCCTGGCTGTAGAAGCCAAAGCAATGCACGAATGAGGGCATGGGCGCCAAGGGCGGTCGCACCAAGACAGCCACGAGAACTGCTCCGCCACTCCTGGCCGCCCATACCTTGGCGGTCTATGGGCGTTTGCTGGGGTTTTCGGCGATTCCTGACTCCCGCCAACACCCTCTACTCGGCCGTACTCCGCGAGTGCCAAAAGAAAGGCGACGAATCCCGGTTTCAAAAGGCCGGGCGCGGGGTGTTCGAACTGAACGGCTGAGGTGACCATCACGCGCCTCCCCCCGCCCCGGGCGCTGCGGCGTCCGAGGTGCTCTTCGGCCTCTCTCCCTGCCGCTTTCTGATCGCCACGAGATTCCCGCGGGGAACTTCACGTCCTCATCGATCCTGCCGTCCCACTTACGGACCCCGTGTTCAACGGTCGCCATGTCCCCTCCCTGGCAAGGCGCGCTCCGGCTAGACCTCGCCGCCAACCGTGACGTACAATGCCTGCCGGATCGAGAGGAACCGCCATGCATGGAAGCTAACGTTCGCCGGCCGGCAGTACCTTCCGGCAAGATCCCCATCGCAGGTTCCCCATCAGAAAGGTGATCGATGGGAAATCACCAGACGACTCGCCGCAGTTTTCTACGGACCGTAACTGCCGCAGCCTCGACTGTTGCCGCGCCGGTCCTCGGCTCCTCCCTCGCGTCCGGCGACGCCAACAAGGACGACTGGACCTTGGGGCCGTTCATCAAACGGAAGCTGCCGATCCTCCGGCCGACGAGGGACTCGGTGTTCCGGTGCCCCGTCCGGGGCAAGGACGTCCGGTGGGAGGAGCAGAACGTCTACAACCCGGCGGCCGTGGTGCGTAAGGAGAAGGTCTACCTCCTCTACCGGGCCGACGACCGGAGCCCCGATCTCGGGTGGGGCCGAACCTGCCGCATCGGGTTGGCCCACAGCACGGACGGCGTGCATTTCACGCGGCACTCCAAGCCGGTGTTGTACCCGGACAACGACGCCTGGAAGCAGTACGAGTGGGAAGGCGGCTGCGAGGATCTCCACGTCGTCGAGGGCGAAGACGGCGTCTACTACATGAACTACACGACCTGGCGCGCCCGGGGCCGGGGCAGGAAGGACACCATGTCCGTGGCGACCTCTCGCGACCTGGTCCACTGGACCAAGCACGGCCCGGCGTTCCGAAAGGCCGCGCCGAAGAAGGTCCCCGGCTCGCGGACCGGGGTGGTGGTATCTCGGCGGGAAGGGAATCGCCTGATCGCCGCGAAAATCGACGGCAAGTACTGGATGTACTACACGCACCCGTGTGCGTTGGCCTGGAGTGAGAATCTCATCGACTGGACGCCGGTCGGCAAGGCGGTCTGGCCGGGCGGAGGACGCGAGGCCGGCGCGATCGCGCTGTTGCGGCAAGACGGCATCCTACTGATGACCCAGGGCGGACACCACAAGCTCGGGGCCTGGGTGCTCCGGCAGGCCCTGATCGACCGCAAGGACCGCAAGACCGTGCTCCAGCAGCAAGCTGAGCCGTTTCTATTCCCGCAACACGAGTGGGAGAAGCGGGGAATGACCGGCCGCACCACGGTTTCCAACGGCCTGGTGCGTTTCAAAGGCAAGTGGCTGCTCTACTACGGCGCCGCCGACCGGGTGATCGGCCTGGCAGTTTGCGGCGGACAGGACCAGGAGAAGCGCGATGAGTGAACAGGTGGACCGCAGGGAGTTTCTGAAGAAGTCGGCTCTCGCCGTGGGCGCAGCACTCGTACTGCCCCGTCTCCCCAGCGACAGGGCGGCCGGGAAGCTCCATGCCGCAACGGAAGGCGGCAGACGTCGAACGAAGCCCAACATCATCCTCTGCATGACGGACGACCAGGGCTGGGGCGACACGAGCTACAACGGTCACCCGGAGCTGAAGACCCCGCACCTCGACGCGATGGCGGCGGCGGGCATCCGCTTCGACCGCTTCTACTCGGCCCACCCGATGTGCTCGCCGACGCGGGCGAGCTGCCTCACCGGAAGAAGTCCCGTGCGCTACCGCTGCATGACCTGGGGCCACGACCTGCCCTTACGCGAGGTCACCATCGCCGAGGCCGTCCGCACGGCCGGGTACGCCACGGGGCACTTCGGCAAGT
>Ga0272442_10008869_pt1 | contig 12664 bp, 10 predicted proteins | sample SSMForm2O_FD_200262 | JGI IMG/M metagenome (GOLD analysis project Ga0272442, IMG submission 200262) | Marine sediment archaeal communities from Little Sippewissett salt marsh, Falmouth, MA, United States - SSM-Form-2O | ecosystem: Environmental > Aquatic > Marine > Wetlands > Sediment ... | reverse complement strand
AAGCGGTCGGAAAAGCCATTCTTTCCATGCCCGACAAGCGCGCGGTCGTGGTGGCCAGCACCGACTTGACCCATTACGGCATGGGATACGGCGGGGCCGACCACGGCCCGCTGCCCGGCGCGGCACCGTGGTTGCGCGAGAACGATCATCGCATCATTCGCCTGATCGAAGCGATGCGCGCGGAGGACATCGTTCCGGAGGCCAATGCTCACGCCAATGCCTGCGGCCCCGGCGCGGCGGCGGCGGCGATTGTCGCGGCCCGCATGATGGGCGCATCGTGGGCGTCGGTTCTCGAATACACTACCAGCGCGGAAGTGATGAAGGAACGCTTCACGGATCGGGCCGTCGGATACGTCGGCATGGTTTTTGAACGAAAGCAGGACTCGGCGAAACGATGAGCGACACCGCGATCCGCGAAGAGGAACGCCTTCAGGCCGACGATCTCGCCCGTCGGGGAATTCGCGCCCTTGCCGGGGGCGATCGGACCGAAGCTCTGCACTTGCTTGGCGAGGCGGTCGCGCGTTCTCCGGAGCACGCCGTGGCGAACCTCCATCTCGGCATGGTCCTGAGCGAGGAAGGGCGGCCCGACGAGGCGCGTCCCGCCATCGAGAGGGCCGTCGCGTTGCGCCCCGACAGCGCCGCCTTTCGGCTTTTCGCCGGCCGGGCGTATTTCGACGCCGGGGACTGCGACGCCGCCCGCAGGGAACTGGAACGGGCTTCGGCCCTGAGTCCGCGCAACGATCTTGTCGCCGGCTACAGGGCGCTTGTTGATTGGGCGGCCGGCGATCCGAGCGCGGCCGAGAAACTCAAGCCCGACGCGCTGCCCGACGCGAACCACTTTCTCGCCCGTCTCCTGATGTTGATCGAGACCGACCTGCGCGGCCACGCCGAGGATTTCGTCAGGGAGGACCTCGTGCCGCCGCTGCTGGACCGCCTTCGCATCCTCTTCGAATTGTGGATGGCGAGCCGGGAGACGAAGCGGGCCGATTTCGACCGCGCCGCCATGCGCGCGCAGTTTATCCTCGAGATTCAGCCCGGGCACCCGGCCGGGGCGGCGCTGGCGCGGGAGTGCCGGGAGGGCGCTTTGGACGTCTCACGCCGGCGTGTCGCCGAATCGCCGGACAATGTGGAACCGCGGATGGACCTGGCGAATCGTCTGGCCGAGGCGGAGGATTTTCGCGAGGCCGATGCGGAGATGGCCGAGGCGGCCCGATTGCTCGGCGAGGCCGCCGGGGAGACGATGGAGAAAGATCCGGCCGTGCTGCGCTTGCGCGGGCGGATCGCCTATGGGATGGGGCGGATCGACGAGGCTGCCGAACGGATCGAGGCCGGGGCGGAGCCGGGGTTCGCGATGGCGGAAGTCGAGTACTATCGCGGCCTGTGCGCTATCGCCTCGGGTCGGCAAGCGGACGGGCTCAGGGCGTTCCGGAATCTTGTGGCGAAGGTGTGCTGGGCGGTGCCGATGCGCTTGCGCGAGTATCTTTCGCGCCGGCGGGCGCAGCAGACGGAGAGCGCAATTCGAACATCGCCTTGAGGTAGAGCAGCAGGGCCCGGCGCTCTTCCAGAAGGGGATCCAACCGGCGCCGGACGCTTTCCGTTTCAGCGGCGGGGTTGTTCTCGAGTTTCTCGATCTCCGCCTTGAGGTCTTCCAGAACGGCTTGCGTGAACTTGTTCAGGCGCACGGCCCGGTCGTGCCGCAACTGGCGAAGCTCGGCGATCGTCTCCTCTTCGCTGAGGCTCGCGTCGGCGAGCATGTCGCGCGCGTCCCGCACGGTGACCGCAGTTTCCCTGGCAAGGAAAGCCGTAATCCGCTCGATCGTACGGAGATGCTTGTCGAGGTCGTCGGCGCCGGCCGGAGCGGGCGCCGCCTGCGCCGGGGCCGGTGCCGCTTGCTTCGCGGCGGTCCTCGCAGGAGGCGGCGACTTGGGAGCGTGCGCGACAGCCTTCTTAAGTTCCTTTTTCGTCGGCATGACCGCGTCTTTGTTGTCGAGCGGGGCGACAATGGTCTTGTGGCAAACGGGACAGCGAAACGTCTCTCCGCCCAGACCCTTGGGAAACTTGACGCGCTTGCCGCAACCGGTGCAGCGAATTCGGATTTTCCCGTCGGACGGTTCACGCATCGTTCAACTTTTCCTCCAGGTACAGCCGGGCGAGGTCGAGCGCGCGCTTCGCGGCGCGATTTCGGACCGCGGCCCGGCCGCCGCCGAGGCGATGTTCCCGGACGGCGCGCGCATCGGCCGCGCTTAAAGCAGTATATACCAACCCGACGGGTTTGTCTTGCGTGCCGCCGGACGGGCCCGCGATGCCCGTCGTCGAGAGCGCGATATCCGCGCCCGAGGTTCGCCGCATTCCGTCGGCCATGGCCAGGGCGGTCTCCGCGCTGACGGCGCCGTGCCGGCCGATCAGGTCTTCCGGCACGCCGAGCCGCCGGATTTTCGCTTCATTGCTGTAGGCCGTCACGCCCTCGATGAGGTGGCGGCTGATGCCGGGAATATCCGTCAGACGCGCCGCGATTTGGCCCCCCGTACACGATTCGGCGACCGCGATGGTCAGGCGGCGCTTCTTGAGAAGCCGCGCTACGGCCTGGGCGAGAGACAGGTCGCCCTCCGCGTAGACATACTTCGTTAGGCGCTCGCGAATGACCGCGGCGTCGGCCTCGACGCGTTCGGCGATCCGGTCCGCGTCCTCGCCCGTTGCGGTGACGCGGACGGTAATGACGCCGTCGCTGACCTGTGTGGCCACATCGGGGTCCCGGCCGCGGCGCATGAGGTCGTTCAAGCGCTCGCCGACAACCGACTCCCCGACGCCGAAAACCTGAATCAGCCGAACCGCCGAACACTTCCCGCTCCGGCGGCCAAGTTCCGGAAAGACGTCCCGGTCGCACATGGCCTTCATCTCGAACGGAACGCCGGGCAGACAGAAGAAGAGGCAGCGTTTCAGTTGCATCGCGAATCCCGCGGCGGTCCCGTTGGGGTTGCCGATGAGCCGGGCGCCCCGGGGAATATACGCCTGCAGCAGGTTTGACGGCGAGGGTTCCCTTCCCCACGACGCGAAGCGCGCGCGAAGCGCACGGGCCGCCTCGGGCGATTCGGTCAGCGCGACGCCGCCGGCTTCGGCGAAGGCCTGTCGGGTAATGTCGTCGGGAGTGGGGCCGATGCCGCCGGTCACGACGGCGGCGTCGGCGCGGCCGGCGATCTCGATCAGCGCTTGCCGGACTGCGTCGAGGTCGTCGCCGAGGGCCGTGTGGCGCGAAACGCGAATGCCGAGGCGCAGAAGGTTTTCCGACAGATACGCCGCGTTGGTGTCCGCGATGCGGCCGGCGACCAGTTCGCTTCCGACCGACAGGATCTCGGCGTTCACGGGATTACTCTTGCCCGCGGGATTTCTCGAACCGCTCCCGCCGCCGCCCCTGGGCCTTGACGTCGAGGTTGTGAATGTTGAGGAATCCCTCGGCGTCCTCATGCGCGAAGGCGTCGCCTTCGCCGTAGGTGGCGAGGGCCACGTCGTAGAGCGAGTACGGCGAACGACGGCTCAGGACCGCGCACCGGCCCTTATACAGTTGAACGCGCACGACGCCGCTCACGACCTTCTGGGTGGCGAGGACAAACGCATCCAAGGCCTCGCGGAGGTCCGTAAACCATTGTCCGGCGTAAACGAGGTCGCTGTACACCTGTCCGATCCGCGCCTTCTCGCGGGCGGTCTGGCGGCTGAGGGTCATCTCCTCCAGGACCCGATGGGCCGTCAGGAGGATCGTGGCCGCGGGCGATTCGTAGATCTCCCGCGACTTGATGCCCACGATGCGATTCTCGATCAGGTCTATGCGGCCGACGCCGTGTTCGCCGCCGAGACGGTTGAGTGTCTCGATCAGGGCGACTCCGTCCATTGCCTTGCCGTCGAGCGCGGTCGGAATACCCGCTTCGAAAGCGATTTCGACGACGGCCGGCGTGTCCGGCGCGTCCTCGGGCGACTGGGTCAGCAGATACGCTTCCTTCGGCGGCGGGTTCCACGGGTCTTCAAGTTCCCCGCACTCGATGCTGACGCCCCAGAGATTCTCGTCTATGGAGTAGGGTTTCTCTCGTTTCACCGGCACTTCAATACCGTGCTCGGCGGCGTAGTCGAACTCCTCTTCGCGCGTCTTGAATTCCCACTCGCGCAGCGGGGCGACGATTTTCAGTTCGGGAGCGAGGGCCGCGATGCCGGCCTCGAACCGGACCTGGTCGTTGCCTTTGGCCGTGCAGCCGTGTCCGACGAATTCGCAGCCGGTTTCGCGGGCGATCCGCACCAGCTCCTTGGCGATCAGGGGCCGGCCGAGGGCCGTATTTAGAAGGTAGCCGTTCTCGTAGACGGCGTTGGCGCGCAGTGCGGGCCAAATATAGTCCGTAACGAACTCGTCGCGAAGGTCTTCGACGCGAACGGCTTCGGCGCCCGTTTTCAGAGCGCGATTGCCGACGGCGGCAAGGTCCCCGGGCTGGCCGAGATTGGCCACGAAGGCGACCACGTCCATGCCTTTGCGGACCTTCAGCCAATGGATGATCACGGACGTATCCAGTCCGCCGGAATAGGCCAGGACTATCTTCGCCATCTCGCGTTAATCCTCCAACTCTCGCGCAGGAATCCGGCAGCCTGAAGCGCCCGGAAACCCTAAGTATATCCTCCTCGCCGCCGGGCTGTCAAAAGGAGATTAGCAGGTCGCTAAAAAACGATGGCTGCGTCATCCCTTCGACAAGATCAGGGCAAGCTCTGAGCGAAGCGAAGGACCTTTCACACCCTGTGTTTTCAGGCGGTCGGCCGCGCCAAAAGATTCTTCGCTTCGCTCAGAATGGCTTCTTTAGCGACCTGTTGGACGCGAAAAGGGAGACGCGAGATTCCGCGTCTCCCTTCCCACGGCGATTTGGATACGCGTGTCTACTTCTTCCTGGGCGTCTTTTTTGCGGCGGCTTTCTTCGCCGCTTTCGGTTTCGCCTTGCTCCAGTTCTCGGGCCGGAGGGAGCGAACGGTCTCGCCCGCGCGCCACATTTCCGAATCGTGGATGACCTTCAATTCCTTGCCGAGCTGCTCGCGGTAGTCCGGGGCGCTGTTGCGCCTGAGGACGATTTCGGTCTCCTTGCCGCTCTTGACGCTGCTGTAGAGTTCCTTGAAAAGCGGGGCGACGGCCTTGCGGAACTTGGGCGCCCAGTCGAGCGCGCCGCGCTGCGCCGTGGTGGAGCAGTTGGCGAACATCCAGTCCATGCCGTTCTCGCCGACGAGACGGATCAGGCTCTGGGTCAGTTCCTCGACGGTCTCGTTGAAGGCCTCGCTGGGTTCGTGTCCGCGCCGCCGGAGTTCCTTGTACTGAGCTTCCATCACGCCGGCCAGGGCGCCCATCAGCAGGCCGCGCTCGCCGGTGAGGTCGCTGTAGACTTCGTTCTTGAAGGTGGTCGGGAAGAGGAAGCCGCTGCCGATGGCGATGCCGAGCGCCACGGTCCGGTCCCACGCGCGGCCGGTGGCGTCCTGCTCGACGGCGAACGAGCTGTTGATGCCGCTGCCCGCGAGGAAGTTCCGGCGGACGCTCGTGCCCGACCCCTTGGGGGCGACGAGGATGACGTCAATATTCTTCGGGGGAATTACCTTCGTCTGCTTGCGATAGACGATGGAGAACCCGTGCGAGAAATACAGCGCGTCGCCGGCCTTCAGATGCGGCTTGATGACGGGCCACTGCGCCACCTGGCCCGCGTCCGAGATGAGGAATTGAATGATCGTGCCGCGCTCGGCGGCTTCTTCCAGATCGAAGAGGGTCTTGCCCGGCTTCCAGCCGTCCTTTTTGGCCTTGTTCCAGTAGAACTTCTCCGACTTGCGCTGACCGATGAGAACATTGAAGCCGTTGTCGCGCATGTTCAGCGCCTGGGCGGGCCCCTGGACGCCGTATCCGAGCACGACGATCGTCTCGTTCTTGAGGACCTTGCGCGCCTTCGTCAGCGGGAACTCTTCCCGCGTGACAACCGTTTCCTTCACGCCGCCGAAATTCAGCTTGGCCATGATGTCGTTCTCCTCCTTTGTCACGCGTTCTCTGGAATGTCTTGGAACCCTTATATAGCAAATCGAGGGGGAGACGGGCAAGCGTTGTGAGCGATGAGCCATTTGCGGTGTTCGTTGATGCCTTGTGTCGCCTTGTCATTCTGAGGCGAAGCCGAAGAATCTTTTAGGCGAACGTCGAAGGACGAAGGTCTGGCCGTCATTGCGGGCTTTACATGGCGACGCCTTTTCTCAATAATAGGTTCAGCAGGCTGGTAAGAAACGTGTCAGGCGAGGGCGCCTGACCTACACGCCGGTCGCAAGTCGAACGCAAACCATGTAGGTCGGCCGCCCTCGGCCGACAAATAATCTCTTGGTCGGAGTTTGCGGCATGAGTGCTGAGAATCCCGAAACGCGCGGACAGACCGCGACGGACGCGGACGGCGTGGTGACGGCCGTGCGGGGGTCCGTAGTGGACGTGCGGTTCGGCGACGACCTTCCCGGTTTGCTCGATGCGATCTGGATTCTCGTGCCGGAGGGGAAGGCGATTCCTCTGGAAGTTCAGCAGCATCTGGACCGCCACACGGTTCGGGCCGTCGCCCTGGCGTTTACCGAGGGCGTACAGCGCGGCATGAAGGTCCGGCGCACGGGCGGGCCGTTCACGGTTCCGGTGGGGGAGGCCGTGCTCGGCCACATGCTGAACGTTCTCGGCGAACCGCTGGACATTGATGCGCTGCCCGACGACGTGCCGCGCCTGCCCATCCATCGCGACGCGCCCAGCTTCAGCGCCGCGGCGGCGTCGGAGGAGATTTTCGAGACGGGGATCAAGATTATTGACCTTCTCGCGCCCCTCAGCGTGGGCGGGAAGGCGGGGCTTTTCGGCGGCGCGGGGGTGGGCAAGACGGTCCTGATCATGGAGCTGATTCACAACACCCTGTCGGTTCACGAAGGCACCAGCGTGTTCTGCGGTATCGGAGAACGTTCGCGCGAAGGGCTGGATCTCTGGAACGAACTGCGCGACGGAAAGGTGCTCGAAAGCACGGCGCTGGTCTTCGGCCAGATGAACGAGCCGCCCGGCGCGCGCTTCCGCGTGGCGCAGGCCGCGCTTACCGTCAGCGAGCATTTCCGCGACGCTATGCAGCGCAACGTCCTGCTTTACATGGACAACGTCTTTCGCTTCGTGCAGGCGGGCATGGAAGTGTCGGGATTGCTCGGGCGCATGCCGTCGAGCGTCGGCTATCAGCCGACCCTGGCGACGGACATCGGCGCGCTGCAGGAGCGCATCGGTTCCACCGCGCACGGCACGATAACGTCGGTGCAGGCCGTGTACGTGCCCGCCGACGACCTGACCGACCCGGCCGTGGCGCACGTCTTCCTCCACCTCGACGCGAGCATCGTCCTCTCGCGCGACATGGCGGCCCAAGGGCTGTACCCGGCGGTGGACCCGCTGGGCTCCAGTTCGAAACTCCTCGATCCGCTCATCGTCGGCGAGGAGCACGTCAGGCTGGCCGACGAGGTGCGGCGCGTTATCGCCGTCTACGAGGACTTGAAGGACATCATCTCCATGCTCGGCATCGAGGAATTGAGCGAGTCGGACAGGCTGACCGTCGGACGAGCGCGCCGGCTGATTCGGTTCCTCACGCAGCCTTTCAATACCACCGAACATTTCATCGGCAAGAAGGGCGAGACCGTGCCGCTGAAGGAGACCCTGCGCGGCTGCGGCGAGATCCTCGCCGGCAAGCACGACGACCGGCCCGAGGAAGAGTTCTACATGATCGGGGCGCTCTGAGGGGGGGCGACGATGGCACCCCCAACCTTCGGTTGAGGGTGGCACCCAGGCCGAAACGCCGGGCGCTCTGGGAAAAGGCGTCCCGCCTTCGGCGAGACGACGCGGAATGAATTCCGCGCCACATTTCGACTTGACGAGCGGGTTTCCGCGGCGCATAATGTTATATATAAGTTAGTCAATGACGGAGATGGCGATGCCCGAACCTCGCGACATTCTGCACGTGGACATGGACGCGTTCTTCGCGTCGGTGGAACAGGTGCTCGACCCGGCCCTGAAGGGGAAGCCGGTCGTCGTCGGCGGGGCGATTGACGGACGGGGCGTCGTCTCGTCCGCGTCGTACGAAGCGCGGAAGTACGGCGTCCGGAGTGCGATGCCCGTTGGTCGCGCCCGACGATTGTGTCCGGACGCGATTTTCATCCGCGGGTCCTTCGATGCGTACGTGGAGTTCTCCGGCCGGGTCCGCGCGGTTCTCGACCGCTTCGCGCCGGCGGTGGAGGCCGTCTCCGTTGACGATTTTTACCTCGACCTGACCGGCTGCCGCCGACTGCACGGGATGCCGATAGACGCGGCCGGGAAGATTCGAGCCGCCGTCGAGGCCGAGACGGGCCTCAGCGTTTCGATTGGCATCGCGGAGAACAAGCTGACGGCGAAGGTGGCCTCGGGCTTCGCGAAGCCGGCCGGAATCGTGGAGGTATGGCGGGGATATGAAGCCGCCTTCCTGCGGCCGCTTCCGATTCGCAAACTGCCCGGTGTTGGGCCGCGAACGGCCGAGACGCTGCTGCAATTCAACCTGACGACCATCGGCGCGCTCGCCGGAATGCCGCGCGACCTTCTGGAGCAGACCTTTGGTTCGTCGGGCGCGTACCTGTGGGCCGCGGCGAACGGGCGCGACGACTCGCCGGTGACGCCGGTGTCCGGCCCGCCGAAGTCCGTCGGCCGCGAGCATACGTTCGCGCGCGACGTGGACGACCGTCGGAAAATTCGCGCGATGTTGTTTCGCCTCGTCGAGCGCGCGGGCCGGCAGTTGCGCGACGAGAGCCTTGCTGCGCGCCGCGTAACGCTCAAGCTGCGATACGCCGATTTCGAGACGGCAACCGCTGCCGCGTCCCTGGCCGATCCCGCCGACGGCGATGACGTGTTCTATCGGGCCGCTGTCGAGCTGGCCGACCGGTTGATGGCGAAGCGGCGCCTACGGGTGAGGCTGATCGGCGTTGCGCTCTCCAGACTGATCGCCGGCGCCCCCCGGCAGGGCGACCTGTTCGCGGGGACGGACATCGAACGGCGGCGGCGGTTCTACCGGGGACTCGACCGGCTGAGGGAAAAATTCGGAGAGGGCATCGCGCGGCTCGGACCGGGGATAGCGAAGGCCGAACATCGAAGGAATGAGAAGAATCGAAAATCAACAATCAACAATCAGCAATCAACAATCGGCAATCCACAATCCCCTACCCGCCGTCAATGAGGGGCTTCTCTTCCTTGATGTTCCATTCGGCCGGGTTGGTCAGGTAGAGCTTCGTGTCGTCGAAGAGGCGGTAGTGCTCGTTCTCTTCGTTCGCGATGAGGAGGAACATTTCCTTCTCCTTCTCGTCGGGGCAGGTCTTGGCCGTCTCGCTGTAGAACGCGTACGACTCTTCCTCCATGCGGAGGGCCATGTCGAGCGCCTTGATCCGGTCGTCATCGGGACGAACGTCCTCGGTTACCTTTCGGCCCAGTTCACGGAAGATGGCCTGAACGCGCCGGATCGGGCCCTCCCGGTTCATCTCTTGCAGGTCCGCCGGACGCGCGCCGGCCTTGGCGGCCATGTCCCTGAAGATGCGCTCGTGGCGCTTCTCGTCCTCCGCGATGGAGAGGAACATTTTCTTCGCGAAGGGGTCGCTCATCTTTTGCGCCGCGGCCTGGTAGAACGCGATGCCCTTTCTTTCCATCTCCACGGCGGCTCCGATGGCTTCGGAAACCCTGGCTTGATCGGACATGTTGTCTCTCCTTAGATAAGTCCGGTGCGGCGGCCGAACGGCATCACGCGGTCCAGTAATCCTTCTCTTCCGGCACGAATCCTTCCAGCGAACTCCACGGCAGCGGACCGCGAAGGGCCTTGAATTCCCTCTCCAGGGCCGCGGCGTGGCCCGACTCCTGCGCGGCGAGCGTCTCGAACAGCTTTCGTCCCTTGGCGCGTCGGCAACGACTCGCGCACTCGCGATAAAAAATTTCCGCCTCGTGCTCGGAGCGCAGGGCGAGGCGTACGGCTTCGGCCGGCGTGCGCCCTTCGACGACGGTCTCGGCTTCGGACGCGGAAACAGGCAAAGGCCGCGCCTTGGAGGAAGGACGGGTCCGCACACGCGCTTCGGCAAGGAGGCGTCCGTGCTCGCGTTCCTCCTCGGCGAGGTAGCGAAACTTGGCCCGAAGCGCCGCGGATGGCGCGTTTTTCGCCATGGCGCGATAGGTCTTCGCCGCGCCGCGTTCCATGCGAATGCCGAGTGAAAGGACCTCGTAGGGACCGGCCGCGTCGAACCATGCGGCGTACGACTTTCCCTGGAGCTTCATCGCTTGCCTCCCCGGTGTCGTGCGCGCGATCTTGACACATTCCAGCATAGCGGAACGGATGGTGGGAATTCAATCGGGGAAGTCCGAAAACCGGTCCTGCCCTTTTTCCTTCGGCCTGCAGCCTACAGCGGCTCCAGGTAGAAGCGGGCGGTTTTACGGATGCGCTCGAACCACTTGCCAGAGGGGTCCACGGCGGGCATCCACCACGCGGCGGGCCGAAGGTTGGCGCGTTCGAGCCCCTCGATGGCGAGAATGGCGTTGCGGGCCAGCTTCAGGCGTTCCTTCGCGGCAGCTATGTTCACGGCGTGCAGGAGTCGCCGGGCGGCCGTCGCGGTTTTGCCGCGCTCGATAGCGCGAATCTTCTTGACCAATTGCTTTCGCTTCGTTTGGAGATCACGCCGCTCGGATTGTTTGCCTTCGAGCGCCAGAAGCAAGGCATTGCCGCGGCGCGAGGCCTTGTCGTATTCGACCCGGGCTTTCTTGCACTCGGCCCCGCGGAGTTCTCCGCAGTTGCCCTCCAATCGCCGCTTGAGCGGACGAATGGTGGAGCGGTTCAGGGCGCCGCGTTCCTTTTCAAGCATGTTGATTTCCGCCCGAACGGTGTCCTCGCGGCCCCTCAGGTTGAGAGCCTCTTGCCGAAGGCGGTCCACGCGTCGCTGGATCTCGATCAGGCGTGCGTTCGCCCGGATGCACTGCGCGAGCTTGCGAAACCAGATTTCGTGCTTCTCGGCGCCGAGGAAGCTGACGAGTTCGCACGGTCCCTGGATGCGGGCAAGCTTCGCGATGAGGCGTTTCTGCTTTCGCACCGCGGCGCGCCAGCGGCGGGCGAATTCCTTGCCGTCTATTCGCGGCTTGCCGAACGCCTGGGCCAGGTGCTCGGGCAGGTCGAAGACAAGGTCGCACGCTTTGAGGGAACTCCACGTCTCCAGCCGAATGCGCAGAAGGGGATGCAGCTTGAGTCGGACGCCGGCCTCGCGCATCGCGGTCAGCCATTGCCGCGTGCGCGGAATGTAGGCCGATCCGGTTTCGGTCAAGGTCATTACGTATTCGCCGCCGATCATGGCCGGAAGGACGACCGCCTTGCCCACCAGCGACAGGTCCGTTCCCAGGCGGTCCTCGAGGACGCGGGCCAGGGCGGCAATGGTCTCGACGGGACGGTCGAGCCGGATGGTCACGGGACGCGTGAAGCCGACGACGAGGCGGTTCGCGTGCAGGAGGAGGACCCCGCGGCCCTTGCAGGGATGGTACACGTCGAAGGGCAGGGCCCCGCCGCCGGTCTCGGCGAGGGTGACCATGCCCGAATTCGCGACGGCCGAGTCGTACGCCGCGCGGGCCGCGTCGCTCCAGAGGGGGTTCAGAAAACACTCGAGCACGCGGAAGCGCGGCCGGGAGGCGGTCCGGACATTGAACCGAAAGAACTCTCGGACGTCCTCGAACGCGAGGGTATCGGGGCATTCGCCGAGCAGGGAACGGTACATGAGCCCCAGAAGTTCGGTGAGCAGGGCGGTCAGGGGCGCGTCGCCGTCCCGCGAGGCGACTTGCTTGATCGCCGCGGCCATCCGCCTTTGGAGCTGTCCGACCGCTTTTCGCGAGTCGGGCCGCGTCAGCCGGCGACGGGTCTCGCCGAAGCCCCACCGGATGAGGTCCAGGAACGGCTCGGCGGCGTCGCGCACACGGATGTCGCGGATGACGCGGGGAGGGACGGCCTCCCGGACGATGCCCCGCCATCCCCATCCGGCCGTGGCGCGGCTCAGCGCGCCGTCGCGGCAGGCGCCGCTCTTGGGAATCAACGGCTCCAGACGAACGCCCGCCTCGGTCAAGCGCTGTCGGGACGGCCACACCTCCGCTCCGAAGAGGGCCGAAAGCTCGCCCGCCGCGATCCACGGGTCCTTCATGGCGCCGTCGTCGCGCGAGACGATACGCCATGGAGAGTTGCGGTCAGGCGTTCGCACCCGCGAGAAGAAGTCGAGGTCGTGAATACCCGCCGTCATCGGCCGGCCGGAGGCGGCGATAACGGCTTTCATGGGTTCGTCCCAGAGGGGGGTCTGCCCGAAGGCGGCCAGGGGAACGTCTTTGGCGACCTCGTCGAGTCGGCGAAGGATATCGCGAAGGCCGACGGCGTCGTCGCGCTCGGATGGGCGGCGTTCCCGGTTCGATGCCAAGGGATTCACTCGCTTTTAACCCGCATTTCTCGCCGGAGTTCGCCGTCCGGCGGCCGCTTTTGGCCGGAGGCGGCGTCCTCCGCGCTCGCGATCCTCAACGTATCTCCGGATACGCCTCCGGTCGCTCGCTTGTGCGTCCTTGCCTCTGGCCAAAATCGTCTCGCCGGTTGACACGCCAAGT